>Ga0182015_10006851_pt1 | contig 11283 bp, 8 predicted proteins | sample 712P3MmetaG_FD_120478 | JGI IMG/M metagenome (GOLD analysis project Ga0182015, IMG submission 120478) | Permafrost microbial communities from Stordalen Mire, Sweden - 712P3M metaG | ecosystem: Environmental > Terrestrial > Soil > Wetlands > Permafrost | place: Sweden: Stordalen | collected...
ATAGTGACAAGGTTGGGCTACTTCTCTACTCCGACCGCATCGAACAGTACCTTCCGCCTAAAAAGGGGCGCCGCCACATTCTGCGAGTGGTGCGCGAGATTCTTTATCACGAGCCTCAGGGCCGGGGCACGGATAGTGTGCGGGCACTCGACGTCGCCTGCCACCTCCTGCATCGGCGAGCAATCGTGTTTATGATCTCGGATTTTCTATCCCCGACGGATCCCGAGCGCGCGCGGGCGGATTTGCGGCGCGCGCTGCGCCAGACCAATCGACGGCATGACGTCGTCGCCGTGCACATTGAGGATCCGCGCGAAAGGGCGCTCCCCAACGTCGGAATGCTCGCGATCGAAGATGCGGAAACGGGCGAGGTTGTCGAGCTTGATACCGCCAACCCGAAAGTACGCGACCGCTTCAGCCAGGATGCACACGAACGCTCTCGGCGCCTGGTCAGCGACTTGCGCTCAGAGGGTGTCGGTACGTTGCAACTGGATACGGGTTCGCCCTATATGCCCGCCCTGCAGAGGTTTTTCAAAAACCGCGAGCGCCGACGCGCATGAAGAAACCGCCTGCCACGAGCCCGCGACATGCGATTGCTGGAGCCCTGGTTGCCATGCTGCTCATCGGCGTTCCTGCCTTCGCCCTGACGCCGACCACAGGCGGATCGCCCGCGCCGGTCTCCAGATCACCCGTTTCAGCAACAGACATCCGCGACATTCGCGGACCCATACCCCTCTCCTCGGCATGGCTCTGGTCCGTGTGGTTGGCAGGGGGCGTGATGCTTGGCTTGAGTGCGATCGGCGCCTGGCAGTGGAATCGGCGGCGCAAGCGCCTTGCTGCGCAACTGCCATTTGAATTGGCGTTAGAGCGTCTGCGTGCGGCCCGCGTGCTCATGCAACCGCCGACCGTCAGAGAATTCTCGATCACCGTGTCGGATATTGTTCGCTCTTATATAGAGGAGCGCTTCCAAGTCATGGCTGCGCATCGGACCACCGAAGAATTCCTCCACGATCTTATCCAATCCCCGAAGGAGCCGCTCACTCGCCACCGCGCCTTACTCGTGGGCTTCCTCCGTCACTGCGACCTCGCCAAATTTGCCGGCTGGAGTTTGTCCGCCGAGGAGATGGAAATCGCGTATGAGAGTGCCCGCATTTTCTGCGTCGTGACGGGAGAATCCGACCCATCAGCGAGGCCGCGTGACGTGACCCGTACGCCGCGCAGCAAGGAAACTTATGATTCGCTTTCTGCAGCCTGACTGGCTTTGGTTACTTGCGCTGCTGCCCATCGCACTGCTGTGGCGCGGTCGGCTCGGCGCGGTGGCCGCCGTCGAATTTTCCGATGTCGGTCTTGCCCGGCAGATTGCTCGCTCTACCCGCAGTCGTGTCGGCCGCCTCGCATGGTTGCTGCCTGTCCTCGCCTGCGCGCTCATGATCTTCGGACTTGCGCGCCCTCAACTCGGCGAAGGCCATACCGAAGTCACGACGAACGGCATCGATATCGTGCTCGGCCTCGATGTATCCGGTTCGATGCAGGCACTTGATTTTAAGGCCGGCGATCGGCGGGTAAACCGTATCGAGGTCGTCAAATCCGTGGTCTCGAAATTCATTGATGAGCGCCCGAATGACCGCATCGGCCTCATCGCATTCGCCGGCGCGCCATATCTCGTCAGCCCGCTCACCCTCGACCACGATTGGCTGCAGCAAAATCTCGAGCGCATCCAAATCGGCGGGGTCGACGATGGCACGGCCATCGGTTCAGCTATTGCCGCCAGCGTGAATCGATTACGCGGCACGCCAGCCAAGTCCAAAGTGATGATTCTACTCACCGACGGCGTGAACAACACGGGCAAGATTTCGCCGATCGCCGCGGCTGAGGCCGCCAAGGCGTTGGGAGTCAAGATTTACACCATCGGTGTGGGCGTGCGGGGCGAGGCGCCCATGCCGGTGAAGGACGATCTCGGCAATACGCGGCTTGTCATGGCCAAGGTGGACGTGGACGAGAAGACACTGCAGGCGATTGCCGCAAAGACCGGCGGGGCTTTCTACCGAGCGACGGACACCGGCTCACTGCAGAGCATCTATGAGAAAATCAATCGCCTCGAGAAGTCCGCGCACACCATTAAAAAATACGAGCACTACCAGGAATTGTATTCTTGGGCATTAATTCCGGCACTTGGGGTGCTCGGTCTCGGCCTCGGCCTAGGACAGACACGTCTGCGGAGATTGCCGTGACGTTCGCTCAGCCTCTTTGGTTGCTCGCCGGATTTGCCGCTTGTCTAGGGCTCATCTGGACGTGGCGACGCTACGATGCACGTCAGCGGGCCACGCTTGTCACTTTTGTCGCAGAGCACCTGCGAGCACAACTCACAAGCTCGCTTTCAATCGGGCGGCGCCGCGTAAAACGTGGGCTATTCCTAGCGGCTCTCGCACTGCTCTTTGTCGCGCTCTCCGAGCCGCAGGCTGGGTACCAATGGGAGCAGGTTACACGCCGCGGCAACGATATCATGTTCGCCGTCGACACTTCGCGCAGCATGTTAACTCCTGACGTGAAACCCAATCGACTCGCGCGCGCCAAACTCGCGATCGAAGATTTCGCGGATCGTTTGGACGGTGACGCGGTCGGGCTCGTGGCCTTCGCAGGTAGTGCGTTTCTGCAGGTCCCCCTGACAACCGACTATGAAGCATTTCGCGATTCTGTGAACGCGCTCGATACAAACATCATCCCACGCGGCGGCACGAACATCGCAAGCGCGATTCGTGAAGCACAGAGCGCGCTCGATCAGCGCGCCGGCAACGACAAGATTTTAATCTTGGTCACCGACGGGGAAGATCTTGCGGGCAATGCATTGGTCGCAGCTAAGGCGGCGGCTCAACAGGACGGCCTGAAGATCTACACGGTTGGAGTGGGCACGGCGAACGGTGCCCTCATCGCGCTGCCGGCAGATCAGGGCGGCACGTACGTGAAGGACCCTGCGGGCAATTCGGTGAAATCGCAGCTCGACGAGTCTGGCCTGAAGGCCATCGCGGCCGCGACCGGGGGATCGTATGCGCCCCTCGGCACCGAGGGTGAAGGACTCGAAGCCATTTACCAGCAAGCGCTGGCGCCTCTTGTCAAGCACGACCTCGCATCGAGTCAGCGTAGGGTGTACACGCAGCGGTATCAGTGGCCGCTCGCCGCAGCGCTCGGGATGCTGCTCGCAAGTGTATTGCTTGGCACCCGGCGGCGTATCCCAGGGAAATACCCCGCCGCCTCCATCGAATCGACTGGGTGGCCAGTCAAGATGGGCGGCGCAGCGTTCTCGGCGCTCATTCTGCTCCTCGCGGTTCACCCCGCGCATGCCTCTATTGCAAGCGCAAAACTCGCCTACGCAAAAGGTGATTACAGCAAAGCCGAGCATGACTACGCCGCGGCGGTACAACACGCACCAAATGCACCAGCTTTGCAATTCAACCTCGGGACAGCCGCCTACAAAGCCGGTCGCCTTGAGGAGGCGGCGAAGGCATTTCAGGCATCCGTTGGCGCTTTGCCGACTGCTAATGATAAGCGCCTTGCCGAGCAGGAGGATGCTTACTACGACCTCGGCAACACGATGTACCGTACCGGGCAAAAGACGGAACAGAGCAATAAGCAGCAGACAATCGACAACTGGACCCAAGCGGTAAAGGCTTATGACGCCGCGCTGCAGATGCGCTCGAATGACGCCGACAGCAAGTTTAATCGCGAGCTCGTGCGGCGCAAACTGGAGGCCCTGAAGAAAAAGCACTCGGAGCAAGATCAGCAAAAGAAGTCAGGCGGTGGCGCCCAGCAGCAGAAGCAGCCAGAGAATTCCCAGACTAATAACCAGAAACAGGCTCAGCAGCAACAGTCGGGTCAGCAGGCGCAAGATAAAAGTCAGCAGAAGGGCTCGCAGACCAAGGACCAGAAACAGGCTCAGCAGCAACAGTCGGGTCAGCAGGCGCAAGATAAGAGTCAGCAGAAGGGCTCGCAGTCACAAGGCAAGCAGCAATCTCAACAGCAGTCCGATCAATTGGCGCAGAACGGTAGTCAGCAACGGCCGTCTGCGCCGAGCCAGCGCACCTCGCAACCAGAGAACCGCTCAGAACCCTCCGGTCAACTGGCTCAACAGGCCTCGCCTTCTGCAGGCCAGCCACAGCGTGCGCATCAGGGCAGCGGCCCGGATCAGCACGAGGATAAGGCTGCGCAGGTTGCCGATTCCCAGCATCTTCCTGGTGAGATGAGCCGTGAAGAAGCGCGCGAGTTGCTTGATTCAGTGAAAGACGAAGAACGTCGACTTCCGACGATGCCGGTCGCACGCACCGACACCAATGACACCTCTTCGAATGAAGCGATCAAGGACTGGTGATGAAACTGCTACCTCCACGTCGTCTGCATCCTCAGCTGGGTGCAATTGCCGCGCTCCTCGTCCTCACGGCTGGAGCCGCGCACGGCGAATCCGGCGTCACCGAGCAGATTGAACCTGCCGAGATTACCCTAGGCGAGACTGCGCAGCTCACTATTGCGACACTGGGCAGTACTCAGACGCCGATTACACCGCCCGTGATCCCGGGACTAGAATTCGTCGCCGTCGGCCAGTCGAGTCAGATGGAATCCATCAACGGCCGAACCACCTCGAAGAGCTCCGTTGTTTATGAGGTCATTCCGCAGCGGGTAGGCATCTTCACGATCCCCGGCGGCTCGCCACCTCTAGTGCTGCGGGTCCGTCCCGGCGGCGCATCGGCACCGCCTGCTAGCCCCGCTGCATTCAGCACTTCGCCTGCGGCTGGAAGCATGATGGTCGCGAGCGCAACGCAGCTGACGCAGGATGGCTCGGCATTCGTGCGGCTGCGGTTGCCCAAACACCAACTTTATATCGGCGAAAGCATGCCGGTGGACATCCAAGTCGGAGTGCGAGATGGCTTGGTTGCCACGCTGAGCGGTCTACCCTCGTTCGGCGGAGATTCCTTTACATTGAACAATCTTTCAACTAAGCCAGAGGAGACGCAGGAGATCATCCGTGGGCAACCGTTTATAGTGCTGACTTGGCACAGTGCGCTCGCAGCCGTAAAGCCAGGCACGTCGTCGCTCACTATCGATACTCCACTGACGGTACGGATGCAAACGATGCGCCCTTCTGCAGCGAATCCTTCCGGGGACCCCGTCCTCGACGAATTCTTCAACGATCCGTTCTTCCAGAAGTTCTTTGGTGTCGTTGGTACCACAGAAAAGGAAATCACCCTGGCAAGCCCTCCGACGACCATTAACGTAATGGCTCTGCCTGCTCAGAGCCGCCCAGAGGGCTTCAGCGGCGCCGTGGGCCACTTCAAGATCGCGAGCGAGCTTTCAGCCGCTACCACCACAGTCGGGGATCCTCTTACACTGCGAATGCATGTGTCCGGCGCCGGCAATTTTGATCGCGTACGAAGTGGCATGCTCCACAGCGCTCACGACTGGAAGACCTACCCGCCGATTGCGACCTTCACCGCGGCGGACAGCACGGGCTACCACGGCGAGAAGGTCTTCGAGCAGGCCGCCATTGCAAAGGAGCCTGGCACTCAAACCTTGCCCGGGCTGGCATTCAGCTATTTCGACCCGGACTCGGGCCGCTACGAGACCGCACAGACGCCCCCTATTAGCGTCGCGGTCATGCCCGCTGCGGCGAGCAGTTCCGCTGCGAACGGCCCGGTACCGAACGATGATGAAGGGAAGGCACGTGCGGGTCGGTTCGGGAGCCCTGCGCTGCGACCCGATTACGCCGACACCGGCAATTCTGTAGCATCGTTGGTTCCACTATATTTTCAACCACCGTTCCTGGCCGTCCCGTCCGCCCTAGCGCTCGCGTTCACGGCCGCCTGGTTTTGGCTGCGTCGACGTGAACAAGCCGCGAACGACAGTAGCATGGCGCTCCAGCGCGCTACCTCGCAGGCAACTGCAATGTGGCTCGCGCAGATGGAAACCGCTGCTGCCACAGGCGATGCACAAGTCTTTTTCAGTTCGGCGCGCTTAGCCCTACGCCAGGCCTTGGCCGCGCGGTGGCATGTCGCACCCCAAAGCATAGGACTCGAAGACATTGATGCGCATCTCGGCCCTGACGATGAAGACGTCCGGCAACTCTTTGCCAGCGCGGATGAGGCGACTTACTCGGGTTGCGATTCAGTTATCGGTGATCATGAGCACTGGAAGCAGGTTGTCCTTCGCCAGTTGAACGAGAGGCCGACACGGTGACCGCTCGCATGAGCATTGCGCTTCTCACTCTCGCGCTCGGCGCGGGTATCGCGCACGCGGCAACCGGCGTGGCACCCCAAATAAGCGCCGGCTATTCCGCCCCTCGCCTCTTCGATCTGGCCAATGCCAACGTCCGCGATGGCAAGCCCGGGATGGCGGTCCTCAACTATGAACGCGCCCGCTTACGTGCACCTAATGATCCTGACATCCAGGCCAATCTGAGCTTTGTGCGCACATTGTCTGGGCTGCCGCCGATTACCGGTACTTGGTTCGAGCGTCAAGCGAGCAGATTCGCGAGCCCCAATACCCTCTTCTGGTTCGGCTGCGTCGGCCTGCTGATCGTTGGCGCGAGTCTCTTACTCGCGCGCAAGTATCCGCGACGTCGGCTTGCGCTGCGCGCTTGCACCGCTGCGGGCTTCGCGCTCATGGCCGTCACTCTATGCAATGCGCTAGCTATCTGGCCCATGATGAATGAAGCGGTCGTCACTGCGCGCGCGACTCCAGCCCGAGTTGCCCCTGTATCAATGGCTGACTCCCTGATGGCGTTGCGCGAGGGAGAAATCCTGACGGTAGACGCGGAGGTCCGGGACTTTACTCTTGTACACACCGACACGGGCCGCACCGGCTGGGTCGCGAGCGCGGATATCGCGCCCGTCGTACCGCGTTAAGTCAGGGGATACTCCGTTTTTGGAGGGGCTCAATGCCCCACACGCATTGCCGCGCCACGCAGCCCTAGACCTTAGGAAGAACAACGGTGAATGCCGCTCCGCTGCCCGGTTCACTGTCCACCGACACTTCGCCGTGATGCGCCTCGACGATTGCCTTAACCAAACTCAACCCAAGCCCCAATCCTCGTTGCGAGCGGCTTTTGTCACCGCGGTACATCCGGTTCCAAATGAGCGGTTGCTCGGCCGCCGAAATACCGATCCCCGTGTCGCTGACTCGAACGGCAATGGTCGCGCCTGCGGTCGTGCATGACAGCTTCACCGAGCCGCCGTCCGCGGTATATTTCAACGCGTTGTCCAGCAAATTAGCGAAGACCTGCCTCATGCGCACCGAATCTACTGAAGCTTCACAGGGCGTCGTAAAGTCGGTTGCGATCGAGATGTGCTTCTCCTCCGCTACCATTTGGTAGAGGTCTATTACGCCGCTAAGCAGTTCGTTAATCGGCGTCGGTGCACGGTGCAAGTGCATGACGCCCGATTCGGCTTCTGTGATATCCATAAGAGCCGTGAGCATCGTGAGCACGTGGTCAGATTCCTCAACGCAATCTGCTAGAGCCTCGCGCGCAGCTGAGTCCGGTGTTTGCTGTACGGCGACCTCGGCAGCGCCCCGAAGGCGCGTGAGTGGTGTGCGCAGGTCGTGCGCCACATTGTCGAGCGCTTGGCGCATCCCTTGAATCAGCACCTGGTTCTTATCGAGCACGCGGTTGAACTGTTGCGCCAGACCCTCTAATTCGGTGCGATCATTGGTCATAGGAACGCGAGCTGAGAAATCGCCAGTATCGATAATGGCGCGTGCCGTGGCGACCACGTCTCGCACCGGCTTAGTCGCCCGATGGGCGGACAACGCCCCTCCAAGCACTCCGAGAAGCAGTGTCGGCGTCATCACCGCTACAAAGTTCCGGCGAAAGGGCTGAAGGACTGACTCCTGGTTTCTGGTGCTGCGGCCGACTTCGAGTATCGAGTTGTCCGGCAATCGCAATGATGCAATGGTTAGGTCACTTTCGTCATCCCGTGGTATCCGTAACCATACCAGGTGTGACAGATCACCACCCGGCTGCAGCGCCGCAGCGTCAAATTGGACCCAATCGTCGGGAACGTTCATCAGCAACACGGTTCCTGTGAGCCCCGCAACCCGAACAAAGAACGATCGGGTCTTATCAGCTTCACGACCGCGTTCGACAAACTCCTGCAAGGCCGCAAGACCGTCATTATCGTACACAGCCGCGTACGCCCGGAGGCGTGTCTCGATAATTTCGTGGTCATTGTGTTCCAGCGCCGCAGCCAGTAGGACGTACAGAAGACTGAAGAGAACGCCAGCACTAAGGGTAAATATGGCCGCGTACCATAGGCTCAGGCGAACGGTGAAACTTCGCAAGAGACGTCTACGAAGCTTTGAGAACATAGCCGACTCCGCGAATGGTCTGAATAAGCTTCACAGGAAAGTCCTTGTCCATTTTCGCGCGCAGGCGATGCACTAATACGTCCACAACATTGGTCTGTGGGTCGAAGTTGTAGTCCCAGATGTGCTCTAAGATCATGGTCTTGGTGATCGGCCGGCCTAGATTGCGCAACATTAATTCGAGCAAGGCAAACTCCCGACTCTGTAACTCAATTGTCCGCCCTGACCGAGTGACCTCGCGACTAAGCAAGTCCATCGTCACATCTCCAGCGGACAACTTGGTAGGTTCCGCAACGTGCGTAGCACGTCGAATCAACGCCTGAACGCGCGCTAACAGCTCCGAAAACGCAAATGGCTTGGTTAAATAGTCGTCCCCCCCGGCCTGCAGCCCCGCGACGCGATTTTCCACACTTGCCTTGGCGCTTAGAATGAGAACCGGTACGAGATTCTTTTCGTCGCGCAATCGGCGCAGAAGCGACAGCCCGTCCAGCTTCGGAATCATGACGTCAAGCACGGCAGCATCGTAAGCCACCGTGCGAAAGTGGGACAGCGCTTGGTCGCCGTCGAAAGCGCAGTCCACGGAAAAGCCACTTTGCTTCAGTCCATTGACGACAAAGGCGGCGATTTTCTTGTCATCTTCAACTACGAGTACGCGCATCGATCAATTCCCGCTCCAAGCCGCAACTTAGCACTTTCTGACCACCTCATTGAGCGCTGATTTTTTCACAACGGCCGCTACTCCGACGATACTCAGGTTGCAACCCGCCCCTGACCGGGACGCGATCCGCATTGCTTATCATAATCGTCTTCCACCTGAACGCCCCGGCCCATATTGCTAGCGCGACCGTCCTGATACTTACCTGGCCGTCCACGTGGCGCATTGGCGTCTGGTTCGTGAAACGAGCGCCAGCTCCGCGACAGATGCACTGTCCAGGCCTGGCAGCAGCGGAACATTGACCACTTTGTCGAGCTCGGCGAGATCTTTCAGGTACTCATTGCAATCGGCATCGATGGCGGTGAGCCGACGGCTTTTCTGCCCTACGAATTTGCCTTGCACGATGCACTGGACATTGGGATAGCTGACAACAGGCACGCGGCTGTGGGCACTTCGAGGCGAGCTGCGAGATCGCGCCCGCCCAGTTCGCGACGGTCAGCGCGGATAGTCGATTGTGCATCACACCAACCAACAGTGACCTTCATGTTGCTGCTTCATGAGTTGCATTGGTGCTTACGAACTCTTGCGCCATGCGGGGAAGCGTGGAGACGCGCTCCCGGTACACTTGATTCTCGAAGCTTAGGTAGAACTCAAACGCACGTCGGTTCGGTAGCTAAATGACCGCATCTAAGATGCCAAGCCAGAGCCTACAAATCTGCAGACGCAGGGCAGCCAGCTGAACCGATGACGTTAGAAGAAGTGCGCGGGTTTGTGCAGCCCATGGTTCCACCCCTAACTCACCTCCAAAGGCATCTGACTTCCCCCAGCAGCGTGGCGTTGTAGCTCGCGAAGATGCATGTTTTTCCTCCCGCCGGTCAACAGTGGTGCTGCTTTCCCCCAGAACGCTTGACGCGTGACGTTGGCGTGAAGCGGGTTTAATCTTGAGTTCCCATGGGACAGAAACCCGGAATCGCCTGCGCGACGCCGTTAAGCTCTAGGCTCAGCGACCGGTGCGTCAAGAATGACCTTGAGGAGCTCGCGTCATGATTAAATCCAAATGGCTTGCGGCGAGCGTGACTGCCCTGATTGCCTTCGGATGCACAAGTCAGAAAGAACCGGCTGAACGCGCCGTGGCGAATATTAACGCGGCGCTCGGGAGCGCACACGACGCCGCGGCGAAATATGTGCCCGATGGACTACAGTCTGTCGAAGCACAGGTAGCCACTCTCAAGGACAATCTATCCAAGGGCGACTACAAAAAGGTGCTCGCGGACGCACCGGCGACTACCATCGCCGTAGCCAATCTGCAGCAGGCCGCCATAGCCAAGCAGGAGGAGGAGGACACCAAACTCGCGCATACGAAACAGCAATGGCGCAGCTTTAGCGCTGATGTGCCGAAGATGGTCGCAGCGATACAGTTGCGCGTCGACGAGCTTTCGAAGTCACGGCGGCTGCCTAAGGGAGTCAGCAAAGCGTCGTTCGAGTCGGCCAAGGCGGGTCTCAGCTCGCTCAATTCAGCATGGACCGAAGCCACCAGCGCGGTTGCAAAGGAAGACTACGCGGGCGGCGTCGCCAAGGGGCAGGCAGTCAAGGATAAAGCTACCGAAATCATGCACGAGCTCGCCATGACATCGAGCTGATCCCAATCATTTGGGCGGCGCCAAGCTAGGTACCTTTTTGCCGACGTGGCATTATGTGCACTACCGCATATTGTGCATCGTAGGGGTGTTGTTACGATCCGTCGTTTCAAGATTGCGACGGATCGCATCCAACGTGACAAAAACAGCCGTAATCACGCTGTAATGTCTCGTTAACCAGCGGAAAAGCACAGTAAATCTGCCAAGTCACCCCGTCCAGCTGAATGTTGATACAGGTCGATTGGAGCACGTGTTCTCAAACCTCTTCGGGAACGCTGCAAACATTCTTGCGACCGTCACGACATCACGCTGACGCGGGAGGAGCGGCACGCCCGGCCAATTCGAACGTACGTCGCCCGGGAATGCCAGCAATTCGAGGGGGTGACCTTCCGGATCACGAAATTTGAACGCAATGAGTCCGCCCGATGATGCAGGCAGGTGTTGCGGGTCGCCGGTCGAAATCGGAGTCCAGCCCGCAATAGTCGAGAGCCTTTGGACCGCCCGCATCATGTCCGCAACCACAATCGCAAAATGCAGGAATAAAAGATCGGACGACGACGATGCGTGCGGATAAGGTTCGCCCGGGAGATCGAATTGCACGAGCTCGATGATTTCTCGTCCAAGATTGAGCGTGATTCGATCGGCGCC
>Ga0182015_10006852_pt1 | contig 11282 bp, 9 predicted proteins | sample 712P3MmetaG_FD_120478 | JGI IMG/M metagenome (GOLD analysis project Ga0182015, IMG submission 120478) | Permafrost microbial communities from Stordalen Mire, Sweden - 712P3M metaG | ecosystem: Environmental > Terrestrial > Soil > Wetlands > Permafrost | place: Sweden: Stordalen | collected...
AACACCGGCTTTTAGCCTTGATTGGACTAGGTTTGGTTGCTGTCATTATCGTGACCACTCTGATGTTGACTAATTTCGGAGGATTGAGATGATTTTTTCTGAAGGCGTTTTAATTTCAAACTGCGTCACTACCCAATTGTTGGCAGATTGGTATTATGGAGTCCAATGTGATTAGAGTATGATTCGATTTTTCAAAGAAGTTTAAATGAACGTTTTCAATTGACTTTCATCTTCCCACATGTTTAATGTGTTAACATGAAGATTGGTTCCATGTTTCTTGGTTTGTGCGCGAGCATGGGATGCGCAGGCTTGCTTCAAGCTCAAATCGGGGAAACGAACGTTACGTGGCAGGGGACGGTGAGCTTGGTTACGACCAACAATGTCACCTGCGCCGAATACGAATGGAGGCTGTTGGGCTACGAGTGCGAGTCCGTGTTTAGCACGGGGCCGGTGACCCAAAACGGGAGCAACTTCTGGTTCAATTTCGACCTCCAAATGGAAACCGGACCCGTGGCGTGCCCCCAGTTTATTGCGAATGTAACCACCCCCGCCGTTCTAGGCACGTTGGCTCCGGGCGACTACACCTTGATCACCACCTCTTGGGGTGTGCCGGTTGCGACCAACACCTTCACTATTCCGGCAAATGCCACCCCACCCGCGCCGATTCTCCATCCCGTTGGGTTTTGCACCAATGGTTCGTTTGAAATACAGATGTCGAACTGTGACAGCAACACGAGTTACGTCCTGCAATGCTCAACAAATCTCGTGAATTGGGCTTCGCTTTCAACTAATTCAGGCGGGCCGCCGCTGATGGATCCCTCCCCCGTCTTGCCTGGTCCTTGCTTTTACCGCGTGCAAATTCTCCAACAGTGACTTTGGGTCGGTTATGAAACACCAGCCGCCGGGATGGGGGACAACTTCCGGATGGATAACCATGTGTTAATATACCGTTAAATTGCGTGGGGGTTTGAAGATATTGGGACGCGGTGGAACGCATCCTTACCGGTGGGGACGACTTCCATGGCGTCCTGAAATTTTTCCAGGCCATCCCCCAGCGGGTTGCTTTTTTTGGCACCGTAAATCGGCAACGTGCCGCGAACGGTCAACCCGGCGGGTTTGCGGCGGCGGGTTTGCCGTAGACTTCCACTTCGATGTAATGGTTCATTTTATTGGTCGTATTGCCCTTGCTGTAAAGCCGGACATAACGGCCTTTGACCCCCTTGGCATCAATCAACTTGCCCTCGTAGGTTTCGATGTAGGCAAGGTCCTTGCCCGCGCCGAGGCCGAGCTCGTTGTTCGCGTCGGCGTTGAAAATCGTGGTCACGCCCTTTCCAAAGTTCGGGTCATCAGAAACCTGCACCACCACGTCAAAATAAACGCGCGCCTGCGAATGGTAGTGCCAGACCATGACGGCGTAAATAGCCGCCTCCTTTTCAAGATCAATCTGCACCCACTGTTTGCCCGGGGCCAGCTCGACCCACGATCCCTCGTCACCGGCCTTGTCGCCGTCGGTGATCATATCCAGCGTGCCCATCACGGGATCGCTGTCGCTGGCAGTCACCTTTTTGCCCCGGGCCAGATTGACCGTCCCGGCGGGGACCATGAAGTCGGGACGTTTGCCGGTGCGGGGCGGTTCGAGATTCGGCACCTTGATGGGCACCGGCGTGCCGACGAACAGCGGCGGCGGCAGGTCGGTCTTGAGCGGAACCTGGTCTTCCGCCGGCGCGACGGTGGCGGCGAACAGCGCGATGGCGGCGGAAAACTTCAAAAATTGTCTGTTCATGCGATGAAATGTCAAGCTTCGGTTTCTGCGGGCGTGATGGCAATCAATTTTCGCGCGGCAATGGCCTCGTTGGCCTTGTGGATGACGTATTCGCTGCGGAACGCCTCGTCCGCCGGACAGTTTAATGTGGTTGTGCCGCGGATGGCGTTGAAGAAATTCTCCAGGTGCGGCTGGTGGATCGCCTTGTTGAAGGTCACGGGGATTTCATATTCCGCAAGCTGGGCGGTTTCCCGCACGTCCACGGTCGCAGCGTCGGTCGTGGCATCCGGCGGCGGCGTTTTGGCGCGGAGGTAGCCTTTCTGGATCAGTGCATCCCACGATGGCGCGCGGGCTTCGCGGAAAATCGTCGTCAGCCTCGGATCCTCCGACATCTTGATCGAACCTTCATCGCCCATGAAATACTCGAAATAGCCGCCGCCGGCGCTCGTGGTGGTCAGCACTTCATAAAACGCGCGGGCCATGCCGGTCGGCAGCGGGTATTCGTAAATCACCATCGCGTTGTCATACCACTCGTGGGTCGTGTAGTAATCCACGCCGCCGCTGGCCATGACGGACGTCGGGGTGATGCCAAACCACCAGTTGAAGATGTCAATCTGATGCGCGCCCAGATCGGACAGCGGGCCGCCGCCGAGGCCTTTGAACCACCGCCAGTTGCGGAATTGGTGCATGTCTTTGTAGCCATACTTGGCCAGTTCTTCGGGGGACATGGCGGCTTTTTTCGGCCAGCCAAAATCTTCGGTGACCGCGCGGTTCCACTGCCCGTTGGCGGCGGTGAGCCGGCCGCAGATCTTCGCGTCGCGCACCAGCCGGTTGAGCGCAAACATATAACGCGGATTGCTGCGGCGTTGATGGCCGATCTGCAGCAATTTTCCCGTCTCCCGCATCGTCTGCACCATGGTGCGAGCGCCTTCGATGGTGTTGCTCATCATCTTCTCGCAATAGACATCCAGTCCCGCCTTCAGGCAGCCGTTGGTGATGGGGGCGTGCCAGAAGTCCGGCGTGGCGACGACCGCGGCCTGCAAATCTTTTTCGCCCGCGAGCAGGTCTTCGTAATTCTCGTAGGCGCGCACTTCCACGCCCAGCGCCTTCAGGTAACGCCCGCCGTAATTGCGGGCGTATGGCCAGATGTCGCAGATGGCGACGAGCCGGATGCCCTTGATTTTGAGCAGCGATTCCAGCAGCACGCGGCCTTCCGCGCCAAAACCAATGAGCGCGACATTGATGTTGCCGTTCGCGGACTTCGTCTGCCCGAAAACTTTTGCGCCGGAAGCCAGCATCAGGCCGGCGCCGGCCGCCGCCGTGGCGCCGATGAATTCGCGGCGGGTGAGAGGTTGATTTACCATTTCTTGAGCAGGGCAAATTTGTTGTGTTTGGCGAGCATCAAGGCCAGCGCGATGAGCGCCACATGAATGCCCAGCCAGGAAATCCCATCGTCCTGTTTGATCAAAATCAAGCCGGCCGTCAACGCGATGTAAACCAGCCCCTGCACGAAGAGCGAGAGCCGCGTGCCGAGGCCGAGCAGCAGCATCACGCCCGTCGCGATGAGCAGCGGTCCGAGCAGATGGTCGAAGGTCGTCAGCGCCACCGGGGGCAGCAAGGGCTCGTTCGCGAATTTATCCTTGAGCGGCGCGGGAACGCCGGCGTAATTGGTGAGCGAATAAAATTTCACCTTCACATCAATCATCGCGCCGCTGGGGTCTTCCATGCCGGTCACCGGGTCAACCAATGGTTTCTGCTTGGTTGTGTAGGCGCCGTATTTTTCGATGCCGGCCAGGATGGCGCGGATCGCCAGCCAGCCGCGCAGCACGAGGAAGGCGAGCGTTTGGTCGCATCCGCAACCGGAATTTTTATCTTCGTTCGGGTCGTTCATGTTGTGTGATTGCATCTTAACCGCGGCCCCGGCGCAATTTGAAAATGATGGCCGTTTGATTTGTAAACGGGCCGACGGGCGGCGTGTTTCAAATTTTTCTGCCGGGCGTTTTCGCCGTTCCAACTCAAGCGTCATCGCGGAATCGTGGCTTCAATGATTTTGGCACGCACCGGCGGCGCAGGGAAGAATTTTTTACCGGGAATTTCCATGTCCGCACGGAGTCGGTTTGATTGCGTGGAATTTTTCCGGTTGTGCGTTCCGGCGATTTTGTTAGTTTTCATCTTATGAAATCATCTGTCCGTCCGTCACCGATCCATTGGAACCGGCGCAATTTTCTCAAGACCGCCACGCTGGCCACCGGCGCGGTGGTCTTCGGCGTGCCAACCCTGCTGCGCGCACAGAACCTGAACAGCAAGTTGAACATTGCCGTCATCGGTGCCGGCGGCAAGGGCGCCAGCGACACGGATTGCTGCAACAGCGAGAACATCATCGCCCTGTGCGACGTGGACAGCGCGCATTGCGCCGATCAGCTCAGGAAATATCCGCAGGCGAAATTTTACCGGGATTTTCGCACCATGTTTGACGAGGTCGGCAGGAGCATTGACGCCGTGAACGTTTCCACGCCGGATCATTTCCACGCCATCGCCGAATCCCGCGCGATGCGGCTGGGCAAACACGTCTATGGCCAGAAGCCGCTGACGCAGACAATTTTCGAGGCACGCTACCTGCGCAATCTGGCGCATGAAACCGGCGTCGTCACGCAGATGGGCAATCAAGGCAGCGCGTCGGACGGTTTGCGCCGTGGCGTCGAATGTATCCAGGCCGGTATCATCGGGCAGGTGAAGGAAGTTCACATCTGGACCAACCGCCCGATCTGGCCGCAGGGAATCGGGCGCCCGCCGGGTGCCGACCCCGTTCCTGATACGCTGGATTGGGACATCTGGATCGGCCCCGCGCCGATGCGGCCTTACAAAAAGGACGTCTATGAGTCGTTCAACTGGCGCGGCTGGCAGGATTTCGGCACGGGCGCGCTTGGCGACATGGCCTGTCACACGGTCAACCTGCCGTTCCGCGCCTTGCGGCTGGGCTACCCGACCGAGATTGAGGCCGAGGCCCTCGGCGGGATGAACCTGGAGACTTATCCCATCGGTTCCAAAATCCGCTTTCAATTCCCCGCGCGCAAAACCGAAGTCGCCGCCGCGCACAAAACCTTGTTTCACCACCACGACACCGTTGAACAGGCGCCGGTCACCCTCTGGTGGTATGACGGCGGTCAGCCGGTTTCAGATCCAAAGGCGCGCGGCGGCCACGACGGCAGCAATAAGCCGCCCCATGAACTCACCGGCGACATCGAGGCCATGCTCGGGGAAATTCCCGGCAGCGGCTGCCTGCTCATCGGCGACCAGGGCACCGTGTTTTCCCCGGATGATTACGGCACGGAATTTTTTGTGAAGCTGGCCGGCGAAACAAAATTCACGCACTTCACAAAAAGTCCGGTCGTGGCGCAGATTCCGCAGGTCATCCCGCGCAACCTTTTCACCGGCGACAACGACCATCGGCAGCATCAGGAATGGATCGCGGCCATCAAGGCGGGCCGACCGGAAATGTGCTACTCGCGCTTTGCCATCGGCGCGCAACTCACGGAAATCATGCTGTTGGGCTGCGTCGCGCTGCGCGCCGGCAAAAAAATCGAGTGGGACGGGCCGAACATGCGCGCCATCAACTGCCCGGAGGCCGCGCAGTTCGTCAAACGCGACAACCGCGCCGGCTGGACCCTCGCCTGACCCATGGGAATCAGTTATACCCGTCGCGACTTCATCAGGAAAACCGGGGCCGCCGCGCTGGCTGCCGCCGCCCTGCCGGTCTGGGCGCAGGCCGGTAAAAAAATCACCGTGGCCTTCGTCGGCGTCGCGCACATCCACACGCCGGGCTATCTTGATCTGGTCAAAAAACGTTCGGACGTGCACATCAAATACGTCTGGGATCACGACCCGGAACGCGCCGCGCGCCGGGCCGGGGAGGTTGCTGCGACGGTGCCGCCGGATTTGAACGTCATCTGGTCGGACCCGGAGATTTCCGCCGTCATCATTCTTTCGGAGACCAACCGGCATTATGATCTGGTGCTGGCGGCGGCCAAAGCCGGCAAAAACATGTTTGTCGAAAAACCGATGGGCATCACTTCCCGCCAGAGTGATCAAATGGCGGACGCGATTGAAAAAGCTGGGTTGATTTTTACGACCGGCTATTTTTCACGGTCGGATCCCAAAAATATTTTCCTGAAAAGCGAGGTTGCCGCTGGTCGCTTTGGAACGATTTCCCGGGTGCGCGCCTCCAATTGTCACAACGGATCGCTCGCCGGCTGGTTTGACGGCGAATGGCGCTGGATGGCCGACCCGAAAATCGCCGGCGTCGGCGCGTTCGGCGATCTCGGCACTCATAAGCTCGATATTTTGATGTGGATGTTCGGCGGCATCGAATCGGTCACGGCGGTCATCCATCCCGTAACCGGCCGGTATGGCGATTGTGATGAAACCGGCGAGGCGCTGCTTCGTTTCAAAAACGGGATCATCGGCACGCTGGCCGCCGGCTGGGTGGATATTGAAGACCCGGTGGCGTTCATGATCAGCGGCACGGAAGGCCACGCCGTCATTGTGAACAATCAGTTGTTTTATCGGAGCGAAAAGGTGGCCGGCAGCGACCGCCACAAGCCGTGGACGGATCTGCCGCCCGCGCCGCCGGAACCGATGGATCAATTTTTAGATGCCGTTGGCGGGGCCAGGAATGAACCGCTGGTTTCGCCGGGCGAAGCCGCCGCCCGGGTCACCGTCATGCAGGCGATTTACGAAGCCGCCCGCGGGCATAAATGGGTCAGGGTTTCGTGACCTCGCCTTTGCCGGCGGACGCCAGTTGCACCGGCTTGTATCCGCCGCGCGATTTGAAGTAGCCAAACAGCGCCAGGTAACACACGAAGGTGAAGGCCGGAAACATCGCCATCTTGCCCAGCGCACTGAACTTGCCGGCGGTCGTGGCCGCCTGCAGGTCGGCCTGTGCCTTCGCGTCGGTCACGGCGGCGCTCTTCACGGGGTCAATCGCCTCATACGCGCCGAGCAGATAATCCTTCTTCACCGTCACCTGTTCGTAGAGCGCGGGGTTCGTGGCGTGCAACTGCTGCGTGGTTGTGCTTTCCTGCATGTAGCCGAGAAAGGGCGCGCCAAGGATGCCGACGGCCAGCATCCCGATGCCGCCCATGGCATTCAGCGTGAGCGCGCCGCCCCGTGGACATTGTTCCGAAGTCAGGCCGAGAATCGTCGGCCAGAAAAACGTGATGCCGACACCGAACAGCGTGGCGGCGGCAAAGATGGTGAACATGCCCGCGCCGCTGGTTTTGGAAAGCGCGAAAAGCCCCAGCGCGGCCAGCGCGGAACAGGCCGCGAGCAGTCCGGGCGGCGAAAATTTATGGATGAGCGGCCCGGCGCAAAAACGCAAAACCAGCATGATGGCCGACGTATAGACCAGCACCCACGCGGAATTATATCCGGCGGCTTTCATCGGGTCCTCCATGAGCGCGGTGATCCAGCCATTGGTGCCGAGTTCGGTCGTGGCCTGCGGCATCATGATGATGATGAGAAACGCGAGCAGCAGCCGGCCAAAGGATTTGGTGATGAGCGCGAAAATCAAAACGACCGCGCCGGTCAATCCCCAGACCAGCCCGCTGCTCCAGTTAAAAACTTGTCCGAGCTGTGCGAACACCAGGCCAAAACCGGCGAGCGCGCCGAACGCGCCGAACTCCTTGAGCATGGCCAGGTAGCTGACGCCGGCCTGTTCGCGTTCGCTTTTCGGAAATTTCAAGGTGGCGAGAATGAAAAAGAAAATAAACGCCGGAATCAAAATGAGCCCGAGCGTCAACCGCCAGTCGGGATTTTTTGCCAGCGCGATGGTGCAAAGGCCGCCCAGCACCAGTCCGCCCGGCCAGCCGGCGTGCAGGCGGTTGAGCCATCTGGCCTTGTCCGTGCTGAACATGGTGGTGACGATGGGGTTCGCATAAGCTTCCACGCTGCCATTGCCCAGGCCAAGGATGATGCTGCCCCAGTAAAGCAGTTGATACCCGTGTTTCTGCGCGGTGATGAGCGCGTCGCCCGTCACGCCGTGAATGGAATTGTAGGCCGCAAATGCCATCGCGGTGTAAATCAGATAACTGACGAACGAAAAAAACATCGCCACCTTGTAGCCGATGCGGTCAATGAACAGGCTGAAGATGATGATGCTCACGCCGAACGGCCAGATGCCCGCACCCTGCAGTTCGCCGGCGGAAACCTTGTCGAGGCCGAAGTCGGTGGTGAACTGCCCGCCGCACAAAATCATGCGGCTGATGAAGGCATAGCTGGTGGTGATGATCGCGATGAAGCAGCCCCAGAAAAGGATTTTGTCGTGACGATTGTTCATGGTTGGGCTGAATACTCCCGTCCGCCGCCAAACTGTCAACGGTAAAAATTCAAAAGCGGGCCGTGAATTTTGAGTGGTGTGTCAATTTGAAGGCAGGGACAGCGCGGCGTCCCTGCCATTGAAAATGATGCAATCTTAATTTTCCCTGATTACTTGATATTCGGTTGTGGCGGGTGCAGGGTTGGGGGCGTTGGGCGGCAAAATGAAAGGATTTAAATGAAAATAATTATGGGAGACAAAGAAACCATTGGAGAGATGAATCAGACCGAGGCAGAGACACCTCACAAACACGCTGCATATACTGTTATTGTGATTGCCATTTGTGCTGTATTCACTTTCTTCCTTGGAGCAGGCCCATGCGAAGCGCCGTGGCCCGCCGCTGTTGCCTCTTGTGGCTTATGCGCAATGGGAGTGGGAGTTGTCTATTTCATGTTGCGTCGTGCCTGATGCCACACTTGATTCAAAACGTACCACTACCATCAACCGTGTTTTTTTGACAGGGGGATGTAATTTGGTGTATTGTAACAGCTGGAGCATTGACAGAAATGATGTAGCGATGCGGAGCGAGGGGTTTTGATTTTTGGCAAGGCTGAGTGAGGGAGCAGGCCCGCCGTTCCCTTCTCCGCGCTGGGGAGAAGGTGGCCGCACGCTGGATGAGGTGTGCCCTCTTGGTGGCCGTGACGCAGTCACCCTGCCGGGGCCGCAGGCGCACTATTGGATGCCGAGCAATTCCACCTCGAACACCAGCGTGCTATTCGGCGGAATCGCAGGACTGGGACTGTTTGCGCCGTAAGCGAGGTTCGGCGGAATCACGAACCTGAACTTGTCGCCCACCTTCATGAGTTGCAACCCTTCCGTCCAGCCGGGGATGACTTGATTCAAGGCAAAGGTAGCCGGCTGGCCGCGCGCGATGGAACTGTCGAATACCGTGCCGTCCATCAATTTGCCCTCGTAATTCACCGTCACCGTGTCAGTGGCTTTGGGCGAAACCGTGCCCGTGCCATGTTTCAACACTTCATACTGCAAACCGCTGGCTGTCGTTGTCATCACACCGTTCACACCGTTTTGGCCGCTCGCCGGCACCGCTGCTGCCATGGGCGCATTGGTGGCAACCGTGGCATTCCTATCGCCGCTGGTTTGCGTTGTTTGCGCTGTCTTGTTGCAACCCAGCAAACACAGGCTCGCCGCCACCATCACCGGAAATCGTAGATTGATCATCATAATTGGCTGCAATGAATCGCCGCCCTCGGTCAGCTTCGGCGAAGTATCATCTCAGGTCAAGCCACGGTATTGTATCATTTTCAATGGTAGGGACGCCGCGCTGCGGCGACAATGGTGGCCGTCCGCAAGGACCACCGCGCCGCGCTGTCCCTGCCTTCAAATTGATACACTAGAGCATTGACAGAAATGATGTAGCGATGCGGAGCGAGGGGTTTTGGTTTTTGGCAAGGCTGAGTGAGGGAGCATGCCCGCAGCGGCCTGTGACCGAGCTCAAACGCAGCCAAAATGCCAAAAACACCGCTACTCCGCAGTCGCACGCTACCGGATTGATGGAAATGCTCTAAACGCTTGCATCATGCGCTTGACCTCGCCACCCTGCTTGGCAAGATTGCCCCGGCCAAAAATCATGCTTATGCCAAGACCCGTCACCCTTTTCACCGGCCAATGGGCCGATCTTTCGCTCGCCGATCTCGCGCCCAAAGTCAAGGCGATGGGCTACGACGGCGTGGAACTCGCCTGCTGGGGCGACCATTTTGAAGTGGATCGCGCGCTGGCCGAACCCGGTTACGTCAAAAAAAAGTGGGCGTTGCTCGCCAGGCATGGCCTGACGTGTCACGCGATTTCCAATCATCTCGTCAGCCAGGCGGTCTGCGATCTGATTGACGAGCGGCACCGGGCCATTCTGCCCGCCGATGTCTGGGGCGACGGTAAACCTGAAGGCGTCCGCCGGCGCGCCGCCGAAAAAATGAAGGCCACCGCCCGCGCCGCGCGAATTTTTTTCGACGCCCGTCCCGGCAGGGGTGGCCGCGACACCGCGTTGCCTGCCGTCGTCAATGGCTTCACCGGTTCTTCCATCTGGCACGCGCTTTACGCTTTTCCGCCGACGGATCAGGATTTCTTGAACCGGGGCTTTGCGGATTTTGCCACCCGCTGGCTGCCGGTTCTCGACGTGTTTGAAAATGAAAACGTCAACTTCGCCCTTGAAGTGCATCCGACCGAGATCGCCTTCGACATCGCCTCGGCCGGACGCGCGCTGGCAGCCGTGAACAACCATCCGCGCTTTGGTTTCAATTACGACCCGTCGCATCTCGGCTATCAGGGCGTATGCTATGTGAAATTCATCCGCGAATTTGGTTCGCGCATTTTCCACGCGCATATGAAGGACGTTTGGTGGGGACACGGCGACGGCACGGTCGGCGTGTTCGGCGGCCACACCGATTTCACCGACCCGCGCCGGTTCTGGGATTTCCGCTCGCTCGGCCACGGCGACATCAATTTCGAGGAGATCATCGTTGCGCTGAACGACGTCGGCTATCGCGGCCCGCTCTCGGTCGAATGGGAGGATGGCCGCATGGACCGCGTCCACGGTGCGACCGAAAGCTGCGCGTTCGTCCGCAAACTGGATTTCGCACCGAACCGGGCGGCTTTTGACGCGGCGTTTTCCAAAAAGAAATAATCCGCATCCCCTTAATGGGTTTGTTTGGGTTCGTTTTGACGGATGCGGTTGCGTGCCAAAACCCCGCTTGCGACCGCGATTTCATTGGATTTTCTCCGGTTTTCAAGATGGGTTCGTTTAGTAAAAAATGCACTTTTGTATTCATGGCCTTTCCGACACCTCCATTGTCAGCGGCGGTGGAACGACGTCGCCCTGCCGCCGCCGTTGCACCCGCTCCAACTGGTTCATGGCGCGATATAACTTCCGTTCCAGCGGCGTCTCGTAACGCATGAGCTTAACCAGCACCTCCGGCGACGGGAGCACCGCCGCCGCCTGCCGCGCCACCTCCTCATAGGTTTCATGATCCTGGCATCCGGATTTACTCCATGAAATGGAGCGCAGTTTCCGGTCAATCCAAGCCAGCGACTGTTCCTTCAGCCATGCGCGGAAAGCCGGTTCATCAAGCCCTTTGGGATTCGATTGCAATTGGGAACGTAATTTTGTCAATTCGTTCGTCAGGCTGTATGGTT
>Ga0182015_10006853_pt1 | contig 11281 bp, 9 predicted proteins | sample 712P3MmetaG_FD_120478 | JGI IMG/M metagenome (GOLD analysis project Ga0182015, IMG submission 120478) | Permafrost microbial communities from Stordalen Mire, Sweden - 712P3M metaG | ecosystem: Environmental > Terrestrial > Soil > Wetlands > Permafrost | place: Sweden: Stordalen | collected...
CTGGGCCTGCCGGCCTCCAGTTCGCATACCATGATCGGCTCCATCGTCGGTGTCGGTCTCATGAACTCATTGATGAGTCCGGACAGCGCGTTCGGCGATGGGGTCAATTGGGGCAAGGTGGAGGACACCGTCAAGGCGCTGATCTTCTCGCCGCTGCTTGGATTTTGCGCAGCCGCGCTGCTGTTGTGGGCAGCCAAGAAGCTGATTCGCAATCCCGCCCTCTACCGGGCGCCCGAAGGCAACCAACCGCCGCCGATCTGGATCCGCGCCCTGCTCGTGTTTACCTGCACGGGAGTGAGCTGGGCTCACGGCTCGAACGACGGACAGAAGGGCATGGGTCTCATCGTACTGATCCTGGTCGGGATCGTCCCCACCGTGTTTGCCCTCGATCTGGACACCTCCGCGGACGCCCTGCGCCGGCTCGCTGCCACTTCAGCGGTATTTTCAACCTCGCTCGACCAATTGCCGGAAACTCGGCCGCGGCCTGCAGACGCGGAAACGGCGCACCGGCAGCTGACCCGATACTTGAGGTCGGGCAAGGTCGGCGAGGAGACCTTGCCCGCGCTGGCCGTGGTCAATGCCCGGACTGCGGAGCGCCTGGCCTCCCTGGACAGTCTCGCGGCGCTGCCGGCGGCGGACCGTGTCGCGCTGCGCCTTGATGTGTACCTGGTGGCCGAAACGGTGGCTCGAATGCAAAAGGCGAAACAGCTGCCGGCCGCGCTCGATGCGCATCTCGCGTCGGGCTATCAGAAATCGCTCAAGGCATTGACCAATTTCATACCTCTCTGGGTGAAGTTGGCCGTTTCGCTGGCACTCGGATTGGGCACCATGATCGGCTGGAAGCGCATCGTCGTGACGGTGGGCGAGAAAATAGGCAAGGCGCATTTGACCTACGCGCAGGGCGCATCGGCCGAATTGGTGGCGTTCGGCACCATCGAAGCTGCTGATATATTGGGACTCCCGGTGAGCACCACACATATCCTGTCCTCCGGCATCGCGGGCACCATGGTTGCCAGCGGCTCCGGCATCCAAAAAGAGACTGTCCGCAACATCATTCTCGCCTGGGTGCTGACGCTTCCGGTGTGCGTTGTGCTCGGTGCGGCATTGTTCGGCGCCGCGCTGTTGTTCGTGCTGCGCGTACTCGGCGTGCATTGAGCCGCAAGCCTGCCTGGGTAATCTGCGCGGCCGCGGGTGCGATCCGCTCAGCGCAGGGCGAGCCCGACGGCGGCTGTGAATTTCTCGACGAGTTCGCGCATTTCATCATCCGTCGCATTCAATGGCGGGGCGATGATCACCGTATCGCCCGCAGCGTTGCCGACGTTGCCCGCGCAGGGATAACAGATCAATCCGCTGCGAAACGCCTGCCGCCCGACGTCGTAGCTCATGGCGCGCTCTGCGGAAAACGGCTCCTTGGAGACGCGGTCCTTCACGAACTCCACGCCGATCAGATATCCACGGCCGCGAACGTCGCCCACCTCGTCGAATCCGGCCAGCGACGCGGCAAGCGCCGCCTTGAGGATTTCCCCCTGCCTTCGCACGCGCGCCAACAACCCCTCGCGCAGAATGATGCGCTGAACGGCAAGACCGGCGGCGCACGCCGCCGTGTGACCCGAGTAGGTGTGCCCCGTCATGAAGGCTCCATGCGCACGTAGAATCTCCTCGCCCACCTTCTTGCGTGTGATGGTCGCGGCCAGCGGGATGTAGCCCCCGGCGAGGCCCTTCGCCACCGCCATGATGTCCGGTGCGACGCCGTCGTGCTCGAGCGCACGCCACGTCCCGCAGCGCCCGGCGCCGCACATCACTTCGTCGGCGATCAGGAGCACGTCGTGCCGGTCGCACACCGCACGTACCGCCGCGGCGTATCCGGGTGGCGCCGGAACCACGCCGCCGGCCGCCCCGACGACAGGCTCGAATATGAAGGCGGCAACGCGCTCCGCCCCGACGGACCGGATTCGCGACTCCAGCTCATCCGCGAGATGGACCGCCAACCGGGCCTCCGGTACCCCCGGCGGACAGCGATAGGCATTCGCCGCGGACACGAACGACACATCGAGCAGGCTGCCCTCGAAGGGGCGGCGCCGCTCGGCAAACCCGGACACCGACAAGGCGCCGAGCGTATTCCCGTGATAGGAGCGCTCACGGGCGATGAAATGCTTTTTCGTCTTTGCGCCGCGTGCATCGAAGTATTGCAGGGCGAGCTTCAACGCCGATTCGACGGCCTCGGACCCGCTCGACGTATAGACGATGTGGCAAAAATCCGGGCCGCACGCGCCGAGAAGAATGCGGGTCAGTTCCTCGAGCGCGTCGCTGGTGAACAGGTAGCGATAGGCGCACGCGATACGATCGAGTTGCGCGGCGATGGCCGCATTCACTTCACGGTTCGCGTGCCCGACGCTGAACGCCGCGGGGCCGCCCGAGCCGTCGAGATAGCGGCGCCCCTGCTCATCGAAGAGATAGCTGCCCTGGCCGCGGACGATGCGCGGCAGGTCACCGAGGCCGAAGCCCACCGAACGGATTTTGGTCACGCCGACGCCTTCTCCAGCCGGCTTGTCCGCGCCATCCAGAGGCTGACCCCGATGATCATCAGCGTGACGACGCTGATGGTCAGCGTTGCGAGCACGTTGATTTCCGGGCTGACGCCGAGGCGCACCTTCGAGAACACCACCATTGGCAGAGTGCTGCTGCCGGGACCCGAAGTGAAGCTCGAGATCACCAGGTCGTCCCACGACAACGTGAACGCCAACAGCCATCCCGACAGAACGGCGGGGAAGATGATGGGAAGGGTGATGACGAAGAAAACCTTCAACGGGCGCGCGCCCAGATCCATTGCCGCTTCCTCCAGGGCGCTGTCGAAGCTCGCCAGCCGGGATTGCACGACGACGGTGACATAGGCCATCGAAAACGTCATGTGGCCTATGGTCATGGTCGTGATGCCGCGGCCCGCCGGCCACCCTATGGTCTGCTCCAGGGCCACGAACAGCAGCAGCAGCGACAGACCGGTGATGACCTCCGGCATGACCAACGGCGCCGTCGTCATGGCGTTGAGCGTGAATCGGCCTCGGAATTTCGTGAATCGCGCCAGGCCGAAGCCGGCAAGCGTGCCCAGGATCACCGACCCCGAGGCGTTTATCACCGCGACCTTCAATGAAATCCAGGCGGCGTCGAGAATCTCCTCGTTATGGACCAGCAAGTAGTACCACTTCAACGTCGGCGAGTTGGCCGAGTCCCAGACGGTCACCAACTTCGACGCATTGAACGAGAACACCACCATCGACAGGATGGGCACGTACAGAAACGCGAAGCCGAAGGCTATGCACGTGACAATGAAGTAGGAGCGGCGATAATTCATCGTGCGCCAGCCGACTCCCGCGCCTGCACGCTCTGGTACCACATCATGAAGGGCACGAGGATGGCCAACAACAGGATCGCCACCGCACTCGCCACCGGCCACGCGCGATTGGAGAAGAATTCGTCCCACAACACGCGGCCGATCATCAGCGCATTCGGCCCGCCAAGCAGGGCTGGTATCACGAATTCGCCCACGGCCGGAATGAACACCAACATGGAGCCCGCCAGCATCCCGTTGCGCGACAGCGGCAGCGTGATCTTGAAAAACGCCTGCGAAGGACGGCACCCAAGGTCCTCGGCGGCCTCGAGCAACGTCCAATCCATCTTTTCCAGGTTGGCGTACAGCGGCAGAATCATGAACGGCAGATAGGAGTAGACGATGCCGACGTACATGGCGAACGGCGTGTACAGCATGTTCAGCGGTTCGTGAATTGCGCCGGACCAGATCAACAGGTTGTTGATCACCCCATTGGCCTTCAGCAGTCCGATCCACGCATAGACCCGCAGCAGCAGCGAAGTCCAGAACGGAAGGATCACCAGGAGCAGCAGGACATTGCGCGTCGACGCCGTGGAGCGCGCGATGCCGTAGGCCATTGGGTATCCAATCAACAGGCAGAGTACCGTCGATATGAACGCGACCTTGATCGAGTTGAGCAAGGCATTCAGGTACAGCGAGTCGGTGAACAGAAACGCGTAGTTGTTGAAATTCAGCTTGATGGCGAGCGAGTTCTTGCCGATCCATTCGATCAACGGCTTGTAGGGCGGAATCGCCAGGTCGATGTCGGAAAACGAAATCTTCAGGACGATGACGAAAGGCACGACGAAGAACAGCAGCAGCCACAGGTATGGCAGCGCCACCACGAGTCCTCGCCCGGAGAATCCCAGCCGCCTTAGATGTGGAGTGCTGTTCATCGGGTCAGCGGGTCACCACCACCGGGCTCGACGGATCCCACGTCAGATAGACCTGCTGGTCCCACGTGATGGCTTCCGCATGACGCGACGTGTTCGGCTGTGTGACGCGCACGACCTTGCCGGTGGGCAGCCTCACCAGATAAATCGACAAATCCCCGAGATAGGCAATGTCCTGAACCGCGCCCCGCACGACGTTGTCGGTGCCGTCGGGCTGCGCCGTCGACATGAACACCTTTTCCGGCCTTACCGCGGCCCAAACGACGGCCGCCGGGGCGGCGCTGATGCCGTGGCTTACGTAGATGGTGCCGCCGAGCTCCTCCGAGGCGATGCGCACGTATTCCGGTTCGTCCTCGATGAGCTTGCCTTCGAAGATGTTCACCGAACCGACGAAGTCCGCGACGAATTTGGAGCTCGGAAACTCGTAGATCTCCGATGGCGTGCCGGCCTGGACGATTTCACCCTGATTCATGACGCCGATGCGGCTCGCGAGGGTCATCGCCTCCTCTTGATCGTGCGTGACCACTACGAAGGTGACCCCGAGCTTGTCCTGCAGGCTGATGAGCTCGAACTGCGTGTGTTCGCGCAACTTCTTGTCCAGCGCCCCCAACGGCTCGTCGAGCAGCAGAAGCTTCGGGCGCTTGACCAGGGACCGAGCGAGCGCCACGCGCTGCTTCTGGCCGCCCGACAGTTGATGCGGCTTGCGCTTGGCGAAACTGCCGAGCTTGACCAGATCCAGCATCGTCGCCACGCGTTGCGCGATCTCGAGCTTCGGCACCCGGTCTTGTTTGAGGCCGAATGCGACGTTCTGCTCCACGTTCATGTGCGGGAACAATGCGTACGATTGAAACATCATGTTGACGGGGCGTTCATACGGGGGCACTCCCGTCATGTCCTCGCCGTCGATGAGAATGCGCCCGGAGCTGGGCGTTTCGAAACCGCCCAACATGCGCAGCAACGTGGTCTTCCCGCACCCCGAGGCGCCGAGAAGGCAGAAGATCTCACCCTTGTAGACCTTCAACGAAACGTCGTCGACCGCCTTGAAGTCGCCGAATGATTTGGTGATCCGGACGAGCTCGACATAGGGCTTGGCGCCCGGATCATTCCAGGGAGCGGCTTTGACGGCGCCGGCGGAGGTCGTCACGGATGAGGCCATAGGTGTACCCATCGCCTATTGGCCTGTCTTGAATTTCTGCCACATTCGCGTTATGGCGCGAGTCTGATCCGGCGTGTCCGACAACTGCACCGCGAGCTTTTGGCGGACTTCCGGCGGCGGGTAGATGCCCGGGTCGTTCAGCACCGCCGGAAGGACCAGCGACTGCGCCGCGCTGTCGGCGGTGGCATAGCGCTTGAAATTCGATATGTCCGCGCTCACCTGCGGCGTCATGATGTAATTCATGTAGGCATAGGCGCTGTCCGGATTCGGTGCATCCTTCGGGATGGCAAGCATGTCGAACCAGAGAATCGACCCCTCCTTCGGCACCATATACTTGATTTCGATCCCCTTGTTCGCGTCACGGGCGCGATCGCGCGCCTGCAGTACATCGCCGTTGTAACCGACGGCGACGCACAGGTCGCCGTTCGCCAGCGCTTCGATGTACTCGGAAGAATTGATGTTGCGGATGAACGGCCGGATCTTGAGCAGCGTCACCTCCGCTTGGGCCAAGTCCTCGGGTTTCTGCGAGTTCGGATCCTTGCCCAGGTAGTTCAGCACCGCTCGCATCATCTCCGCGGGGGAGTCCAGTACGCTGATGCCGCACGCTGCGATCTTCGAGGCCACCGCCGGGTCGAACACCAGCCGCCAGCTGTCGAGCGGCGCGCCGGGCATGAGCTGCGCGATCATCTTTTCGTTATAGCCGATGCCGTTCGTGCCCCAGGTGTAGATCACGCCGTGGGCATTGTCCGGATCATGCAATGCGACCTTCGCCATGAGCTGAGGGTCCATGTTCTTCAGATTCGGCAGTTTCGACTTGTCGAGGGAAAGATAGACGCCGGCCTTGATCTGGCGCTCGAAATACGACGCGGTGGGCACGACGATGTCGAAGCCGCTGCTGCCGGCGAGGAGCCGCGTTTCCAGCGTCTCATTGGTGTCGAAATAGGAGACGTGCACCTTGATGCCCCACTGCTTCTCGAAGTCGGAGAGCGTGTTGGGCGCAAGATAGTCCGACCAGATGTAGAGATTGAGCACCTTTGCGCCGCCGGCGCCCGGGACCACCTCCGCGCCGGGTGTCCCCGCACCGGGTTTGCCCCCGCCGCAGGCAGCCAGCAACAACCCTGCCCCCAGCGCCAGAACCGCCGTACGACGAAAACTGAACATCAAGCGAGTCCCCTTCATTGTGCTTCGAATACCCTTAGGCCCGCACGCGCCGCGAGCGCATCGGAGGGTTTAGTTATATCGCAGCCGGGGCCCCGGGGACAGTCAAACGTTCAGCAGCAGGTGCTCGCGCTCCCAGGAGCTGATGACCTGGGCAAATGTCTCGTACTCGGCTTCCTTGACCGCCGTGTACGCCAGGACGAAGCGGTCGCCGAACAGGTCGACCAGCGGTTTCGACTCGCGCAGCAGGCGCAGCGCCTCGGCCAGGGTGCGCGGCAGGGCGATCGCGAGGTCGTAGGCGCTTCCCGATATGGGCTCCGACGGCTTCAGCGCTTCGACCATGCCAAGATAACCGCAGGCCAACGAGGCCGCGATTGCGAGATAAGGATTTGCATCCGCCCCCCCAACGCGGTTCTCGACGCGCCGGGCTTCGGGGCCCGACATGGGGACGCGCAAGCCGGCCGTGCGGTTGTCGTAGCCCCAATGCACGTTGATGGGCGCGGACGAGTAACGGCTGATGCGCCGGTAGCTGTTCACATTGGGCGCGAACAGCGACATGGCGCCCGGAAGGTATTTCTGCAGACCGGCGATATGCCCGAAGAACAGCGAGGAGGGTGAACCGTCGGAATTGCTGAAAATGTTCTTGCGGGTCCTCGCGTCGATGATGCTTTGATGCAGGTGCATGGCGCTGCCCGGCTCCTTGGCCATGGGCTTCGCCATGAACGTTGCGTACATCTTGTGACGCAGCGCCGCCTCTCTTGCGGTTCGTTTGAAGAGAAACGCCTGGTCCGCGAGGCTCATCGGATAGCCGTGCAGCAGGTTGATTTCCATCTGCGCCGCGCCCGACTCATGGACCAACGTGTCGATCTCGATATCCTGCGCCTCGCAGAACGAATACATGTCGTCGAACAAGGGATCGAACTCGTTCACGGCGGCGATGCTGTACGCCTGACGACCGATTTCCGGCCTTCCCGAGCGCCCGACCGGTGGCTTCAGCGGATAGTCGGAATCGATGTTGGGCTCGACCAGGAAGAACTCGAGTTCCGGCGCCACCACCGGCTCCCAGCCCTGGGCCTCGTACAGCTCGAGCACCCGGCGCAGGACGTAGCGCGGCGCCATGGTGACGGGACGGCCATCCCCATAGAAGCAATCATGAATCACCTGCGCAGTGGGCTCGGCTGCCCACGGGACCACGCGCACGGTTTTCGGGTCGGCCTTCAGCACGATGTCGATGTCCGACGGATTCATCGCGCTCTGGTCGTCGGGATAGTCGCCCGTGACCGTTTGCAGGAAGATCGCTTCCGGAAGGCGCATGCCTTCCTCCTCGGCGAATTTCTCGGCAGGCATGAGCTTGCCGCGCGCGACTCCCGCCATGTCCGGAATGATCGCCTCCACCTCCGAGATGCCGTGCTCTTTGAGGAATTGTTGAATCGTACTGGCCATAAATCACCTTCGAATCGATGCGCGTCGCCGGCTAGCCTCGCCAAATGCAGCAAACAAAGCGCTGGAAAATGGGTTTAGTTCAAATTGCCATTCCGGGTGCCACTGCAGGCCGAGTGCGAAGTCGGCGGGGCCGGCCGCCCGGAACGCCTCTATGACGCCGTCCGGTGCGCGGGCCTCGACCCGCAACCCCTTGCCCAGTTCCGCGATTCCCTGCCAATGCAGTGAATTGACTTGCAAGCGATCCCGTGCGGCGATTGTGGTGAGGCTTCCTCCAGGCTCCAGCAGGACCTCGTGGGCCGGTCCGTACTGCACGTCGAGCGGGGCTTCCTCGTCCTCGCGATGATCGGCGTATCCCGCCTCATGCAGGCGCTGATGCAGGGTGCCGCCGTAGGCGACGTTCATTTCCTGAAATCCACGGCAGATGGCCAGCACCGGCAAGCCGGCCGCCACCGCACGCGGAATTAGCGGAAGCGTCGTAGCATCCCGATTTGAATCATGTAATGTTCCCGGCTCGCTCGCCGGTCCTCCATAGTGATGTGGTTCGACATTCGATGCGCTTCCGGTCAGCAGCAACCCGTCGCAGACTTCCAGCAGCCCCGACAAATCCAACTCGGACCCCAAAGCGGGTATGAGCACCGGCATCGCCCCTGCACCGACGGCGATGGCTTCGATGTATTTCTCGCCGACCATGTGGAAATAATGCTTCCCACATAGCCGGCGGTCGGCTGGAATTCCGATGAGCGGCGAGCGCGGCATGTTTAATATATTAAACGCCCAGATGGACGACTAGGCTCGATCAACCGTGCTATTACACCACACCGGCGATGTTCCGTCCCTCCCCGGCGCGCAGATTTGGCTAAGATTTAAGCATATCCAGCACTTAGCCACGATTGATGCATTGCACAAATCTTGCGCTCTGGTCGATTCTCCCGGTAGCCTCCGTAGGCAAGGCTTTTGTCAATAGCAACAAGATTTTAAACACTCAACGAAAAAACGAGTCGACTTGCGCCTATCGGATCCACCCGCACCGTCCTACTACGCCGACACCGCTCGCGCCGCCGACCCGGGCGCTCGCCCGATGTTGCTAGGGGACCATCGGGCCGACGTTGCCGTGGTCGGCGGCGGCATCGCGGGGTGCTCCGCCGCCCTGCATCTGGCCGGGCGCGGATTCAAGGTTGCACTGTTGGAGGCGCGCTTCGTCGGCTACGGCGCATCCGGGCGCAGCGGCGGCCAGACGATATTCGGGCTCGCGGCCGGTCAACGGGCGCTGAAGCTCGAAGTCGGCCCCGAGGATGCGCGGCGCCTCTTCGATCTTTCGATAGAAGCCCTGGACTGCACTCAGGCCTTGATCCACACCCATCGCATCGACTGCGATTACCGCCCCAACCACCTCCACGTCGCCACCAAGCTGCGCCACGTGCGCGAGTTGGAGGAATGGTTGAGCGAGCTGCATTCGGAATACGGCTATCAATCCGTGCGGCTGCTTGACCGCGACGATCTGCAGGCGCACGTTCGCAGCGAGCGCTATCTGGCAGGACTGCTCGATTCGCGCAGCGGACACCTTCATCCCCTCAAGTACACCCAAGGTCTGGCGCACGCGGCGGAACTGCAGGGTGCGAAGATTTTCGAAAACACCCAGGTGCTGCGCTATGCGAGCGGCCGCGAGGTGACCGTCCATGGCGCGCACGGCACCGTGCGGTGCAATCACTTGATCCTGTGCGGCAACGCCTACATCGATGGGCTTGCACCGCCCCTGTCGCGGCGGATCCTCGGCGTGGGCACCTACATCATCGCCACGGAGCCGTTGGATGCGACGCGGGCCCAGGCGCTGCTGCCGACCAATGCGGCCGTCGCGGACATCAACTGGATCTTGGATTACCTGCGGCTCACGTCCGATCACCGGCTTCTGTTCGGCGGACGCGTGAGCTACAGCGCGATGCAACCGAAGAATCTCGCTGATTCGATGCGCAATCGCATGCTCCGGGTATTCCCGCAACTCGCCGATATCAAGGTGGCCTACACATGGGGAGGCTATCTCGACATCACGATGACCCGCGCTCCGGATTTTGGCCGGTTGGCGCCCAACGTTTTCTATCTACAAGGGTTTTCGGGGCACGGAATGTCCCTCACCGGCTTGGGCGGCAAGCTGGTCGCAGAAGCGGTGTCGGGCACGGCGGAACGCTTCGATGTTTTCGCGCGCATTCCACATCGCGACTTTCCGGGCGGCGCCCTGCTGCGCCGGCCCTCGCTGGTGCTGGCCATGCTCTACTATCGGCTGCGCGACCTTTTGTGACACGGCCTCGCGGGAGAGCCGCGCACGTCACGCGTCATTTGAGCCCGGGTTTTTCCTGAGCCCCGAAATTTGCCTGCAGCTTCTGACCGGTGTCGGTCAGTGTCACCGAATTGAGGCCGCCGCCATGGGAGCCGTCGCGCAGCGGGTGGTACTCGATCGTGACCTTGTCGCCCGGATTGATGGAGTGCCGGGTCCAACCGGAGCGGGTCAAAACGCCGGGGCTGGTGGTCTCGAACGACCATTCCTCCGCAGCACCGCCGCCCGGCGGCTGCACCATGACCCAGATGACGCTATGCGGATTGGTCCATTGAAAGGTCTTGACGGTGCCATTGACCGTCAACATTTTGGTCGCGTCATAGACCGCGAATGAGTGATGCGCCGCCGCCGGCGGGGAGGCCGCCCCGGCACCGCATGCAATCGCGATCGAGATCAGCGGGAGCTTTCGTGTTGTACGCTTCATTTTGAGTTCGGGCCCACTGGCACATTGTTGTGAAAAGTGATGGGCGCGAAGATATCGTTGCCCTTGTCGTCCTTTGCTTCCACGAATCCGCCCTGCGCGCAAACGCCCTCGACGATGTCGTATTTCTGGGCGCGCTGGCGGTAGTACTTTCGCGCCGTGTGCCAGGATCGGCTCAGCACCTTCGATGCGGTGATGTCCAATTCGTCGTAGAGGCTGTCGGCGCCCTTGAGATGCATGTGCTCGACGATGTGCATGTCGCCATTGTTGGGTACGCCCACCGCCTCATTGACCGCCAGGTACCCCTGCGGCAGCACCCCGATGGTGTCGATCACCAGCGTATCGCCTTCCCAGTGGCCGATGGAGTGGCCGTGAAAGCTCGGGTCCGGATCGGCCGGGTGCCCTCGGCCGTCGGTGTAAATGCGCCTCAGCCGGTTGCCGTCACCCTCGCCCAGGATGGTGACGCGGCCGGGGGTGAACAGCACTTCGAAGGCATTGTGCGTGATGAGCATCCAAC
>Ga0182015_10006854_pt1 | contig 11280 bp, 7 predicted proteins | sample 712P3MmetaG_FD_120478 | JGI IMG/M metagenome (GOLD analysis project Ga0182015, IMG submission 120478) | Permafrost microbial communities from Stordalen Mire, Sweden - 712P3M metaG | ecosystem: Environmental > Terrestrial > Soil > Wetlands > Permafrost | place: Sweden: Stordalen | collected...
CCTTGCCTTCTATTTTCGAGAATGCTCTCTTGCAGTACGTGCGCGGAGGCGGCAGCGTCCTGATTGCAGCCGGAACCTCGGCCGCGCACCGTGCGCGCATTCCCATCTTCGGCGGATACTCTTCCGACGCTCATTCTTATTCGCGCGACGGCTACGCTGTGGTGGGCGAGACTGACCTCACGCATCCGGTGATGAATGACACGACCGGAAAGGACGTCGCCAGCAACGATCCGGCAACGAATGCCGTGGTGGCGAAGGACGCTGCTGGCTGGTCCGATCTGAAGTTTTACTACGTCGCCGGTGTGGATGCGCCCCAAGCCCGCGTGATCGCGCGCCTCACCGATCGAACACCGCTGCTTATGGAGAAGCAGATTGGGGAAGGACACGTGCTGCTGTTAGCATCCGGACTGGACGACCTGACCAACGACTTCCCGGTTCGTCCCGCATTTGTACCCTTTATTGATCGGACAGCACGCTATCTTTCGGGAAGCGACCGCATTGGCAGCCGGCTCGTCGATTCGTTTGTTTCCTTGCGAACCGCCGCTGCCCAGGCCGGCAATCCGGCCGCAGGCGTGGAAGTCATCGGTCCCGACGGCCACCGTGCTTTGTCGCTAACGGAGGCGGCCTCGGCACAGTCCTTCCAGTTGGCGCGTGCAGGCTTCTACCAAATCCGTTTCGCGAACGGCAAGAATGCGCTGTTTGGTGTGAATCCTGACCGCCGCGAGTCTGATCTGGCGCCCATCCCCGACGATCTGCTGCAACTGTGGGGTAAGAGTCCCGCAAACTCGGAAGCACCCACACGATCGGCCGCCCCTGATTCCAGCCAGGAGAAAGGTAGCCACAGCATCTGGTGGTACGTTATGCTACTGGTATTGGTGGCGGCGGTTGCCGAGTCCATCGTTGCCAGCCGCTACCTCGGCACACAGAGGGAGGAGGCATGAGCAACCAGGACAAGCTCAACTCCTATATCCGGCAGTTGCACCAGCGATTGCGCCTGGGTGTGTCGCTGCGTGGCGTGGCGATTCTCACTGCCACGGCGTTGATAACAACCGTCCTCCTAGTCCTTATCCTGAATGCGTTTGCCTTTCCGGTACGCGGCCTCACCGGCGCCCGTTCGCTGCTGCTGGGAGCGCTTGCCTTGGCCGCGGCCTTCGGTCTCGCGCTGCCCTTGCGGCGTCTCACGCGCGGCCGCGCTACTGCCGTGGCCGAATCCGCCTACCCCGAATTTCAACAGCGGTTGCTCACCTTCGATGATCGGGAGAAACGGGGGAATGATCCTTTCCTCGAATTGCTTGCGGCTGACACACTTTCCGTGGCTAAGGACGCGCCCCCGGCAAACCTGGCGCCAAACAACCGGCTGTATTTTCTTGCGGGTGTTGGCTTTGCCTGCCTTTGCGTACTTGCCTGGCTTGTTGCCGCAGGTCCCGGCTATCTCGGCTATGGTGCGTCGCTGCTTTGGACCGGGCCAAAAGCCGCGCCACTCTATGACATCCGGGTCACGCCCGGCAACGTTGCCGTTCGCCGCAATAGCGATCAACTTATCACCGCCCAGATTATCGGGCTCAAGCCGGATAAGGTTCGGCTGTTTGCCCGCTACCAGAGCGCGATCTCCAAGGTTGCGCGGAATGCAGGGTGGGAGCCGGTTGCGATGCAGCCTCAACCTGATTCCTCTGCCACTGCGGGAAGTTCCAATTTTCAGTTCCTCTTCGCGGGTCTTCCTGAAGACGTCGAGTACTACGTAGAGGCCGGTCCGCTCACCTCCCGTCATTTCAAGGTCCGAGTCGTTGATCTGCCGTCAGTTAAACAAGTGCGGGTGACCTACCACTACCCGAAATGGACCGGCATGCAGCAGGTCTCCGAGGAGCACGGCGGAGACCTGCGCGCCATCGAAGGCACCAATGCAGAGCTGACGGTCCTGATGGACCGCCCATTGCGCGACGGCCAGCTCGCTCTCGATGATGGAAAACAGATCGCGCTCAGCGGCGGCAAGGGCAATCTGTACAAAGGTTCCATCCTGATGCAAAAGGATGGCGCCTACCATGTTGCCGCGGTCGACCAGGGCCAGCAGGTCCGTTTGTCGGAGGACTACTTTATAGCTACCGACAAAGCAAACCCGCCAGAGATAGCCATCGATCGCCCCGCTTCGGATTATCGAGCCAGTCCCATCGAGGAGGTCACGGTTGGCGTGAAGGCGTCGGATGACTTTGCCCTGAACAACGTGACCCTTCACTACTCCGTAAATGGCGGACCGGAAAAAAGTGTCAGCCTGCTGGAGCACCCGGGGGCAAAGAGCGCGAGCGGATCCACCACGCTGAGCCTCGAAGATTTCAAGCTGGTTCCGGGAGACCTGGTTAGCCTTTACGCCACGGCCAAGGACGGACATGCTGAAGCGCGCACCGACATCTCCTTCATCCAGGCGGATCCGTTCGAACGCGAGTTCTCGCAGTCGCAGCAGAGCGGCGGGGGAGGCGGTGGCGGAGGAGGCCAGGGAAACCAGACCGACATCTCCAAGCGTGAAAAAGAGCTGATCGCGGCGACCTGGAAGCGACAGAATGACAAGAACGCCACCCCGAAGGACGCGGCGGACGCTGGCAAGTTCCTCTCCGGGGTGCAGACCAAGCTGCGGGAACAGGCGTTGTCCCTGGCCGCACGCATGGATAGCCGGGATTTGTCCTCGGCGAATGAAGAATTCAACAGCTTCGGGCACGACATGCAAGCGGCCGCAGCCGCCATGACGCCCTCGTCTAACAAGTTGCAGCAAATGCAATGGCGCGACGCGATTCCAGCCGAGCAGAAAGCCCTGCAATATCTGCTGCGGGCGGAAGCGACCTTCCGCCAGATAGAAGTTGCGTTCGGCCACCAGCGCGGCGGTGGAGGCGGTGGAGGTGGAGGCGCAGGTCGTGACCTCGCCAGCTTGTTCGACCTTGAACTGGATACGGAGAAGAACCAGTATGAGACGGCGCAGACCGGCTCCGCAGCAGACCAGCGCGCCAAAGCGGTGGATGATGCTTTGCAGAAGCTTGATGCGTTGGCGCACCGCCAGGAGGAATTGGCCCAACAGCAGCGCAATAACCCGCAAACCATGCAGGAGCGCTGGCAGCAGGAGATGCTGCGCCGTGAGGCCGAACAGCTTCAGCGTCAGATGGAGCAGCAGCTAGCCCAGAATAATCAGCAGGGTCAACAGGGACAGCAGGGTCAGCAAAGTCAACAAGGACAGCCGGGACAACAAGGTCAGCAGGGACAACAGGGACAGCAAGGACAACAGGGACAGCAAGGACAACAGGGACAGCGGGGACAGCAGAGCGCCGGCGGCTCATCGAGTGGCTCTTCGGGTGGGCAGAGTTCCCCAGGCCAATCACAATCCGCACAGTCTCGATCTGGAGCCTCGAAAGGTCAGTCTCCGTCCAACGCTGCTGGAGATGCGGCCGACCCTCGCGTGATGCAGGCACTTAGCCGGCTTCGCGAGGCCGATGAAGAGATGAAGCGCAGCGCCGGCCAGCAGCAGAGTACAGAAGCTGCGCGACGCGCGGCCGATCAACTCCGCCAAGCCACCAATCTACTGAGCGGTACGCAGCAACAGCAAGCTACGGGCAAACTTGATTCGCTCTCCCGCGAGAGCGATCGTCTGAGCAAGGAGGAGCATGCCCAGGCAGATCGGATTCGCAGCTTGGCCGGCCAAGGCCAGGGCCAGGGCGAGGACGAGAACACGCAGGCGCAGTATACGGCCAGGATGCAGGCGCGCAACAAACTGGCGGAGGACCGCCAGCAACTCTCCGACGATCTTTCTCAGCTGGAAAAGAATTTACGCAACACGGCTCGTGACTTGGCGCCGACCCAACCGCAGACATCCTCGAAGCTGCGCGATGCTCTGGGTGGCATGGACCAGACCGACCTGACGAATCGCGTGCAGCGGACTGCCGATTGGCTTCGTCGCGGGATCAACCCCAACTCGAACGGAACAGAAGAGGGCATAGGCAAAGGTCTCGCTCAGTTAAGCGAACAGGTACACCAGGCGCAACAAGGGTTGGGCGCGGGCAAACCCTCGCAGGGGCAGGCGCAGGGCGAGCAAACCGCTGCGCTCGACCACATCGAACGCTTCCGCGATGAGATCGATTCTCTGGCCGGACGTGGGCGAAATACACCGGGCCGGCAACCGGGACAGCAGGGCCAGAACGGGCAGCAGAATGGCCAGGGAATGCGGCAGGGCCAGGGCCAACAACAGGGACAAGGCCAAGCACAGAACGGTCAAAATGGCCAGGCGGGCCAGGGCAGCCAGCCGGGTCAGAGCGGTGGATTCAATCAACGTGCAGGAAACCGGGTAAGTCAGGACGGCCCCAGCGGCGATGTGGGCAACGGGGGCTCTGGGGGTGGCGCCATCGGCACGGCCTACTACAACGTCAACACCGGCAACAATCACTTCGATCGCAACGGCCGCCCCGCCGCTCCAGACAATTCGCCCGTCCCGGGCGATCCTGAACGAACCTACCGGGAGGGGCTGGCAGAGTTAAACCAGCTTCATCACCTTGCCCAGAACGATCCTGCGGCACTTAAGCAAGTGGAGGAGCTAGCTCGCGAGATGCAGCGCCTAGACCCTCGCCGGTTCCCGGGGAATCCAGCAATGGTCGAACGACTCCATAGCGAGGTGCTGAGCGGGGTAGACAGGCTGGAACTACAACTTCGCCGCGATACGGACGACCAGGCGTCAGGTCAGGTGCGGACGACAAAAGAGCCCTCAGTCCCGCCCGGGTACGAGGAGGCGGTTGCCGAGTATTTCCGCCGCCTCAGCAAAGGCCAGTAAATCCTTGCTCACTTACCCTTGTAATCCTTGAAAAGATCCGGGAACTCGTGTTTGAGTGCCTCAACCTTGGGACGGTCACACACCATGATGTAAGGATTATTTGGGTTATGCAGCGCGTAGTCCTGATGATATGCCTCTGCATCATAAAAGCCTTTCAAGGGCACAACCTGAGTCACAATTGGTTTCCGAAAGACTTTGGCCGCGTCCAGTTGCGCGATGTACTCCTTGCTGATCTTCTGTTGCTCTTCGCTGGTGTAGAAGATAACGGACCGGTAAGACGAACCTACGTCCGGCCCTTGACGATTGAGCTGGGTTGGGTCGTGAACGACGGAGAAGAATATCTGTAGGAGCCGGCCATAGGTTATCTGTGAGGGGTCAAAAACGACCTTAACTGATTCCGCGTGTCCGGTGTTCTCCTGAGTAACCTGGTCGTACGTCGCGGTGGATGCAGAGCCGCCCGCGTAACCGGCGGTCGTCGCCAGCACCCCTTTGACACGCTCAAACACAGATTGCGTGCCCCAGAAGCAGCCACCGGCAAAGATCGCGGTCTGTTTTCCAGCAGTCTGGGCAAGGGCAGTATCGTCTGCGGGAGCGGGTATCGGCGTTTTGGCTGCAGCTGAGCAGCCCGTACAAGCAGCAAAGGCCGTCAGTACAGCAAGGATCGTGTTGCGCATCGCCAGCGAACCGGGCATTTAAATCTCCTGGAGTGTTCAACCTGAGAACACTCGGTGATTGAGACGCACCTATGCCCTAGAGGTTACAGCGCATAGGAAAAACTTGCACCCGGGTGCTTCAGCTGACGAAAACAGTGGGGGAGTGCAACGAAGGGGCGAAGCCCCCACGATTGTTTGTGGCATGGCGGCGCGGAAGCCAGTTCGGTTGCGCCCTACTGGGAAAGCATTGGAAACCATCCATCATCGTCCCAGGTACCCCGGATTTCCTGTCGAGGTTGGTGGCGTTGTCATACTTCATGCGGTTTTCCTTACAGAAAACCGCACACGCGGTTCTGTCTGGTGGTGCGTAACAGGAAACTCCGGGTACGCTGGTGCGAACCTGGGGCACCCCGCGCTTCGCTTCGGAGCAGATTCTGAGGATGGCCTTGTTGCGTCCGGCAAAGGGTTTCCGTTGGCAACCGCGATCAGGGCTGAAATACCAACCGGGTACCTTGTTCTGGGGCATTCCAAAGAGCCTCCACATCCCGCAGGGGGGCAGCGCCTATCTTGATCTGAAACGGCTCTTTTGCGGCCTCCCTTAGAAAATCCGCAATGGCTTCGAAGATATTTTCGATAGATACGCTGCCGAACCCGCTGCCGACCAGCTCGAGACCGGTACTGCGCAAGGTCGCTGCCGGCAGCGCGATCGTTCGGCCCGCGCTGGCCCCGAGCCGAACTCTCTTCCTTTAGAATAGTGCCGTGATACGCAAACGCCTTTCTTGCCTAACAGCCTTTGCCATTCCTGCTGTCGCCCTTGTGCTCTGCGGGCCAAGGCCAGCCCTCGTTGCACAGCAGATGCAACACTCCGCGCCTTCCGTTCCCTCCACCCGCTTGAACATCCGGACCTTCGAAGGAAAGACGCTGACCCTAAGCCCCGAGGATTTGGCGGCTCTGCCACACAAGTCGGTCGTTGTCTTTAATGCCCATACCAAGGCCAACGAAACCTACTCGGGTGTTCCGCTTGCCGATCTGTTAAGCAAAGCCGGTGTACCTCTCGGTGAAAGTGTGAGGGGGAAACTTTTCATGATCGGGATCGTTGCAGAAGGGACCGACAAGTACGGGGTTTTGTATTCCCTGGCTGAAGTTGATCCTTCAATCCACACGGGCGACGTAATCGTTGCCGACATGCTCGACGGTAAGAAGCTGGACAAGGATGGTGCGTTCAAGATGGTTTCCAGCGAAGAGCGCCGCCCCGCTCGCTGGGTCCGGAACCTGACTGCGATTTCGGTGGTCAAGGTTGAACCTTAAGATGGAAGCCTCGGATACCGCCAGGATACGGCAACAGCTCGCGGGAGCTTTATAATAGGAAGTTAGTGAATGGCTTTGAAGGGTTCCGCTATTGCCAAGCTCCTTGTTTTCTTCGCCCTGCCGGGCGTGTTCTCGTGCAGCGCAGTCAACCTCAGCGCTCACGCGAACATGGCTTCCTATCGGCTCAGGCTCTACCACCTTCATACCGGCGAACATATCGATGTGGTCTACCGCATAGGCGATCGATACTTGCCCGAGCGTGTCGCGGAGTTGGACCATTTTCTTCGCGACCATCGCACGGGTGACATGAAGGAATATGACCTCAAGGAATTCGACCTGCTGCACGATCTGCTGGTTAAGCTAGGCCGTCCCGACGGCGAAATCGACATTGTCTGCGGGTACCGCACCCCGTGGAGCAATAACTACCTCCGAGAACACGGGCACGGCGTTGCGGAGCATAGCCAGCACATGGAAGCAAAGGCCATCGATATCCGCATTCCGGGGGTCTCCAGTGCCGATGTCCGCGATGCGGCGCTGTCTCTGCACCGTGGGGGAGTGGGCTATTACGCCCAATCCGATTTTGTTCACGTGGACGTGGGCCGGGTGCGCCGCTGGTAGGTCATGAGGTCCTCCAAGCCGGCCCGCTGCCCCGCTGTTGGTTGGGTTGCGAAATAAACGAAATAAACGAAATAAGTTACCAAAGTTGGCTTATTTCTCTTATTTCGCGCTCCTTCGAGCGACTTCGCGTCCATCGCGATGACCTAACGTAACTGCGGCCCTCTTGTCTTATCAGGGATAAGGCGGTCCCTTCGCCAGCACTGCATTGAGCGAGCGGTCGTGCCCGTAAATGTCGTCGAAGAAATAGACCTCGCCATCTTCCTCAACCACCGCAGTGAGATAAATAATCACCACCGGAACCGGCCTGGTCAGGTTCACCTGCTGATTATCAGGGCCGGATTGCATGGCCGCCCTTACAGCGTCCAGTGTCCATTTTGGCTGGTCTTGCAGCAACCACGCCGCGAGTTCTACTGGCTTTTCTACGCGTATGCATCCATGGCTGAAATCGCGCCGCGATTGTGAAAAGAGTTGCGGAGCCGGTGTGCTGTGCAGGTACACATTGTGCTCGTTGGGAAACATGAACTTTACCAACCCGAGCGAATTCGCGGGGCCCGGCCTCTGGCGCACCAGCAGTTTGCCTGACCGCAATTGCGCGAGAACGTCAGGGCTTACCGCTCCGCTGGTCACGATGCGGCCGTTCTGGTCGGTAACCTCAAAATTCTTGCGCGCCAGATAGCTGCCGTCTTTCTGCAGCGCGGGAATGATCTCCGCGCGCGTAATACTGAGGGGGACATTCCAGTAAGGCCGAAAGACGATGTACTTCATGTCTTTTGCAAAGACAGGAGTCTCATGGCGCACTGCCTTGCCCACCACCACATTCATGCGCATGGCAATGCGGTGATCGCTGGAAAAGACGCGCAAAACAAATTCAGGGATATTGACCCCGACCGGCAGCGGCGAAAAGTCCGCCGGCAGCCATCTCCACCTTTCCAACGCATCCTCCAACTGTTGGACACGAAAGCTTAAAGGCGTGTTGAGCTGGCGCAACGTTTCTTTGCCGAGTCTGCCGTCCGCTCCCAATCCGTGCCGGGTTTGAAAGCGCTTGACCGCGTCTACCAACGCGCCGTCATAGATGCCCGGATTCACGATCGCGCCCTGCGGCAGGTCGCCCAGCAAATGCAGGCGCTGCGCCAGTCCGTCAAACCCCGCATAGGTGTCTCCGGGAGCTACGGTCTTTTGCACTTCGGGCAGCGGCACACTGTGATCCTGGGCGGCAAGCGCCAGATACGTTTGCAAAGCAGCTTCGGTGCGTTGATAGGCGTAGTATGGCGGTTCGACTTCGTTCAAAACCTGCGGTACATCGTTCGCCCCGAGGAGCTTTTGTGCCAGAAACTGTGGCAGATCGTATCTCTTTTGCTCCACGTCGATGCCGAACTTGAAGTGCCTCGGATTGACCCGTCCGACGTGTAGATCAGAGATGTAGCGCATGGCGCCAACAGTAAGCGCCGCGTCGAAATGCGCCACCGTGTTCGCATCTCCGGGCGCGGCTTGCAGCGCATGCAAACGCAGTGGCCAGCGCGATGCATCGTAGTCTTCCGGGTTCAGTCCTTTTTGCCGGCTGCTTTCAAGCGCGGCCATGACCGCCAGGGCCTGGGGTGTCGCTCGCCCATCGCGCACCCACACGGGGGCATAGTTGGTTGCCGCATACAGCTGCTGAACCTGCTGGCGGTAGTCCGTGAAGTTCGGCCATCGCTGGCCGGCGATGCTTCCACCTGCGGCTATCGCTTGAAGCTGCTCGGCAACCGCCCCCGAGTTCAGCGGATTAGCCGCCTGCGGCGGAGGAGGCGTAGCTTGCGAAGGGCATCCAAGCGCCATGGACCACAGCACAAGAATGGGAACGATCGCGCGGCGCCTTACAGAAAGCATGCTTAATTAAAACACTGGGCTGCTTCTGTTGGATGCCGAGGGTATCCGACTTGTCCAAGATAGGTTTTCGAGGGAGACGGAAAAGATTGCTTGGCGCGCGGCAGTCCCGAAGGGACGGCATGAAAGTAGTCCAGGACGAGTCAGTCCTGGGTAGGATTGGCCGGACAGGAATTCAGTCCCCGACAGGGAGGACTGATGGCTTGTCTGCGGTCACCAGCAAAAGATCTCTTCCCCGCAAGAGAGCCACGGCCGAATTCAGCAGCCCTACCCCGCACTTCGTACGGGGCACGGCTACGCGCTGGTGCTTGCGCTAACCCAGTCCTACGACCTGGCAATTGCTGAGTTGCGGGGAGGCAATACGACTCGACCCTAAGGAAGCGCAGACGCACGAATGATCTTGGTGACATCCTGCTTGCTCAAGGACAGACTGAAGGGGCAGGCGAGGAATACCGGCAAGCCATCCGCCTGAAGCCAGGTTTGGCAGATGCGCACCGCAGCTTGGGGAATCTATTAGGAGCACAGGATAAGTTCGAAGAAGCCAAGAGCGAACTCCAGGTTTGTACCCAGCTCGACCCCAACCACTATGAAGCCTATCTTGGCCTGGGCTTTATTCTTATGCGCGAGGGAAAGTTAGCGGAGGCGCTTGTACAGTGGCAAAAAGCGGTTCAAAGCCCTGACCCCTCCGTACGCAATGCTGCTCAAGATGCTTTACAGAAATTACGCCGTTGACGAGAGTCGCTATGAGAACCAGATATCCAAGAATGGAGATTCCGAGCTAAACTAACCAAATCTTGTGCAAGGTCTTTGAAACGCACCTCAAAAGTGTCTGACCAAAAGCAAATCTGGCGCGTGATGTTGCCGATAGCGCTCCTGGCGCTAGTGATAGGGACGACGCTCGGGGGAGTCTGGCATCATCATGCCAACGCTCCCTCTGACACCTGCCCAATCTGTCACCTGAACCATCAAGCCATCGAACCGCTGCCGTCAGGCATTCGTGTGTGTATTCCGGTTCCCACGGGGCCTGGGCCGGAACCTCAACGTGATGACTTCGCCCCAAATCCCGCCGTCTGGCGGCTTCCTGTGCGCGGCCCCCCCGCATAACCAGCCTCCTCTTTTACGTGCTTTCATGGCACGCCAATCTGTGTACCTCCCTCCTTAAGAGGCTGACCGCCCATGCGTTTACAACGTTTGCGCTTTCCATTTTTGCTTGTCACTGTATCTGTTTGCGCTGCTGCAGGCGCGCAATCCCCACCCGCCCCAGGCCAGACTCCTTCCCCCCCGGCGCAGACGCTTACCCCGAATCCAGCCGCCGTGACGATTTCGCTCGACGACGCCATTCAGATGGCGCTCCGGCACAACCACAACATGCTGGCTGCGCGCACCACGATCCAGCAGAGTGAAGCGGAAGAAACCACGGCGAATCTGCGTCCGAACCCGGTAATCCTAAGTGATTGGCAGTTCCTGCCGGTTTTCCAGCCAAGTCAATTCAGCGCGGATTACCTGGACAACACAGCCCAGTTCGACCTGGGTGTCAGCTATCTGTTTGAGCGAGGCAAAAAGCGGCAACACCGGCTGCGCGCGGCGAGGGACCTGACGGCGGTGACACGGTCGCAGGTCGCCGACAATGAGCGCAGTCTTGCCTTCAGCGTTTCCAGCCAGTTCATCAACGTGGAGCTCGCCGAATCGACGCTTGCGCTGGCCAGGGAAGATCTCAATAGCTTCCAGAACACGGTGGACATCAGCGAAGCCCGTTACAAAGCGGGCGACATAGGCGAGGACGATCTGCTGAAGATCAAGCTGCAGATGCTTCAGTTCCAGACCGACGTGTCCGCGGCGCAGCTAGCCAGGGTGCAAGGGCTCTCAGATCTGCGGCAGCTGCTCGGATATGAATCGATAGCGGCGGAATACGACGTCGCACCTTCGTTCGACTACCTGCCCGTCAAGGGCAACCTGGACGACTTTCAGGCGAAAGCCCTGCAGAGCAGGCCGGACTTGCGGGCGGCGCAGCAAGGAGTGACCGCAGCGAACAGCCAACAC
>Ga0182015_10006855_pt1 | contig 11278 bp, 8 predicted proteins | sample 712P3MmetaG_FD_120478 | JGI IMG/M metagenome (GOLD analysis project Ga0182015, IMG submission 120478) | Permafrost microbial communities from Stordalen Mire, Sweden - 712P3M metaG | ecosystem: Environmental > Terrestrial > Soil > Wetlands > Permafrost | place: Sweden: Stordalen | collected...
CGTATGTCTGGGGCCTGAGCCACCAGGCGACCCCGGCTTCGAGCACGCAGGTTACGCCGCCCGCCGAACTCGCGATTCCGGGCGAGAAAATCTATCCGGAAAGCCTCACCTCGACTGCTGATGGCAGAGTCATCATCGGCAGCATCAGCGCCCGCACGATCTTTGTGGTAAAGCCTGGAGGCGCAACTGCCGAATCGTGGATCCCTCCCGATAATGAGGCAACGCTTGGCGTCTACGGTGTTTTCGCCGACGACAAAACCAGCACTCTCTGGACGTGCTTTTCTTCGATACCAGGAGGGCATGGAGCAGCGCAAGCACCCTCCGCTTTGACTGCCTTTGACATACAAACGGGCACCGTGAAGGGACGCTATTTGTTACCGACGGCTGAGGCTTTCTGCAATGACATCGCGGTCGGAACTGACGGTACGACGTATGTGACAGACACCAACAATATGGAAATTGATCGGCTTCCGAGCGGAGCGCAGCAACTTCAGGTATGGGCTGGTAACGGCAGCTTCGGTCCCAAGGGAGGCATTCTCGATGGTATTTCGATTCTCGCGAACCGGCTCTACGTCAACACTCTCAGCACCAGCAAGCTTTTCTCGGTACCGATCGGGGCCGACGGCAGACCGGGCACGATCACCGAGTTAAGACTTGATCGCACCATCGACCATCCGGATGGCATGCGCCGCTTCGGAGAGGATAGCGTGCTGATCGTCGAAGGCGGTGGGAACGGTCGACTCTCGCGTATCAGAATCGTCGGAGACTCTGGACAAGTGACTACCTTAAAGGAAGGCTTTCCCGACGGACCCGTATCGGTCACCGTCGTGGGCACGACAGGGTATGTTCTCGAAGGACAGCTCAAAGCACTCTTCGGCCCGCCTGACCCGCATCCCATATCAAAACCGTTCCATGCAACCGCTGTCGAGGTAGGCAATCCCTAAGCGCGAGGCGCTGAATCAAGTAGCGGGCGGCTGGCGGCCGTGTGGGATTGCGTCAACAACGTTTAGGCTATTTTCATCATGGAGCACTCCGAGCAGACGCTAGCCAGCTCTTTGTTGGACGCTCAAGCAAAGGCCCATACGCTGTTTGCTGAAGTCGAGGCGCAGCACATTGTCCGTCCCGGAATCGCCGAGACTGAGATCAACGAAAGCATTTATGCGCTTGCCGGGCGCATGTACGGCATTTCTCGCTATTGGCACAAGCGTATCGTGCGCGCGGGGCGCAACACCCTGGCGCCCTACGATGAGGATCCTCCAGACCTGACGGTGAGGGAAGACGACATCGTTTTTCTCGATCTGGGTCCGGTGTTTGAGGAATGGGAAGCTGATTTTGGACGCACCTTCGTAGTTGGGGATGACCCACTCAAGCACAAGCTTTGCCGCGACATTGCAGAGGCGTTCGCCAAAGGTAAGCAGCATTTTCAAGAGCGCCCGGACATCACCGGGGCCGAATTGTACGAGTTTGCCCAACGATTGGCGGAACAAGCGGGCTGGGAATACGGCGGCCCCATCGCAGGACATCTGATTGGGATCTTTCCGCATGAAAAAATCGCCGGGGACAAAGTTAGTCTTTACGTCCACCCCAAAAACCATGGCCGAATGCGGATGCCAGATGCCTCCGGCCGAACGCGGCATTGGATATTCGAGATCCACTTCGTGGATCGCATCCGGCAGATTGGCGGATTCTACGAAGAACTGCTGACCATTGGCTGACGGTCACTGCTTTTTCTTGGTGCCATGACTTTGAACTTTCCAGAGGTGCGTGGCGTGAATCTCGATTCTCAGACCCGGTGCGAACACTTCCACGGAGCCACCGACATCATTGCGATCAAGATGAAGTGCTGTGACGTCTACTACGCGTGCCAGGAGTGCCACGCAGCGCTGACCGAACACGAAATAGAGGTCTGGCCAGAGCGCGAATGGAGCCAGGAGGCGATACTCTGCGGCGCCTGTGGCGTAGAGCTGACGATCCACCAGTACATGCAGGGTGAGTTTTGTTGCCCAGCTTGCCGCGCCCAGTTCAATCCCAAATGTAGAAGCCACTATCATTTCTATTTTCAAATGCCCGGCAGTTTGTAGGATCTAGATGTCGACCGCAGCACAATGGGGAAGGGAAGCGAAATGGCATCGTTCTATGCGGAGCAGAGTCTGGGGCAAGGGGAAGTCCATTCTCGGGCTGACATGGGTGTCTTGCTCGGAATTGCAGCGATCGAGGTGGTCGTTCATCTGCTCACCAATAGTCGCTATGGCTTTCATCGCGATGAGCTCCAGTTTCTGAGCGATGCCCGGCACTTGGACTGGGGATTTGTGGCCTATCCGCCGCTGACGGCATTTGTCGAGCATATCAGCCTGGGAATCTTTGGCCTTTCGATGGTGGGGCTGCGACTGTTCTCGGTCCTGGCGCAGGCGCTGGCCATCGTGGTCACGGGGTTGATGGCGTGGGAGCTTGGCGGGGGGCGGCTGGCCCAAGTTACGGCGACTGTTGCGGTAGCGCTCTCACCCCTGCCGCTCTTCGAGGGCACGGAGTTCCAATACTCGACCTTCGATTATCTATGGTGGGTGCTGGTTGGGTACTTCGTCATTCGCCTGCTGAAAACGGAGAACCCGCGTTGGTGGCTGGCGATTGGCGCGGCCATCGGCCTCGGCCTGATGACCAAGTACACAATCCTCTTTTATGTGGCAGGGATACTCGGCGGGCTTCTGCTGACGCGCAACCGCCGGTTTTTCCTGAGCGGGTGGCTCTGGGGTGGCGCAGTACTGGCGCTGCTGATTTTTCTGCCCAACCTGGTGTGGGAAGCGCGCCACGGATTCATCACATACCATTTCCTTCAGCATATTCACGTGCGCGACGTGAGAGAGGGGCGAGCGAATGGATTTGTGCTCAATCAGTTCCTGATCTGCACGAATTTCTATGCGGCCCCGCTGTGGATCGCCGGCTTGTGGTCGTTTCTGCTCAACCGGCGTTATCGTCTGCTGGCCTGGATGTACCTGGTCCCGCTGGCGCTCTTCTGTTTTGAGAAGGGCCGATACTACTACCTGGCAGCGGCTTATCCCATGCTGATAGCGATGGGCGCGGCCCTAGGCGAGCGCTGGGTCGGGGGGCTGCCGCGGCTGGGGCGGTGGTTGGTGGAAGGCGTGTTATTCACCGGGATCGCGGGCGCCGGCGTGTACGGCTGCGCGCTGGTTCTGCCGCTGGCGGCCGGAGGTCCGCTCATGCATTTCGCTCTCCAGAACAACGACGCTCTGCGCGAGGAGTTCGGGTGGGATGACCTGGTCCGGACGGTCGCCGGTATTCGCGATTCCATGCCTCTGCCCGAGCGACAGGACGTGGGGGTTTTGGTAGGGAACTACGGCGAGGAAGGCGCTATCGAAATACTCGGCTCGGCCTATCGCTTGCCCTCTCCCATTAGCATGACCAATTCAGCGTGGCTGCGCGGGTACCCCGTGCCGCCGCCGTCGGCCTTAATCGTGGTTGGCTTCTCGCGCCCGGCCGCAGACAAAGCGTTTACTGCGTGCCGGTTCGCTGGACAGAATGGCAATCCCGATGGCATCAAGAACGAGGAAAGCGAGGATCACCCGGATATATTCGTGTGCAATGGCCCACGCCTGCCCTGGCCAGAGTTCTGGAAGGAGTACCAGAACTTTGGTTGAACTACTCGGCTCGCAACGCGTGAACCGGATCCACTGCGGCGGCCCGTCGGGAAGGCAGATAGCAAGCGAAATAGGCGATGGCCACCACGCCGGCCGTCGTGATGGCGTAGGTCCCCGGGTCCATGGGGCTCACATTGAACAGGAGCGAGGACATCAGCCGCATGGTGGTGAATGCGGCGGCCAAGCCGAAGGCGATGCCAATCGCGGTCAGCCATAGTCCCTGTCGTACGAACATTGCCGTCAAAGCCTGCCGTTGGGCGCCGAGCGCCATCCGTATGCCGATCTCCCGTGTCCGCTGAGACACCGCATAGGAGATCACACCGTAAATCCCAACGATTCCAAGCAGCAGAGCCATGCTTCCGGCAACGCATAACATGACGAGAGTGAACGAAGTCCGCGCCATAGATTTCGTGTACAGCTCACCCACGGTGGTTGCCTCCGACAGAGGGAGATCCGAATCGACCGCCCAGACCATTTGCTGGACTTCCTTCATGAACGCTGAGGAGGCCGCTCGCGGGGAGCGAATCGCGAACGCGACATCGCGGCGAACCATTTCCTTGTCGCCCTCGAAACGATCCTGCATGACCGGCCAATACACCGAAGTGGGCGCTGGATTGTTCGGGCCGTCGTCGTGCACGTCCTTCGCAACCCCGATAATTTCACGCCAGTCGTCGGTGTTGCCGATGCGGATTCGCTCTCCGAGGGCACTCGCCGGGTCACGCCAGTACTCTCTGGCAAGATTCTCTGAGACGATGGCGACGGGCCTCTTCTGGTAGGTTTCTGTCCAAGTGAGATCGCGGCCGGCAACCAGCGGCGTTCCGAGCGTCGCCAAGAATCCGGGCGAGATGAATTTGAACCGGCGGAGGGGCGGAAGTTCACCTTCCTTGTAGGTGCGGTCCTCGGCGAAGACAGGGTCGGTCGCATCCCTACCGTCCATGGGGATGGCGGTTGAGAAGCCGACCGAGGAGACGCCGGGAAGGGCTGAGATCTTGTCTACCATCTCCTGTTCCATGTGAACCACACGGTCGCGCTCGGCGACCGGTACCTGGGTTTCTGGAATGTAGAGACGGAATGTCCTCACGTCGTTCGGCTCGGCGAAGCCGGGAGACACGTGCATCAAAGCCTGGAATGTGCGGATCATCAGACCCGAACAGATCAGAAGGACCAGCGCCAGAGCGACCTGTACGACAACCAGCGCCTTGCGCGCGCGGTGGCGTTCGCGGCCCTGGCTTAGCGCTCGTCCGCCCTCGCGCAGGTCGCCGTGCACCCCCACGCCGGCATACTTGAGCACCGGAATCAAGCCAATGACAAGGCTGACGAAGCCTGCGAGCCCCAACGTGAAAAGCAGCACGGGGATATCAATGCCGATTTCATGGAGCCGGGGTAGGCCAGTGGGCGCCATGGCAACCAGAACGCGCAATGCTCCATAGGCGAGCGCCAGACCAATCAGGCTTCCCGTGAGTCCAAGCACCAGGCTCTCGAACAAGAGCCCGGCCGTAGTCCGCCCCCGTCCCGCGCCCAATGCGGTACGAATGGCCAGCTCCTGACGTCGACCTTCGACACGCACCAGCAGCAGGTTGGCGACGTTGGCACAGGCCACGAGCAGCACCAGGGCGATCGAGCCCATTAAGACCCACAACACGTTCCCCACATCCCCGATCACATCCCGCTTCAGGGGGCGCAGATTTGGCTGAATTTGTGCTTTTTCAAACAGCGCCGGACTGAAACCCTCGGGCGCAGGAAAACTTCGGATCGCAATGGGAAGCAGGCGGGCCATATCCGCGCTCGCCTGCGCCATCGTGACTCCCGGCTTCAAACGGGCAACCGCGCGGTAACTGAAGTTACCCAGTTTTGTTTTGTTGCGGTCCCACTGCATCGGGAGAATGAGCGCGGCATCTGCCTCGTCAAGAAAATGAAATCCCTTGGGCAAGACGCCGATAATCTCACGCGGCCTTCCGTCGGCGATGATGGTGCGACCCAGGACAGAGGCACTCGCGCCGAATTTCTGGCGCCAATAGCCATAGGAGAGCAAAACAGTTTCCGGTGCGCCGGGCGAATCATCCTGGCGGGTGAACAACCGTCCCAACGCCGGTGTCACTCCGAGGATGGGAAGGGTTCCATCGGTGACGTCGAGGCCCTGGACGTGCTCCGGCTGCCCCGCGCCGGTGACACTCAGCGAATCGCCCGAGTAAATGCCGATATCCTGAAGGGTGGTGCTTTGCTCACGATCAATGAAGTAAACAAAGGGCGCCATGTTCACTTCCTGGAGGCCGATGCCGGGCGCCCTGTGCCAGACGCCGATCAGTTGCTCGGCGTGAGGGTAGTTCAGAGGCCTCAGCAGTACGCCTTCCACGAGACTGAAGATCACCGTGTTCGCGCCGACACCCACGGCCAGCGTAATCAAGGTGATCGCGGTGAACAGCCGGGCTCGGCCGAGCCTTCTTAGAACTTGCTTGAGTTGTTCATTGAACATGGCCATGCTCCAGCTCCCCCCACCCGTGGATTGCGTTCGCAGCCGGGCCGCGGCAGCCCCAGCAATGACCATTACGTTACCCGGCGGCGAAAAGTTCGCGCTTTGTGGGACTGCCCGCCACTCGGTCGATCGCAGAGTCACCCCTGACCGATCTCCCCGGGACAGAAATCGCTGACGCTAAACCGCGGTGAACAACCAATTTGCGAGCGGAAAGGGCCATCCGTCGACCACATATGCGGACCTACCATACCCATCCGGGAGCCGATGGTTCGCTCCGCCCCACCGTATTCGCTGACGTTTGTTCGTCTCGGCGTACGAAGGTAGAATCGCTGCATGCCAGCCTATGCATACGCCACTCTGGCCGCGGGATGGCTCGTCTGGGTGACGCCATTTTTCTCAGCCAAACGAAACGCTAAGCCGGCCAAGGAGCTGGACCGCCGCGCCCGCTGGGGTGTCGTGCTCGTAGGGATCGCTTATGCCCTGTTGTGGCAGGGCAAGTTCTGGGCGATGTCGATGTCCGCCTGGCGGATGGCGCTTTCCATCTCTTTTTTGCTACTGGCGAGTATTCTTTCCTGGACGGGCGCTCACTCGCTCGGACGTCAGTGGCGGATCGATGCCGGCCTCAGCTCTGACCATGAGCTGGTAATGTCGGGTCCCTATCGCGTGGTACGCCACCCCATCTACACCTCGATGCTTTGCCTGCTGCTCGGTACCGGCCTGATGGTTACTCCCCTCCCGCTGCTGGCGGTCTCGGTGCTGGTGTTCATCGCCGGCACGGAGATACGCGTGCGGATTGAAGACAGGCTGCTCGCTTCCCGTTTCAACGACAAGTTCCTGGATTATCAGCGCAGCGTACCCGCCTACATTCCTTTCCTGAAATGATCCAGGATGCTCTCGCGCCACAGTCGATTGTTCCCACATCGATCATAGCCCCAGCATGGGTTCGAGCCCGTCCCAAACTCTGACTCTCACCGAGCCTTGGGACAAACCGGTCACTTTCGCCGTCTAGCGGCTCTTATCGAACAGCAATCTCAGGCCGAAGCCAACGAAGACCGTTCCCGTGATGCGATCGAATCTCTTCGCCACTCGCGCATTCCGCAGCCACAGGGAAAGGGGACGCACGGCAGCGATTAGCAGAGCGAACCAAAGCAGGCCCTCGACCACGTGAATCCCGGCGAGCAGCATACTGAATCCAACAACATTCACTCCTGCCGGAATGAACAGTGGCAGGAACGTGACGTAGAAGACGCCTACTTTCGGGTTGAGCAAGTTCGTCAGCAAACCACGAACCAACCAGCGCCGTGGATCTTCGACCCGGGCCGAGTTGTCGGCTAGAGCGACGCCGGGGTTCTGATCGGCTGCAAGACTGGACCGAAAAAACATCTTGCAGCCAAGAAAGATCAGGTAGCAGGCGCCTGTCACTCGCAGGACGTTGTAGGCGACCCGCGAAGCGTTCAGCAGCGCACCCAGTCCGACCGATACGGAAAACCCCCAAGTGAGTAAGCCAAGGCAAATACCCACGCCTGCGGCCATCGCTCGCCTCTCGCCGCCGACCGCGGCGGTGCGCAGGACCAGCGCGGTATCGAGCCCCGGCGTGATCGTCAATAAGCCCGAGGCGATCAGGAAAGCGATAAGTGCGTGCGAGGTCGTCAAGCCTTGTCCATCAGCGATGATCTAGGATTGTCTGAAAGTGATGTCGCCGAACCGACATATTATCGTATATCCTGTGCTCACAATCGATCGGCGGCCTGTCTCGGTAACGGTGAGTTTTGAAGACCTGACGATTCCCTCCGTATTTCCCGGTTGAATGCCCCGACAGAAAACTGATCAATCTCAGAATCCCGCTGGTCGTTCGCGCATGACATTCAGGTTCTTCTCTAACTCCAGCCCCGCAGTCCCCAACCTTCCCTCGTCAAACAGCCGACCGATCAGGGTGACACCGTGGGGCACGCGGCGGGGCGGAGAGAACTTTGGCAGAGGATGCTTCGGGTCCGGTGCCCAGTCGCTGCGTGCCTCCGACACCTCGACGAATCCCGCTCGCAGCGTGAGAGACGGATGGCCGGTATAGTTTGTAATGGTAAGCATTTCGTCGCGGAGGGATGGGACCAACAACAGATCCACTTGTGAGAAAACGCGCGCCATCTCCTGAGCAACTTTTCGGCGCAACCGGTCAGCTTGAACAAAATCCACTGCCGACAGGAACCGGGACTGGCGGAAAATGTTGGGCCACCCGTCGGGCACTTGAACCTTCAACTGATCGACTCCGTGACTTAACGTCAGCTCCTCGAAAGCCGCCGCCGCTTCAGCGAACAGAATCAAGTCAAGCGAGTCATAGGGCCAGTCGGGAATCGCCACCCCAACTGGAACCATGCCCACTTTCTTCACCGCCTCGAGGGCGGCGCGATCCACATCGGTGGCGGGAGCTTCCTTCATCCAAGCCGGGAAGTAGCCCACCCGCAGCCCCTGGACGCTCTCGCCCGAATCGAAGTCCAGCCTACTCGGAACGCTTGCCAGGTCGCCCGGATCCGGGCCGGAAATGGCCTGCAGTACCAGCATTGTATCTTCCACACTGCGCGCCATCGGGCCGAGCTTGTCGAGCGACCAGCAAAGCGTCATCGCGCCCGTGCGCGGCACGCGACCGTATGTGGGCCGCAGCCCATTAATCCCGCAGCGCATGGAAGGACTGACGATGCTGCCGCCGGTCTCACTCCCGATGGCAAACCCCACTAGTCCCGCCGCCGTAGCAGCCCCGGGCCCTGCGCTCGAGCCGGACGATCCTTCTTCGAGCAGCCAGGGATTCATGGTCTGGCCGCCGAACCAAATGTCGTTGAGCGCCAGTGCGCCGAGGCTCAGCTTCGCGACGAGCACCGCGCCTGCCTCATTCAGACGCCTGACCACTGCGGCGTCCTGCGAGGGCACGCGGTTTCGGAAGGGCTCGGCACCGTAGGTGGTGGGGATGCCGGCGGTGTCGAGAAGGTCCTTGCTGCCCCAGGGAATCCCGTGCAGGGGTCCGCGGTATTTGCCGGCCGCGATCTCCTGGTCCGCCTTCTTGGCCTGTGTCAGCGCGAGCTCGCGCGTCAGAGTGATGACGCAGTGGAGTTTAGGGTCAAAGCGCTCGAGTCGTTCCAGATAGAGATTGGTGAGCCTCTCCGAGCTCAGCTGGCGCTCCTCAATCCAGCGGGAAAGCCGGGTAACCGGCGCGAACGCAATGTCCTCGTCATTTGCGGGCAACGGCCCGGCGTGGTTTTGACTCCGAACAAATCGATCGCGCTCCGGGCCAGCGTGTAGGCCAGGCAACACCGGATCCCACCGCGTCGCAGGCGGGAGCGTCGCTTCCAACGCAACTTTGCGCGGCCCGGTACGGCGTTCGTAGAGCGCGGCCATGTTGCCGCGCCAGCTCTCTGCTGCCACCGCGAGTTCGTTCGGGCTCAAGTCGATCTGCACCAGTTTCTCGGCCTCGGCAAAGGTCGAAGGCGACACCTCAGGCCCGACAAATGGACCGGTGCCGAACGCCGGAGGAGCTCCAGGCGGCAGGTCGCTGGAAGTCTGAGCCTGGCTGCGGCTCGCCACGGCCACGCTCAACAGGCCGAGCGATGTGTGAGTCAGGAACTGTCTACGAGATTTCGACATGCGTCCTCCGCACCGCATTGTACAGCCCGCAGAAACCTTCGGGCGCGCCTGAGACCGAATGAGGTACGACCGCTCGTTTCTGCGGAGCCGCCGAGACTCGGTTTGCGAATCTGGCACCTGCCAGTAAATCGAAGACGAGTTATACGCGGTCTCAAGGCGCGCTCAGATGCCGGTAATATCCGAGATCCTCCCCGGTCAGCGCCTTGGTGGCAAAAATAATTTGGCCGGTGTGCTGCGCGAAGTGTTCTACGACCGTATAAATCAACTCGAGAACAGCTTTCTGCTGGTGCTGAACCGTGATCGTCTCCGTGAGCCGGCTGATCGGCAGGGCGCGGATGACCTCCCCGGCCTTGTTGAGCGCTGCGTCGAGCCGGACTTGCAGTTCGCCGGCAGTCAAGCCGCCGAACTGGGCGAACTCGGCAGCTCGATCGCGAACATCGGTCTCTCCGCCGACGCCGGAAACAATCCACTGCTGCACGTTCCCACAAAGATGCAGAACGAGATTGCCAATCGCATTCTGGTTGGCACCCATTCGGGTCCAAAGCTGTTCGTTCGACAGTCGGCCAACACAATCGCTGACCCGCGACCCGAGCAGCTGCAGCCGGTCATGGGAAAAGCTCAAGAACAAATCAGCGATTGTTTTCGGCATGGCAGATACCTTATCAAAATACCGAAGTCAACGACGCGAGACAGATAGCTTTTCCGCACCGTCCAGTCCTTCCACCCGGCAAAGACTAAGACCACAGGGCCTACCACGAGAGCAACTAAAGAAGGGTTATGAGCAATGCCAGTTGCATCCGACACCAAGGGGTGCGCAACAGAAGGGGACGATCCGGTGGCCGCATGGTGTGAAGAACGGATCAACCCTTCGAATTGTAGCTGCAGGCATCTCTCAGCGGACACTCAGCGCAGCGCGGGTTCGACCGCTTGCACAATTCCTGACCGTGCCTCCGCAACAACTGATGCGCCTGAATTAGCGAATCGTAGCCTCGGGGGAGTTGCTCACGTATCGCGTCCTGAACCAAACGGTACGTCGCAGAATAGTTTTTCTGCTCTGCAGCGAAACCGACTCGAACTAACACCCGCAACCCATTCGAGTCGAGCCCCATCACCGGGTAGGAGCGGGTAAACAACAGTATTTTCTCGGCGCCGGGATCGCCGATGCCGGGGAATCTCTTCAAAGCCTTCTTTGCTTGGGGAAATGGCTTGGTGAGGGCCAAGCGGAGGTCGCTGTCGAACTCCTCATACGCGATCTTGGCGATCGTGAGAAGCTTTTCGGCGCTCACATCCGGGAGGATTCCCGCTTTCCCGATCGCGGCCAAAGCGGAGTGCTTGGCGGCAAGAATCTGTTCCGGTCGCGTTCCGATGTTTTCTTTGAGGTTCACGAACGCTTCAGCACGGTGCTCGTCGCTTGCCAGGTATGCGATGTTTTCCCAGATCACTAATTCTAGGGGATCCGTCGAGAATGGCGGAGCGGAAGCACCATAGTGCCGATGGAGTTTATCGACTAGCCTCGAGAACG
>Ga0182015_10006856_pt1 | contig 11277 bp, 10 predicted proteins | sample 712P3MmetaG_FD_120478 | JGI IMG/M metagenome (GOLD analysis project Ga0182015, IMG submission 120478) | Permafrost microbial communities from Stordalen Mire, Sweden - 712P3M metaG | ecosystem: Environmental > Terrestrial > Soil > Wetlands > Permafrost | place: Sweden: Stordalen | collected...
CCGGGTGATAATCACAACCTATAATCATCATGTTCGGCTCCTTTCTCCCGAGCGCTCTTGGTTGGTTTGGTAGCTACCAAAGTCTACTCGGCTACAGGAGCCGACATTGTCATGGAATCAATTGCACTGCATCGACTGCTAATTAAACATCGGCAGAAAAGTTCGAAAATCGTCCTCCGGGGCCGGCCGATTAGAATTGAGTCCTGCTTTCCTAACGTTCTTTTCAGCTGGGCTTGCGGCGTGGCTCGGCGGATTTCGCGGACTCGATGTTGTGAACATCGCCCTAACCACGAATGCTCGCGGCGGTCCTGGCATCGTGTTGGCCAGTGTGGCCTACGATGCGGGCATCATCAACGCCGCTTTCTACACCAGCCTGGTGATCACCGCTGTCGTCACTTCACAGATCGCTGGAGCATGGCTGCGCTTCGTACTCTCGAAGGGCTGGCCCTTACTCTCTACCAATCCCGACGAAACGTGGAAGCTCGGTGAATCCGAGCAAGTCGGAACACTGGCGCACATCGAGCGCGCCTGAGGAAACCGACGCGACTGCGCGCCCTCGCAGACGCTGGCACTGGGGATCTAACTACCAACCGACGCGGCGCGCGCGCCCAGGTTGCCTGCTAATAGTTTCGAGATAGCCTCGGCGTCCACCGGTCGAGAGAAAAAGTATCCCTGTGCCATCTCGCAATTCAGCTGCTCGAGCAATTTAATGTGCTCCGCGGTCTCGGTGCCTTCGGCGACGACCTTCAGACCGAGATTGTGGGCGAGCGTAATAATGACCCGGACGATTTCGCGGCTTTCGGGATTGCTGTCCATATGCGAAATGAAGGCGCGATCGATTTTCAAGGTGTCGACTGGAATGCGGCGCAGGCGGCTGAGTGAGGAATAGCCGGTGCCAAAATCGTCGATGCTCAAGCCCACACCGAGGGCTTTCAATTGGGAAAGTATATGACCGGATTTTTCCGCGTCCCCCATGGCGATGGTTTCGATAATCTCAAGATGCATGCAGGCTGGATCGATGCCGGTCTGGGCAAGAGTTTTGCGGATCTCGTTGGCCAGGTCGGGCTGGGCAAATTCCTTGGGCGTGATATTTACGCTCATGGTCAGAGGCGGGTTGGACGGAAATTCCAACTGCCACGCTCGCAGGTGTTCACAGGCTTCGCGCAACAACTGCCGGTTCATCGGGATGATGAGCCCGGTTTCTTCAGCAACCGCGATGAAGTCCGCCGGCGCAAGTATGCCCTCGGGAGTTTGCCACCGCGTCAGCGCCTCGAAGCCTACGATCTTGCCGGTTTTCAGCGACACAATTGGCTGGTAGAAAACACGGAATTCTCCCTGGTCGAGTGCTTTGCGAAGGTCGGTCTCCAGCCGCAAACGCTTCACTGCATTCGCATGCATGGCCGTGTCCGACACCTCACAACAGGCTTTGCCGGAGCGTTTGGCACGATACATGGCGATGTCGGCATCCCGCAGCAGGTCTTCCGCATGCGTGTGAGGGGTGGTGCTGGCGGCGATTCCGATGCTTGCTGAAATTACAATTTCCTGCTGGGTTATGAAAAAAGGCGCCGCCAGCTCCCCTTGCAGTCTTTCTGCGACCCGCACGGCTTCGATGGGGTCGCGGATGTCATCCAGCAGGATGGTGAATTCATCGCCGCCGAGCCGGGCCAAATTATCGTCGGAGCGGTAGGGCAGGCCGCTGGGACGCTCACGGGAGACTGTGTCCGCTTGCCGCACCGAATGTTTCAATCTTTGCGCCAGTTGGATCAGCAGTTCGTCGCCGGCGGAGTGTCCCAGGCTGTCATTCACGATCTTGAATTCGTCAACGTCAATGAGAAGAACCGCGAATTTATAGTTTGGGTGCCTCTTGGAGAGGGTGAGAGAGTGCTGCAACCGGTCCAGGAACAGGGCGCGGTTCGGCAGGTTGGTGAGTCCATCGTGGAAGGCATTGTGGGCCAGCTTTTCTTCGGCCCGCTTGCGTTCGGTGATGTCACGGTTCACGATCACCAGTTTGTCGGTATGGCCGCGTGCATCCCGAACCGGGCTGGCGGTCGATTCCAGAGTGCGCCAGGACCCATCCTTGTGCAGGACCCGGTACTCCATCCGTTCTCCCTGGCCGATCAGACGGGCTCTTTCCGCCGCTTTCAGAACTCGCGCCTGATCGTCGGGATGAATTTGCTCAACCGCTGAAGTGCCTTTCAAATCCTCCGGACTATAGCCGAGAACTTTCAGATAAGCGGGGCTGTTGTAAAGCCGCCGGCCATTGCTGTCAATGAGCGCGATCATGTCGGCGGCATTTTCACTGATGAGCTGAAAAAGCTGATCTCGCTCCGCCAGCTGCCGTCGAATGCGGTGGAGTTGCAGGTGCTGATAGATGGCGTAGAAATCGAAGAGTAGTACCAGCGCTGCCAGCCCACGCACCCATTCCCGGAGATCAAACCAGTAAGCAACGTCCCCATCACGATTAAACCAGGGAAACGTGAACGAGACGATTCCCAGGGTCAACGCCAGGGTTACAGCGACGGCGAATCCCCACAGCCACCACTCCCGACCTTCGATGCGACGCATCGTGGTCGGAATCACTTCGGGGCTGTTCTGGCTTACCTGTTGGAATGCTTGATCATTCATGCCGTAGTGCTATTCTCCCGCAAACTGTACGGATTCTAGCCTCCCAAAGAACGTAGGACCGGTTACGAAAGCGTGGCCGTTAGTGCGGTACCACTTTTTGGCTGTTTTGCCGCGGACACTTTGACACATACAAGACGCATTACGATCAGGTCTCACCAACGGGCAGAAGCGGCGGGTAAACGGCGAACCGGCGATCTCTATCAAACATCGGCGGTTACGTGTGTCGATCGTGACGAAGAGCAACTTAGGTGAAATGATCATTCTCTGGAAATATGTACAAAAGTCAGACACTCGTGGCCGGGAGTTTCATTCCGGGAATGGAATGACGACTCAAGAATGAAGACTCAAAATGGGGTAGTGGTGCAATTTGCGAAATCGTCAACCAACAAGGCCACTAAGGCACACGAAGGAAATATCTGAAGCCAAAAGCCTTCGTGCCCTTGGTGGTTCAGGATTTCATCGTGAAACTGCGCCACTACTCAAAATGGGGTTGGATTGGCTGCGGTATGCGGCCGTCACGCGGACAGGTTGTTCTGGTCGACTTGACGAACACGCCGCGCCAGCATGCCGTAGATCGTTGCCCGGCTGACACCAAGGATTGCCGCGGCGCGGGCTTTGTTGCCGTCCACCAGTTTCAGGACATATTCCATGTGGCGGGACTGGACCTCTTCCAGCGTCATGAAGCCGGGGCCTTTGTCCGGTGTCACCGTCTGCGTACGCAGGGTTTCGGGCAGATCCATATCACTGACCACCTTGCCCTGCGCCATGATGCAGGCGTTCCCAATCACATTTTCCAGTTCCCGCACATTTCCCGGCCACGAGTGCCGGGTCAATAGAATCTGGGCGCGCCGCGAAATCCCATTGAGTCCCTTGCCGTATTTGCGCGAGAAATGTTGCAGGAAGTGCCGCTGCAACAAGGGCAGGTCCTCCTTCCGGTCGGCGAGAGGCGGGAGTTGGATTTCGATCATAGACAGTCTGTAGAAGAGGTCTTCCCGGAACTTCTGTTTCGCCGCTAGTTCCCGCACGTTGTGGTTGGTGGCCGCGACCACATGGACATCGACGGTGCTGGTGACAGGTGATCCGACGCGCTGCAACTCCTGACTTTGAAGGATACGCAACAACTTGGCCTGAGCCGCCAACGATAGTTCGCCGATCTCATCCAGGAAGAGAGTGCCGCGGTCGGCGTATTCAAAGAGCCCTGCCCGATCATGGGTTGCACCCGTGAAAGCTCCCTTGATGTGCCCGAACAATTGACTCTCCAACAGAGTCTCGGTCAAGGCGGAACAGTTGCAAACCACAAATTTTTCCCGGGAACGAGGACTGAGGTGATGAAGCGCTCTGGCGATCAGCTCCTTGCCGGTTCCGGTCGGTCCAGTGATCAGAGCCGTCTGAAACAATGGGGCAACCCGGCGGACCCGGGAAAACACTTCCAGCATTCTCGGACTTCGACCCACCATGCCCTGAAACTGATACGCCTCCAGCAGTTCGTTGTCGAGTTCGGTGGTATGTCGTCGCGTTTCCGCTTGCGCGATGAGGCCCGAAACCAATTGGCGCACTTTGCCGGCCTCTAACGGCTTGGAGAGTAAGTCACTGGCTCCTCTGCGCACCGCGTCCAGAGCCGCGGCCTGCGTCCAATGATCGGTCATGAGAACTACTTCGAGCGCGGAATCGCCGGCAAACATGTTTTCCAGGGACACTTCGCCATCGTCCAACTCTGAATCCAGGAGGACCATTTGGGGCAGGAAGTCGTGATAAAACTTCATCCCTTCGATCCTGTCGCCTGCCCTCAACACCGCCACCGGCAGCCCCAAGAGTGCGCGCCCAAAATCTTCCGAGACTCCAACATCACGATCGATCACTAACACCAGATACACAGGGTCGGACATAAACGGAATGGCAAGACGGTACGCTCTACAGCACTTCTCCGCCGCTGCTTCGATCTCGCCCAAACGGCTGCGGGTCGCGCGGTCCTAAAACCGCGATTTCCGTACGAAATATACGGAAGCCTCATGTTTACGAACGCTGCTGAATGTAACGAATCTTTGACGCTGAAAACATCGAAGGCGAACGGCGTGAATAATGTATCCCGATACAGTCATCATCTTTCCAAATTGCTATTCTTGGGGAAGGGCTATGTTCAACCGTTTCATAAAACGTCTGACCTAACGTAAGCTACAGGATGAAGGGGACGGTTGGTCTGTGGGTTTTGAGTTTTTACGAATTCCGAAAAGTGCCGACCCGAATCCTGCAGCCTATCCTCAACAGATGCCCGAATCCCGGAGGAACCTGATGTGAAAACACCAACGTGGAAGCCGCTCCGCGCTGTTACGAAAACCGAACAATACAGTTGAAAACCCTGACTGGAACTTGGTATAAGGGCAATTAAGCAGGGTGCACAGGCAGTTTCACCCACAGAACGATCAAGGGCGGGATGTTAGCCGGGACGTTGGCAATGATCAGCAGATCGATCGCCGACTTGCCTCCGCTTGATGGCGATTGTGGATTTACGTAAGGCTGCCTCCACCTGCCGCACAAAGCGGCAGCTCACCGAACCGTTCTCGACACGCCAGGAGCATTGAAATGTTGCCCGCTGGAATGGTTTTGCGCAAGATTCGCGACTCCCTGGGCCTCACCATGAGGGATGTGGAGAATGCCAGTCTGATCGTCGCCCAAACCCACGGCAGCATGGAATACCTGATCCCGCCTAGCAGGCTCTCCGACATAGAAACGAAAGGAGTTGTTCCCAGCGTATACCGTTTCTATTGCCTGGCAGCGATCTATCACCGGCCGGCTCGGGAACTGCTGCAGCACTACGGGATCGATTTGGAGGGAACCAGAGCCGATTGGAACGCGTCCCGGCCAGCCAAGTCGCACCTGGTCACTCTAGACCTCGGGCAGGAAGTGTGTGAGACGCCCGTCAAAATGGATCCAGGATTCGATTTGCGCGAGACCTCCGACCTGGGCCGTATGGTGCAGCAGTGGGGCACGGTCCCGTTTTCGTTGCTGAGCGGTTTGGCCTCCCAGCCTTACGCCTACGGTTTTGTTGGCACCGAAGACTTCACCATGTACCCGATTCTGCACCCGGGAACGTTTGTTCAGGTGGATGAGTCAAAGAGGGTGGTTGTCGAACACCAGTGGCGTTCGGAGTACGAGCGTCCTATTTACTTTGTAGAGACGCGGGAAGGGTTCACCTGCTGTTGGTGCTCATTCCGGCTTAACTCGCTGGTTCTGCAACCGCACCCTCTTTCTCCAACGCCGGTGAGGATCCTCAAGCATCCGCAGGAGGCCGAAGTGATCGGACAAGTGGTCGGTGTCGCTATGCGAGTTGGGAATCTTCGGTCTTACGAGCAGCCAGAATTGAGAGAGTTTCCAGCACCGAAAACAAATGCAACTGTGCCTCTCTCGGAGAACCTGAGGGTAGCAACTGGTTCAGACTTGCACTCAGTTTTGAGGCGTAAGACGTCGGGCTGATCGCGTCCGCCTCCGAGGATCGCTCCAGATCCTCGCGCAAAGCACTCAACCCGGTTCCCAGAATTGTCTTGAGCAGCGTCTTGTGCGCCTTGCTGAAGGCTTCCTGGGCGGCCGCCGGTCCGTGCACTCGTTCCAATCCCCAGTGCACGTAGCCGCCATCCGAAGAGCGGAGTCCCGCCAGGTATTTCAACTTCCCGCAGTTTCCAGGAATTCTCTCCACCGTTCTTTGGCGAAGGTCTTCATAAGCCGACTTGAGCGTCATATCTCGCACCTTCTCGTCTTCCGATACAGTTTCCGAAAAACTCGGTTCGTTCGATTCTTTGCTGCAAATTCGGCCCACTGAACGAAACTACCCGAACTTCAATTCTGCCGTTTCACGAAGAAAGGATTCTCCCGTGAAGACACTCGTAGCAAAGATTACACTAGTTCTCCTTGTACTCACAACTTTAGCCGTCGTGCCCGCCCAGTTGAGAGCGGATGGCAACCCTTACCCAATCTGCAATGGCGTCCCTTGCATACCTATGCCGGGGAGCCAGTGAACCCGGGCTAGTGAACCAAGTTCGCGCTTGAGTGCTATCGCATCCGGATGGTACAGTTTCGGACGATAGCATTCCGGCGAATGATTTCGCTGCATTTTATCTCGATCTATCTCTGGGTAGCCCCGCACGTGCTGCTCGCGCTGGTGGCTGCTTTCATGTTCCGGAGCCATCGGTACCGGGACTTCCCGGTGTTCTTTGGTTACCTTCTGTTCGAGATTTTGCAGTTTTGCGTGCTGTTTTCTCTCGGTCGTCTGGTGAATGTGTCCGTGTCCACATACCAGCAGATCGACATGTTCGGTCGCGCCGGAAGCATCGTGTTTCGCTTTGCCATTGTTCAAGAATTACTGGAGGCGTCCGTTGCGCGCTCCCCGTCATTGCGCAAAACCGCGGCTTGGATGCTCAAATGCGCGGCGGTCTTTCTCGCTTTACTTGCTTCCGTGTTCATAGGATCAGTGTATTCCTGGAACGTTCGCCGCATGATCTTCCCCGCTTATGCAGTCAACCACGCGCTCAATCTCGTGCAATGCGGTCTGCTGGCATTCGTTTTCCTATGGCACCGCTTTCTGCGCCTCAAAATGCGAAGTTTTGTAATTGGCATTGCGCTGGGCATGGGTTTGGTCGCAAGCCTCGATCCCGTGCTGGCTGCTCTGGACAACTTCCGAGCAATGGATTCCCTACTCGTCAATCTCCTGCAACTGGGGGCCTATCACGTTTCGGTTCTGATCTGGCTGTACTACGCGACAGTAAAACAAGAGGCGACCTCCTATGCCGACGTCACTTCCGTGCGGCATGCTCATGAATCGGCAGTAGAACTGGGGAGGCTCATATGACCGTAATTCCAATTGTTGCTTTGGCCATCTTGGCGATCATCTTCCTGCTCTTTCTGTCCTACCAGACCTGGTGGCAATCGGGCGCTGAGGGCGAGGGCGGAATCGACAACCTCTTGCCGGTAGATCTGGACGCCTTCCGGAATTTGACCGACCCGGAAGAGGCGCACTTCCTCCGCCTCAACCTGTCGCCGGAAGAGTTCAGAAGAATTCAACGAATCCGCCTGCGTGCCACGGCAATGTACATCTCCGTAATTTCGAAGAATGCGGGCCGGCTGGTTGTGATTGGCCGGTCGGTGAGCTCACATCCAGATGCGGAAATCGCCGCCGCCGGACTCGATATCGTTCATCGCGCGGTGCAGTTGAAATTGTGGTGCTCATTGTCGCTCTTGAAATTGAACGCCACGACGGTGTGGCCGACCCTGCTGTCGCCATCGAGCAGAATCGCCGACCGGTATCTCGACATCACTTCCCTCACCGCGTCTCTGCCCACGAGGGTGGCCGCGTAACCGCACGGTCAACGTGAGCACGCATTAGCGTGAGCAGATCAGCGTGAAGCCCATTCTCTCCGAATGGCCTCTGCAAGCGCCCCGCTGGCAGATTGCCGTCCGCATAGTCTCGCTTTTTGCCCGAAACCACGCGACTACACAACACAGGTCAGACACCAGCACTTAAGTACCTGTCATCGCTATTCCGGCTACTCCTGCTCCCAGAACTGCCGATGATGGTCAGGTAGGGAAAGCACAGCCGGTGCCACTGACGGCGGGACAAGTGTCCGCAGGGCAGACACTAGTCCAGAATCAATACGCACCTCGGTTTTGCCTTGGTGAAGCAAATTCCCGCAAGTGGAGCGCGGTCAAGGGCTTGGATATGGTAACCGACCTTTGGTCCGCGACATGCACCTCCGATCGGAAGCGGTTCTTATGAAAGAGCAGATTCGACTCGACGGTTTGCTGTTCAGCAGTGACCCGCAGATTGTGCGGATCATGAGCCAGATTCTGGGCAGCTTTGCCATTCAAACTGAGGTCTGCACCGAAGTCGGGGCAGCTCTCGACGCCGTAACTCACCGCCGACTTGACGCCGTGATCGTCGATTGGAACGTCGCCAATGATCCCACCCGGATCGTGCGCAGTACCCGCAAGTCCTCCCCCAACAGCAACTCGACCATCGTCGCCATGGTCGACGTCGGCTCCGAAACGCACGCTCTTCTGGTCGGCGCCAATTTCATGATTTACAAGCCCGTGGATCTGGAGCACGCCAGTCGCTGCATGCGCGCAGCCTATGGAACCATGCTGCAGGAACGTCGCCGGGCGGCTCGAGTCTCGGTCGATATTCCGGTGTCCGCCAGAGTCTCGGACCTCGGAGTGGTGGAAGCCCGAGTCAGCGACGTCAGCATCGGCGGGTTGGCGCTGCAGTGCACCCAACCGCTGCAGGTCGATCGCGAGGTTTCCCTGGTGTTTACACTTCCCGGCATCAACGCCGCGGTACGGGTTACCGGCAAGGTGGTAAACGCGTATACCCCCGGACGTGCGGGCGTTCGCTTTTCTTTTGTTCCCGAGGAAGATCTCAGCGTGCTGGAAAGGTGGCTGGCAGCGGAGTTGGCCAAACTGGAAACCGCGGAGATGCCGCTCGACCAAGCCCGAATTCCGGCGAATAACCTTGCCCCGCATGACGCCGATAGTGACCTGCCTCGATCCCCAATCCCGTGGAAACCTCGAACCCCGTAATTCGCCTGGGCAGCGCTTCGCCGACAAGTTGTACTACCAGCGTAACCCGCTGCACCAAATTCGAGGCAGTAAACTACTTACAGCTGGACGCCAACGCGTCCCATCACACACACGCGAGGAAACGTGGAATGAAGATTCTCCTGATCGAAGACAGCCGCTTCATACGTATTGCGATCGAGAGAACTCTGGTCAAGGCGGGGTATTCCGTGACCGGTGTGGCGGATGGACCGGCGGGGTTGCAGGCAGCCCACACCAGCCCACCAGCGCTCGTTCTTCTGGATATGATGCTTCCCGGAATGGACGGCACAGCAGTTCTGAAAGCTTTGAAAGAAGATGCAGCCACCGCTCAAATCCCCGTGATCGTCTTGACTGGCCTGTCGCAGAAGAACGAAGCGAGGCTGAAGACGGCCGGCGCCGCAGCCTATATTCAGAAATCTGCGATCGACTTTTCGCAAAATGCCGCGGCTTTGCTCCAAGCTGTCGAAAGCGTGCTCGGCAGTTCCGTTGCACTGAGTGAGTCGAACCACGGTTGAGACCGTCCGATCGACTTTGTCTTCTGTAGAAACTCGGTTGTAGAAACTCTGTAGTGACGTAGCGATTCCGAGCTGCGACCAGGCTCGCAATGATTACCGAATAGAGCTATGGAGAAACCTCGAACAATGCAAGTCCTTGTTGTCGAGGACTCGCCGGTCTATCGGCAGCTCTTGACCTCCCATCTGCAGGAATGGGGCTTTCCCTTCACCATTGCAAAAGATGGCACCGAGGCCTGGACCCTTCTGCAGCGCCCGGATTGTCCCCGGCTGGTCTTGCTGGATTGGGTGTTGCCGGAAATCGACGGCGTCGAACTGTGCCGCAGGATCCGGCTGGCTGGTATCGGGAACTCCTATTCATACATCATCCTCGTGACCGGAAAAGACGGCCAGGATGACATGCTGCAGGCGATGCAGGCCGGAGCGGACGATTACCTGGTGAAACCCTTCGACCGGCTTGAATTGAGGGCGCGTCTTCTGGTGGGCAAGCGCATCATTGGCCTGCATGAAGAATTGGTGTCGGCCCGCGAATCCATGCGCTATGCCGCCACCCATGACTCCCTGACTGGAGTCATGAATCGCGGCGAGACTCTCGATTTCCTCAATCGCGAATTGAAGCGGGCAAAGCGTGCCGATAAGCCGCTCAGCGTCGTGTTAGCCGATATCGACCATTTCAAAAAAGTGAATGACACGCTGGGACATCTTTATGGTGACGAGGCTCTGAAGGAAGTCGCCCGCAGGCTTCGTTCCAAGTTACGCGTATACGATGGCGTGGGCCGATACGGCGGCGAGGAATTCCTGATGGTTCTCGCGGACTGCGATTTGATGGCGGCATTGATCAAAGCCGACGAACTGCGCCTGTGCGTTGGCAGCAAACCGATCATTTGCGCCGGCGCGTCGAGAGACATCGCTTTAAGCATGGGAGTCGCAGTCTCCACCGATCATCCCAGCGGCGATATTACCGCGCTGCTGAACCAGGCCGACCGGGGCCTCTATGCGGCCAAGCAAAAAGGCCGAAATCGCGTCGAGCACGTCGATGACGTGCGGTCTCGTCCCGCCGGCGATCTGCCGAGGCCCAGGGCCCTGAAATAAGTCGACGCTCCCAGCCCTACTGCGCTTAATTTCTTGTAAATACGACACTTACCACTGGAACTCCCATGCCCGCCTCGGAGTCTAACTTATTAAGCAGAAAAGGCCGTCGGGAGTGGTTTCGGCACAAGCGAAATTCCCGCCGCCGGGGCTCGAGTGACTCTATAATGGAGGCTACGCCATCATGGCGGGAGCTACGACATTGGGCGATCTTGCCAGCGTTATCGGGGCCCGAACTGAAGAATCCGCCGTCGTCGCTGAATTGAAGGCGGGATCGGAAGAGGCCTACTCGTGGCTGATCGGAGAGTTTCATCAGCCGATTTACGGGCTCATCTACCGCATCGTGAATGATCCTGCGGACGCGGCCGACACCACGCAGGACGTATTTCTGAAAGTCTTCCGCGGCATGAAGCATTTCCATGGCGAGTCCAGCCTGAAGACCTGGATTTACCGCATCGCTTTGCACGAA
>Ga0182015_10006857_pt1 | contig 11276 bp, 12 predicted proteins | sample 712P3MmetaG_FD_120478 | JGI IMG/M metagenome (GOLD analysis project Ga0182015, IMG submission 120478) | Permafrost microbial communities from Stordalen Mire, Sweden - 712P3M metaG | ecosystem: Environmental > Terrestrial > Soil > Wetlands > Permafrost | place: Sweden: Stordalen | collected...
ATTTCTCCAACACCACGCGACGAGACCGACACAGAACAATACGCTTCTTTGAAATCAATAGACATACGCGACCAGACCGACACCACGCAACAGTTCGCAAGTTCTTTTAATCCCGAGGTGCCGGGATCGAGACCCGGGGCGCCCACCGTTCAAAAATCCTAGTTACACAACTTTTATTTTTCTCAACTGCGCTTCAAAGATTGAGAACCGGCCTCAATTGTGCGAGGCCTGCCCTGATCGCGCCATCTATTCGATAATTGACCGGAGTTCCTAGAGACAGAAACACGCGGATGACGAAGTATTTTGCCGGGATTATTCGCATGGCCAATCCAAGCCGAGCACCTTCCAGCCTCGCCACCGAAGGCCTCGACAATCTGGTGTCCCGGTCTGGCGTTGTCCGATGCACCTATACCGGCACGTCTCTGCGCGTGAATAGGGTCACTGCTAAACCGATGGCCCCGATCGCGTATATGGCTATGGTCCAGGACGCCGCGGTCAAGGAGGCGGTCGAGTTACCGCCGGCCGCGAGCGACGCGAGAAGCTTGCCCGGCAGCCATCGGCTCACACTGTTGCTGATGGCGCCGATGATGCTCTCCAAGGGCAGCGCGTAGACCACGCCGACGACCACGGCTACGACGGGAGAACGAAAAACGATGGCGAGGACGGCGCCGAGCACACCCCAGCCCAGCGTCGCGACCACGAGCTCTGCCACCGCTCCGAGGGCAGCACCGATGCCGGACCCGCTCCACCACGAATGGATGGGCACTCCTTTGATCGAGGCGGCAATCACCGCCGCCACGACGGCGAATGTGGCGGCGGTGACGACCGCGAGGGTGATCGCCGACGCCAGACCGAGGAGTTTGCCCAAGAGGAGCTTCGCTCGCCGGGGTTCGCGGACCAAGAGGTTGCGCAGCGTCCCGGTACTGAACTCGCCAGCAACCGACGCGGCAACGACGCCCATGATGATGACACCGAGCAGTGTGCCAGCATTGCCGAGCGCATCGGCGAGACCATGACTGCTGGCCATTTGGGCGAAGCTAATGCTCGTCTTGCCCCCGAAAGGCCCACCTCCGGATCTCTTGGTGCTCGCGATCGAGCTGACCGTGAGAATCGTGATAATCGCCCCAAGTATGGTCACCAAGACGACCCCGCCGAGTGCCGCCAGCATTCCCTTTCGCCTGAGTTTCACCCACTCACTGGCCACGACTCGTCTCATCGGTGCTCCTCCGTGAGCTCGAAGAAGAGATCTTCGAGCGATTGCTTCGTCGTGCCAAGTTCAACGAGCGTGATGCCCTCGGTCATAGCGGAACGATTGAAGTCTCCCGCCCAAGACGACGGTGCGGCGACGTGTACGCGACCGTCACCGTTCGACGTGGCCGCGTAACCTGCTCGTGCGCAGAGTGCGACGAGCCGAACTAGATCACCTGTCTTTTCGGGGACGGCGACAAGTTCCGCCACTTGGCTGACGACCAGTTCGCCCACCGCGCCGGCGAACAACAACTGACCCTCACGGATGATGACGACGTCATCGCACATTTGTTGGAGCTCTTCTAAGAGGTGTGACGACACGAGCACCGTGGTGCCGCGATCGGCTAGGGAGCGCAAGAGGACTCGGACCTCTCGAATGCCAGTCGGATCGAGTCCGTTGGTCGGTTCGTCAAGCACCAGGAGCTCGGGATTGGGCAAGAGGGCCGCGGCAATCCCCAGGCGTTGCTTCATCCCGAGCGAGAAGGACTTGAATGGATCTTCGGCGCGAGCCCCCAGATCGACCTGGTTGAGGCACAACTCGACTCGCTCTCGACCAATACCACCGAGGCGCGCGAGCACGTCGAGGTTTTTGCGTGCGCTGAGCGAGGGGTAAAAGGCCGGCCCTTCGATCATGGCCCCCACGCGAGAAAGATAGGAAGCGGGTTCGCTGATGGAGTGACCGAGGACCGTGGCCGTGCCAGACGTCGGGGTGATGAGGCCGAGCAGCATGCGAATGGTCGTCGTCTTTCCGGCGCCGTTGGGGCCGACGAAGCCGCATATCGCGCCGGAGCGAACGCCAAAGCTAAGCCCGTCGACCGCCTTTCGGGCGCCGTATATCTTGGTGAGGTTGTCGAGGCGGATTGCTGACTGGTCCGTGAATCCCTGCGTCTTGTCGACAATCGGACGGGCCGTCGCCAGAGGGACTGGAACCCGTTGCGACCCTATTTCAGCTGACGCGTCGCCCATCGCACGTCGGACATTTGGAGACTCGCTCGATGATCCGGGATCACGCGGCTGTGCTCGAGCGCGGCGTCGACGGATGATGAAGTAAACAACCGCACCAATGATGAGGATCGGGAGAAGGAGCGCTACCGGACCACCGTGGGAACGGCGCGTCACAGCGAACACGACCCCGACGCTTGGATACAGGTTCACTTTCTTCCTTTCTTACCGGCGACGGTGGTCGCCCTCTGTCGTAAATGGGACTTTTCGAACTCACCAAACAAGCGGGAGGAGGCGATATCGGGTTCGCGAGACGAACTCCTGGTGGGCGGTCCGAAAGGTCGTAGATAGGATTCGCTCCTCTACGCGAATTCGATAGATCTGAAGCCCAAGGACGCTTAATGCTCCCATCAAGCCGATGAATCGGAGCCCGCTCACCGCGAACCCAGCGATCATGAGTAACTCGGCGAAGTACATCGGATGACGAATCCAGCGATACGGACCCGTAACCACGAGCGACCGCCCCTCGGGGACGATTGAGAAGTTGGACCCGAGACTCAAGAAGGCGACAAGAGCAAGGGCCGCGCCGAGCACAGTGACCGCAAGACCGAACTCTGTGACACCAATCGATGGACTCCACACAACAGGGCCAGTCGGCAAAACACTCGCACCCAACAAAAGAAAACTCGCGGTAAGGGAGGCCACGACGACCCACCCGCGACCGTCACGCACTCGGGCATCTTTACTCGTCGCTAAGACAATTGCTGCCCCGAGGGTGAAGGACCCGTAGAGGGCTTCGCGTACGACCTCAACAACCACGGGCCAACTGGGGCCTGCCGCCAAGAGGATTGCACCCCGAATTGCGTCGTCATCTTGGGTGAGCGCCAGCCACCCAAGGATTACCGCTGGCACAAACGTTATCAGTGCCCTTTGAACGACGTCGCGTCGGTGCAAGCGCCACGCGTTGCGTATCACGTTTGCGTTCCACGCAGCCCCTTGGGATCTCACAGGCTCTATTTCCGATGTCACTATGGGAATGCTCCTCCGCCGAAACCAGTTGACGTTACGCCCTTCGCGGTGTCAGAAATTGACGTGGCTTGGACCGAGCCATTCTTCTCTTTCGCCCCCTGAACCGTGACGCTGTCGCCGGGCTTCAACCCGGACAGCGTCGTAGAAGCGTTCCGGTCAACTGTCGTCGAGGAACTTACCTTCACGGCCACCAGCGATCCGCTCGAGGTCGTTACGTAGAGGGTTTTGCCAACAATGTCGGTCACTGTGCCCGTCGTCTGCTTGGCTGCGGCCTTCGATAGCGCATTCAGTCCAGATGCGCCGCTCGTCGCGATTGAACTAGATCCGAACACACCGCCCAGCGACGACGTCGACGACGTCGATTGACCTCTCTGCAGGTAGGCGCCGAGCGTAACCCCCATCACGAGTAGCAACAGTGCCGAAAACACCGAAACGAACCATGACGCGCGCACGCCCTTCGAGGCAGCGCGCTCGGGCCAGTCGTCCGCCTCATCGCCGAACAAAACATCGAACCCAGAGTCGCGCGACTCATAGTGTGACTCGCTGTCTAGAGCGTCCGTCAGTTCTTCCGTCATCATGACCTACCTTTCTGAACTACTCGTAACGCAGCGCGTCGATCGGGCGTAAAGACGCGGCTCGATACGCGGGATAAAAGCCCGCCACGATGCCCACGAAGATGGCGACCCCGAGGGCGAGCGGGATGGAGTACGAGGCCAGCACCGGAGTCACGCCGTCAATTCTGAAATGCGATACGAGAATGCCGGCGACTGCACCGCAGATCCCACCGAGAAACGACATCACGGTCGACTCGATGAGGAACTGGATCAGCACCACCCCTTTTCGTGCGCCGATCGCCTTGCGAATTCCGATCTCGCGAGTCCGCTCGGTGACGGTGACGAGCATGATGTTCATCACCCCGATCGCTCCAACAAGGAGCGACACTGCCGCCACCCAGCCCAGTAGCGCCGTGAAGGTTTTGGAGCTCGACGTCGCCGTAGAGAGCAGACTCGCCGAGTCGATCACGGTGAAGGGAAGATTCGCCACTGTCGTGTCATTGAGTGAGGCCAGCGTGCTCTCAACTTCGCTTTCGGCGAGCGACAACGTCGAGGAAGACTTTCCCTGGACAAGTAACTGCGAGAATGACTGTGATTCGCCCGTCAGTTGATCTTGAACGGCCGTGTAGGGAGCGATCGCTACGGCGTCTCCGTTGGAGAGGCCGCTCGACCCCTTCGACGCGAGCAGGCCCACGACGGTAAACTCCGACGACCCGAGCTGGATTTGCTTTCCTAGTGGGTCCGACCCGGTGGGGAAGAGAGCGCTCGCAACGGACGTGCCGAGGTCAATCACCTGCGCGTGGCCAACGACATCCGCGCGCGAGATGGACCGGCCGGCTGACAGCGTATAGTTCTCGGCCGCCAGATAGGAGGCTGTCGAGCCAATGACCGAGGTGGTGTAGCTCGACCCGTCATAAGTGGCGGACACGCTGGTCGAGACGACGGGCGACACCGATTTCACATCGGGATCGTTCGAAGAGTTCGACAAGGCGGTCACCGACGCATCGTTGAGGGTCGAGTTGCGAATCTCGGTACCCGACGAACTCGAACTCGATCCACTGAACACGGTCAGTGTGTTGGATCCGAGACTCTGGATCGATTTCTCGATTGCCTGCGAACTTCCTGTGCCAATCGCCAGCAACACGATCACCGACGCAACACCGATGAGCACCCCAAGCATTGTGAGCAACGTTCGAAGCCAGTTTGACCCGATGCCTCGAACGGCCATCACGAGACTGCCGAACGCGGCCGACATCAGTTTCTGACTCCGCTATCGCCAAAGGAGTATCGGCCCGATGGCTCGAGTTCGTAGGAGAGCGCGCGCGAGGGACCTTGGGGACGGTCGCTAACGATGACGCCGTCGCGCAGGACGACGACGCGCGAGGCGTATTCGGCGATTTCGGGTTCGTGGGTAATCATCACCACGGTGCGCCCTTGCTCGTGAAAACTGGTGAACAACGACATAACCTCCGCGGACGATCGGGAGTCGAGGTTGCCCGTAGGCTCGTCGGCCAGAATGAGCGCCGGGTTCGTACACACCGCCCGAGCGATCGCTACGCGCTGCTGCTGACCACCAGAAAGCTCGTTGGAGGAGTGCCCCAAGCGATCACCGAGCCCGACCATTCGCATGGCCAACGTCGCCCGCTCGCGGCGATCCATAGGCTTGACGCCCGCATAGGCCATGGGCAACTCGACGTTTTGTAGCGCCGACATTCGCGGAATCAAGTTGAAGCCCTGGAATACGAAGCCGATCTTCCTGTTCCTGATTCGAGAGAGCGCCCGGTCGTCGAGATGACGGATGTTCACGCCATCGAGGTGATAGTGGCCGCTGGTGGGAACGTCCAAGCAGCCGATGACGTTCATTAACGTCGACTTGCCTGATCCAGACGTACCCATAATCGCCACGAACTCGCCCTTCTCGACGCTAAGCGAAAGGCCGCGGATGGCGAGAACCTCCAGCCCCCCCATCGTGTAGTTCTTTACGATGTCCTTCAGAGCAATAATCGGCGCTTGGACCGCGCTCACGGTGCGCCGCCGCCGAAACCGCCGCCGCCGAAACCGCCCGTGGTTGTTCCCGAACTGGACGCCGCGCTCACCGACGCGGTGGGCTCGACGATGGTCTCGCCTTCGCTCACCCCACTCGTTACCTGCGTAAAGGACGTGCCGACAATCCCAAGGGTGACGGTGACGGTCTTCTGCACGCCTTTGCTCAAGACGTTCACCGTGGAGACGTTGCCAGTCGTCGTGATGGCCGCGCTTGGCAGCAAGAGGACGTTCGACGCCGACTGCACCACGATCGCTACCTCCGCGGTCATGCCGTCTTTGAGCGACTTCGGAGGACGCACGAGCGCAATGGTGACTGGGTACTCGACGACGTTGTTGACAACGGTCGACACGGGCGACACCGCCGTCACGACACCACTAACTTCGGTGTTGGAGAGTGCGGCGAGGGTCACCGACGCGGTCTGATGCACCTCGATCTTTGTCGCGTCGGCCTCGGCGACGTCGGCGACGAGTTGGAACGAGCCAAGACTCTGGATAGTGACGAGCGCCGAACTAGAGGTTGTACTCGACGTGGAGCTCGACGTGGAACTCGTACTCGACGTGCTGGAGCCACCGCCACTCACCGTCTGACCCACCGAACCGTTCACCGCGGTCACCGTGCCGCTGATGAGTGCGACGAGTTGAGTCTCTTGGAGTGACTTATCGTCCTGCTCCACCGACGTCTCATCTTGGGCTATGGACCCTTGATCTTGCACGAAGCCGACCTTGCCTTGGGCGATCGTCGACCGATCCTGAGTGATGGTCGACCTGTCGGCTTGAATGCTCGAGGAGGACACCTTCATGTTCGCCTGATCGACCTTCACCGCCAACTCTTGCACCGTAATGCTCGATTGATCTTGGGTGATCTGATTCTCGTCGGAGTTGACTTGGGCTTGGTCAGTAGTGATGGCCGCGCTGTCAAGGGAGCACGACGTCTTGGCGGTGCTCAGCGTCACACCGGTACCCACGTTGGAACCCACGCTGTTGGTCGCCACGACCGTGAACAGGTACGTCGTGTTGGCGCTGAGGCCGGTAATCGTTGTCGACACTTGCGTCGCAGCATTACTCGCGGTGAGCGTCGCGGTGGCCGAGGACGAACCGTAGCCGTCAGTCGTACCGTACTCGAAGTAGTACGTCGTACTCGCTCCGTTGGGATTTACAGTGGCGTTCAGCACCGCCGACGTGGTTGAAATGGATGTGGCCGAGTCAGTGGCCACCGAGGGCGCCGAGCCCGCAGACGCCGTCACGGAACCCGAGGAGAGACCGGATGACCCCGAACTCGTCGACGCCGCGGGGCAGCCGAGATTTTCATCAGAATCGTACGTGGCGGTCGCGTCCGAAAGTGTCGCCTCGTCGTTGCTCTCCTGGGTATCTTCCGTGAGCAATTGATTCTGGTCGTTCGTCAGTTGTTGTTGCGCGTTGTCGAGAGCCTCCTGATTCTGATCTTGTTGTACCTGCGTGCCGCCGGCCTCGGCGGTGGCGAGGGTTGCCCTATCTCTCGCGAGCGACCGCTCGTCGTTCGTGTACGAAATGAGGGCGTCCGCGTAGTTCATCTTCGCCACTTTGAGCGACGTCGTCGCTTGCTGGAGTGCCGAACTTTCCGACGTCGATTCCACGGTGGCGAGGACCTGACCCGCATTGACCTTCTCACCGACAGTCGCCGTTAGCGTTGCGAGCGTGCCGCCAGAGACGAAGTTCTCGTCGGCGGTCTGCACCGTCGAGAGATTTCCCGACGCCGAGACACTGGCCTGCACAGTTCCCTTGGTCACCTTGACGCTCCGTGTCACCGCCGCGCTCGATGTTGACGTGGAGTGGTAGATCGAGAAGAGGGCGAACGAGGCGACGATAGCGACCACGAGCGCGAGCGCGACGTAGCCGACGCGCTTGCGCGAAAGGAACCCGGATGCCTTAGTGCTCATGTCAGTATCTCCGTGTAGTTGATTGTCGAAAGGGCGAAGTGCGAAAGTGCATCGGGATTAGCCGCTCTTAGGTGTCGTCTTGGGCAATAGCACCGAGCACGCCGAATACGCCTTCTTGTACGTCGAACTCGAGGTGGAAGTGACAGCGGACGACGACGACGTATTGCCGTACGCTCCCTTGGCCAGGGTCACGTGGTCGAGCGTCATGCAATTGCGGAACGCTGCGAAAGCCGTCGACGCGGTCGTTGCCGTTCCCGATCCGCCACCAAACGGCGAGCCCGCCGGTTGAAATTTGGAGCATGCCTTTAGCGCTTTTTGAAATTTTCCTCCACCTTTGAAGCCGCCTGGCGCACCACCGCCGGAGGGAATCGTTCCGGAAGGAGCGCCGCCTTTAGGAGGTCCGCCCGCACCGGTTGACGGAATCTTCACACCATGCTTCTTGAGACAACTGTCGAACTTCTTCAGTGACTTCGTGGTCGATGTCTTCGTCGTGGTCTTGGAAGACGCCGACGCGGCGCTTTCACCAACGACCAAACCGGCTCCCGACACGGCCAAAGCAAGCACCACCGCGATCGCCGAACAGAATCGGCCACGAGCTCGTCGTGACTTGAGTGGCTTGCCTATGGAATTCGCGTGATGGTTGGTCATGGCCACAGTATGCGATGCGAACCTGGAGAATCCTTGAGAGCGCGATAATGATTTCCTGGACACTCGAACGCGCGCTGCGTTGGACCGGACCATCTTCGGAATCAAATTTTGAGACTCAGTTCGTCCCACTCTTACGCAATCCTCAGAATCCGCTGCCATACTTCGGCGGTGGCCATTGAGATACTGTCGGTCGAGGACGACGACAATCTCGCCTTCGTCATCATGACAACGCTTCAACTCGGTGGATTCAGCGCGACGCGCGCGAAAGATGGCCGCGAAGCGTTGCGACTCGCGCTCGACACTGAGAAACCCGACCTGATTGTGCTCGACGTCATGCTCCCCGACCTCAACGGATTCGAAGTCTGCCAGCGACTGAGAGAGGCTGGCTCCACTATCCCCGTGATCTTCCTCACCGCGGCCGATTCGGTCGGCGACAAGGTGCGGGGCCTCGTCATCGGGGGTGACGACTACCTCGCCAAACCGTTCAGCGGCGAAGAGCTCACCGCGCGCATTAGGGCGAAGCTTCGGCGCGTCGGCAAGGCGCCAGAGGAACAGTTGTTAACGTGCCGAGATATCACCATTAATGAGAACTCTCACACGGTCACCAAGAGCGGAACACCCGTGGACCTCTCACCGACCGAGTATCGACTCTTGCTCTTCTTTATGACGAACGCCGGAAGAGTTTTCAGCCGCTGGCAGATACTCGATCACGTGTGGAACTACAGCTACGAGGGTGACCCGACGATTGTCGAATCGTACGTGTCCCAACTACGCAAGAAGATAGACACGTCGCCACCTTCGATTATTCGAACCATTCGGAGCATCGGTTACCGATTCGAACGAGAGTGACGCTGAGATGAAGCTCCGCGTCAGGCTCCTGAGCGCCGCCATGGTCTTCATTGTGGTCATTTCGCTCCTGGGTCTCTTCTTAATTCACTCAGTCAGGACCTCGGAGATCCGCCAGATCGATCTGCAACTCACGAACTTTCTCCCCACGTCGAAAATTGCCGATGCTACAACGGCGCCAGCGCCTCCAACGAGTTCATCCACGCCACCAACCTTCAACACCAGCCACTTCAGTGCGCTGTACCTCGCGACCATTACAAATGGAACTCGAAAGGTGCTGTCGACGCCACTCGGCACGCAGCACGCGTCACCCCAGCTTCCTCGATCGATCACGTCATCGCTGCATCACGTCGTGATCGTCACCGTCGGATCCACGACTGGCTCACTTTCGTGGAGGGCGGTGCTCGTCGCTCTGCCGCACGTTCATACCGAAGTCCTCGTCGCCGCGTCTCTCAGTCAGGTCGACGCGACGATGAGGTTTCTGCGACTCTCTCTCCTCCTAGCGGGCCTCATCGTTCTCGCCGTACTCACGGCCACGGGCATTTGGATCACTCGGCTCGGACTACGCCCGATTGCTGAAGTCACCGAGGTCGCGGAGGCCATCGTTGAAGGAGGTCGAGCACGGCGGGTTGCGGAAAGACATCAAGGGACGGAGGCGGGAAAGCTCGCTCGGGCCTTCAATGTGATGCTCGACGAACAACAAGCCTCGGAGATGCGCCTTCGTCAATTCGTAGCTGATGCATCGCACGAACTTCGCACGCCCGTCTCGGTCATCCTGGGCATTACCGAACTATGGCGCCGAGGCGAGTTAAGAAGTGGCAATCAACGTGATGAGGCTATTCACCGCATCGGAGTCTCCGGCACCCAAATGGGAAGACTCGTCGAAGATCTTCTCTTATTGGCTCGACTCGACGAGGGCCGAGCCCTTGAGAATGAGCCGGTTGACCTGGGTAGAGTTGTTCGCGAAGTCGTGGCTGACGTCTCGACCACCAACCCAACGCGCACGGTTGTGCTCGACATACCTCGCTCGGTCGTTGTGGAGGGCGATGAGGCCAGCCTCCGCCAAGTTGCCGTGAACCTCGTCAGCAATGCCATTCGGCACACGCCAGACAGCACTGGCGTGAAGATCCGCGTCGTCGAACAAGGAGACATGGCGCTGCTTGAAGTGGAGGATTCGGGACCCGGTATGACCCACGAGGACGCGAAACGTGCCTTCGATCGATTCTGGCAAGCCGACTCGAGTAGATCCCGATCGGGAGCGGGTTTGGGCCTCGCCATCGTGCGAGGCATCGTCGAAGCCCACCTCGGTGAAGTGTCCCTCGTGTCAGACATAGTGACTGGTACCCGGGTAATCGTGACCATTCCTCGACACGTAAAGTCACCCGTGTGAAACAACAAGTACGAGGATACTGAAAGCGCTTTGCGATTCAAATCGCTTAATCAAGTGATCCGCGCTGGAAGAAATAGAGAAGGTGATCCTTGAGAATCGCACCCGACAAGGCGGACGCAGAGTGGCGGCTGGGTCGAATGCGACGATCCGAACAGGCCTCATTTTAGGCCTCATATTTCTGCAACATCACACAACGAGACCGACACAGAACAACACGTTTTCTTGAAAATAATGGACGTGCACAACGAGACTGACACGGCAGTCCCGATCGCCTCATCTGACAGAGTGCGGGTGCCCCCATGCCCTGTAGCGTGTCCTTCGTATGACCATCGTCCCGCTCGTCTTCGACGACCAAGGTGGAGGCCCTCCCGTAGTTCTCCTACACGGTCACCCCTTCGACCGGTCACTTTGGCGGCTACAGCAGCGTTCCCTAGTTGACGCCGGCTTCCGAGTCGTAGCACCGGACCTTCGCGGCTACGGAGCCAGCCCCGCCACGCCAGGAACGGTCACGATGGGTGAACTTGCCGGTGACGTCACCGCTCTCCTCGAACAACTGAACCTTGAACGTCCAGTGGTGGTCGGACTGAGCATGGGTGGCCTCGTTGCCATGGAACTCGCCATCAGCGGCCCACCAATGCGTGCGCTCGGGTTGGTGGC
>Ga0182015_10006858_pt1 | contig 11274 bp, 12 predicted proteins | sample 712P3MmetaG_FD_120478 | JGI IMG/M metagenome (GOLD analysis project Ga0182015, IMG submission 120478) | Permafrost microbial communities from Stordalen Mire, Sweden - 712P3M metaG | ecosystem: Environmental > Terrestrial > Soil > Wetlands > Permafrost | place: Sweden: Stordalen | collected...
ATTCCCGGCAGGCTTTTCTGCTTCCGGAGACTCAGCGCGCACCACTACAACCCGTGTCAAAAAAGAGAATGTCATCCAGAGCGAAGCATCCGAATCGTTGCGCCGCTTGGCGCAACAAACAATAAAACCGCGAGTCGAAGAGCCTGCCCTGAGCGAAGGTCCCGCGAGGGACCGAATCGAACGGGACCTGCATTTCGCTCAGACTCACAAAGCTTGTTGGGATTTGGGAGCGCCGATAGTACCGCCTTTCCTGACCCGACATGCGCACATCGGCCAGGCGCATCTCGTCCCGCGCAAGCGGGACTACGGAGAAAGCCACGGCCTTCAGGCCGTGGAACAAAGGCCCCAACCGAAGGGGCTTCAGCCCCGGCCCGTTTCGAAAGGCCAAAGCTTAAGTCGTTTCGAATGAAATCGAAGGCCCCAACCACCGCAGAATCAAATTGATCCCAGCCAGACCAATGTTGTCGAAGCTGTAAACATTTCCCCTAACTCCAACGATTTCAAATCGATAAGCGCTACCACCCCAGGAAAAGAGAGGGGGGGTAGTAGAGATGTTATCAATGTTGTTAACAGAGGGTGGCCCATTCAAGCCCGGTCCTGGCTTGAGTGGGCTCAGGAAAGGAGCCAAAATGCCCCTGCAAATCCCGCATTTTCAAAAGGATGCCGCAGCCAAAACCCGACCCCCGGCAAACCCCGCCGCCACAACAACTTGCCGGATCCCCACCCGGGGGTGGGAGGGCTACCTGTCCCCTGTACCCTGCACCCTGTACCCTGGCGCCAGCCCCAGCTCCCCCGCCAGCCGCTCCAGAGCCGCCCGAGTCCCCGCCGAAACCGGAACCATCGGCAGCCGGTACCGTTCCTCGAGCTTGCCCATCATCGCCAGGATCGCCTTCACCGGCCCCGGACTCGTCTCCCTGAAGATCCCCTGCATCAGCCGGAAGTACTTTCGATTGGTCCGCCTGGCCGCTGACCAATCGTTCCCCAGAGCCGCCCGCACCATCTCCGCCATCTCCGCCGGAATAAGGTTCGACACCACCGAAACCAGCCCAGCTCCGCCCACGCCAAGCACCCCGAGCGTCATCCCGTCGTCGCCCGAATAAACCCGAAACCCCTCTGGAACCAACGTGATCAGTTCCGTGATCTGCACCAGATTCCCGCTCGACTCCTTCACCGCCTCGATGTTAGGAGCCGCCTCGATCAGCCGCACCACCGTCGCCGGCTCCAGATTCGCCGCCGACCGCCCTGGAATGTTGTAGAGCACCACCGGCAGCTTCACCGCCTCCGCCACCGCCTTAAAGTGCTCAAACTGCCCCTGTTGCGTCGGCTTGTTATACCAGGGATTCGCCGTCAGAATCGCCGTGACCCCCGGCACCTCCGCCGCCGTCCGCGCCCGAGCCACGGCCTGCCGCGTAGCATTGTGCGAACACCCCGCCCAAACCGGAACCCGCCCGGCCGCCGCCTCCGCCACAATCCGGATCACCGCCAGCCATTCCGCCTCATCGAGCGTCGGCGTCTCAGCGGTCGTACCGCAGGCCACCAGCCAGTCGATCCCGGACTCCACCTGCCAGCGAGCCAGCTCGTACAACGCCCGCTCGTCGACGCTTCCGTCCGCCCGGAAAGGTGTAACCAGCGCCGTCCCACAGCCCTGCAGCTCCATAACAAGTCGAGTCTACACCGCACCGTATTGCTCTCGACAGCAGTTAAAGGCGCGGGGATGGCAGGTCAGAAATCCCATTGAATCCGATACGTGAGCCGCCACCTATGCTCTACACTTCAGACGATGCCTGCGCCCGTCCAGGACCTCAAAAGCTTCGTGCTGCCCCCCAATTTCCGCGGCCGCCCCGCTTGGTTCGTGCAGCTCTGGTGGATCGTCCAGGCCACGCTCTTTCGCTGCTCGCCGCAGGCGCTCTACGGCTGGCGCCGTTTCCTGTTGCGCCTCTTCGGCGCACAAGTCGGACGCGGAGTCATCATTCGTCCCACAGTTGAAATCACTTATCCCTGGAAGCTGACCATCGGCGATTACAGCTGGATCGGCGACCACGCCACGCTCTACACTCTGGGCGAAATCCGCATCGGCCACAACGCCTGCATCTCTCAGCATTGCTATCTGGCTGCGGCGTTCCACGATTACCGCAAACCCACCTTCGACATGATCGGCAGCTGGATTGTGATCGAATCCGAAGTCTGGCTGGCGACCCGCGTGTTTGTCGCCCCCGGCGTTACTGTTGGTTGCGGCGCTGTCGTCGGCGCTTGCAGTGTCGTCCTGAAGGATATGCCACCGATGACGGTCTGCGCTGGGAATCCGGCAAAACCGCTGCGCGCCCGCTCGACTGGTACGCGAGCTGAAGATATGGACCCGCAACCGGAACGGCTATAGCTTGGCGACGATCTCCTGAAAGTCCCAGCAGCCCGTCTTCCCTGCGATCCACTCCGCGGCGCGCACCGCACCCTCGGCGAATCCGCGGCGCGAATACGCTTCGTGCTTCAGTGCGATGCTGTCGTTGTCCGACCGCGCCAACACCTCGTGAATGCCCGGCACTTCGCCCTCCCGCTTTGACGCAATCTCGACGCTGATTCCCTGGCTCGCAGCTTCGATAATCCGCTTCAGCGACAACGCTGTGCCGGAAGGCGCGTCGACCTTTCCCGCGTGGTGCGTCTCCGTAATGCTGAAGCGATAGCCGGGAGCAGCAACGACCAGCTCCCGCGCAACTTTGAACAGCGCCTGCACACCAATGGAAAAATTCGGGCTGTAGAGCAGCGCCGCCTCTCTCCGCTCACACAGCGTGCGCATGTCTTTGAGGTGCTCGTACCAGCCGGTCGTCCCCACCACCACGCGCGCCCCGTTGGCCAGGCACGCCCGCATGTTCTGCACCGCCGATTCCGGCGTCGTGAAGTCGATCACCGCATCGAATCCCGCCAGAAAGGGAGCCGTCAGCGCGGCGGCGTGGCGATTCTCCTCTTCGCCCACCACCCGCACGCCGTGGCCGCGCTCGTACGCCACCTCAGCCACCAGGCTGCCCGTCCGGCCGCGTCCCAGTACCAGGAAAAGCATGGCTATTGCCTCCCGAGGCTAATCGTCCCGTTATCGTACCGCCGGCTGCCGAATCGCTTCCACGTCGAAGATCGCCGGGTCGGGATCGCTGAAGAACTCCGCGTGCAGAGACCGCACCGCCTCCTCCGCATCATCCTCCTCGACCATGAAACTCATGTTTATTTCCGAGGCGCCCTGCGAAATCATCCGCAGGTTCACGTGCCGCACCGCCTGAAAGACGCGCGCCGCAATGCCATTCTGCCCACGAATATTCTCGCCCACCATGCAAACCAGCGCTTTGCGGCCCTCATATTTAACATCGGCCAGCTTGCTCAGGTCAGCCGCAATGGCCGGCAGCTTCTCGTTCGAATCGAGACTAATCGACACGCTGACCTCAGAGGTGGACACCATATCCACCGGACATTTGTGCTTATCGAAAACCTCGAATATCTCCCTAAGATAGCCATGCGACATCAGCATCCGGCTCGCCACCACATCCATAATGGTCAGCCGCTTCTTCACCGCGATCGATTTGAACGGACTCTTGCAGTGCGCCGCCAGCGCCGTAATGCGCGTCCCGCTGTTCTCCGGATTCTTCGAATTCAGCACGAACACCGGAATATTCTTCTTCACCGCCGGCAAAATCGTCGCCGGATGCAGCACCTTCGCGCCAAAGTAAGCCAGCTCCGCGGCTTCCTCAAAACTGATAGTCTTCACGCGCAGCGCATCCGGTACCATCCGCGGATCGGCGGTCATGATGCCGTTCACATCGGTCCAGATCTCAATCGCAGCGGCATCGATGCCGCCGCCCACCAAGGCAGCAGTAAAGTCCGAACCTCCACGCCCCAGCGTCGTCGTCACGCCTTGCTCCGTCGATCCAATAAATCCGCCCAATACTGGAACCCGCCCCTCAGCGAGGTGCGGTACGACGTGCTCTTTCAGCTTCTGCTCAATGGCCGCATCCTGCGGAATCGCCTTGCCATACTGCGCGTCCGTCACGATGCACTGCCGCGCGTCGACGTACACCGCGTTGATCCCGCTGCGCACGAAGGCCTCCGTCATCATGCGGCTCGAGACGCGCTCTCCGTACGACACGATCATGTCGGAGATGCGAGGCGTCAGTTCACCCACCACCGCCAACCCGCGCAGTATTTCCTCCAGCCCATCGAATTCCTTACCCATCCAGGCGTGCGTCGCCGCCAGCCCGCTGTCCGCCCGCGTTGCCGCCAGCGGATCCTCTCGCAGTTGCGCACCCATCGCCAGCTGCATCGCCGTGTCGCAATGCCGAATGCGCAGCCGCTCGGTAATTGCCATGGCGCTGGCCCTATCGCCGCGCGCTGCGGTGGCCGCGGCGGAAATCAGCAGGTCCGTCACCCGGGCCATCGCGCTGACCACAACAACCGGCTGCAGCCCATTGGCGACGCGCCCAGCGACGATCTTCGCCGTGCGCAGGATCGCCGCAGCGTCCTCCACGGAGGTCCCGCCGAACTTCATCACGACGAGCCGATTCATGCCGGCACTGCCACCGGGTCGAGCTTGCCCAGAGACACGAGGAGCTCCGCGTTGAGCACAGCCGCGCCCGCCGCCCCGCGAATGGTGTTGTGCGAAAGCACCGTGAACTTCCAGTCCAGCAGACCGCACGGACGCAGGCGTCCCACCGTGGCCGCCATCCCAGCGCCCCGCATCCGGTCCAGCCGCGGCTGCGGACGATCCTCCGCCGTCACAAACTCCACAGGCTGCACCGGAGCCATCGGCAGGTCTTTGCCCGCCAGCGGCGCGAACTCCGCCCAGGCCGCGACCAATTCGTCCTTCTTGGCCTTCTTCCCCAGCTTGATGCTCACACTCTCCGTGTGACCGTCCTCAACCGCGACGCGGTTGCAGTGCGCGCTCATCTTCGCCGCCAGCGGCTCGACTTCTCGCCCCTTGAGCTGACCCAGCAGCTTCAGCGTCTCCGCCTCCATCTTCTCTTCTTCGTTCTTGATAAACGGAACCACGTTTCCCAGAATATCGAGCGACGCCACTCCAGGATAACCCGCGCCACTCACCGCCTGCATCGTGCTGACAAAAATCGCCTCCACCCCAAACCGTTCCACAATGGGCTTCAGGGCCAGCACCAACCCAATCGCCGAGCAGTTGGGATTCGTCACGATATAACCGCCCGACCGCTTCCGCCAATTCTGGTTCTCGATGAGTGCCAGGTGATCGGCATTGACTTCCGGGATCACCAGCGGGATAGACGACTCCATGCGAAACGCGCTCGAATTGGAGATCACCGCGCACCCCGCAGCCGCAAATTTCGGTTCCAGCTCGCGCGCAATATCGGCGTCGAGCGCCGCGAAAATCACCTTCGGCGCGCCATCCGGCTTCGCCGCCGACATAGGCAGCGCCGCCACCCGCTCGGGCAACGGCGTCTCCAGCTTCCACCGCACAGCATCTCCATAAACCTTGCCGCCGGACCGCTCGCTCGCCGCCAGCCAGGCCACTTCAAACCACGGATGATTCTCTAAAAGTTGAATGAACCGCTGGCCGACCATGCCGGTCGCCCCAAGTATCCCAATCTTTTGCCGCATGTCCCTCGCCCTTTATCAGATACACCGCAAGTCCGGGCGTCACATAAAGCCGGCCTGCTCGATGGCTGTGTCGATAGTGTAAATGCCTCCCCTTCAGGCCGAATGCCACAAAAGGTTCCCGATACAACTATCGTCACGTCCGCTCCTGGCGGTAACCACATTCAAGCCTCGTTTGGCTTGAGCGGTATTCCACATTGAATCCTCGAATCGCGCTTGATCATCTGGCTATTGGGAGGAACACCTTGGCCGACTATCTACCTCTGACCGCTGTTCATCCGGCGAGCTTCGATCCCGGCACCGCGCAAACCCCAGGCTCCCTGCGCCTCGCCGCCATCAGCCGCGATCACGGCATCACCACGGACCTCTGGGGCGGAACCTTCCTCGTCGAAGCCGGCGCGCGCACCGCCATCCATCACCACGGCAAACAGGAAACTGTCGTCTACGTCCTCGAAGGCGAGTCGCTGATCCGCTGGGGTGAGCGCGGCGCAACCGAAGCGCTCGTCCGCGCAGGCGATTTTCTGCACGTTCCAGCATGGACGCCGCACATGGAAATCAATCCCTCGAAAGAACACGCCTTCCGCTGGATCGTAGTCCGCAGCACGCCCGACCCGATTGTCGTGAACTTACCCGACAACTACTGGGGTTGAAGAGGTCCGATTTGCGATAACCTGGGTGCCCCATGTCTGCCTGATTTTGGCAGACATGGGAATGGTACGAGCCTTAAAAGAGCCCCAGCACGATAAATGTAGCCGTCGCTCCGCCTGGTGTGATTGATTGTCGTCGCACCCGATTGCGGTATCGGCGCGTCTGGCGGCGCCTGGTCCTGGCTTGCACGCGCGGTCCCCACAGCCAATCAGGAAAAAGAGCAACGCTGCAGCACACAGTCTCACGACGCCTCCATCTTCTGCGTCCGCGCAAACACCCACCCATCCCCCAGGCCAAAATTCACCGCCGAACACCCCAAAATCGCCGCCCCGTTCGCCATCACCACAGGCATCCGCACCACCCCAACCAGCAACGGCATCAGCGCCAGATTCCCCACCATCGATACCACCCCGTTCGACAGGTGAAATCGCACCAACTGCCCCACCAACCCGCCATCGCCGCGCCGCTCCCGCCATGTGTATCGCACATGCCAAACAAAGTTATGCAACAGCGTCACCTCAATCGCCGCAGCCGTCGCCAGCAGATAATGCCCAGCCATCCGCCGATTCAGGACCGCCAGCACGCCCAGTTGCACAACCATCCCCAGCGCTCCCACCGCATTGAACCTGCACCACCGAACAAAGCCACTCACGGCAAAGGCTCCTGCCGATAGAGCTCAGCCGTATGCCGCACCGTCACCACCACCGCCATCGCCAGCATCCCAACCACGGCAACGGCCCCTCCCAGATCGAACAGCAGAAAACGATGCCCCAGCACTGTCGCGTACGGACTCCGCAGCAGCTCCAGGTTCCCGATAACCAGTAAAATCCGTAACTCGGTCGGCCCAAACATACCCTGCGATAACTCAAACCTACCCAGCGTATAAGTTGCAAGATAGCTCTCCCCGGACAGCAACAGAAATGCGACTAACATGGCCATCGCCGTCTGCCCGTGCACCAGTCCTGACCACCCCAACCCGCACATCAGCGCCACCGATCCAAAAATGTCCACCATGTGATCCACATAGAACCCGTACCGCGGCCTCTGCTGCCGCCGTACCCGCGCCAGCGTCCCATCCAGGCTGTCGCCCATCCAGTTCAACGCAATGCACAGGATCACCAGCACCAGCGTGCGCCGATCGTAGCGCGTCAGCGCATAACCGATCCCCGCTCCCACCTGCGCCGCGAGGCCCAGCACCGTCAGTTGATCCGACGTCACCCATCGCGGCGCATGCTCCGCCATCCAGTGCAACACGCGCCTTTCCATCGCCGCTGTCAGCGACTGGTTCACCCGCCGCGCTGCCCGAAATCCCGTCCCTTCACCCCTCACCACCGCATTCGCACTCATCATCGTGTCCTTTCCCCTGCCGGTTCTTTTCGCTGTTCTGCCGCACGCTGAACCCCCGCGTCGCGCACCGCGTCGCAAGCGGCCCGCAGCGTAAACTCCAGCGACTCCCGCGGAATGCTCTCCACAAACGGCCCCACCGCCCATCCCAGCCCGCGCGGTATCGACCGCGTCAGCGATACCGACTCGACCTGCACATACAGGCCGCCGTCGCGCTCCTCCCAGCTCCAGTAGGTATTCATCCGCCACAAAAACCCATGATCCTCGCTCGGCCCCAGCGCCCTTTCAGCACTCGTCCCCGCTCCCCCAGCAGTTGCGGAATTGACCTCCGCAATCCGCGTGCTCCTCGACACGCTGTACCCATGCTGCGCATCCAGCCGCCCAAACCTCACGTCATAGGTCGAATCCATCACCACCGTCATCACGTGCCGCTCGCGCACGCGCATCCATCCCTGCACCTCATCGCCGTCCTGCGCAATCAGCCGCGCCTCGATCACCTGTGGCGAAAAGTATTTTGGATAGCCATTGAAATCCCGCAACAACCGCTCAAAATCCTCGGCTCTCGCTCCCGCCGCAAAGGCCGTCCCGCGCCAGTGGTGCAGCAGCGCGCCCGGCAACTCCGCGCCCACAGGCGGAGTCAGCATCTCGACAATCACTTCGCCCCGGCGCAGCCGCATCTCGCTCTGCGGATCCGCCGCTTCCCCCGCAAGAAATCCATCCCGCGACCGATGCTGCTCCCCCAGCCGCGCCTCAATCGCATCAATATAAGAATTGAAAATGCGAAGCGCTCCAGCCGGCATCTCTGCCCCGCCACGACTCGGCAGCATCAGCACCGCCGCCACACCAAACCCGATCAGAAATCTCCCAGTCATGCACCGAACTTTGCTCCGCCCCGCCTCACGAAGCAATGCACGCAATCTCGCCTGTTAAAGGAATGTTTCTCACGGCGTAAGCCATTCCAGCTAGGCGGCTTCCGGCGAGTTCTCCATCGCCCGAAACCCCTGAATTCGCCCCGCCATCAGCTACACTCGTCACCAGACAAATGACCGGCCAGGAGCCAGCACGCCGCTATCGCTTCGGAGCCTTCGAAGCCGACGTTTCCACCGGCGAGCTCCGCCGCCAGGGCATCCGCCTCCGCCTCAACGCCCAACCCTTCCAGGTCCTCTGCATGCTCCTCGAGCGCCCCGGCGAACTCCTCACCCGTGAAGAGATCGCCCGGGAGCTATGGCCCGACGGCACCTTCGTCGACTCCGAACACGGGGTCAACTCAGCCGTGAACCGCATCCGTGAAGCCCTCAACGACTCGGCCGCCAGCCCCAGATTCATCGAAACCCTCGCCCGCCGTGGCTATCGCTTCGTCGCCCCCGTCGAAAGAATCGCTCCCACCACTCCCGTCGCAGCCCCCGCAGCCCCGACCGTCACAGCGTCCGCCACAGACTCGCCCGCACCGGCCCCAACTCGCACCCACATCCTCGCCTCCCCCGAAGAACTCCCCAAAATCCCCTACAACGTAGCCCAGACCCTCTTCCTCCTTCTGCAGCTTATGTATCTGGGCTTTTACATCGGCGCACTCGCCAATCTCCCCGAGATAGAGGACCTCTTCGAAGCGCTCTTACCCAAACCGCCTCTGGCTCTCACCGTCCTCATCGTGACCGCCGCCATTCTCATCCCCGTCCGCGCCTTTCTCCTATGCGCCTTTCTCTTCCACGCGCCCGGCATCCGCGAAAAATTCCTCAGACTCTGGCAGTTCCTCCTGCCCCTCGACGTTCTCTGGGCGCTCTCGCCCTTCCTGCTCCTGCACCACATCAACTTCGGACTGGCCCTGGCCTGCACCGCCCTCCTCGTCTACTCACCCTTCGCCCAGCGCTCCCTGGTGCTGATGGGCGCAGGCGCCAATCCCGAACTCTCCGCCCCCGCCCGCTGACGAAGCGAACGCACCACACACGCGCTGAGCAGTCGAAGGCCTGCTCCAAAAGCCGCGGCTTCTGATCCCTGAACCCGGCCTTTTGGAATTGCACAACTACGTTCCGTTGGAGCAGGGTGCGGTGAGGGAGCAGTCGTAAAGGCAGGCAACAGGCAATAAACATGGATAAGTCCTGCGGGATAGATTCCCCGGGACCTCTTTATTCATTGGTTAATAAACCTAATTATGTTGGCCTCGTTTGGGGACGCCAGTCGTTGGCCGGTGATTACCTCGGGGTGTGACGGAAACCGAGGGCTCCACTTGGAGTTGAAAACGGGATGAAGGGCTGGCTCCTGCCGGGGGCCGGCGGAGGTGGAAAAATCCAAAAAAAAGGTGGCGCTCCGCTGAGGCTTTAGGACATATGGTGACCCAGAACTTTTCGCCCGCCACAAACGTGCGCGTGTCGCCCCCTCCCTGCAGGCTCCGATTCCTCCAGGCGTCGAATACCTTTTTCGTTTTCAATGCACCCGAGCTCGTGATGCGCCCGTCTTTGTAAACATTCGCCGCCGCAGCCCCGCTCGTGGTCGAGGTCATGATCAGGCCGTCCTTCTTCAGGACGATCACCGCGCCGGCGGTCACAATATCGCTGTGATCGGCCGTCGCCTTGGTCGGCGTGTACTGCGCCGAAATTTTTTGCTCGATGCTTTGCGGAGTCCCGGCCGTCTGCGCCTTCAACGTCGAACCGCAGATCGCAACGGCATAAATCGACAACACAAAAACCGGGGCCCAGTACATCTTGCCCTGCTGGGTTTGCATACAATCCCCCCAAAATGGATGGCGTCCAGGGATCGATGTGCGCGACGACGGGGTTGTTCTCGAGTTCATGAGCGATCCGATATCGGATATTCGCTACTACTCGTCGTTGAAGTTTCCTTATGCGAAGGGTGCATATCCGACGGACGATGCGGCTTTGAAGATCGTCGCGGAAGTGCTGGATGTGGCGCCCCAGGATAACAGCGGGGGGCAGCAAACGGCGGCAGCGGGACAGGGTGGTGCGCCCCGGGGCTCCGGCAGCGCCAGCTGCGGCACCCGCCGAACCGGCACCGGCGGCGATGGCGGCAATTCCGCCACCCCCACCGCCCACCGATACTCCGCCGCCCACGATTGCTCTGAAGCAGACGAAGGCGCAGGTGGTGGCGATCTTCGGGCAGCCGACCAAGGTGGTGAAGCTGGCGACGAAAGAGATCGATTATTACCCGGATATGAAGGTTACGTTCGTCAACGACAAGGTCACCGCCATTGAGTAGAGGGAGCGGCTGGCCCGGCCCCGTATATAGATCGGCAGGACGCATTGGTAAGGAGAAAACCGTGCCCAATTTCGCTATTCGTTCCATGAGATATGCATGTGTGCTGGCAGCTGTTTTGATCGTTCCTGGCTGTCTGACTGCCACCGCGCACGCCCAGACGAAAAAGACAACGCCCGCCAAGCCGAGCGTTCCGGCGAAGCCTGCCTCGACCTCAGTGAAGCCAGGAGGGGCGGCGAAGCCGGGCGGGACGTCGACGGCGGGTCATAGCACGGCGACGACGGGGCCAAGAGCGAGCTCGGCCGGATCCAAAATCACGACAGCCGGTCACCCGACGACGACAGCGGGTCGGGCGAGTGTTTCTGGAGGCAGCGGCACCCATCCCGGAATGGGCGGCGGCGCGCACTCAGCGGCCGACAGCGGTCATCCCGGAATGAGCGGCGGCACGCACTTAGCAGCTGGCAGTCACACCGTGGC
>Ga0182015_10006859_pt1 | contig 11271 bp, 7 predicted proteins | sample 712P3MmetaG_FD_120478 | JGI IMG/M metagenome (GOLD analysis project Ga0182015, IMG submission 120478) | Permafrost microbial communities from Stordalen Mire, Sweden - 712P3M metaG | ecosystem: Environmental > Terrestrial > Soil > Wetlands > Permafrost | place: Sweden: Stordalen | collected...
ATGGGTCGACTCCCCTTCCTATTCTCCCTTGCTTGCCAGCACGACCTCGATAGTGGCCAGCGGAACTGGAAATTTGGTCTGCAGAAGTTCGTGGGTCACTCGGCCCCTTGCTTCTTCTTGGGACCACCCATACATGTGCTCCGCTCCCCGATTCCAGAAGACAATTCGGCCCTGCAGATCGCGTACCAAAATGGCGTCGTGGGCCAGGTCCAGCAAGGCCGCCTGTTTCTTCAGTTCCTCCTCGGCCTGCTTGCGGTCGGTGATGTCGCGCACCACCTTGGAGTAACCGCGCAGGGCTCCGTTCGCGTCGTACAGGGGAGTGATCACGGAGTTGGCCCAGAACGTCGAGCCATCCTTGCGCACCCGCCATCCTTCCCCCTCGAAGCGCCCCGTGTACGCGGCCTCCTGTAACGATTCCTGGGGATGATTGCGGTCACGGTCGGCTTCTGTGTAGAAGCAGGAGATGTGCTTACCAATGATCTCTTCCGCCTGGTAGCCCTTGATGTGGGCCGCACCGGAATTCCAACTGACCACGCGGCCTTCGGGGTCGAGCATGTAAACCGCGTAATCGTTGATTCCGTCGAGGAGCATGCGGAACATTTCTTCGCTGGCACGCAGCTTTGCCTCGGTCTCGATGCGCGCCGCGACCTCGGATTGCAGCGCTGTCGTGCGTTGCTCCACGCGCCGTTCTAGATTGGTGTTGAGGGCCTTGACTTGAGCCCGTGCTCTAGCGCCGACGCCGATCTCCCGGCTGACGGTAATCCCTGCGATGGACAAGAAGATCACACCCAACAGCGAGCCCAGTGTGATGAGAACGGTATCGAAATGCTGCGCCGCGTGGGCGCGCTGGGTACGTAGCTCCAGCAGCCCTCTCTCCGCGACCTCCATCCGGTCGACCGTCATGCGTACCGCATCCATGACGTGTTTCCCCCGCGCAAACAGTGCCACTGCGGGCACCTTCCCCGTGTTCTGTCGCGTGGCCACGATGTCTTCTACATACTCGACCTGGGTGTTCGCTTGCTCCTCAAGTAGGTTCAATCGCTGCTCTTGACCGGGGGTTACCAGCAGAAGGCGCAACGAATGCAGATCCTGGACGACCGCCTGTCTTCCTGACTCATAGGGTTCCAAAAAAGGCGCGCTTCCGGTTTCGGCAAAACCGCGTCCGCCCGTTTCCACGTCGAGCGAGTGTCTGAGTGTGCTCTCCAGCATAGCCATCACTTCCTGGGTGTGGGCGACCCAAGCGGCGTCCCCCGCCGCTTGTTGTGCGCCGCGCCAGGAAAGGAAGCTCAGAAGAACCGTCAGCAGCACAGCCACAGCGAAGCCTGCGTTGACCTTCCGCCGCAGAGACTCCTCAGCCTGCGGTTCCTCGATCCGGTTGAGGAGCCGGTCCAACTGCTCTTTGCCGACCTGTAGCGCTTCCTCTAGTTTTTTTCGTTCGGCATCGCCGCGATCGACGATAAAAGCCGTCCAGCCGATGAAGCCCGCGAGCATAGCGCCAGTAAAAATCGCAAGCACGGTCACCTCAACCCAGGTGAAATGAGCCTCGGTGAGCAGGGCTTTCGAAATCGACCAGCCGATAAGACCGAGCACCAGCAGCGCGACGGGAAGTGCTCTTCGCAATAACCTTGTTCCCGGGCTCTTACGGACCAGAAGCCCGCCCAGGGTCCAGGTTGCTCTGGAGCACAGCAAACCAGCCGCCAGGGCGAAGATGCTCGCGATGGTTGGCAGAGGCAACGTAATAGGGGAGACACCTGGCCCCAGAACTAAGCCGACGAGCCCGAAGGGAAAGGCGAGCGCTGCTCCAAGACAAAGGAACTGTGCAGGCCAATCCTCACGCCGTGTCTGCCAATCGATTCCCAGTAGAGCGAGACCAAGTAGCAGGAAAGCACCTGCGGTGATCGGGGACATGAGGATGCGTGCGCTTGCGGTCTGCCCCGCCGGAGGTCCCCGGAGCAATAACCGGTCGATGCCCAGGTTCAGTGTGAAAAGGTGCTCGGCCAGTGTAAGCAATCCGACCATGCTCACGACGGCTGCTGCAGTTTTCGCGGTCAGATTCTTGATCGGCGCCGAAGACCGATTTTGCTTTTCTCTCAGCAGCCAAAGGGAAAAGCCGGCCAGAACAAAGCAGGCGGCAGCGTTCGGAGCCATCGGAGTACTGGCTCCCCAAGTGAGGAGAACAACGATATGCAGGGTCCACCCCGCCAGGACCGACAGCCCAACCACCATGGAAAATACGGCGGTGAACGAAGCGAAGACGCCCAATCGCTTGACTAGGCCAGCGTCGGAACGGTCGTTCATGCGGCTACTCCTTGCCGAGCAAGACCGTCAGCGAAGAGTCACCTAACTCGGCTGACGGGTCTCGCCCGAGTGCCAGTCCAGCTCGAGACTTTTGGTTTGCAAATCGCCCGTGCTGGAACAGACGATAGCTAGAGAAACCGGGAGAACAGCTACCAACCTCGTTTGCCGAGGCGAGATGAAGTATCAACTTTCACAGGCTCGTGGACTCTCCAACGTGGTTTCTGAGAAAGGGATCTGCGCAAGCGTCTCCAGCGCCTTTACGCGGGACCGTCAGTTGGCGTATCGGCTTTGCTGGGCCATGCTTTAGCGACGACTTGCGCAAATGCAGAATCCAGTCCGGACTTCGCTCGCATATTCGCACGTCGACTCGCACCCCTGGCCCTTTGCGCAGGCTCCATCCGCGACCCAGCGGGCCGAGTTACCTATGGCGAACTGCCCATCGACATGGGTGACCGCTCGCAGTCGGTCCAATGGATGCAAGACCTGATTTCCGGCGAGACGACGGCGACAAACCGTCGCGCGTCCACGTCTCGGCCGAGCGACGGAGAACCGGCGTTTGCCCGGACGGCTGAACGTAGCCCCGTATGAAGTGCGGAGTAGCGTTGCAAAAAAGGACACAGTCCTGAAGGGGCGGCTGAATCCAGCCTAGGCTCTCTTGTGTGCAAAGATCCTTTGCTTGTGACCGGAGACAAGCCCACAGGTGTCCCAGCCGGGACTCGACTCCTGTGCGACCAACCGTCCACCCTTGGCTCTGCCGTAGCTGAGACCGGGATCGGAAATTTACACGATTGCGTTCCTTGCGATTTTGTTCCTCATCTATTGTTGGAGATGAGCAGCCCAGGGCCTGAATTTTCAATCGAGGTTTGGGCGCATGCCGTCACGAGATATCGGCTACAGAGAGACCATCCAGCGGGTCGCGATCGGGGACCGGAAGTATGTTCGTTTCATTGATGGCCGGGGCCACTTCGCGCACCTTAGGTTGCAGGTGACTCCCCGGCCCGGAGAATTCTGCGTTGTCACCAAATCCGACGACTTGAAGATTCCCGAGCCCTGCTATAACGCCGCGCGCGCCTCGACCTTCCGCAGAATGGAGTACGGCCCGATTCACCACTATCCCATGTTCGGGATGGAGGTACAGGTGGTCGGAGGAACGTATCTGCCCAAATATTCCCACCCGCAAGCATTTGGATTCGCAGCCGAGATGGCATTTGACGAAGCAGTCGTGCACGCCGGTCTTCTGGTCATGGAGCCTTGGATCGGTCTAACTCTCAGCGCGGAGCCGGACGCCCTTAGCGAGGTGCTGGCGATCCTAACCAGATTTATCGGCGACGTGCCTGCGACCATCTCCTTTACGAGACATTTTGTGATCCATGTGCAAGTGCCCGTGAGGCTCCTAGCGCGCATCGGACGGGCCTTGAGATTGGCCAAACTGAGAACCTTTCCTCTTCCTCAAGGGCAGCAATACCGCCTATTGACCGACGTCATTGTTCCGGATGTACCGCCGGGTGATCCGCTCGCCGACTGGACGTGAGTGCTCGTCGCCACCAGGAGCCTGCATTTGTTTGCTTCTGGGGAGTCTCCATATATGGCCGTGCAACTTGCTTCAGGGCGAGGCTTTGCCGTACCTCGAAGGGCATGGAAGCACATTTCAGTCCCGAGCAGCAAGCGCGGCTCGCGCAGATCGCCACTAAAGCCGGGACCGACCCCGAACAGTTGGTGACGAGTGTTGTTGCCCGTTTTCTCGACAAAGAAGCCCGCTTCCTCGCCGCCGTGGAAAAAGGATGAGCGGCAGCTGAGCGCGGCGAGTTTATCGAGGAAGAAGAGATGGACGCCCGCCTTGAAGCTATGTTCAAGCCCTGATGCGGATTCGTTGGACCATCCCCGCCGCCGAATGCTGAGCCTTTCATCGTCAAACCAGGTTGTCCTAGGGAAGCGGTAGGTTAGAAAATATTCCTGTCCAAATGCTTCAGCGGCTGTTATGAGTCCCGGCATTTGCCCGGACGGCTGAAAGTACAGAGCTTAGCGGGAAGCCGGGTTATTGGAGGATGTTGTTGGCTGATTCCATTGAGGAGCGATTGGCCAAACGAAAAGCAGGTTGCTTCTGTTGAACTGCTGCGGAGCAAATTGCACCTGGAGATCTTCGGCTTGCGCCCGGTGCCTACTTTTCTGGCGCGCCCTTAACGTCCCCGACACGACCTCCGAGTCCCGAAGGGACGGCGTGAAAGTAGCCCAGGACGTCAGTCCTGGGTAGGATTAACAAAATGAGTCCAGTCCCGCAAGGGACGGCTGAATTGATCGCACACACCTTTCAGCCGTCCCTGCGGGGACTGCTTTGATCTTGGTCCAATGTGTACCCAGGACTGATGTCCTGGGCTACTTTCACGCCGTCCCTTCGGGACTGCCGCGCGCCAGGCAATCTTCTCCGCCTCCCCAAAAATCTATTTTGGACAAGTCTGTGTCTCCGGCGACCGCTATTCTTCGCTGAGCAACAGCGCCACCGGGTAGGTGGCGAAGATTGTGCTTAGCGGCAGCTCTTGCTGTTCTGCTACAGTGACTGATTCTCCGGTGAAAACGTTGGTATACCGTGTCCCTGGGGAGACAGCAAGGCGTAACTGATCTTTGCCCCAGCCTTCGCCGAGCGGCAGTTGGGGCTTGCCCCGCATGAGCGTGCAGGCGAAGCGAGGGAGCACTGCGAGAACGCTTCGGCCGGTCGACTTGTCACGCCGCAGGAACGCAATGACGTGCTCCCGCCGTTCTCCCGTTACCTCCAGCGCGATGTATTCACCGCGACGGAAGATCGCATGTTCCCGAGTGCGCAACTGCAGCGCGCGATGCGTGGTCCAAAGCTTTGCCCGGCCGTCTGCCAGGTTGCCGAGCACATCGCGGCACACCGCAGCCGGACCCTCCCTCTCCGCCAGCCCGTGCAGCGCATCGAGGTAGCGGGCGCGCAGATTGAAATCCACGGGACGCCGGTTATCCGGGTCGACCAGACTCAGCTCCCACAACTCGTTGCCCTGATAAAAGTCGGGTACACCGGGAGATGCAATCTTAAGCACCACCTGGGCGAGGGAATTGACGGCCCCGAACAATCGAAGCTGCGGTAACAGCGCATCGAGCGACGCGACGAATGGGCTTTCTTTTCCCCGCGGACCGGGCATCAGAATGGACGTGATGAACTGATGAACCGCCTTCATATAGACAGGATCAGGATTGATCCAGCTCAGGTTGACTTTGGCTTCGCTCAAAGCCTTGAACGCATACTGTTTGATTCGCTCCAGATAATTCTCGCAATCCTGCCGGCTCTCCATCTGCCACGGCCACGCTCCCAATATCGTCTGATAGAGCAGGTATTCTTCGTTGACATCCGGAGCCGTACGGCCGTCCTCCATTTTGCTCTTGAATTTGGAGTTCATCCGTTGCCACCGGCGTACGGCGGTTGACCAGAGTTGGGGAAGCTCGGAGAGCACGTTGAGCCGATTGCGCACGTCTTCGCTGCGCTTGGTGTCATGAGTCGACGTTGTGAGCATGGAGTCCGGCGAGTACTTCAGCCGCTCCTGGTTACTCTGGTGCAACGCTTCGAGCGAGATGCCAAAAGATTTTGCCGAACCGCCAACCTCGTTGGAAGAAAGGAAGCGGGTGTAGACATAGAACGCCGTGTCTTCCACGCCCTTGGCCATGATCGGTCCTGTGAGCTGCTGGAACTTGAGCGCAAAGTAAAGCATTTGCGGATCCGGCTTCTGCTTTGCCGCCGGAGACGTGCTCTGGAGCAACAGCGTCTCGCGCAGAAAGTCAAATGCAGAGGCATCGATATCCGGGTTCAGGCGCTTGGCCCGGGAAACCGCAAAGCGAAGGAAGGCCACGTCGCGGTCACCGTACTCGCCGCGATCGTCAATGTAGGTTCGATAGACAGGGAACGCGGCGATGGTGTGGCGCAGGACCGTCTCGAGAATATTGTCGGTGAAATCGCGCGCCTTCCGATTGGAGGCGGCGATCCGGCTAAGCAGGTTGGTAAGCACATAAACTTCACTGGCCAGTGCCGTCTGCATCACCTGCAGCTTGGATCGGTAAATGATCTCGTCAGGGTCAGCCGGGTGCCCGAGAACCTGGGCATACAGAGCGTCGAATCGCTTTTCGTTGGCGCTCTGGATAAAGATGCCGTTGGCAAGGTAGATAAAGTCGTAGCCGGAGGTGCCCCGAACCGGCCACTCCGGCGGCAGGTATTCGCGCGGCTCGAGGATCTTCTCGACTACGGTGTAGAGCGGGCCCTGGCTTTGCGACCAGTCGTATCCGCGAACCGGATCGAGAACGCTGCGCTCGATCCCGTTGGCGGCGGTCTCCTGCTGCGGCGCCTCGCCGGCGCATTGGCTGGCAAGGTACAAGAGCTGTAACCGGATCAGGTACTGGCGAGGGTTGAACATGCCATCGCAGTGGTCGATCCGCAGCCCGGTTACTTTGTGCGCTGCGATCAGCGATCGAATCAGCCCGTGCGTTGCCATGAAGACCGCGGGATTCTCCATGCGCAGTCCAACCAGGTCGTTTATATCGAAGAATCGGCGGTAGTTGATCTCCTCCGCGGAGGTGCGCCAGGAGGCCAGCCGGTAGGGCTGGGCGTCAAGCAGATGGTGCAGGCGGTCGAAGCTGTGAGGGTACCCTTCGACGCCATTGATGGCTGCCAGCGCATCTTGTATCGCCGGCCGCGACTCCTTGGAGCGGAGCGCATCCTGCAACCTGGGCAGCAGTTCCGCCAGTTGTGCCCGCCGCTGCTCCCGCAGGTCGTCGTTGCTGGTTTCATGCGGCGGAATATGTTCGAGTTGTTGCAGCAGTTCGTGAAGAGATTGCGGTATCGGTTGGGCTGCGCCGCCCGGTTGTGAAAAAATCAGGGGCACGGTGCGGGGCGCAACGGGCATGGTGTGATCGTAGTAATGAATCAACGGGCGGCGCCCGTCTGCAATGGACACCTGGATGTGCTTTCTCTCCAGCTCGGCCCCATACTGATCGCCGAGAATGGGCAGAAGAAGCTTGTTGCGCATAGCCGCTTTGAGCGGCTTCCAATCGATGTCGAAAAATTTGGAGTACTGCGAGGCGTGACCGTTCTCCAGCACGTCCTGCCACCAGATGGAGTCGTTGCCCACCCCCATGTGGTTGGGGACAATGTCCAGCAAAAGACCGAGACCGTTACGCTGCAGCTCCGCTGAGAAGCTCTCGAAGCCCTCCGCTCCGCCAAGCTCCGGATTGAGGCGGTCGTGACGCGTGACGTCATAGCCGTGCATGCTGCCGGGGCGCGCTTCGAAGATGGGCGAGGAGTAGAAGTCGCCGATGCCAAGCTTTTTGAGGTAACCCACCACGGCTTGGGCGTCGGCAAACGTAAAGTCCTTGTTCATTTGCGCCCGATAGGTCGAGATGGGGACCCGGGCGTCGGTGTGCAGCACTCGCTCAACGCATTCCTTCATATCGTGGGGTGCTTCCTGGTGATGGTTTCTTTCATCTGGGCCGGCGGAGGCAACAAAAGGCAGCCTGATCTTTGCACAAGGCTCAACCGCCGGGAACTGGGCCCGTTGGACCGGGACGTGATTGCGCATGCCTACTTGGATGCAGGACGGGGAATCAACGCCTCCATTTCAAGGGGGGAGCTTTACGAATCAGCGGCCAGCACGGAAAATGGAGAGAGACACCACAGTGTAGCGAGGAACAACCCATGCCACTCTCCGGCGAAGCCATCCGAATGATGAATTATATCGACGACATTTCGACCACGTTGCGGCGCATTCTTGCTCTCAGCCCAACGCTCTCAGCCGACGAGCGCAAGCGTGTCGGCGAGTACCTGAAGGCCAGTTCGCCCAGCGCCGATGAGGCGATGGCGGCCCTGAACCTCAAATAAAGCGCAATCGCGCAAGAACCTGGATTTCTGGAACAAGCAGGCTCGTAAACCCGTATCAGGGTGAGAGCGATGCAATCCCCGGCTGACATCTTCGGCGAGGTTTTTCGAGCCATCTGGGCCCACAAGCTGCGCGCCTTCCTGACCATGTTCGGCATCGCATGGGGGGTCGGCTCGATGCTGGTGCTCATCGGGTTTGGCGAGGGCTTCCGCTCCGGCCAGCGGCGTCAAATGGCTTCGCTGGGCAACAACGTCATCATGATGTGGGGCGGAAACATCCCCGCCGTCCCCAGCCAGCACACCGGCATGCGCCCTTACAAGCTGACCGTCGCGGACGAAACCGCTGTGCGCGCCAGTGCGCAAAGGGTGCGCAACATCACCGCCATGCTCAGCAACTCGACCATCAAGGAAGTGAGTGATAACTCGAGCAGCAGCGGGGAGGTCCTGGGGGTTGAGCCAAACTACAGCGAAATCCGCTTTCTTCCCGTCGCGCAAGGCCGCTTTCTGCGGGCTGACGATCTGGAGCAGCGCAGACGGGTGGTGGTGATGGGCAAAAAGACCGCCGCGCTGCTCTTTCCCGGCAGGCCCCCGCTGGGCGAATGGGTGCTCCTGAATGGAGTGCGATTCCAGGTGATCGGGGTTGCGGACAGCATCGCGCGCGGCAACAATGACAGTGACAATCAACGCGTCTATATCCCTCTGACCACCATGCTCGAACTGTTTCCGTTAACAGGGGAGAACATACCCGAGGATGCCGTGACCTCGCTGCAATACCAGCCGACGGCCAAGGATGACAATGTCCCGGCGATCGCTGAAGTGCATGCCATCGTTGCCCGCCAGCATGGTTTCGATGCCAACGAACGGGATGCTTTCGAGGAGTGGGATTCGATCAACTCGCAGCGTATGGTGGGCAAGATCTTCGATGCGATGGACTGGTTTTTGGGCGGGGTGGGCATCGTAACGTTGGGCCTGGGCGCGCTCGGCGTCGTAAACATCATGCTGGTCTCGGTCGCGGAGCGTACGCGCGAGATCGGCCTGCGCAAGGCGTTGGGCGCCACCAAACGGAACATCATGACGCAGTTCCTGCTCGAGGGTATGTTCCTGACCGGCGTCAGTGGCGCGGTGGGCATCGCCGCGGCGGGCCTGCTGATGTTTGCATTAAACGCCGCCCTGGGCGCCAGGTTGCAGGGCTTCGATGCGCCGCGCCTGGTTCCGTGGTCCGCGGCGTTGGCTTTGGGCGCGCTCAGCCTGAGCGGGATCGTGGCCGGAATCTATCCTGCCGGGCAGGCCGCGAAGCTTGACCCGGTGGAAGCGCTGCGCCGGGAATAGGAGAAGCACCATGTTGCGCGACCTCTTCTTTCAGGCCTATGAAGCGATGCTATACAACCGGAGACGCACGCTGATCACCATGATCGGCATGGCTTGGGGCATCGCCACCGTGGTGTTGCTCATGGCCTACGGAGCCGGCTTCGGGCGCGCGATCGAGGCGATCTTTGCCCAGTTCGGCACTAACATCATGGGAGTGTTCCCGGGGACGACGAGCCAGCAGGCAGGCGGCAAGAAGGCCGGCGTCCAGGTGAAATTCCAGGTCGCCGATGTCGATCTCATCCAGAGCACCGTACCCGGCCTGCTTCACGTTGCGCCCGAGGTATCTAAGGACGTCACCGTTCAGAACGATACCCACAGCTATACCTGGTCGGTGAACGGATCCTATCCGGCGATCGCGGATATACACAAGCTGGCTCTCGATTATGGCCGCTTCTTTACCGACAAGGATCTGGAGCAGCGCAACCATGTTGCGGTGATCGGTTCGGAAGCCAAGACGAAGCTCTATTCGGGGCTATATCCAATCGGACAGCGGATCCGCATCAAAGGCGTGAGCTTCACGGTCATCGGCGTTTTGCAGCCCAAGATGCAAGAGGGTGATGACAATATCAACCGGGTCGTCTACATACCCTTCACCACCATGAGCGATGTGAAAGATACCAAGTACCTGGACGCGATCTGGTTCAACTATCGGGGCAACTATCAAACCACCGAATCAGCATTGCGGGGAACGCTCGGCGCGGCTCACGGATTTCCGCCCTCTGATCACAACGCAATCTTTGTCGCCAACCTGATGGAGCAGCTCTCCCAGTTCCGCATCATCTCCACTGGGCTGCAAGTGTTGATGGCGTTTATTGGAACGTTGACGCTGGGCATCGCGGGCATCGGCTTGATGAACATCATGCTGGTGGCGGTACAGCAGCGCACACGCGAGATCGGTATTGAGAAGGCGCTCGGCGCGCGTCGCGCTCACATCCTGATCCAGTTCCTTACCGAAGCGCTGGTGATTACGGGGGTTGGAGGGGTTTGCGGGATTGGGCTCGCCTATCTCGTATCCGTCGCCGTGGGCCGCATCACCTTGTACAGTGCCCTGGCCTCGAATGCGGAAGCCGCGGATATCCAGCTGTTGATTTCTCCGGGGACGGTCCTGGTGGCCACAGTGATCCTGGTGCTGGTCGGCCTGGTAAGCGGAATGGTGCCGGCGATCCGGGCCGCCAGTCTGGATCCCGTGGAAGCTCTGCGTTACGAATAGATGTTTTTCTTCGATCTCGCAGCGGACCGCGGGTTTTCGTAGGGGGAAAAAGAAACTGCAGATCCCTCCACTACGGTCGGGATGACAAAGTTTAGATGGGGTTGCGCACCTTCGCCGTTGCGGTCTGGTAGCGGCTGCCCAGGTTGGTACTTGCCATACCCTTTGTCATCCCGACCGGACCGGATTTCCTGCTGCGCGGCCGTAGACAGGACCGCGTGTGCGGCTTTCCGTAAAGAAAGCCGCATGAAGCTCGCGGAACCCACTAAATTCAACAGGAAATCCGGGGGAGCGCAGGGATCTGCAGTTCCACTTTAGGCCGCAAAAAAGCTGCTATGAACTCCGCTTTAATCTAGTCGGTGTCCGGCCGCTTGTAAGGTCCTTCCAGATACTTGCGCGCTTCGTTGACCGCTCCCTGGGTGTTGTCGTTGGTCTGCACGGCCTGCCGGTATTCGTTGACAGCCCGGTCTCGCTGGCCAGTGACGTCAAATATCTTTCCCAGCGCGATGTGACTCCAGACCTC
>Ga0182015_10006860_pt1 | contig 11270 bp, 10 predicted proteins | sample 712P3MmetaG_FD_120478 | JGI IMG/M metagenome (GOLD analysis project Ga0182015, IMG submission 120478) | Permafrost microbial communities from Stordalen Mire, Sweden - 712P3M metaG | ecosystem: Environmental > Terrestrial > Soil > Wetlands > Permafrost | place: Sweden: Stordalen | collected...
ACGTGCCCGAGCCAGGGCAGGTCAGCACGTTCTTGCTGAAAGGCGCCGTTGAGGACTGGGCCGCGGTGATCGGGAAGGGTGTGACGTGCCATTGGCCACCCGATGCCGAGTAGAACGCGCCGTAGGAGGTGGCTCCGGCGACGTCCCAAGGCAGACCGAGGCCCACGCAGTGCGCAGGGTCCGAGCAGGCGACGGACAATGGTTCTGTCTGGCCTGTTGCGGCGAGTCGTACCGTCGTGAAGCCGGTCCCGAGATCCCTTCCCCCCGGAGCCGTTGGTCCGTACGAGATCACCGGTGCCCACGCCAGGTTCGACCCCGGCCCTCCGAACCGGCCACCGGCGAGGACGAAGGCGATCCACGGCACAGCCACGAGGGACAGCGCCACTACCGCTGCGCGACTCATCGGCGCTGCACGAAGGCGCATGCGCCGCCACATGAGGCCGGTGAGGACGAAGCCCGTTACCAGCCCGACGACAAGGATCGCCGTCGACACGCTGGCCTGGTCCTTCGACAGGGCACCAACGGAGGGAGGCACCGCGTCGACCCTCACGCTAAGTGCCAAGGCGCCCATGAAAGCAATCACCGGCTGAGCGATGAGAACTCCGGCGTCGAGCCCTGACCAGCGTTCCATGACGACGGCAGATCCGGTCGGCATCCGATCATCTGCAAGATCGGGGTCGAGCACCGGCGTCCCAACCCGCCCGCAGGCCCGGGTCGCCGCCGAGCCAAGCGCGGCCGCCAGCACAACGAGCAGCAGCAGGTAGGCGGCCAAGTCCAACAGATGATGCTGGTAGCCGCCAATCCGAAACGCGAGGTTCTGCAATTGCGAAAGAGGATACGGAGGGCTCGACCAGAGTTCGATTGTGAGCCTGATCCCGGTCGCGACAAGAGTGAGCGCCCCGACGCACTCCAGAGTCACGGCGACCGCGTACACAGCACCGGCCTTGTCGGACCGGGCGGCGGCAACTCGACGTCCCAGTCCTGCGACAACGAGTGACGCGCACTCTCGCGCCGAGGGACGCCGTTCTCCGGCGTGAGACTCCTCGAGCACAGCCACCAGATCGTCACCAAAGGCGAGCCGGTACCACGCCGGGTAAGCCCTTAGGCAATAGCGGTACGCACGCGAGAGCGAGTTTGCGGGGTCCTCCGGCCCCATCGTGGTCATGCGATGGCCGGCGTCCCGTAGGGCAGACCCGGCGCTGGCGTGCGCCCACGGGCGGAGCGTCCGGCGCCGACCTTTTGCCTTCCCGCTCGTGCCCTCATCGCCTTCTGGACCGCCTCGGCCGCTTGGGCGAGCCGTTCGGCTTCGAGCTGCACTGCGCCGGAGCCCTTGTCGGTGATCTCGAAGTACTGGCGGGCCCGCCCCCGCACGATCTCACTTCCGGCCCGCTCGATGAGCCCCTCGTCGACGAGCCGGTCGAGCGTGCCGTAAAGCGTCCCCGTCGTGAGTGAGAGCTTGCCGCCGGTCATCTCCTTCACGCGCTCGAGCACGGCATAGCCGTGAGAAGGTCCATCGAGGAGCACGGCCAGCGTGTAATACGTCGCATCTCTCATGGATCCACCATACTCGTAATACTACGACAGACGGACTATTACAGTGATCAGCTTATCTCGGAAGAAAATGAGAAGCCTAATTTGGTCGTGCCCTGAGGGACTGCCGGCCGTTTACGGTCGGTGACGCCCTGCGGTCGTACTCGGGCGCCGACACACGAGCCAGGATCGCGAAATCGGTGCGCGCCCCTGGACCTCCGGGCAGAGGTCCGCGCAAAGACGCACCCGACCAGGTAGGCGTCGGTCGCATCGTCGATCCATTCTCGAGCGCCGAGAGCAGCACCTTCGTGGCCTAAGCGCGGCCGGTGGCCCCTTCGGCCGCGTAGGAGAGAAGTCGTTGTGCATCAAGCCGCAGCCATGACGACACCCAAGCATCGGGCGCGGTAGCTACCACATCCGCAGGGACATCGGCCGGGGTCATCACCGCGCTTGGCCCTTCCACAATCACGGCGACGTGGTCACCACGGTCACCCTCGGCTATGACAAGTACTAGCCAAGGTTGACTTTGCAGGTTCCGCTCCCGGACGGATCCTGCAACCGTCGGGAGCCAGAAGGTGGTGTCCCGGCGAACGTACGAGGAGAGAGCCGCATGGGGACGACCGCTCGGGCGAGTCGAACTGACCACTGCAAAGACCCGACGATCGAGGTAGCTGCTCAGTTCCTCACCGACCATCCGGCGCTCCGGCGGGTAGCTCTCTCGAGTCGCCGTGCTCGCTTTGGCGAAGGTCTCTTCTTGGAGCTGGCCGAGCTGGGCGAGATTCACCCTCCTCTTCTACCGGCCCAGCCCGCGCTGTGTCGCGCTCCAGCCGCGCACTGAGCTGTGGACTCAAGCCCATCCCAACTCGTTGAGCCGCTTGTCGTCGATGCCGAAATGGTGGCCGACCTCGTGGACTACCGTCTTACGCACCAGGTCAACGACTTCCTGCCTCGTCTGACATACCCTACAGATCGTTGCCATGTAGATCGTGATCCGATCGGGCATGGACGCCGAGTAGCTGACGCCCCGCCGGGTAAGGGGGATGCCCTGGTAGAGACCGAGCAGCTGTCCTGACGGACTGGCGTCGTCAACAACGACTGCGACATTCTCCATGGCCGCACCGAGGTCGGCAGGTATCCCGTCAAGAGCATTGGCCACCAGTTCCTCAAACTCGCCGACCGTCATAGTGACCATTCACGAGATCATGCCAAGGTTCTCGAGCAGGAGAAGACAACGGCAACCGAGCCGGCGCGAGTGCCGTTCCATGGTGCGGGTGCCCTAGCCTCGCGGCATGGGTGCGTTCCCGGTCGCTGGGACGTCGTCGGACCGCACAAGAGCGTCCGTTCGGGGGTTTGCCGGTACGTTTTCGCGAGGCTTGCGGGTGCACAGTTCAAGGCGCAGAACATGTCGCGATCTGCGCAAGCGACTGCTGGTCTCATGATTGCCGAATCGTCCGGAAGGGCTAGATGACGGTGCGGACCGTTGGGCACGGCACGCTCCCCGCCGAGACATTCGCCTCATTGCTCGACGGTGCGCATATCGGTCGCGTCGTTGACGTGCGGTCGTTTCCGAGCAGCCGCCGCAACCCACAGTTCGGCCGGGAAGAGATGGAGCGGTGGGTGCCGGCCGCGGGAATTGGCTACGTCTGGATCCCCGAGTTAGGCGGGCGGCGCCGACCGGCGGCAAATTCCAAGCATGTCGCGCTACGCCACGACGCATTCCGAGGCTATGCCGACTACATGGAGACGCCCGCCTTCCTCACAGGCGTCGAGGAACTCCTGAAACTCACCGACCGTGAGTCGATTGCTGTGATGTGCAGCGAGACGCTGTGGTGGCGCTGTCACAGGCGTCTTCTGGCCGACCACCTGCTGCTCGTGCGAGGCATCGAGGTGGTCCACCTCATGCACGACGGTCGGCTCACTCCCCACGCGCCAACCGAAGGCGTACGCGTCACCGACAGTTCGCTCGTCTACGACGTCGGGATCACGGAACCGCTCTTTGTCGACTGACAGCGAAAGGCTTTCGCCCTGACTTCTCGCGGCAAGATCTACGACCGCGACTTGACGTCGGTCATGATTACCAACCGCTCCCTCCCAGTCGAGCCCGGCTTTGGAGATCTTGACCACCAAACTGACCACCAAACCGCCGGACTTTGTCGGACCGATCTGTACGCCGCCGGACGACACACCCATGCTGAGCTGCGAGAACGGACAACCTCGGACGGCGTCAGACGGTCTCGATGGGATTGGAAAACGTGTGACCTGCGACTCAATGCGTGGGTTCAAATCCCACCTCCTCCGCTCGTTGCCCTAATCACAACGTTTTCTCTGTTGGCGCCAACTTGTGATGTCCGATCGCTTGGCAAGGCCCTCCTGATGTTCGAACCCTCACCCCACGCGACGTGGAGCAAGCCAGTGCGTGCAGCCCACGAGACGAGCGCATACTGAATGCGTGGAGGTAGCCAACCTGAGCAACTACGCCAAGCTTCTCGATGATATGGTCGACGTCTATAGCGTCCTGGTCGACCCTGTTGTAGCGCCAAAGGTCGGGTCGCCCCAAAACGAAAGCGTGTCGCCCGTGAGCAAACGGGACATGGCGTCGTCTGGGGCGACGAGCCCGTTCACCTGGCGTACCAGACGGCGATGATATGCTGCGTGGCTGACCCGGAATCGGGCAAAGCTATGGTCGCCTTGATGAGCGGCCGATTCTGGGCCGTGTCGGTGTCCATCTTGGCGCGCTCCCTCGCCGAGGCGGCCAGCCAAGCGTGGTGGCTCCAAGAGCCGGATATCGGTTGTGTGCGGCGTGTCCGTCGTCTCCAGGCCAGTAGGTACCGCAGTGCGTCGGAAGGAGAACGAGCGGCCACGGCTGACGGGGCGTCAAACGAGGAGTACCGCCGCTACACCGAGACGACGGCCGAGGTAGAGCAGTATTCGCGCACCCTTGGCTTGGACATACCGCGGCGAGACCGGCTCGTCTACGCCTGCGGAGATGAGCGCCTGGCGACGGCAAGCCGCCGGGTGGCGTCTATGTTCGTCGATGTTGACGTCCCGACTGTTTACAGCCTCGATTCGGGCTTCCCGCACGGCGAGCTCCTCGCGCTACGGCAGGGGTTCGAGTCGTCGGGCCACCGAGCGGGTTTCCGCCATATCCGACCGATCATCACCGACGAGGCCTTCAAAGGCGCCGTCGCCGTCGCTTCGTACGCGCTCTACCCTCCAGGCGCTTGACTATCGCGCTTGTTCGGGCTCGACATCCCAGAGGCGCCCGCGTCAGGGTGAGACTCCCGACGGGGGTCTGGTCTTTGAGGAGCACGGGCGACGACCACGCTTTCCGCCCTCAACCGCCGCGGCTGACCAACGCGTCGGGGGTCGAAAGGCAAGACAGCATCCAGAGCGGGCGTCAGTGCTCGGTGCGAGACTGGGATGTGCCTCTCGACCAGCTCATTCCGACCAACTGGGAAGGGCCTCGGTGACCGGCTCACACAGTTCGGTAGGTGGGGCAGGCGGTGCCGCCGGTCCTGGTTTCGAGGCGCGCGCTCTCGCCTGGTTGGCCGCGCACCTGGTAGCCAGGGTTCCTCTGCCTGCCACCTGGCGTGTGAACGCGGCCCACGTAGAGGAGATCGGCGGGCAAACCGGCCAGGAGATGGACGACCTCGGTGCGATCACAGAGCGCCGAGGCTACGTCTTCGTCCAGGCCAAACACCGTCTCCAGCTCAGCGGAGTTGTCGGCTCGCCTCTTGGGGAGGCCCTTGACCAGGCCGTCCGGTAGTTCATTGATGGCGCACCGCGGGACCCTGATGGTTCGCGTCGGGCTCTTGAGCCCGGCCGAGACGCGCTCGTCGTCTGCACCGACGCTGCTGCGTTCGCATCTGTCCGGGAGCATCTCAGGACCGTTGTCGACCGACTCTCCAATCATCCCGAAGAGCTACCGCTCGATCAGCTTGCCAAGAACGCAGAGGACCGGAGAGCGCTGAAGGCCTCTCGACCACCTGAGCACGGCCTTCACCAGCCGAGCCGGCGGCATACCACCGAGCGACGAACAGCTCCGGGCAATCGCCCGCTGGGAGTTGGGTTTGTCTATCGTACGGCCTTTATACTGCACGACATGTCCTCGGAGGTGGACCCCAGGCGCGAGGCTGTGGTGGTAAAGGCCGACGGGCGAGACGAGCTGCGGCGCATCTCGGCCGAACTGGCCAAGGTGGGACCTGTGCTTCCCGGCTCGGTACTGCGCCGCTTCACGAGATGCGGTCGGCCGGGGTGCAAGTGCATGGCCGATCCCCCCGAGCCGCACGGGCCTTACTGGTCCTGGACCCGCAAGGTGCGAGCGAAGACGACCACTCGCTACTTCTCCGAAGAGCAGTACGAGGACTACCGCGTGATGTTCGACAACGCCAAGCGCTTGCGATCGCTGTGCGAACAGCTCGAATCGGTCACCCTCGAGATCGTCGAAGGCGATCACCGCTGGAAACGGTAGTGCGTGGTGCTCTTCGGAACCTCGGCGTGAGCTTGACGCCGTTATCCCGTGACCGGGTCACGACAACCCGTTCGTCCAGGCTGGTCAGGACCCTTACGTGAAGACCACACTCGACCCTATGATGTCGTGAGACATCGTAGAAAGATGTCGCGAGACATCGCAGACAGTCAGCCTCAGGGCATCCGCTGGTAGTCGCGCGGATCGAGCTTCGGGCATCGCAAGGGCGAGCCATCGACGCCGAGAATCCTCACCTCCCTGCCGGCGACGAGCATGACGACGGGATTTCCGGCATAGGGGCGGCCCACGCCCATGTGGTGAAGGCGCTCACGGTGGCGAACGGTGACCGTTCCGGTCTTGTCGACCTTGTCTCGCCTCACCGGTAACTGGCGCGGTCGATCCCCACCCGGCTTTCGGCGGGGCATTTACCTGGCGGACTCGCCCTCAGCAGGGCCAAGTGCTCAGAGCCCGGCCGCCGGTGGTTCCCGAGCTCGTCGACCCCGCAGCCTCACGTTCGGCGACCGAGCGCCGCGACCGTGTCAAAGAGACACTGAACACCAATAGTGCCACGACGGTGCACCAACGTCTTCGTGACGAGCATGGTCGCTCGGTCAGGATCTCGAGCCTCAGGCGCTACGTGTCACTCGAATTCCGTGACGAGGTGATAGCCCACGAGGTGACCGTGCAGCGCTGGGACGCGCACCTGCCGGAGGAAGCCCAAGTCGACTACAACTCGCTCGGCATATGGCTCGACCCGCTCACCGGCGGCGCGGACCGGTGGGTACGCATTGACAGAGCGCAACACAGATCAGTAATATTCTGTCGACAGTCGGCTGCAGACTGCTGCTCGCCGACACGACTAGGTAAAGTGAGGCGGGCTCAAATGTCCCAAGTCCCTTCCAGCCGCAAGCCCGACCTGTTCACGCGCCGACAGTTTGTGCGCCGCGCCTTAGCCGTTGGAGGAGCGGCGGTAGCTTTTCCTTCGCTCGCTGCCGCGTGCGGCACGTCGAGTAGTTCGACGACCACAACGACGACGACGAACGCAAAACCGCGACGTGGAGGCACGATGGTATTCGGAGAGTCGGAGCAGCCTCAAGGCTTCGATCCCGCTGTCTGGTGGAATGGCACCTGCTGGACGAGTGCCTACGCCGTCTTTGATCTCCCGCTGGTCACTCTGCCGAACGGCAAGCTTCGCCCGCAGGCTCTTGCATCGATGCCCACGGTCAACACAGCCGGAACGCTTTACACATTCAGTTTGCGGCGGGGCGTGTTATTCCACCATGGCCGCGAAATGACAGCGGATGACATGAAGTTCTCGCTCGAGCGAATGATCAATCCGAAGACGGCCGGACAGGGAGCGTCGCTTTATACGACCCTCCCTATTCCTGGCATGCAGCAACTGCTCGACGGCAAGTCCGACACACTTCCCGGGATAAAGGTGCTGGACAAGTACCACGTCAGTGTGGAATTAGAAGAGCCCGACAATGTATTTCTAGACCTACTGACCCTTCCCTTCGCGGCCATAGTTCCTCGCGATGTGGTTGAGGCGGTCGGTTCGAAGAAGTTTAACTGGGCACCGATCGGAACAGGTCCGTACATGATGACCAACGTCAATCAGTCTAGTGGCCTCACGCTCGAACGCAATCCACACTATTGGAATCCGAGTCTCCCATATGCCGACGTTGTGGACTGGCACATCGGGGTTGACCCCAACCTTTCCCTGCTCCGCATCGAAGCTGGAGAGCAGGACATAATGCTTGAGGCTATTCCGACAGCGAACTACCCATCACTCGCGGCGGATCCCCGCATGAAGGACCAAGTATACTCAGGTCTTCTCAATGACACGGCCTATATTACGCTAAGCGTGAAGCACCCAGCCCTCAAGAAGTTGAAGGTGCGACAAGCGATAGCAATGGCGTTCGACAAGGAGCGCTTCGTCCGCACGATCGACGGGCTTGGACGAGTCGCCACTGGAGGTCTGTTCGGGCCGTTGACAGACTATTATCAACCGACCCTCGCGTATTCCTACAACCCTAGCCGTGCACGACAGTTGCTCGCGGAGTCTGGCTATCCAAACGGGTTCACCGTGGACTTCTGGGGCCGCAACTTTTCACCCTTCCTACAGGAAGGTTTGAATCTGCAGCAGGATCTCAAGGAGATTGGGATCACTGTCAATTTACATCAGGAGAATAATGGTGCCATATTGTCGATTGTGGTTACCAACCCAGCTGGACTCACGGAGAACGAGTGGGAGATGGAGTACCCAAGCGGTTCGTATGTTATGGATGGTGGCTTTACGAAAACGGCTCTCACCGGCGGCTGCTGCAACTTCTCTGACTGGGTTAGCCCAAGTTTCGATCAGGTCGACGCTGAAGCTCACCTAACGACTGATTTTGAGAAAGAAGTGGAGCTTTACAAAGAGATGGATCGTATCGTGATCCAAGAACAAGCTCTGTGGGTGCCGACAATTTATCTAGAGTGGGCCCAATTCACGTCTTCAAGGCTTCGCGGTTACCAAATCCCTGCTTGGGGTTCGGGCGGCGTCCTGTACCTACGGGACTACTGGCTCGCATGACCCAGAAGTCTGGTGGTGGCTAGCTTCTGGGATCGCAGAAGATGGTCGCGTCGGACTTGCAAGGGCTGCGCCGCTGTTGACAGCGGTTGAGCCAACGGCTCACATGAACTGAAACTCGGATCAGTCGAACGCGGTTCGCGAGGTGCGTCGCAAGTAAGTCGTGAAGCAACCCGTCGTCGCCTCTAGGAGACTGCTGATTTAAGAACTGCCGGAAAGGCTCGCGATTTCGGCCGACACGTAGAAGAATTGGGGGATGCAAGGCTCCTCCAAGCCGGACCGCCAGCTGCTCGACGCGGCCGCCTTCTGCCGTCACCTGGTGGGCGAGGGCACGGTGCACGCCTTCTTGGCCGAGCACCGCCACGAGGTCTTCCCCGACGAGATGTTCGCCGACCTGTTCCCTTCTGAGAGAGGTCGTCCCTCGGTGCCGGCCGAGGTGGTGGCCAGTGTCATGGTGCTGCAGGCACTCGAGGGGCTCTCGGACAGGGAGGCGGTCGAGAAGCTGCGGACATCGATCACCTGGAAGGTCGCCTGCGGGCTCCCCCTCGACGACGAGGGCTTCCACCCGACGGTGCTCGTGTTATGGCGCAACAAGCTGCGGGCCTCCGACAACCCCGAGAGGATCTTCGAGGCGGTGCGCAAGGTCGTCGACGAGTCTGGGGTCTTGAAGAAGAAGAACCGCCGGGCTCTCGACTCGACCGTCCTCGAGGACGCCGTCCAGCGCCAGGACACTATCGGCCTGCTGCAGTCCCAGATCCGCCGGGTGCGAAAGCTCGTGCCCACCCTTCTCGAGAAGGTCTACGTCCACGAGCTCAACTTGGGCCCCGGCCGCCCGCCCTGTGACTTCGAGGACCAAGACGACGTCGACCGGGTCGTCTCCGAGCTGGTGGAGGATGCCAACGAGCTCGTCTGGGCGCCCGAGGATCTCGGCCTCGATCTCGACGAGGCCCAACAACAAGCGATTGCCCTCCTGGCCCTTCTCGCCGGCCAGGACGTCGAGCCGGTCGAGGGAAGGCCGGGAAGATGGCGCATCGCCCAGAGGACGGCACCTGACAGGGTGCTCTCCAGCGTCGACCCCGAGTCACGCCACGCCCACAAGACTGAGCACTCATACCGCGACGGCTACAAGGGACACGTCGCCGTCGAGCCCGGGACGGGCATTGTCACCGCCGTCGATCTCACGGCCGGCAACACTGCCGACGGAGAGGTGGCCCTCGATCTCTTGGAGGAAGAGCCCGACGGCACCCAGGTCCTGGCCGACGCCGCCTACGGCTCGGGCGAGCTGCGGGCAAAGATCGAGGGTGCCGGCTTCAGCCCGGTCATCAAACCCATGCCCCTCAAGCCGGCCACAGAGGGCGGCTTCACCCTCGACGACTTCAAGATCGCCGAGGACGACAAGACGATCACCTGCCCGGTCGGTGTCACCGTCAAGATCAACCCCAACGGCCGGGCTCGCTTCGCCAAGCACTGCGCCACCTGCCCGCTCCGCAGGCGCTGCACCAAGTCCAAGGCCGGTCGCACCATCGTGTTGAACGAGCACCACGACTTGTTGGCCGCGGCCCGCAGACAGGCCATGACCGAAGAGTTCCAGGAGACCTACCGCACCTACCGACCCATGGTCGAACGGACGATCGCCTGGCTCGTGAGAGGCCCCAACCGCAAGCTCCGCTACATCGGCACCGAACGCAACCGGCTCTGGTTCCACCACCGCGTAGCCGCCGTCAACCTCAAGCGCCTCCTCAACCTCGGGCTGGTACGCGAGAACGGCGGTTGGACGATGGCAACTGCACGATGAGGGGAAAACCCAAATGCCACGAAGCATCGGTCCGAACGAAGCCCATCAGGCTTCTCCTGGCCGCAACTGCTCCGTATTGACGGCCATCGGCCAGCGACGGTCTTCCGGCCGACAATCACACCCCTGCCGACGAGAGCCCTAAGACGGGAAAACGGCAAGGCGAGCGATCCGCCTAAATCAGCGGTTTCCTAGGGTCAACTCAGCGTTCTCCGGCGCCGTTGGCTGAACGGCGCTGCGAAGGAGTCCGGCCCTTCAGGCCATTCAGGTAGCCGGTCACGACTTCAGCAAATCGAGTCGGCAATTCGAGCATTGCGGCGTGCCCGCACGCCAGTACCTCTCTTTGGGCGTTCGGAATGCTTGAGGCGAGCAACTCAGAAGCTGGGGCGGGAAAGACGCCGTCCAATTCAGCCTGCAAGACGAGCGTTGGCACCCCTATTCTCCCGACCCGACTGGTTGCATCGTGTCCCAATGCGGCTTCAAGCTGCGCTACAAATCCGTGGCGCGCGGGAAGCTGAAGCAGTTCGGAGGAAAGCGCGCGGTCGAGCTCTAAAGCGTGGGAGGCAAGGTATCCCGGCGAGAAGCCGTGGAAATAGCCGTCGCGCACCGCGAGGTGGTAACCAGGTTCGCCTGATGCTGCAAGTTCAATCCAGAGCTGGAGGAGGCGTCTGTCAAGCGGGCCGGCAGCTGCGGCTGTGAAAGCAAGAACGGCGGACCGTACAGATCCCGGCGACGCAAGAAGTAGTTCCTGAGCGATCATACCCCCTAGGGACGCTCCGAATACGTGCACGGGTGCGATCGCGAGGTGATTGACAAGGGCGATTGTGTCGCGCGCCATTTGTGGCGTTGTGTATGGCCCAGGCGGTGCACTGGACAGCCCAGCGCCGCGGTTGTCATGGCGAAGCACG
>Ga0182015_10006862_pt1 | contig 11266 bp, 10 predicted proteins | sample 712P3MmetaG_FD_120478 | JGI IMG/M metagenome (GOLD analysis project Ga0182015, IMG submission 120478) | Permafrost microbial communities from Stordalen Mire, Sweden - 712P3M metaG | ecosystem: Environmental > Terrestrial > Soil > Wetlands > Permafrost | place: Sweden: Stordalen | collected...
ATCGACGTGTCAGAGCTGAGCCACCAGGTTGCAGCCGCGGCTGATGAGGCGCGGTCGGTCCGATTCTCGCCCTCGCCGTCGCAGCGCGCTCCAGTGGTACTCGCCTGCGAGGACTGGGACGCCGCAGGTGAAGAAGAGCCACCTCGTGCTGAGAACCCTCGGCTCGCGGCAACTGTCCATGAACTCCTGGCCCTGACGGGAGCCGCCTCGAACAGCTCGCTGGCGGTCGTCGAAAGTGCCGTCATCCAGACCGCGGACTGGTGGGCTCGGCACGCGCTACCGGTGCCAGCATCGGTCGACGGTCCTCGACTTCCGGGAGTAATCCCGGGGGAACAGCTTGAATCGTGTGACCGACTCTCGGTTCAGATACCCGACCCGACACTGCTCAGTCTGGTCGCAGGCCCCCATCCCGGTCGCTCCCGGGGGCGTCAGGTGGCGTGGCGGAGGGGGCTCACTTTTTGGGTCGCTGCTCGACTCGCCTCTCCGGACGCGCGCCAACCTCCGCCTGAGACCGTCCGCTGGTGGCGCACCCAACTGAACGTTATGGCGCTCCGTTCCGCGGGCGGGCCTGTGTTCTCCCCGAATGGCCTGCAGACGGTCGGCACCTGATAGCCATCCGGCGCCGCATGCGGAGGACTGAGCTCGCGACCTTGTATTGAGCGACTCGCTGGCCCCATCACGTCCTACATACCGCTAACGCGTTGATGCCTCTGGATAACGGCGGTCCAGCCACCACTGCCCCACATCCTGTGGCTGTTGCGAACGGTAGGTAGCCGGGTAACCGCAGCCACCAGCCTCTCCACGGTCACATCCCCACTCGTCACGGAGGTTTGCAAAGGTGCCCCCTAACATCGCGATGAGATCGAACTCGGCCCGACGGACGAGCGGCCGGCTCGCGTTGACAGTGCTCCGCCCGAACACGTCTGTTTCTATTGCCGAAAACGATGAGCAAACGAACGCGCTGTCCGTCTCCTCTGCTTTGCTCGAGGAGATTTACCAGACACTTCAGCTGACAGGCCCCCGCGAGCTCGAGGACAGGGGTCGGTGGGTCGGACCGGAACACCGCGCTTTCGAAGAGCCCTACGGAGCATCAGCGTGAGCAGGTCCTCGACCGGGCTGTCCATCGCTGCCGGGCTTGCACTCGTCGCATGCGCCACCCTCGTGCTCGGACTCGCTGTGATCGGTGGCATCGGTCAGGGCTCCACGTCGGCGTCTGTCGTGACCATCGCCCAACTGGCGGCAGAGACCTGCACGGTCACTGGACCCATAAAGGGCCTCACGGCTACCCAGGCGGCCAGCGCGGACGCGATCGTCTCGGCCGCGATGGCCGCATCGGACGAAAATGTCCGGGCAGCCCGCATAGCCCTCATGACGGCGATGACCGAGAGCGGCCTGCTGAATCTCGATCACGGCGACCAGGATTCGCTCGGGCTCTTCCAGCAGCGCCCCTCGCAGGGTTGGGGGACCCCCGCCCAGGTCATGGATCCCACGTACGCCACCGACGCCTTCGTCGCCCGTCTTCTCTCGGTCCCGAACTGGCAGCAGATCGCACCCTGGCTCGCGGCTCAGGACGTCCAGCATTCAGCCGACACCAACGGCTCCAACTACGAGGCGAACTGGGTACCCGCCGGAACGATCCTCGCCGAGGTCGTCGCCAACGGCGACTCTCCGGGAGACTGCGGGCAGGGCACGGGCGGTCTCGCCGGCACAGGGACAGGGCACGGATTGCCGTCCGGATACGTCGTCCCGGCGGGCACGCCGCCTCTGCACACAGAGGTCGTGAACTTCGCCGTTGCCCAGCTCGGAAAGCCTTATGTGTGGGGAGGAGCCGGGCCGGCCGCTTACGACTGCTCCGGCCTGACGATGGCGGCGTGGGCGAGCGTCGGAGTCGCCTTGGTGCACGCCTCGAGCATCCAACAGACCGAGGGCGCAGCCGTCATCGCGACCGAGCTCGTGCCCGGAGACCTCGTGCTCGTGCCGGGCTCGGACTCACCGGGCCCGGGCCTCGCCGGCCACGTCGGCATCTACCTCGGTGACGACCTCGTTCTCTCTGCCATCGACACCCAGTACGGCGTCGCCGTCCAGACCTGGGACACCTTCGTCTCTGGAGGCCTGATCGCACTTCGCGATCCGGCCCCAGGCGAGTAACAGCAGCCAACCAACAAGGAAAGAGGACACAAGCCATGAATGTCAGCCCGAACACCACGGGGCTTCCCGGCATCAGCGAGCTGGAGAACATCGTCGGGGCTCTCCTCACGATCGCTCTCATCGCCAGTCTCGCCGGACTCGTCATCTCGGCGATCGTGTGGGCGATCGGCAACCACTCGGTCAACCCGGTGCTGGCCGGACGGGGGAAGACCGGCGTGCTGGTGGCGTTCGTCGCCGCCGCGCTTACCGGGGGTGCGGTCACGCTGATCAACTTCTTCTTCGGCGCGGGTTCGCACCTATGAGGAGACGAAGGATCCTTATCTTTGCTGCCTTGGCTCTCGGCGTTGCCATCATCGTCGGAGGTCTTGCCGCCTTGGCCACAGGAGTACATCGCACGACGGGTAGCCATGCCACCACGCAGACGGCTTCCCCGATAACGACCTCAGCTCCCACCGGTGGCTGGCGTCCCGTTGCGCCGGCGACCACCGTGCCGGAGGGGACGCCGGTACAGCAGCAGTACGACCGAGGGTTCGAGGAGGGTTTCTCCTCACCGGCCAACGAGTTGATGCTGCATCGGGCCGAGACCTTGGTCCTCCCCGGCCCCGCCATCACCGGCGGGTGGCCGGATCTCGCCCTAAGCGAGACGCCCGATGGTTGGACGACCGAGTTCGCGTCCGGCCTTTTGGACATTGACTTCGCGCGTCAGAGCCGTGACGCGCTCGGAGCCTGGCTGGTGGCGGAGGGGGCGCCCGACCTCATGCCCGGCATCCCGAGCGCCTTTTCCGAGCGGGCCCTTTATGTCTCGCTCCTCGCGCCGACGATCATCGGCCAGGCATCGCCGGTCCCCTCACCGCACCAGTGGCGCGCCGACTCGGCGGCGGGGGTCCGATGGGCGGCGAGCGGTCTCGAAGTGCAGCTCGATCCGCAGTGGCAGCAGATGATCGACGCCGGCTGGCAACCGCCCGATATCCGCGCCGCGGTAGAGGACATCTCGGGGGTCCTGACGATCACCGGGAGGCGAGTCTCGACTACGAGGCGCTTCTCCTTGGTGGTCCAGGTCGGCTCCGCTCACTGGCGGAACGGATACGGGACCGTGCTCGTCTCGGACTGGACGGTGTACTCGAGATGACCTGTGAGTGGTACAACCCGGCCACCTACGGTCAGTGTGCCGGCGACGCCGCCAAAGCGGCCGCGGGCGACGCCTTCAACGCCATCGCCGAGTCGTTCGGCCAGGCGGCGGACCACGCCGTGAGCTGGCTCTGGGGCCAGATGAGCGCGGCGACGGCGGTTCATCTCGGCGGAGCAGGTTTCAGCCTGGAACTCGGCATCACCGCCGCGATCGCCGGGGTGGTCGCCGTCGGCCTGTTCGCCATTCAGATCATCCAGAGTGCCCTTCGCCGCGAAGCCGGTGGGCTCGCCCGGGCCCTTAAGGGTCTCGTCATCGCGTTCATCGGCGGTGGTGTGGCGATCGCCGTGGTCAATCTGCTCCTAGGGGCGACCGACGACCTCTGCGCGGGAATCGTGCAGGCCGCCACTGGCACCGACATCAGCGGGCTCGGCCAACTGGTCCTAGGAACCGGCGCCCTCACGGGAGCGGTCGGCGGCTCGGCGGCATTGCTCTTGTTGTCGCTCGCCTGCATCGTCGCAACGGTGATCGTCTACTTCGCCCTCGTCGTCCGCAAGGTCCTCATCGTCGTCACCGCCATTTTCGCCCCTATCGCCTTCGCCGGATCGCTTGCGGACATCACCGTCTCGTGGACACGACGGTGGATCGAGACGACCGTCGCGCTGATCGTCTCCAAGTTGATCCTGATACTGATCTTCATCGCCGGCTACGGCATCTTGATCGAGGGCGTCGGCCAGGCAAGCTCCGGTACCACCCAGAAGGTGACCCAGGTGATCTCCGGTGTGCTCGTGCTCTTCCTCGCCGGGTTCGCCCCCTGGTCGGCGCTGAAGATCGTCCACTTCACTGGCGAGCACGCCCACCAGATCCACTCGCTCGGATCAAGCACCGTCGCGGGAGCAGCAACAGGAGGGCGCATGGCGCAAAAGGCGGCACCGTACTTCTCCCGCTTGGCCGTACCTGCCGCTGCGGGCACAGTAGCGGGCTCCGCGCTCGTGGGCGGGTCTGCCGGTTCCGGCGGTCCGCTCACCGCGACCGGGGGGAGCGGCGCGCCGTCGAGCCCTGCGGCTCAGGGCGTGTCCGGTGGAGTCGCGGGTCCCGCCGGCGGGGGTGCCGCTCAAGGTGGTAGGGGCACGCCGCCACCGTCTGCATCTCTCTCACCCGGTTCCCAACCGAGCCGGACCGGCCCAGCACGCGACACCCGAACGGGGATTCCGTCCAGATCCTCGTCGGCAGGGAGCACGCCGTGAGCACCGAACCGACCAGCACGCCTCCGCCGTTGAGCGTCCGATTCGCCCGTCGCTCAACGCGCGGCCTTCTCCTGGGTTTCTCCACGCCGCGAGTCGCCGCCTTCGGGTGTGCCACGGTCATCGCCGTCGCGGCGCTCTTCGTCGGGGGACCCATGGCCTTCATCGCGTCCGGTCTCGTCTGGCTACCGCTCGGGGCGGTCGCTTTCGTGCGCGTGGCGGGGCGCCCGGCTGTCGAGTGGGCGGGAACGGCCGGCCACTTCGGAGCCCGAAGGGCCGCCGGCCAGACCGAGTTCCGCTCCCGGGTCGAAAAGCCTCGGCCGGCTGGGACTCTGGCTCTGCCGGGTGATGCCGCGTCGATGCGACTCCATGTCGATGGGGCTTCGGGGGCGGTGATGATCCACGATCCCCACCGTCAGACTCTCTGCGCCATCCTGTCAGTCAGTCATCCGGCTTTCGCTCTGCTCGACGACCCTGACCGCTCGCTCAGGGTCAGCCGCTGGGGCCGGGTCATCGCCCAGCTCGCGCATTCGGGGACTTGTGCCGCTCTCCAGGTGCTGGAGGCGACGATCCCCGATCCGGCGCGGAATCAGGGCGACTGGTGGGAGACACACGGCCGCACTGACGCGGGATGGGCCTCATCCCAGTACCGGGCACTCTTGGATCAGGTGCGCCTGGACTCCTCCACGCACCGCACGACGATCAGCTTGTCACTTGATCTCCGCGCCGCTGCCCGGTCGGTCAAGGCGGCCGGGCGCGGCGTCCGGGGGGCGGCCGAGGTGCTGCGCGGCGACATGGCCTCTCTTGCTGACGCCCTCCGCCAGGCCGGATTGCGCCCGCTCGGGTGGCTGGGCGAGGCGGAGCTCGCGGCGATCGTCCGCCAGGCCTTCGAACCGTCCGTGGAGATCGACCCCACCTCGGATCCTGCCGCCAACCTCACCCATGCCGGCCCGGTAGCTGTCTCGGAGTCTTGGCACCGGCTGCGTCACGACTCCTCCTGGTCCAGTGTTCTCTGGGTGTCGGAATGGCCCCGGATCGCGGTGCCACCCGATTTCCTGCACTCGCTCGTGTTCGCGCCCGGTGTGCGCCGGACGCTGTCGATCACGTCGCGGCCGCAGCCGACCGATGCGGCCCTGCGCCAGATCCGCCGCGAGAAGACCGAGGCGATCGCCGACTCAGCGCAAAAAGCCCGGGTCGGCCAGCTCGCCGATCTCTCCGACTCCCAGGAGTACGACGACCTGATGGCGAGAGAACGATCAGTGATCGCGGGTCACACGGACGTGGAGTTCACCGGTCTGGTCACCGTGACCGCACCAACGGCGGAGGCTCTTGACGGCGCGGTAGCCACCATCACGCGAGCTGCCGCGCAGGCGAGCTGCGAGGTCCGGCTTCTCTACGGACGTCAGATGCAAGGCTTCATCGCGGCCGCCCTTCCTCTCGGACGGACGACGTTCTGATGGGCGACCAATCACGCCGGAGTTTTCGCCGTCGGCGGGCTCTCGCCAAACAGGAGCAGTCCGGCGACCAACCACCTCACGCCTCTCGCTCTCTGCCGCTCGAGTCGGGTACTCGCTTCTACGGCGCGGCGGGCTGGTCCCCTTCACGGTCTCAACGGGCGCCACGGCGCTCAGCCCGGCAGGTGGAGCTCGAGTACCGCAGGAGGCTCACCAGCCAGCGCAAGGCCGAGATGGAGGCTCTCCGCCAGGACGAGCGTAACCGACCGTTCCTGCCGGCGGGCGGTGAGACCGGTCCGATGGCGGGCCGTTCCTACCGCCGTCTCAGACTCGCCCCGCACCGCGCGACTTCCGAGGTGCTGGCCGGTGCCTACCCGTTCCTCGCCGAAGAGGGGCTCGGCTCGGAAGGAATGTTGGTCGGTCAGGACGCCTGGTCGGGGGCGGCCTTCTGCTACGACCCGTGGGAGCTTTACCGCCAGGGGGCGCTCACGAATCCCAACATCTGTCTCGCCGGCCAGATTGGTCGGGGCAAGTCCACCTTGGCGAAGTCTCTCGCCGCCCGCTGCATAGCCTTCGGACGGCGCGTGTACGTCCCAGGCGATCCGAAGGGCGAGTGGACCGTGGTGACCCGTGCCATCGGTGGCCAGGTCGTCGAGCTCGGCGTCGGAACCTCCGCCCGTCTCAACCCGCTCGACGACGGTCCACGCCCTTCTGGACTTGACGACACCGCATGGCAGTCACAGGTGACGGCAAGGCGGCTCGGTCTTCTCGCGGCGCTTGCGGAGGCGACGCTTGGACGGGCACTCCGGGCGACCGAGCGTACCGCCCTCGATACCGCCCTCGATGCTGCGAGGTGCGAGAACTCGACGCCTATCCTGCCGATGGTCGTGGCTGTGATGCTGGAACCGAGACGGCCATTCGCCGGCTCGACAGTTGAGGAACTCCGAAGCGATGGTCGCGAAGTTGCCCACGCGCTCGCCCGTTTAGTGCGCGGCGACTTGGCCGGGCTCTTCGATGGGCCGTCCACGGTCCAGTTCGACCCTGACGCGCCAATGCTGTCATTGGACCTGTCAGCCGTCTCCGGCTCGGACACCTTGATCGGCCTCGTGATGACTTGTGCCTCGACGTGGATGGAGGCGGCCCTCGCCGACCCGGGGGGAGGACAACGCCTTGTCATTTACGACGAGGCCTGGCGCCTCCTGGCGCAGCCGGTTCTTCTCGCCCGGATGCAGGCCCAGTGGAAGCTGTCGCGCGCCTGGGGATTGGCGAACCTCATCGTTCTCCACCGGCTGTCGGACCTGGAAGCCGTGGGCGACGTCGGTTCGGAGGCCCGTGGTCTCGCACAGGGGCTGCTCGGAGACACTGCGACTCGCATCTTGTACAACGAACCGTTCGAAGAGTCCCAGGCCGCTGGGAAAGTGCTCGGCCTCACCTCGGTCGAGATCGCCCAGCTCCCCCTTCTCGCCCGCGGCGAAGGGCTCTGGAGGGTAAACGAGCGGGCGTTCGTCGTCCGCCACATCTGCACGCCTGGCGAGCTGACGCTCTTTGACACCGACGCCCGAATGCTCGCGAGGTAGGGGACTAGGGAGGCTCTAAGCAAGAGAGCTAGCCAGGCTGTCATGCTGTGTTGTATAGCGATCGTCGTCTATTTGATCGGTCCTTCGAGTGTGGGTAAGTCCACCGCAGCGACTCACCTAGAGGATGTGGGTGAGGCGACTCAACTTGATCTCGACGCCTGGATCCAAAACTCGGGCGCCGGGTCCTACGACTGGCCGCCGATCGCATCGCTGTTCGCCGAAGCTGAACCCATGAAGGCCCCTCTTCCTCTCATCGTGGACATTGGCGCCGGGAGTCAGGACATGGAGCGTCGTAGCGGCGATAGCGGACTCCGGTGCTGGCTGAACGAGCGGGCGTCACGCGTGATACTCATCGACGCTGACCCGATCGAGATATGCGGCCGCAACCCGCATCATGGTGGCAATCAGGAGAGCTTCAACGCCTTGGAGTACGCACCTGAGCGCCTGGCGCTCTACGCGGTTGCTGGCACCAAGCTCGTGATAACCGGGATGTCGAAGGAGGCGGCGGTGACCGCCGTCACCGACGCATTCCGAGAAGTCGTGCGGACCCAGACAACGATCGAACGGTCCGAGCAGGACGAGACTTGATGTAGATAACCTGCCCAATCGCGTTCGGTGTCGCCAAGACCTCCCAGGGGACCTATTCCTCTTCAGGCAGCGCCAGCCGTTCCCGATGATGAGGCTCCGGAGACCGTGAGAAAGTGTTCATTGCGGAACCTCCGAAGCCTCAATAGTTGAAGACGCAGCCTCCACGTGCTGAGGAACCCGCCACCGCTTACAGCGGGTTTGGTGTAATTCCTCGATTCGCGACCGTCACTAGGCAGCGCTCTTGTTCCGGAGCTCCTCCAAGCGGACGTTTCAGGCCTCGCGGCCAGTGTTAGCGTTGGTCCCATCGAAGGTTCTGCGCTACCAGACGGCGTTACTCGACTTGCCTGTCAGGTTTGTAGTGAGTCCTCCCTCGAACCGTTGACCGGACTCGTCGTCTGCCGCAACTGCGGAAACCAGATCCGACCGCGAGCCGCAGGTGCGAAGCGGTTCGTGCTCGATTCAAACGTCTACGACCAGCTAGTAGAAACGCCCGAGCGACAGCTCCGGTTTGTCGGTGCCCATGATCGAGGTCTCATTGAGCTACTGATGACACATATTCAGCGCGATGAGCTCAGCCAGATCCCGGACGCGGCACGGCGTAACGCGATTCTGGCGATTCCCTTCGTGATCACTCCAACCTACGGAATAGTCCTTGGCACGTCGCGTCTTGGCATGGCCCGGTTCGGGGATCCGGAACGCATCGACGCCATTCGGAGCCCGACCGGCGAGCACACGAACGACGCGCTCATCGCCACGACGGCGGAGTACGAAGGTGCGGTACTTGTCACCGAAGAAAGACGCTTGACCAATCGAGCTAGAGCCCAAGGCATCGAAGTGTGGAGCGCAGGCCAACTGATCAGGTTCGTCGAGAGTTTGTAGTGTTCCGTCTCGGTCATGGACATATCGGACCGTCGTGGCTTCAAACAGTACGGGCGTGCAGTGCCGACCGGCGGTGCGGGTTCTATCTCCGTTGCTTAGGTACTGTGGCTCTACGGCTCCTCGGACTGGGAACCGAGCATCGAGCTTGGTTCGGTCACCAGGATCAAGCCCCCCATCCCGCAGCGCCGTCAATACTTCGAATATGGCGATCACTTTCTGCAGGTCGACGCCCACTAGCGGCGCCATCCGGCCGATGCCCCGCCAGCGTTCCTTTTCTCTGCGGTCGTCTCGGCCACCCTCATTAACCTTCATTGCCTCATCCAGTGAGGATCGCGAGCGCGCGGGCGTTGATCCTCGCGGCTCTCGTCGCGCAGATGGCCCGCTGGCGGAGCGTCGGGGGCAACATCGGCTAAACGGGCTTACTTATGTGTCTCGTCCGCGGTGAACGTCACGATGTTCCAATGCTCCTCGCTGTGCTCCGGTCTCGGGACGGCGAGCCGGGAGTCGGTGTGCATGACGATGCCATAGACGGTCAGGTAGACGGGCATCCGCAAGACGCCGTCCTCAGCGACAAAGTCGTAGGAAAGCGAGACCGTCACGCCGTTGGGGTCGGGGCTCTTCTTCATTAGCGCGAAGAACCCGTCGGCCGGCGCCCCGAGGACCCGCTCCCGGATGTGGTCGAACGGGTCGTCAAGAACGGCGTCTCCGTGATCGAGCCAGGCGCATTCCAAGGCTGACTTGAGGAGGGCCCGTGAGAGGAGCGAGCAGAAATGCGGCGTCATCCGCCGCCCGCCGGAGCCTCTCATCTGGAACCGCACCCGGCCGTCGGGGAACCGGGCGATCTCGTGGATCGAACTCTTTCCCGGCGTCTTCGATTTCACGACGAGCTTAGGATTGGCGCCATCGACACCGGGGATGTGGTCGATAGTCTCGCCCTGGAGGCTCAACTGTCGCAGGCGGCCTTGCTTATTGGGCACGCCGAGCATCGTTCGACGCATAGCGACGGGCATGAAGTCGACGACCGCCTGATCGAGTTGTGAGAGCTTTTGGTTGTTGCACAGGTCGCAGACCACTCCCTTCGGAAGGGTCAGGTGTTTGTTGCCAAGCGACTCGGCGAAGATGTGCTCGACGGATTTGAAAGGCCCGTTGCCCCGTTGGCAGAACAGGCAACCGCGGTCAGCGGCTGACCCCACGGGGCGCGGAGAGCGCGTCGCTTGACGCTCGCGCACTTCTCGCCGAGCACGGATCTCCCGCGACCGCTTGCCCACGTGTGGAGGATACGAGGGCGAGGCGCAGCCCTGTTACCCACACCGCCCCAGCCGGCCTCAGGCCGCCACCCGTTGTCGGCCGGATGCTGCTTGAACGGCGGCTCGGCTGGGGTGCAACCAACCGGACATGGCGCTGTCCACCAAATCAAGGCCACGAGGTCGCGACGACAGTTCGAGAGAACCACCGACCGTGAGTGGCATCCCAGAGCTCTCGACGAGCGCCCTTCTGGCTCAAGCGGCAGGACCTCACGGTCCTCTACGCCGGCCTCGCTCTCAATAGCCTGGAGCCCCCAGTGCGTCCTTAGTAGGAGCGGTCATTCCGGCCGCTCCGAAAGGAGGCGTTATGGCATCCCGGGAACGGCTGTCCAAGCAGGAGTGGACTGAGCGGACCGCTGCGAAAGTCGCACAGGCTCAAGAGACCTTGGCCGCTGAGGTGATGGCTCTCCAGTCGGGAGACGACTGGCAGTGTTACTTGGCCTTCCAGGCCCGTCTGCACACTTACAGCCCGAACAACGTCCTGTTGATCAACGCCCAGCACGCCCTCGCGTACAGAGAGGGGCAAGTCGGCGCCCGGGAGCCGACCTACGTCGCCGGATTCAACACTTGGCGCGCACTCGGCCGCTCGGTGGACAAGGGTCAGCACGGGTACGCGGTGCTCGCGCCCTGTAGGTACGAGCGGCAGATCGCTGTTGATTCTGACGGCAAGACACGCCGGCTCGCCGGCGGTGAATCGCCTGCTGAGAGCGAGACCATCGAGCGCCGCAACGTGCTCGCCGGCTTTCGTATCGAGTACGTCTTCGACGTGTCCCAGACCTCGGGCGCTGAGGTCCCCGAGCCTGTGCGCCCGAAGTTGCTGGAAGGGCAGGCGCCTCAGGGCCTCGGATCCTCCGTGCTGGCGGTCATCGAGGACGCCGGCTACCGGGTCGACACCGTGGCGAGCGCGGCGACGATCGGAGGGGCCAACGGCCAGACGGACTGGGGG
>Ga0182015_10006865_pt1 | contig 11264 bp, 18 predicted proteins | sample 712P3MmetaG_FD_120478 | JGI IMG/M metagenome (GOLD analysis project Ga0182015, IMG submission 120478) | Permafrost microbial communities from Stordalen Mire, Sweden - 712P3M metaG | ecosystem: Environmental > Terrestrial > Soil > Wetlands > Permafrost | place: Sweden: Stordalen | collected...
AATTCCCGAGTTGTGATTCAGCAACTCTTCCAAAACAATCTGGTCTATGCAGAACGTGGACTTGCCCGAACCCGTGAATGTGGCGTACACAGAAATCACATCCCCAGGTGTGACGATTGCCATCGCATCCACTTCTGGTGAGCGGAAGTGCAGGCGGTCAGGGTTATCAATGGGCGGCGTACATCCCATACGCTTGATTGTTTGCACCAAGTCGAAGTAGTGCGGGATGGGAGTCTCTAACGCCATACCCGTCAAGGATGAAACTAGCTCGCGAAAATCTTCTGTGCTACCCGCCTTTAGCAAGCCTTCGTTTGCGTCTTTCGTTCCTACGGGCCAGTCGAGCACAAAACATCGCTCGCGCAGTTCAACCTGCAGCTTGCGCATCTTGGCTCCAGCTTCATCGTTGTCACCCGCGAGGATGACGCGATTCGCATGCAACAGAATGCCACGCTCGACGGCGGTCGGAGTGTATTCCGCGCTCGGGTATCCCACGGCGCGATATCCTGCCTGCTCCATCGCCCACACATCAGGCTCGCCCTCCACCACATAAACGTCTTCCATGCACGACACCGTTTGCAGATTATACAAACTGGTCTGCATTTTCGGCCCGCGCAAAATTCCTGAAACTGTCTTGCCGTTAATCTCTTCCTTTTTGCCCACGAGCGAGCGATACTTCAGGCATGTGATTTTGCCGTCCACGATAGTGGGAATAACAATCCAGCCGTCATTGACCCAAGGATGGTCTTGACTCACCGCTTCCGCGCTCTGAATAAATCCCAAGTGTAGTGCCGCGGCGGTTTCAGTGGAGATACCGCGAGCCTCAAGCCAGCTTTGCGCCGAGAATGATTTGCGCAACGCCTCACATGGTTGATTCATCGCAGCGATGTCAAATGTGCGGTACTGCTTCTCACCGCCTATCGGTGCGAATGTCTTGTCCACCATCGCCTTGCCCTCTTCCCATTCCGAGAGGGATACGACTTTTTGGATGGCGTCGCCGAAAGATAACCCGTCAGTCTGAGCAATCAATTGGAAGATGTTTCCTGCCGCCCCGCATGATTGGCACTTGTATTGCCATCTGTCATCTTGAAAATACATCCTAAAGTTGCCCATGTTTTTATCAGGGTGAAATGGACAAAGCGCATCGAACTCAGACCCTGCTGAAACAACATTCATACGGTCTGCCATCATAGATGGCATATGAATATCTCGCTTCATTGCATCCAGTTGCTTATTAGAATATCGCACTATGCCCCCTTAGATATGCAGCAATGGTCTCAGCCGCTACTGGATTATCCCGAAGGAGTCCAATTGCGTGATTGCATCGTCCGCAAAGAATGCCACGATTTCTTCCCGTGATATGGTCGTGGTCCAGATGCCATGCGGGACTGCCAGAATGAGTGTAACCGGGATGCTTTGTACCGCACGTTGCACATCTTTTTCCTTGTAGTTGAAAAATAGAATCATACTCTTCTGGTGTGATTCCATATCGCTTTTGTCGTGCTCGATTTTGATGATAGTTGGGGTGAGCACATTTAAATCGACGCTTTGCCAGTTCCATCGCTTTAGGATTCTTCACTTTGTATCCACTCCGTTGAGCATCCACGCAAAGTTTGCACTGATTTCGCACATACCTACCATTCTGATAAAACTCGCCTGCTTTTCCACATTTTGTGCAATTTTTCATGAAATTACCACCACCTCCTAAATGCGCCCACTTTTGCAAGTTGAAGCATCCGCTTGTGAAACAATGGTCCATGACTAAAACTTGGATGCTCAATATGAACCATCTCATGAAGCAGTGTTAGCATCGCCGAACGGTGCAGCCCGCGCATTCCAAAATCCAACAGCACGTACAGCGGTCGCTTTTCAAACATCATCGTAATGCCGTGATTGGCTGGCATTCGCTTGAACTTCACCACCATGTCTTTCGGCAGACGATTACCGAAATATTTCTTGTTGAATTCGTGATACATCGCTTGAACGTCTGCGTTAGTTAAAATGGTTTGTCTCCGAAAATACTCGACTCCCGTTCTTCCGCTTCAATTTCCGCCTGCCGTTTATCGCGCTCTGCATTCGCGGCGGCGATGCCTGCCGAGGCAGAAGACTCAATACTGCGGGCCTGCAGTTCCGCAGCTTCCTTTGCCCCTTTCCTATAGGATATCACACCTTCCCCACCGTTGTCACGGAAGAAATTCTTGATTGCCCATTTCTGTTCGTACTCATCCAAAGGCGCGGCGAATGCCTGAAACGCATCCTGAATCTCTTCCTGGGTGTACTTCTCCAAGAAGCGCTTGATGTCGGCTGGATGCGGCGTGCGGTTTGTGAGTCCAAACACAAATCCCGTAATCTCATTTATGCGGGGGTCGTCTTTCTGCTCAACTTCGGCGCGAACTCTCTTGAGTCGGTCGGCAGCAACACGAGTGTATGCGCGGACAGGGTTATCTATATCCCGCGGCACTTCCTCTGCCCACAGAATGAAATCTGCTTCCACGGTTGCTTTGCTGTACACCGCGCCGAGACTCTGTAGCAACGTGGTTTCATTCGGGTAGAGCGTTCGACTGCCGAAATACTCAAACTCTTTGCCCGCGGCATCGAAGAGAATGTCAGTTATTCTCACGTTTATCTTCCTCCGTTTCGTCTGATTGAACTGCACTGGTTTGGCTTGGTTTGGTTTGGTACGGCTTGGGTATAAGCGTTGGTAATACGTCCGTATTACGTGCGTTGTTCCAGCGTACTGCGACCGCCTTACGCCCGCCGTTCGAGCGTGCAGTCGCGGCCCGCCACTCTTCCAGCAGCGTGGGGTTCTGAAGTCGTTGACCCCATTGCGTTTCAACTTGCGGGAACTGGTCGAGCACTTTCGTGGCGACCTTCTTTGCCCGAGCGATTCGCGCCAGGTAGACCATGTCCATCGGGAGAGACGCATCTTTTTGCAAAAGCCACGCTTCGCACAAAAGTAGGATGTATTGCCCCACTTCCGCGTCCGACATGGCCTGGACGTGCTCAGATTTCGTGAACCGCAGCGCGTGAAAATCAAATCTTGTAAGGTCACCCATAGTCTAATTTTCCTTCCTTGCGTATTCGGCTTTAGCGACTTCGATAGAAGACATTTCATAAGGTGTGTATGATTTGCCCGAACGCATCCACTCCACCCAAGACATAAATTCATCAAGGGGTTTGCTATGTTTTGCCATGTTGCAAAATTCACAAGCTAGCGCCCAGTTGTCAATAACATCAGGTCCACCTTTGCAGGTGGGGATGACGTGGTCCAGGTGCCCGTCTCCAACATATATTTTATATCCGCAGTACCAACAAACCCATCCAAACCTTTGCGCTAGTTCGATACGTCTCTTTTCCGCTGGGTCAGGATTGAAACTTGATGTGATTCTCTTAACTGACGCTCGTGGACGTGGTTTCATCATCCATCCTTTCGGGCGTCTGCATATTCTTGGGCCAAGTCCACAATGCGGTCAGGGAGAAGTTCTGCAGGCACTTGCAGTACCGCCATAGCCAGCCTATCGGCGATTTCCTGGGTATCTCGGGGCAAACTGGCTTGACTGGGCGAAGATGGCTCTGTGTGCTCGTAATAGCCCTGCGCGTCAAGGTGTGCGGTCACCAGTGAAAGCATGTAGTGGAGTTTGACAAATGCCTCGCCCTGCTGTTTGACATTGCCAGCGCGGATAAGGAAATCACCTTCGGGGTCGAAGATTAGCGCGGAAACCTGCAGACCTTCTTTGGTCATAGCATCCACGAACTTCGCAATTGCGGGGTTAATCTTGTTCTGTCGAGTAGTTTCGTCTGGAGACATTTTACTCCTCCAGCTTGGCGGCCTTTGATGCTGCCTTAGCTGATTTCTTTTCCCATGCAAGTTTCAGTTTGCGTTCCTTGGTATCTAACTTTTTGTCTTCCCGGCGCTTAAACGAGACTAGTTTCTGTGCCTCGGCTAGCGTCTGAACCATCGCGTGATGCGAGCGGGACAGATTCAGGCAGTTCATATATCCATTGAACGCCCGGTCAAAATCATTCCAGAACCAAGCGGAGAACTTGCCGTCTTCCTTGCCCAGTTTTAGAATCCACATCGCTTCAAACTTTTCGCCCGTCTCTTCTGAAATCGCGTTCCAATAGCTACCGACCTGATAAATGTAAGTCACGTCCATGTAGTTGGAACTCTTGAAGTCCACTACGATAGGCATATCAGAGTAGAGAGTCGGGCAACATTCTGGGTCTTGGCAACTGTCCGCAATCGCCGTGCCGTCGCAGGTTCCTGCGTAGCCGTGCTTGCGAGAGTAAACTTTGCGCTCCGATGATGTCCACCGGATATTGTGCGCCTGCATCCATTTGAATGCGTCGTTGCCGCACGACACTGCGCGCTCATCGACGGGTGCCATGTCATTCATCTTGTCCACGATACCGTCGTTAAACGTGATGGCGTTCAGGATGGTAGACTCCAGCCAAGAGTGCGCCATTCCGCCGACATCGCCTGCGTCTTCCAATTTATCTTTGTGAGCGTTTTTGGCGGCCAGGAGAATCTGCTCGAACTCCACCCAGGGAATTTTTGCTGTGAATGACTCGCCGTCTCGGCCTTCGTTGCGCGGCATGGTCTGCAGCATCTTGACGTAAACCATCTTCGCTGCCCAGGGAATCAGGTGCGGCTTCTCGATAATGTGAACGATTTTGGTGACGCCGTCTTGAGGAGTGAGCGATCCGTCCGCGCCGACCAAGTAGTAGGTCCACTCGTCTTTGCTGAAACGCAGAGTGACCGCGCCGTCGTAGAACTTAATCGGCGGTCCCAGTTTGGATTCGTCTATCGGTTTGCTCATTCGCATCGTCCTATGTTCAAAGTTCCACACTTTCTCAGTCGTGGGAATAAATCCAAAATCGCCCGCATTTCGCCGAACGTGAAGAATGTGTTCTTCATGAGATTATGCCGCGAACAGCATGGCGCAATATTGTCAACAGAATATCCTTTGGCGTTGTCGATTCTATCAAGTCCGCCCCCTTTCACGATGCGCTCACCACCATAAATACAAACGGCATTTTGTCTTGCGGCGATGAAGTTTTCAAGAGTGATATCAAATGCAATGTCTCTACGTCGAGCGGTACGACGAATATCAGCAAACAGCCCCTTCCACGATTGATGATATTTGGAGTGTTTGACTGCACTGCGCTCTTTACATCTCGCGCACCACTTCACTCCGTCCAGCGCTTGATTTTGCCCACAGCCGACGCAAACACCAAGCGCTTTATTGTGTGCTCGCCACGCACTAGTTCGGGAAGCCACGTTCATCCCTTGAGACAACTTGCCCGAACGACACTCCGATGGCTCCCTGCTTGCGTGCTTCGTGAAACGCCCGGTACGCGACGTTCGCAATCTCCGTGGGAGTAAGCACGGTCAAGGGGGATTCAGTCGCAATGGGCATGACAATGAAATGCGCATCCTCGCCGCCGAAATACAACTCATATTCATATTCCATGTTTACCACTCCTGGTCGAAATTTGCACGGGCATACATCCGTTTGAGAAGCGCTTTCACATCTTCCCAAAATGTACGCGGTCTGGGAGAGATTCTAGTCAGTTGCGTCTCGCGAGCATCAATCATTTGCGCTTCCACGGTCTGCTGCAACGCCAGTGGAACGTATTGCTTCCACGGCTTTGGAGGCTCAGGGGGCAGGCATCGTCCCATGTTTTTCTGCGCGAGTGCCCCAGACAGTTTCAAGTAACGCTTGCCGTAGCGGGTGCGCGAATCAAACGGACGAAAACAAGTGCCGCAGACGCCTCGCACAACCCCATCAGAGTGTTCCATCCACTTGATGTTGAGCGAGCCACCTGGACGCATATGCTGGCAACGGGGAATGTATCGGGACTTGCGGGTCTTAACCGTTCGCTTGGCATACGTGTGGCGCACTTTGTGTGTGCCATCTTCATTATGCGTGATGCGAGTTTTTACAATCACAAGTTTCTTTGCCATGACGCTCCTCAATGTGTTGCGGGGTTTTAGCTCACGCCCAGGCACCCCGCGTGCCTCTTGGTTCCCCCGGGGAAACCGAGCCTGTTACAAGAGCCATCGCAGTTGCTTCACCTTTTCAAGGTCAATGGCTCTCGCAAGAGATGTTAGAATCCAGCCCTCGACGCCGTCTCTTCCTCGTCTTCCGTTTCTGCTTCGTCGCCGCCGTCTTCGGGTTCTGTGCGCTTGTTGCCCAGCAACTCAACGTAAGGGAACTCAATCGTCAACTTGGGGTAGACTTCGCCATCCTTGCCCTTGTCAACTTTCAAACCTGCCTTGCCCGAGACTGCAACGCGGTCGCCCTTGCGAAGATACTGCGCCAAATTATCGGCGACCTTTTCCCACAACGTGACTTCAAACCAAGTCGCGGGATATTGCTCGTTCGTGGACTTGTTTTTCCCATTGTCCACGGCGACCGTGAAATTCATCACGGACTTTCCGCTCTTGGTCTGGTTCACGTCACTGACTCTTCCGATGCGCCCTACGATATTCAAACTATTCATGATTCGCTCCGTTTACTTGATTTGAGAAACTAATTCTGCTGCCGATTCCTTGGTTCCCAACGCCGAGTTGGTGACAGTAAAGAATGTACGCCATGCTGACTGGGTAATATCTTCTGGCCGCTTTGCACCCGTGGTCGTGAGCAAATACTTCAGCGCTTTCTTCTGCACTGGGTTGCCCTTTTCCTGGGTGACGCCCGCTTCCTCAACCTTATCCACGAACTGCACGAATTGCTTGCGGAACGCCTTCATTTCCGTTTCGCTCGGCAGTGCGCCGCCTGTTGATTCGCCCGCCAATTCTGCGGGAATTTCCGACTTCGGAACTGACGTTTTTGCTGCCGCCACGGCTTGACCCTTGGCCGCATTATTGACGCCCGTACCTTCTCCCGTGGTCTTTCCTTGCTTTTGTGCCGCGGCCTTGGTAGCAGGACTTGCTGCCGCCGCCGATTTCTTCACAACATCGACTGCCGTGTTGTCCTGCTTTTCTTCTTTGCGGCTGGCCGTGTTGCCGTCGTCGTCTTCGTCCGTGATGCCGAAAATGGCCTTCATGGCGACGCGGCGGGCATAGGTAACGGCTCCTGCGCCAGCTTGCGCGTCCTGCTTGCCGAGTGACAGATAAAATTCATCCATCAGATATTCGCCTGACTCGTGGAACAGTAATGAGCGGACGCCGACGCGATTTTCCTCGGAAACGGGAAACTGCAGAAGCATCAGCCCTTCCTTTTCCAGCGGTCCCGCAGTGGCGTCAAGAACTGCGCCCAAATCGGCGTATCTCGATGCCTTGCCCTTGGCATTCTTGAAAAAGGCGTTTTCCTGGTTCTTGAGAAGCGGACCAAATTCCAGCTTTGCCTTCCGCAGCGCCGCTGTCACTTTGATAATTGAATCTGAATTTTTCAAGATGCTCATGCTTTTCTCCTCTGAGTTTTAGACTCTCTTTCCTTAGAATAACAAACTTTCGTACCAAACGCAAGTACTACTTTTGAAAATATTGGGTTATCTTCGGGTCGCCTGCCGCATTCACCCGAACCACCATGACCTTCAGGTTCAATTCCCGGGCCATGTCAATTGTGTGCTTGGTGCCTCGGCTCTTGCCGTCCCAGAACGCCAGCACCACGTCGGGGTTCTCCATCACGAGCATTTCCGTGTTCCGCATGATACCCGCTTTCTTGCCCAGGATTTCCCAGCAGGCAGGATATGCCTTGACGGGAATCCGCAGCCGCTTGGCAATCAGGTCGGCCTGGGCATCCGCGCCTTCCTTACAGTCGCCATGCACCACCAAATCCGGCTTCAGTTGTATCAGCAGCCGATGGATGATGCCTTTGTGCTTCCAGCCGCGGGAACCGCTCACGAGTAGTTTCATAACTGGTCATATCCAAAATCTTCACTGGTTTCCCCAGGCCAGAGTTGTCCTGCATACGGCTCCTGATAATACCCAGGGCAATCAGAGTCACACAACGAATTTGCCATCTCCATCGGCGCAGAACGCCCAACGGGTTTCTTGCGCAAATAACAAACTGTGCAATCTACTTCTACGCCTACGCTCATTTTATCCCTTCCTGTAAAACGGAGATGTGAATCCCGCCGCGCCCAGCAAAATGTCAGGTGCCCACGGCGGCGACTCCGACATGCACTCCACCAGATATTCGATGTTGAGAAAGAAATCATCCTTATTCGAGAGTGCCGCCAGTTCATCATGGAAGCATCCGATAATCTCGAAACCAGCGTTGATGGCTTTACGCATACCCCACACCAACAAATCGCGGCAGAAAGCCTGGACGACGTTTTCGCAAAGTTTGCCGCCGTAGGTTTTGACACGCCCCCACTTGTATTGCTTCTTGGCTCGCGAACCATCGGCTGCGGAAGTTGCACTGTGTTCAATTCCATCGTAGTAGATGACTTCGCCCGTCGCCGTCCGCATCTTTCCGGTTTTCTTGTCGCGATACTTGAAAGATTCGCGCTCGATGGAGACATTCAAATAATGCAGGCGGCGGCCCGTGGGCAGTTTGATGCGAATCATGTACCCGCCACTCTTCATCAATCTTGCGCAGCGTTTCGCGGCCAATGTAACAGACGCCGCCGTCACGGAAGACGCGCTTGAATCCCTCTTCCAGGTCTTTCCAATACTGCACAACTTCCGGCCATGCTTGGCGCAACACCTTGATAGCGTCGTGAGCCAGTTGTTTGGGCATATCGACGCCGCAGACGTTCAGCGCGTATCCAAACAGGCCGCCGCGCACTTCGTCCCCGAATTCATTGATGTACGACTCACCGCCGCCCAGGCCATACCCACCGCCAAGCACCGGAGCCTTCGATTGCTGCCGCGGTTGGTCGCTGCCTTCCTTGCCCTTCGTGGTTTCGTACAGGTCGTATTCGGCCTTCAAATCCTCATATGTCCGCTTGAAGAGATACACACCGAACGCCAAATAGGGGTCTTTCCCATCCTTGAAAACTTGGTTAATCGCAGGGCATCGGGCAAGGTAACCAAGGCCGCGGTTTTCGATGGCGTTCAAATCGGAAATGTCCATCTTCTTGCCATCGGGAGCCTGAATCACCATGCGGATGGATGACACCACCGCGCCCATCACAGAGCCGTACTCTTTCTTGATGGTGTCGTAATCGCGCAGCATGATTAAGTCGATAATACGCTGGAAATCCTTCTTGACCGCTTTGATAGGCCGGGGCAAATTCTGCGGTTGAATCCCGCGCCCAGACCAGCGCCCAGTGCGCGCCGCGCCCATGAAGCGAAACTGGAATCGCAACCGATTGTCAGGCCCGAGCATCGCCAGCAGCGCAATAAGTTTTGATGCGGAATTCTTTTTGGCTTCCAGCCGAATCTTCATGACGAACTTTGCTTCGTCCGTCATTTTGGTATAGGGATTCGCCATCTCAGCGCGAACATAGTCCGCTTTCACTGAACCCAGTTCATACCCGCGAGGCTCCAACCACTCTTTAATCTGGTCGTCTGACAGCGGATTCGCCAGTCCTGTTAACTGCTTGAGTCCAATCTGCCCCGTCTCAGGATGGCCTTCAACCATGCAGCGCTTGTCTTCCTGCGCCAGCCACAACGCGCACTCGGCCATCTCCCGGTTGCACGGCAGACCAATTTCATTCATCTCCTGGTCAAAGAACCACTCTTCCCAAATCGAATCAGGAAGCGGAGACGCAAGCATTTTCAACCAGAGCGTTTCTTCTGAGTGAACGTCCTGCAAACAGTACCTCTTGAACTTCTCCCACTTCGCGGGATAAAAATCGCGCTCATGGAAAACGCTCTCGATGCCGAATAGATTGAACTTTTTGGTGACTTTTTTCTTCTTAGCGGGAAAACTAAAAAACTTCATCAATCGCTCGCCCTCAGGGTCTTTCTGGTCTTCAAGAGGTAATTGCAGAATCGCGCCGACCTTGTCCAATGCGCCGGGCAGAGATAGATGATATGCCGCAACCATCGGGTCGCGCCAGCGTTCGATGGGAATGTCGATGCCAAATTTGCGCTTAAACATTATGCGCTCGAATTCGGCGTTCCAGGCTATGATGATATATTCGGGGTCATCGAGAACGGCCTGCAGGTCTTCAGGCATATCCGCAATGTCGTTAAAATTAGCAAGTTCCCACAACAGTTTCGAGCCACCTTGAATCCGGTAGCCAACCATCATGATTTCAGTTGCGGGGTGCCGCGAGTAAAGGTCTAGCCCTACGTCGTTCAGGTCTAGTTCGCCCCGCGACTCCAAGTCCAGTACAGCGTATTTCAATGTTTTCCTTTAGCAGATTAGAGGAGCCTCGAAATACTCATTCCACCGCACGACGTTTTCCTCGGCTTCCTTCCTGGTCGCGTATTTGCCATAGACCGCGCCGTTTTCATCTTGAATCTGCTGGCCGCCGTCGATGGGGACGATTGTGAGTTGCGGCGCGGTCATCTTAAACCCGCTAGCATCTTCACGTAGTTCTCACGCAATTTGCATTGGCAAGTGCTGGAGCCATCCTCGTGAACCTTGAAGAATGAGATGATATCAACTTCTGGCCCGTCATCTGCTGGGTCTTTCTTTGAAACTCTCATTAGTATTTCCTCCGTGTTCTCGGTCGTCTGGAAGGCACTCGACTGAATACTCCCGCTTCACGAATTTGCCGTTGACGGCGAGGCGACAGAAAAGTATAGATGGTCATGGCAAACGCTTTGGCATTCGTACTGTATAACTGCCATCGAGATATTCGTCGTTTCTGTCTTTTGCCGATGTTGCCGCCAAAGATAGTCCGCAAACGTCGAAGTAACCAACGGTCTTTTTGCCAAATCGTAACCACAATCCCTGTTCCTGTCCGTTTTCGATAGGCTAAGTCAATCCTGGCACCACTGGTGCTGATGTTGCCTTCGCCTTCGTAAACACCTGCCGCCCACGTTATCTGAGTCGGGGTAATCACTCGATATTGCCTCCTTCATCCACCATAGCGTCTGCCGCAGGTTCCGTCAATGGTACTTCCGTACCCTGCCCGCAAACTGGCACTTCAGGAAGAACCGCAGCGTCAGGCATACGGCGAGTCACCGCATAGACAATAGCAGGATTCATCTTGCCGCTTGCATCAGGCAAGTGAGTTGTGTACTTCGCTAGTCCCTCGCTGCCCTCGGCTCGCCACTCTTCGTATTGCGCATCCCGCAGGGAACGTGCTTCTGCCGCCGTTTCGCGGGTGAATCCAACCGTTTCCATGTTATTTTTCATGAGGCTCCTCTTTTATTTCTACAATCGCGGCCAACAAATGCGCTCGCGCTTTGAAAG
>Ga0182015_10006866_pt1 | contig 11262 bp, 8 predicted proteins | sample 712P3MmetaG_FD_120478 | JGI IMG/M metagenome (GOLD analysis project Ga0182015, IMG submission 120478) | Permafrost microbial communities from Stordalen Mire, Sweden - 712P3M metaG | ecosystem: Environmental > Terrestrial > Soil > Wetlands > Permafrost | place: Sweden: Stordalen | collected...
ACGACCTATCACAACATCGACCCGCGTGCGTCCGATCCGACAGGCTTCGCGCCCGCAGGAAACGCCATCGTTTATAGAGTGCGCGAAAAGGGCGTTGATAATCTTTGGCTACAGCCGCTGGACGGCTCGGCCTTCCGCCAGTTAACTCATTTCACCGCCGACCGCATCGCGCGGTTCGCATTCTCGGCGGACGGCTCGCGCATCGCCATCGAGCGCGGCCACACCGAATCGGATGCAGTGCTGTTGCGGGACACGGCGAAGTAGTTCGACACACCTTTTGGCCCAGGGCGAGGGATACGCAGCGAGCCTCTACACCGCCCAAATCTCCTCACTTGAAAACTATTTATTGACCGCTAGGTTGGGAACCATTCGACGAACTGGCAGGATTAGCCTTCGCGAAATATCCGCGTCGCGCGCGCACTTGAAAGCCTTTGTGATCCGGCATTTCAATGCGGATGCGGTGATATTTGCCGTCCAGAATCGAATTCGTAGGGATGTACGCGATCGAATACTGATTGCGCAGTTCGTCGCCGATATCCTGGAAAGATTGGTCGAGGTCGTCGACGTGATACGGAAAAAACGCGCGGCCGCCGGTTTCTTCCGCGAGATCCTCAAGAATCTTGTCGCCCTCGGTCAAATGATACTTGCGGTCGGCGATTTTGTTCGGGTCCGTCTGCGATAGCTGAATCCACTGCGTGCTGGTACTGATGGTGTAGATAACCACGCTGTAGCGCTGCGCCATTTCAATAGCCTCGGCGCGCGTGTGTGTCGAAAGATTGTCGTCGCCGTCGCTGATCACGATCATCACGCGGCGCACCACGTCCGGTTGATCGCCCGGTGGCCGTGGAGGATGACTGAGTTCCTTATCGCAGGCATGAAAGATCGCGTCGTAGACCGCGGTGCCCCCGCCGGCACGCGTTTTAACGATTTCGTCGCGCAGACGTCCCGCATCGTCGGTGAACGATTGCAGCACGGTCGGCTCATCGTCGAAGGTCATCACGAATGCCTGATCTTTGTTGCGGCGCAACACGCTGAACAGAAACGATGTGGCGGCATCCTGTTCAAACTTCAGTCGATCGCGAATGCTGTTGGAAGTGTCCATCAGCAATCCGATGCGCAGCGGCAGGTCGGTCTGCTTGCTGAAATAGCGGATGGTTTGCGGAGTTTTGTCGTCAGAAATCTTGAAGTCGCTCTTCTCCAGATCCGGCACCAGTTTGTTGCGGCGATTGAGGACGGTAAAGAGCACATCGACCAAGCTTACGTTCTGGATGATTCTCGTTTGCGCCGAGCCATCGGGTTGCGTCGCCGGCTCCTGAGGAGGCGGCGGGTTTTGCTGCGGCGGCGCGGAAGAAGGAGCGGCCTGCGTGGATTGCTTAGACTGCTGGGCGCGATCGCTAACGGCGGTAAAAACCATGGCGATCGCCATCAGTGCGGAAATCAATGAAAGGCGCATGTGGCTTGATTATAGGTAGTTGGCGAGCACAGCGTCAATTCGTTGTGCGTCGGCCCGCGGGACGGGTCGCGAACCGGCGCTCGCGGCCACGAGTTCCTCGAGAAAAGCGTGAAGGCGCGGCGGCAGCGGAGCGCGCAGATCGATCCAAACGCCGGTGCGCGGCTGCGCAAATCCGAGTTTTGCAGCGTGAAGAAAATTGCGCCCCAACGGAGGCAACTCGATTTTGCCGACGTGCAGTTGTGACGCCGCGCCGTATAGCGTATCTCCCACAACAGGATGACGAAGCGCGGAAAAATGCACGCGAATCTGGTGCGTGCGGCCGGTGTGGAGCTGGACTTCCACCAGCGTTGTCGTATCGATGCGCGCGAGCGCCCGCCAATCGGTGCGAGCTTCACGAGCGTCAGCCAGAACCGCGCTCCGCCGCGCAGTCATGCGAACGCGGCGATTCGGATCTCGGCCAATCGCGAACTCTATGCGGCCGCTCTCTCCTTGCAGTAACCCTTCGACAAGAGCGACGTACGTTTTCTTCACCGTCCGCTGGCGGAAAGCTTCGCCCAGCTTCGCGTGCGCAGCATCGTTTTTCGCCACCAGGATGATCCCGGAAGTATCTTTGTCGAGCCGGTGCACGATCCCCGGGCGCAGCACATCGCCACCCTGCGAGAGTGTCTGGCCGCGGCCCAGCAACGCATTCACTAACGTTCCGCGTGGATTCCCCGCACCGGCATGCACCACCATTCCCGCCGGCTTATTCACCGCAACCACGTCGTCATCTTCGTAAAGGATGTCCAGCGGGATAGATTCCGCTTCTGCGCGCATCGGCGGCCGCGGCTGAACATCAACGGTGACGCGTTCTCCGCCGTGAATTCGGTGGGAGCCTTTGGCGGCGCGGCCGTTCAGCAGGATGAGTTCCGCTTCGATCAACTCTCGAACTCGAGTGCGGCTGAGATCGGGACAATGGGAAGTAACCACGCGGTCGAGGCGCTCGCCAACTTCTTCAGGAAGAACAACGAAGTCGTGCTTCATGTGTGAGTCGGCGCGGGAACTTCAGCTTGCTTCGCGCTCAGAAATCTCGGGTGCGTGACGTTTGGCGCCAAAAAGCACGTCAATGATAATCAGCGCAGCCCCGATCGCAATCGCGGAATCCGCAACGTTAAACGCCGGATAGTGATAGCTGCCGAACCGCACCTCAAAAAAGTCCGTCACCGCGCCGTGAAAAATTCGATCGGCCACGTTTCCAGCCGCGCCGCCGAGCAACAGCGCCAGGCCTGCCGCCGTCATCGCGCCACCGCTGTGCCCAACCGCGAACAACCATGCAAGCGCTCCGATAACGACGATCGAGCCTCCGATCAAAAAAATGCGCGTCCACGGAGACGAAGAGTCGGCAAGAACGCCAAACGCTATGCCTGGATTTCGACTGTGTACCAGGTAAATGAAATTATGAATGACCTCACGATGCCAGCCTTCAAACGTCTCCATCTCGAACCAGGCCTTTGTAGCGCGGTCGAACAACACAATTCCCAGCGTAAGCCACAGCCATCGCAAGCGTCCTGGGATCATCAACGTAGCTTCTCCTGCTGCACGCCCAGTAGGGAAGGGGCTTGCTCCTCCCGGCTACTGCGTCTTGCCGAATACCCATGGTTCGAAGTCTTAGACCACCCGTTCAAAAAAGTCCTGCAAGTCGGGATCTCAAAATTGCCGCGCCTTTGCGTCAACATCTACCGGCTGGTCGCCGCCTCTTCCGTCGCCCCTTCAATCTCCGCCAACGCCTCGCTGCACCGCTCGCAAATTGTCGGATACCGCTTGTTCTCGCCGACGTGCACCGAATAATTCCAGCAGCGATCGCATTTCGTGCCGTCCGCTTTTTGAATGGTGACTTCAAGCCCAGGAATCGTGTCGGAACGATAATCACCGCTCCCGGCGCTGAGAAAATCCACCTGCGAAACGATGAACAAGCCGGGCAACAGCGGAAGGTATTGCTTCAACTTCGCTTTCAACTCCAGTTCCGCGTTGAGCAAGACCTTCGCTTCCAGACCGGAATTGATTTTCTTTTCGTTCCGCGCCGTCTCCAGCGCTTTCAACACTTCGCCGCGTACTTTGGACAACAACTCCCACATCGCGACCTGCTTGGGAGTAATGTCGGTGCGCAGCTCCGCCTCGTCGCTGAAGAGCGCCATGTGTACGCTGTCCGGCTCGCCCGCGGTTTTCGGCAAATATTTCCAGATTTCCTCGGCCGTGAAAACCAGGATCGGCGCCGACAAGCGAACCAACGCACTGCTGATTTTCCACACCGCAGTCTGCGCCGAACGCCGCGATTTGCTCTTAGCCGCCTTGGTGTACAACCGGTCCTTCAGCACGTCGTAGTAAAACGAGCTGAGATCGACCACGCAGAAATCGTGAATAGCGTGATAAACGCGGTGAAAATCGTACCCTGCGTACCACTCGCGGCATTTCTTCACCAGGTCCGCGGTGCGCTCCAGCATCCAGCGATCCATTTCTTCAAGCTGATCGTTGGGCAACGCGTCGCGTGAAGGATCGAAATCAGCCAAATTGCCGAGTCCATACCGGAAAGTGTTGCGGATCTTGCGATACGCTTCGCTGAGCTGCGTCATCACCCGCTCGCTCATCTTTACGTCGGCCTGATACTCGACCGACGCCACCCACAAGCGCAGCAGATCGGCGCCCCAGCGTTCGCAAATTTCCGCCGGGTAAAGCGTGTTTCCCAGCGACTTCGACATCGGCTGGCCCTTTTCGTCCAGTGTCCAACCGTGCGTCACCACTCCCTTGTACGGCGGATTGCCGCGTACCCCGATGCCGATCAGCAGCGAACTGTGAAACCAGCCGCGATATTGGTCCGGGCCCTCGAGATAAACATCCGCAGGCCACTCATTGCCTTTCAAAACGGCAAGATGTGACGAACCGGAATCGAACCACACATCCAAAATGTCGTTCTCTTTGCGCCACTTCGTCGATCCACAAGAACATTTCGTTCCGGCAGGCAGCAAGTCTTCCGCCGAATGTTTGTACCAGGCGTCCGCGCCTTCGTTTTCGAACCACTTCACGACATTGCGCAGCGCCTTGAAGTCTTCCAAGCGCGTGCCGCAAGAGTCGCAGTAGAAAACGATGATCGGCACGCCCCAGAAACGCTGCCGCGAAACGCACCAGTCCGGCCGCTCCTCGATCATTTCGTACATCCGGTCTTCGCCCCACGACGGAATCCATTTCACGCCGCGAATTTTTCCCAGCGTCTCCTGCCGCAGCGTCTCTGGCGCCCCATGCGCCGCCTGGTCCATCTTGATGAACCACTGCTCGGTCGCTCGGAAAATCACCGGGTTATGGCAGCGCCAGCAATGCGGATAGCTATGCTTGTACGCGTGGTGCCCCAGCAGCGCACCGCGGTCGCCAAGCAATTTCACGATAATCGGATTCGCCGTGAAAACATCTTTGCCCTTATATTCGGGCAAGCCCTCGGTATATATCCCGCGATCATCCAGAGGCGCGGCAACTTCCAGGCCATATCGTTGTCCGGTATTAAAATCGTCCACGCCGTGACCCGGCGCGGTGTGTACGATGCCGCTGCCTTGATCGAGCGTCACATACGTCGCCAGCACACCCGGCACCTGCATCGGCAGAAACGGGTGCTGAAATTTCATCCCCTCAAAATCACGGCCCTTGAATGTCGCGATAACGCGAGCGTCCTTGATGTCGCACTCCGCCTGCAACGCCGCGACGCGATCCGCCGCCAGCAGTAACTTCCCTCTCGGGGTTTCCACCACCGCGTATTCAAAATCTGGGTGAAATGCCAGCGCCCGGTTGTGCGGAATCGTCCACGGAGTCGTCGTCCAGATCACCGCGCCGACATCACTTCCCAATTTCGCAGCTTCCCCGCTGCCCCCGCCCGCCACCGCAAACCTTACCCAGATCGACGGGCTGACATGGTCCTCATACTCAACTTCCGCTTCCGCCAGCGCCGTTGAATCATGCAAACACCAATAGACCGGCTTGCGTCCGCGATACACGTAACCCTTTTCCATGAAATCCAAAAACGCGCCCGCAATGACCGCCTCGTAGTCAAAATTCATGGTCAAGTACGGCTCGTTCCACCGCCCGAATATTCCCAGCCGCTTGAAATCTCTCTTGTGCTGCTCCACAAAGCGCGCCGCGAACTCCCGGCAAATCGCGCGAAATTCCGCCGGTGGAACTTTGCCTTTTCCGCCCAGCTCTTTCTCCACTTTCGTTTCGATCGGCAAGCCGTGGCAATCCCAGCCAGGCACGAACGGGGCGTAATGGCCCGCCATGCTCTTGGTCTTGACCACTAGATCCTTCAAAATTTTGTTTAAGCCCGTGCCCAGATGAATCTCGCCCGTGGGATACGGCGGGCCGTCATGCAACACGAATAGCGGCTTCCCTCTGCGCGCTTCCAGAATGCGCTCGTACAAATTCGAGTCCTGCCACGCCGCGAGCTGCTTCGGCTCGTTTTGCGGAAGACCCGCCTTCATGGAAAACTCAGTTTTGGGAAGGTTCAGCGTTTTCTTTAGTTCGAGTGGCTCGGCCATGGATCGATCGGATCAATTCCCTTCTATACCCGTTATTTCCTCAGGCCCTCTGGTGTTGGGAGGGGGAAACATCGGCAGGCTGCGTAATTACGTATGGTACAATGGAACACGAGTAGGTGTCAGCCGCTACGGGGAGCAACCAATACGCCGTCCGTCGAATCGTACCTGCGACAGCCACCGAAACACGGATATCCGCGTCTATATTGAGGTAGGGGTGAGTTAGGGGAACACGTGCCGAGTAATTTCATTAACCTACTGCCGCCAGATCCAAGCCACCGAAGTGCGTCCAATCCCAACGCACCGTCCGTACCGGTCCCTGCCTCCGCAGTGCCACACTTTGCGACCCCCCAGAGGGTCGTCACCGATGGTTTCTGGTCCAATCTCAAGCAGTTTCTGACTGAAAAACCCATCAAAGTGAATCCCAACGTGCATTCCACTTTGATGCCCGATGAATACGGCGGCGGCTTCAACGAAAATTTGAAGGACTTTTTCAGCTCCCGGCCGGTGCCCAAGGGCCCCATGAACAGCCGCCTGGCAGTGAATTGGGGAGCGAATTTCGGCGGTTTTGGCGGCCGCATCAAGGAATTCTTTTCCCCGTCGAAACAGCCGGCGATGCCTCCGGGAATTCAACCCGTAAAAGTAAAAGATATCTGGACCAAGGACGAAAACTTCGGCTGGACACAAACGATTGCGTTTGGACTGCATATTCTGGTGATTGCGCTGCTGGTGGTTCCGCTGATCTGGTGGAAAGAGCAGCCGACCGCCGCTAAGAATAAGATGGACACCACCCTGCTGGATATCTCGCCGTACATGGCGAAACTTCCCGCAGGCGCGACGAAAGCGGGCGGTGGCGGCGGCGCCAACGATCACACGCTGACTCCGCCGAACAAAGGCAGGCCGCCAAAGTTCAAGTGGACGCAGTTCACTCCACCCCAGATTAAGATTCAGAACGAGCATCCGAAGCTTGCCATGGACCCCTCGCTGCTGGGGCCTCCAGACCTCAAGGTTATGGGCCCGAATACCCTCGGCGATCCGCTGGCGACAGCACTTTCGGACTCCCTGGGTCACGGAAATGGCACCGGTATCGGTAGCGGCTCCGGCGGCGGGTTGGGTCCCGGCGAAGGCGGCGGCACCGGTGGCGGCGCCTTCCGCGCAGGCGTAAACGGTGTTGGCATCCCGGTCTGCCTCTACTGCCCGATCCCGCAATATTCCGACGAAGCCCGCAAAGCCAAGTATCAAGGTACTGTGGTCTTGCAAGTGACGATCACCACCGACGGCCGCGCCGTAAACATCTCGGTAGTAAAGGGCCCCGGCCTGGGTCTGGAAGAAAAGGCCATCGAAGCCGTAAAGGGCTGGAAGTTCAAAGCCGCGGTAGGCCCAAGCGGCAAGCCGGTAGCGACAATCGTCCCAATCGAAGTAACTTTCCGCCTATATTAGCAAGGCCAAAGCATGCGGGAATAAGTCACGCCAGCAGCAAGCTTAACTCCTTTACAATCAACACTTCCGCAAGTACATAAAAACAAATAACTTTAAACCCTGTACAATCCGCACTTACAAAAAACCCCAGGGGGGGGGCCTCTGTAGCCGCCGTCTTCCAGACGCCGGCCTTAGATCCAACCAAACCACAATGTTCCCGACAAAAGGTGCTGGTATTCCCGACAAGATGGGAGTCGACGATGTTCCCGACGAGAACGCCAGTAATCGCCAAGCCTCGGATCCGAGCCGACCATCTCACACGGTTGGTCCAAAACGCCGCAGCGACTCAGTCGGCCGCGAAATATGTCCTCATTCCACCCATTCGACCACGGCAATCCCGACTTAGCTGGAAACTTGCCGCACGCTGGCCCCAAGCCGCAAACCCAATCTGCTACGATGTGGGCCATGAGAAAAGAGTTCCCGTTTCTCCTCGTGCTGTCGTTGTGTTTCCTTTGTCTCGCGCCTGGTGCTTCGACTCAGGATGCAAACGGCAGGCTCGATTTTCTGGCCCGCATCACCCCGACCGCGGCGCACCCCGAGCCGGTGCGGCAGTTCACCTTTTACGTGTTGACCAAGAGTTACGCCGAAATCTCGAAAGATGTCGAAGAGCAGGACGCTCCGCCCGACCGTGAAAAGTTCATCAGCGACCTCAAGGTATCGCCGGAATTAAAAGACTGGCTGAAAGCTCACGACGTTCTGGATCTCACGACCCCAAATCTCGACCGTTTGCTGACTCCTGATGAAATCCTGCACGTGCCGGAGTTCCTGGCGGCCTACCAGCGCACCAACAGCGGCGGCGTAACCAACGGAATCCCCAAGCCAAAATTCGTCGATTCCGACAAGACCGATCATCCTGAGAAATATCAGAAAGCGCATGACGAATATTTCACGCAGCTGAAAAAATTCATTCAGGGGCATCCCGAATCGGTCAGCGGCATGGAACTTGAATTGTCGGGGGTAAATCCGCAAGCCAAGTGGGCGCAAATACAATCGGACCACAAGAGACGCGTGCTGCGACTCGCGCCCGAGGTTGCGCAAACGAAATATATGGTCGCGCAGACGGACACCGATCTCGAGGGCCGCGGGTCGGTCTCCAATTTGCCTGCCGGTAAGTATTGGGTCAGCACGCTGAACCTGGAAGCGGGAGCGGGCGACGCTCACCTGCGATGGGACGTGCCGGTAACCATTCAAGGTGGAGGCAGCACGCGACTTGAGCTGACCAATTTAAACGCCGCCGACGCACACAGTTCGATGCCCTAGCCCGCGCTGGGCGACGCCGCCATGGGAACACCCCTTCTCTGGATCGGGTTTAATATTTTCGTGCTGGCAGCGGTGGCGCTGGATCTGGGCGTTTTCAGCCGCCGCCTGCACAGGGTCGGAGTGCGCGAAGCTTTTTGGTCCACCGCCTTGTGGATCGCGCTGTCGGTGTTGTTTGGCCTTGGTATCTGGTTTTTTTCGGGTTACCAGCGCGCCATCGAATTCTTCACCGGCTACCTGATCGAAAAGGCGTTAAGCGTCGATAACCTGTTTCTCTTCCTGGTCATTTTCCGCACCTTTGCCATCGACGAACGTTTTCAGCATCGCATGCTGGAATGGGGCATCCTGGGCGCGCTGGCTATGCGCGGGGTCATGATTCTGGCGGGCACTGAGGTCATCGAAAGATTTTCGTGGATCATGTATTTGCTCGGCGCGTTCCTCGTTTATGCCGGAATTCACATGCTGTTCGCGAACAAAGAGAAAATCAGGCCAGAGCAAAGCGCAATATTCCGCTTTGCCAACCAACATCTGCGGCTGACTCGCGATTATCGCGGCGAACACTTCTTTGTGCGCAAGGGAGGGAGACTCTTCGCGACGCCGCTGTTTCTGGTGTTGCTGGTTGTGGAGATCACCGACGTGACGCTGGCGATCGATTCGATTCCGGCCATTTTTGGGATCACGCGAGATCCCTTTATCGTTTACACGTCGAACGTGTTCGCGATTCTGGGGCTTCGCGCGCTCTATTTCCTGCTGGCGGGATTCTTGAATCGATTGCGGTTTCTGACCGTGGGACTTTCGTTCGTATTGTCTTTCATTGGCGGAAAAATGATCGTCGAACCTTGGATGCACATCCCGCCTCATATTTCGTTACTGGTGGTGGGAGGAATACTGACGCTGGCGGTAGCGGCATCGCTGCTCTTTCCCAACCGCGCGGAACCCGGAAAAACTTTGTAGCGCCAGTTCGCCGGGAGCTTCGCCAAGGCATCTCTGCCGACTCGTTTCAGCAACGGCTGCGGAATGAAAAGATTTGACGACGCCGAACCCCGGCCGACTCGTTTCAGCGGCGACCACGCACCGTAAGAACGCCGGCAAGGATGCCGGAGCTACCAACCCGCCGCCAGTCCTGGGGAACGATTCGCTCAGTCGCTCTCGAACATGAGCTCATCGACGTAGCACCACATCCAGGTTTCGCCGGGCTCGAAGGAACGGATGATGGGGTGTTTGACGGCGTGAAAATGTTTGGTGGCATGCTTGTTCTTGGAACTGTCACAACAGCCGACATTTCCGCACGACAAACACAAGCGCAGATGGACCCAAGTGTCTCCCATCTTCAGGCATTCTTCGCAGCCCTTGGACTTGGGTTTGACGGGACGAATTTGATCAGTGTGCGTACAAACTTCAGCCATGCAGCCTCCTGCGCGCTCAAGCCGCGGGTTTGATTGGGATTCTCACTTCAAAACGGGTGTCACCGGGGACGGACTTGACCGCAATGAGTCCCTTTATTTTCTTGATGATGCGGTAGGCAATGTCCAGTCCGAGGCCAGTGCCATCGCCGACTCCCTTTGTGGTGAAGAACGGATCGAAAATTCGCGATTGTATCTCGTCAGGAATGCCTGGTCCGGTGTCGCGAATCTCGACGAGAACATACTCGTTGTCCAGCGCGGTGCGAATGCTCAACTTCCCGCTTTCCTTCATAGCGTCAGCCGCGTTGTCGATCAGGTTGGTCCATACCTGGTTCAGCTCGCTTCCATACGCCATTACCTTCGGGACGTCGGAAGCGTACTCGCGGGTAACCGTGATTCCGCGTTTGAGTTTGTGGTGCATGATCGTGAGCGTGGTCTCCAGGCTCTTGGTAAGGTCCACTTCCTGCATGGCGGCCTGATCCATGTAGGAATATTCCTTGATAGCTTTGACTAAATCCGAAATGCGAGCGGTACTGTTCTCCAGTTCGTCGGAAATGCGATCCATTTCCAGCAAGGTGGCAAATCGCGTCAGTTCGGGTCCAAGCGAATTCCCGGCGGCGCTCGCGAAGCTCTGCAATTGCGCATCGGAGAGATTTGCTTCCGTCAAAAGTGGCGCAAGCTTCCAGGCATCTTCGACCTCTTTGGCCTCGAGCCAGCTTTGAATCGCTTCTTCTCGTTCGACACGTGCAAACTCGTCTTTATATTGCGCGGGCGTGAGTGCGGCCCGAATCGCTTCCTCGCGCTGCGCCAGCATGACGCAGTCGTCCGGACCAATGGCGGATGCGCGGACGGAAGTACGCAAGCGCTTAAGGCAATCGCGCAAGGTGCTTGCCGAACGGCGAGCCGCAGCCGACGGATTGTTCAGCTCGTGAGCGAGCCCCGCGGAAAGTTTCCCCAACGCAGCGAGCTTCTGGCTTTGTTGCTGCTCTTGCGTATAGGTGCGCACGCGATCGGTCAACATGCCGACTAAACGCTGGGAGAGCTCCGGCAAGTGCTGAAGCAGGTCTGCGAATCTGGTATGGGGATATCTGAGGCCCCACACCGGCGAGATAGCTTTGAT
>Ga0182015_10006867_pt1 | contig 11262 bp, 11 predicted proteins | sample 712P3MmetaG_FD_120478 | JGI IMG/M metagenome (GOLD analysis project Ga0182015, IMG submission 120478) | Permafrost microbial communities from Stordalen Mire, Sweden - 712P3M metaG | ecosystem: Environmental > Terrestrial > Soil > Wetlands > Permafrost | place: Sweden: Stordalen | collected...
CGGCTCGACGTTCAGGGAAATGAACATCAGACCCTTGCCAATCTTCTCCGGCCACGTGTCGGCAAGGATGAGCGCGCAGCCCTGTCGGTCTACCTGCGCAACGTGCGCTCTGCCATCCTCCTCGTAGCGCCAGGGGCTCGTGAAGCCGAGCCGGTTAATGTAAAAGTTGAGCGAAGTCTCAACGTCGGTCACGTGCAGGACGGGACGTGCGAACCAGTCTGTCATAGGCTGTATGTCCTCGAATGAAGAGAACTTCGTCTGAACTTAACCCTTCTTTGCCGCCCTTACCTTCGCCCATCTTGCCCGTTGAGCGGCTGCGATCGCGCGACGTCCTGCCGCCGACATCTTCTTGCGGCGCTTCTTTGGGCCGGCTGATGCTCCGCCGAGGGCGCGAAGAATCTTCCCAAACCTCTTGAGCTTTTTCTCTATGTCATTTCGAACGCCTGTTAGTCTTGCTTCTTCTTTCCGAATATTGTTGATGGTCGAACTGAGGTTAAAGGTCATGCGGCGAAGGCTATATCAGAGTTAAACGAAGCGGCAAGCGCTTTCTCCTTAGCGCGAGTATTTCACTTTGCCGCGATAGGCGATCTCCGTAGTTCTGTACTCTTCGCTATTTTTTCCCGTACACTAAAACGACAAACGATCCCGGCACCGCTTGCGCTTTGGGGTGCGGATTCTCCTCCGTTGCGGCAGACGGCGGTCCGAAATCGGCTGTAACGAGAAATACATGATGCTTTTCGCGGTCGATAGCCATCGTTCTGGCTCCGCGTTTCGTCTGGATGTTCTCGACCTCGCTGAATTTGTCCGGCGAATCTTCGTGCACGACGGTTAGCGTGCCGCTCTGCCCGTTCGATGCGAACGCGTAGCCCGCACCTTGATCGAAGGCGCACGCGTCCACCCCTTCCCCGATCGCGGGGGTCGCGATCACCTTTCCGGTATCCCCATCCACGACGGCCATCATTTTGTTGTCGCAGCCTACGAACAGCCGGCCGTTCACGCGGTCCATCGCCAGGCCTGATGGTGATTCACATGGCGCGAGTGGCCACGTGGCCGTCACTTCCAGTCTATCGGCGTCGATCTTCACGATCTCGCTCTTATCCTGGATGTTCACAAAAATATGTTCTCGGCCGCCCGTCACGGCGAATTCCGGCCTGCCTGGCAATTCGATTGTTGCCAAAACCTTGCCCGATCTGGCATCAATTACGGTCGCACTGTTACTACCCGCGTTCATCGCGAAAACACGGCGCGTCGCTGGATCGAAGACGATCGCGTCCGGATTCATTCCTGTCGCCGCTGTTCCAATAGTCTTGAACGTTTTCATGTCAAAGATCGTGACCTCGTTGCTGCGACCGTCGGAAATAAATCCGCGCCCAAGTGAAATCGCTAGTGCAATTCCGTGAACGCCCAGCGTGTTCGGGATTTCGGCGACAACTTGCTCCGTGTCCACGTTCAACACGACGACTTTCGTCGAGCGCGAGATGTAAAGCAGGCGCGTATCCGGATCGGACGTGATGTTGTCCCAGCTGCCCTCGCCGCCAAGTTTGATCGTCTTCATCAGTGAATATACCGACGCGCTCTGCGACTGCACCACCGCTCCGCCGATTCGGGCGTAGTGCGTTGCGTTCCCGCGCAACGCAACAAATATTCCAATCAGTGCGACAATCGCGATTGCCCATAACCAACTGGTACGGAATATCAATTTTGCTGCTCCATTGCTCCACCTACCCGATATCTGTTTGAATTTGACCGAAAATCAATGTGTTCGTGTAACGTGCCCACTACGACCGCATCCGAATGTACTGTTCCAACTCGCGTTGTGAAATGGAAGTGAGAACCTCGACCCACCGCACTCTCAACCCATATTTTCCCGCCCATCATCTCTACCAGACGCGTTGAAATAGTCAGTCCCAGGCCCGTCCCGCCGTATTTGCGCGTGGTTGATCCGTCGGCTTGGGAGAATGAATTAAAAATCATTTTCTGGTTCTCTGGGGCGATCCCGATTCCCGTATCCGAGACCTCGAAATGCAAAATGTGGTCTTGGCCGGCCTGGCCTTCGGATCGAACCTTGAGAACCACCTTACCCTGGTCTGTGAATTTGATCGCGTTACCCACGAGGTTGATGACGATTTGGCGAAGTCGGCCGGAATCCGCCCGGACATTTTCTGGAACCTCAGGAGCTACCTCACAAACAATCTCAAGGCCCTTTTCGTCCGCCCGGAGTGCCAGAGTCTTCATCGTGGTTTCGATGAAATCGTAGACGTTGAAATCAACTGCCTCGATGTCAACTTTCCCCGCTTCGATCTTAGAGAAGTCGAGAATGTCGTTGACGATCGTAAGCAAGGAATCCGCCGAGAACTTGACTGTCTCCAGATATTCCCTCTGTTCGGACGTTAATGCGGTGTCGAGGGCCAGATCGGTCACCCCCATCACGCCATTTAGCGGCGTGCGAATTTCGTGGCTCATGTTGGCGAGGAACTCGCTCTTCGCCCGGCTGGACGCTTCTGCCCGTTCCTGGGATATCGAAAGTTGGGCGACCAATTCCTGGAGGCGTGCATTGGTTTTCTGCAGGTTGCGCCCACGTTCGAAATGAAACGTTAAGTATAAAATCGACGCCAGACTTCCCAACAGTATTCCAATGGAACTTACGAGTGCTGTCTGGTTGCCATGCTGAGTGTCGGTTTCAAATTTCGTGATGGCTTCATGGATCGTTTGAATTAGATGATCAAAATCAGGATCTACACGCGAGGCATTCAGTTTTCGCGCTTCATCGAGATAGCCGTTCGAGATAAGCGCAAATTCTTGGTCAATGTCGCTAAGATACGTGGAAGCGGCCAGTTGCACCTGATCAACCAATCCTTCACGATCTTGAGATGCATGGATCAGCTGCAGCCTATTCAGAATTTCGCGCCGGAATTGATGTGCCTCCTCGTAATGGTCGGAGTCTACCTTCAAGGTTGCGATTGCCTCCCACTCATTCGAACCTAAGCCTCGTGCATCCGCCTCCAATTGGTACAACTGTGTTTCGGTTTCATGTCGCCGCTTGTTGGATTGGCTAACGGCGAACATCGAGATTATCGCCAAGAAGACGATCAAGCACGCCGCACCTGCAATCGTCCCTAATCGAAGTCTGCCTGGCGTCGGTGTCATTTAGCCCCTCGCGTTGCACCGCGTTTGCGCAACATGATCTGCATTTGCAAGACGACGCCCGACGCGCGGAGTTCGTGAGCTCAAACCTACGATCCGGGGGTCTCGGTAGGATTTCTCCATTGGAGAGCTTGCTCCCGTGCAGATTTCTCGACTGTGTGGTATCGCACATTGCCGTTTGATGTGTGCTAATGGTTAAGGCATTTTCTCTGCAGAATCGCTGCATCGGAATCGATTTGTCGGCAACTCCACGCCGGGTACGACGGAGCAACGCTACTTCTATTCAGATCAGACCGGAGTAATTCGGTTCAACGCGACGGGCGCGGCGTCAGCTACTTCTCCGCCAATGCAATAACGGCAACTTAGCGGCACAAAAACAGGAAACGACGTTTTCCGTTCGAGTGTTCGCTGCTTTCACCGTCTCGGCTTCCGAAATCATTTGCTTGACAGTTAATCGCCATCAGGTGTCAGATATGTCTCGCTTTCTTTGATAGCCAAGCCCAGCTCGGAATCTATTATCATTCATCATTGCTCTCGCCTCCCTGAACAGCACCCATGTCCATGATCCGTGCTGCTCGCTCGCCTTCAAACACGGAGGACATGATGACCCTTTTGCACAAGCTCGCCGATCCGCGCGATTTCTTCATTGAACTGCAACGAGCACTCGACGCCAAGCTGGGTCCGTATCTCGAACCTGCCAATCTCGCGACCGTCGCTTCCCTGGCCTTCATATACTACTTTGTCGGGAAGATCGGGCTACACTCGGCCACTCCGAACCATTCTGTAACCGCGATTTGGCTTCCCGCAGGGATCTCCTTGGCAGCTTTGCTTTTACGAGGCAATCGAGTGTGGCCAGGGATATTTTTTGGAACGTTGCTCCTCAGCATTAAGATCACGGGGTCAATTTCACTCTCAATCGGTTTTGGTCTCGGCAACACTTTGGAGGCCGTACTAGGGGCCTATCTCATCAGCACATATGCGAACGGCATCAATGCTTTCTTTAAAGCGCGGGATGTTTTGCGATTTTTCATCTTTGCGGGAGTGCTAGCCTCAGCGCTTTGCGCCGCCTTCGGAGTCAGCCTCTTGTGCGTGGGTGGTTTTGCTAAGTTGGCTGATTTCTCGATGCTGTGGTCCGTTTGGTGGGTTGGGGACATGTTGGGCGTACTTTTTGTGACCCCGTTTCTTGTCCTCTTATTAGGGCATCGACACCATTCCTCGGGTATATCGGAACAAATCGAAACCGCTGTTCTGATCGCAGGACTAAGTGTCGTGTGTTTGCTGAATTTCGGGCCTCGGCCGGTATCCTGGATCCCGGGAAACGGTTATTTGTTTCTGAGTGCGCCCTTCTTGGCATGGTCAGCCCTTCGCTTTTGCCCTCTTGAGGCGGCAGGGACCACCCTCGTCATGGGCGGATTTGCGATGTGGGGTTCTGTGAACGGCCTCGGGCCTTTTGAGAATGCAACTGGCCTGCCGCTCTTCGTCGGTGTTTTTATGGTTGTAGGTACCGCAACGACAATGACGATCGCAGCGGCGAGCGCAGAACAGAAGAGGGCAACGAAAGATGTGCTGGGCATGTACTGCATTCTTAGAGACGTAAAAGATGGCGAAATTCGCGTGCTGCAAGATGCTGTTGAGGCTCTTCAGGTCGAACTGGCAAGCAACAGACCCCCATCGAACAACCCCTTCGTGTCATGAGCGCATACCCTGAGGCTTCCCCCGGTAGATCGCGCTCCTGGGTGATAACGCGATTCATGCATCAAACATTGACTGTGGACGGGTGGTCAATGCGTGTGGAGTTGTTCCTCGGACGGCAATTCGCAGGGCAGGCCATCTGACTAGGAAGAAGCTTCAAACCCTGGGCTTGGCGGCGAAGGTCAAAGTTAGGCAGTGAAACAGAAAGGAGTTGCACCCAACGTACAAGAATGGTAGACACTGCCGCTATGATAATTGGTGATCGGCTTCGCTCACTTCGAGAATCAAAGAAACTTTCGCAGGGCGACATCGAGAAACGCACGGGACTACTACGTTGCTACATTTCACGCGTCGAGAACGGCCACACCGTTCCAGCGATTGAGACGCTGGAGAAACTGGCTAGTGCGATGGAGATTCCCCTATATCAGCTTTTCTATGATGGGGAGCAACCGCCCAAGTTGCCGAATCTTCTGAAGAAGACGGCTGATGATATCGCGTTTGGCAGCACGGGTAAGGAAGCGAGTTTTCTGGGGCGTTTTCGCCGGTTGATATCGAGGACCAAAGAACCCGACAGGCGTCTTCTGTTGTACATGGCGCAGAAGATGGCGCACCGCTGAGGGTTAGTTCCCCATATTCGTATTCTTCGTGCAGTCGTCACAGTAATTCGTCAGCCTCAATAAGCGCATCGAGTTCTCTTTGACGTTGCTCGTAGATGGCGCAGATGTAAACCGACGTCCGCAATTGAAGTGCGACGAAAAGACCGTCTTCCCCCTCAACCGATCTACTTCTAGGTAGAAATACTATATATAGCTACGTAATCCGCCCTACGAAGAACACCCGATTGCGACACCCGCGAGAGAAATCTTAGTCTAATTCTAATCTGTTGGGTCATTCGTGATGTCCTTACGAAAGGAGGAGACCCACCCATCTGTGTGGCCGGATTTGAATTCATTTTGATTAGGCGTACATGAATTTACCTTCGGATCATTGGGACCAGTCTCGGGCCTTGTATGGCGTCGGCGGCGATGATGAATTTCTGAGCGAACTCGCAGGCATATTTTCCGCTGCGTGTCCAACGCTGCTGAAGAGTCTTGAGGATTCCATCGCCGCCAAGAATTGTTTTTCCATCGCAGATACTGCCCATCTGCTGGGACGCGCGGCCCAGAATCTGGCTGCAAGCCGGTTTACGGAAGCGGCGCTTGTTGTCGAGAAGATGGCTCGTCGCAACGACCTCGATGACATCGGTAATGCCTACTACGCGCTGCGTCAGGAGGCAGGGCGTTTGCTGGATGCGCTTGGCGATTTCAGAAGAGGACGATTTGGGCTTACCGGTTCTCCGTAGGGTTGCGCCATCCCAGTGTCTTCCAGCGGAGGACACGATCTATCTCAATAAACAACTCCCGGCGAAGCGCACAATAATCAATCGCCGCGATGTCTTTCGTTCGGACTCATGCTGACACCGCCACCGCCTCTTGCTGTTCCGATATGGCCGGCTCCGCGACTGTTGGCGAGGCGAGACTGAATCCAATTCCTGCGCGTTCTGCGAATTCGCGGCGCCACGCAGCGTCTTGCCACAATTTACTGTACCGTTCGGTCTGCGTTGACTCGTGCGATTCGTGTCCAACCCAAAATTTGATTATCTGTTCTTCTGCCGGCGTTTCCATGCGGCTGTAAAGATTTGTGATTCGTGCGCGGCGAAGTCCATGATACGGCCCGCAAAGCTTAGCCGCTGCGCGGTACAGTCGGTTGCGTTCGAGCGGCTGTCCGTCCACTGAGAACAGAAAGCCATCCCGCCGCGCTCCCACATAAGCCTTTAGGTAGTCGTTCGCTTCTGCGCACAAATCTACAATTCTCTTGGCGCTTTTCTTCGTCTTGGCCGCGTGCTCCGCTCCAACGTCAATTGCTGTCCGAACCCGGACCAAAGACATATCGACATCCCAATGTGTGACATCCGGATTCGCCGTTTCGATTCGGCAAGCGACGGCTTCACCGAGACGGCAACCGGTGAAAGCAAGGAAGGCGATTAGCTGCGAGTAAGGGTCAATCTGCGCGGCAACGGCAGTCTCGATTACACTCTGCGGCGTCTCTTTGGTGCGATCGTCTGCCGGTTCCGTGCTCGGAAGCTCGAGTTTTTTGGTCTCCCACTGAATCGGATAGACGCAATTGAGATTTTTATCCACGATCGATTTAATGACTGCTCGAATAGCCTGATACTCCCAACGCACTGTGCCGCCGCTCTTTCCCGCTGCAAGTCGCGCCTCGATGTAGGCTCTTACGTCCGCACCGCTTATCTTCTCCAAACGCACCGAGCCTAGAACTTCGTTGATTGCGTTTAACCGGCTTCTCGTGGCCCGGAGCGTTGCCGCCTTGACCTTCTTCTTCGCTTCCATATCGGCAAGCATTCGCTCCGCGGCCTGTTCGAATGTAATCGTGTGTTTCACTCTCATCGCTGCTTAACCTCTTTCGCGTGTCGCTGCACAAACTCCCGGCAAGCGCGGCGAAAAATATCTGATTCGGTTAACGTCTCCTCGACGGCGATCTTGCGCATAACTTCCAAATTCGATGTATCAAGAAAGAATGTGACGCGCTGAAGATCGCGCTTCGGTCTGCCTCCGTGTCGGAGCCCTTTCTTCTCTGCCTTTTCCGCCATCGTGATACCTCCACTACAAACAATACACGAATAGCTTACGTTAGACAAGTGCAAAATGCTGCGCCATCCGCCCGATATGCCGGTAATGTGATCCTGTTCAATATTGAACAGGGGGTGTTAGAATGGTCCATGCCCCGCGAACTAGTACGGATTAGGATCGAGAATTTTCAGGGCTTCGGTTGCTCCGAGTGTGATTGGAAGTTTGATTCTTCAAGTCCGCTCGCGGGCGATACGCTCGATGAAATGAAAAGAAATTACAGAGCCCGTCTTGACAAAGATTTTGCTGCCCACACTTGCGTCAAACGCAGAAGTCCCTCCTTTGATTAAGATCGCTGCGACAAATCACCGATATTAAGGAATCGCGTAAGCGAGTCCGGTAGACCGACGCGCGAGCATCGGCTAACCGTGCCGGCCTATGCTGCGACTTGAATATCTGCGTATACCGCGAGACGCGAGCGCAAAGGTTCGGGAATGTAGTCCAGAACATCGGACCACTTGTAGCGCCATGCTTCTCCACAAAAACGGCAATGCACGACAGGAAGGATGCGGAGAACTCCGTCTACCATCGCGGGGCGCAACTGATACAGCTCGAGAAACCAGCTTTTCCCGTTCCAATGCGCGACGCGATCGCCCATTTCCGGCAACCTAGCGCCGTGATAGCAGGGTACGTTTAGCAGTAGGCCGCAATCATGGTGCAATTGAATGATTCCGGCATTTTGCGCTGTCTCTTCGTCCGTGAAGTCTTCGTGTCCGGTCACTTTCCCTTGCGCGTCCAGTGTCGGCTTATAGAGTCTTTGGCCGCGCGTGTGATTCCCGTACTGGCCTATAGGCGTGTTGTCTTCGTCCGGAAATGGCAAACGGAAACGAAGCTCGCAAGCGTCGCGAACAGGATCAACGTTGCCTGGTTTGTGCGTTACTTTGTCGCGGTCTTCGAATCGGAGATAGTACATATCCTCTAAAGTTCCGATTTTTATTTCCGTGTTGTCACTCTTACGGATTGCGTACTCTCCCATGATGGGTTTCCTCCTCGTTGAATTTATGACTACCGGCATTGCTGGCCGTTCTATGAATTGCTGCTAGATTCCTCTGCCTCAAACTTCGCTTGCTCCTCTGCTTCGAATTCAGCCGCGCGAGTCGCGCAAGACTCGCAGCAATACTCCAAACCATCCCAGTCGTTTTCGTGCCAACGTTTGCGGGAATCCGGCAGAGGTTTGCCACAACCCGCGCACTTTTCGAGACTCTCCCAAGCTTGCTTTGCCCATGCGCGAGCGTGAGCGAACGTGTCAGGAGAAAATGGAAGAGTCATACCGAGCGTACTTCCGACTCCGATTGACACGCGAGAGCGGGAATCTTTGCGCCAATCCCGCACGATTTGAATAGCGGTTTCTACCGCCTCGCGTGGGTCCGCAAACTCCTCGAATTCGCCCGCGTATTTCGCTCCGAGTGCATCCGGATTCGTGTAATCGAGCCCGCCGGCCGAGACTTCTACGACGTTTTCGCCGTCCGGAAACTGTCGTTGACGTGTGACTGTGAACATTTTTTACTCCTCCCCTTCTAGGCTTGTCTCTCCCGCGTGCTCTTTCCCGAAGCATCCGCAATTCATCGTTTCCGGATGGCCACAGCACACGTACTTACCGTCCACAACCCACGCTTGGCGCGTGTAATCGAAGCCATTCCATAGAAGACCGTCGCGGAATTCGTTTGAGGATTGACGGGACATCAGCGGCCTACCTTCCGCGAACGGAGAGCGAGCATCTCGCGGCCGTTCACCTTTGCGGACGTTGCGCGTGCGCCTGTTACTTTGTGGTGTTCCCGCAGAATCTTTTCCACGTCGCCCGCGAGAGCATCAGCTAGGACGTTGTGCTCCTCAGCGCGGACGCGAATTTTCAGGGTTATGGTTTTCGTCTTAAGCATTGGTGTAATCTCTCCATTGGTTTTTGGTGCGCCACTCATGACCGAAGTGTATGCTAACGTCATACGTTAGTCAAGAACAAAGATGTGGCCAACGTAAGATGTTTTGCGCTTCTAAAAGATTTACACGAGGGGAAATTCTCGAGTTTGGATCACAGATTGCCTTCCGGCGCCCGCCACGAAAGATATCGGGACGCGCGGGAGAGCTCTGCAGAAGTGTCCGCAAAGTCAGCACGAAATCAGGCAGGAATCAGGGATAAATCGGCTTGCGAGGTTCAGCCAGGCAGGCGAGCGAACAGCGTACCTATAAACCGGTGAGGCAGGATTAGCGAGAGATTCGCAGGGGATTTCAGGCAGACTTCCCGGTCATTTTATATTGACCCTTATTTTTCGCTTAACTTTTCAGGTGGGACGTATTTCAAATCTGTTGATGTAGTTTCGCCGCATCGGCCGGCAATCCGCGCGAGTCCGGACCTCGCTGGACGGCTGAGTGAGCCCGGTTTGGCCCCCTAGCTGACCGAAATGAATAAAGTATTCATTATCGGGCAGCGCAAATCATTGCAAACGTTGGCTTTGCAGGTTTCGGAGCAAGGCGCGAGGAATCCGGGCAAGGAATCGCAAGGAAATGGCTCGCTCGCCGAGGCAATCGCAGCCGGTTTGTATGGTCGCTCGCCTTCGGCTCGCTCTCTTGTTATGTCCTTTGTTTTGTGTTGATTGCCTTTCCTTTGTGGATGGTCGATCGGTTTGAGCGGTTTGGGCTCGAATTTATCAAGTCAGCCGTGCGTCCAACCCATTTTGTTACTACGACATAGCCGCCTGTGCCGTCCTTTTTTGAGGCATTAAAAAGGTGCCTCCAGAAAAAAATCCAAAAAATATTCAAAATCAATTGGCCGAGGGCGGGGGTTTTCATGGACTTACTTGCGCCACAAAAACGGATCCAAAAAATAAAAATTTAGGAACTCGCCGGCCTGGGATCGCGTGCGCTGAACGTGGTCGAACTGCTGCTTGGTCTCGCGCATCGATCAAACTTCTACGTGACGACAAGCGCCTATTCGATATTCTGACCCTAAAAACGTTGGCACCGATTTGGCACCGATTCGTTTATAAGTCTTAGATCCGCCGGTTAAATTTATCCTAGCCTACTTAAAACGACCTCTTGGGTGATCGTATCAGTGCCAAAGCCGTGGCACCGATTTGGCACCGATTGATGTCGATCCACCAGTAAGATATCTCGGTCTGGTGCTGATTCGACCTTTTGGCACCGATTCGATTTCAACCATCTATTGATTCCACAGGACTTAACGAAAACGAATCGGGAACAGGTGCCATATATAGAGAGAGTCTCTTGATGTGAAATTGAGAGTTAGATTTTTACACATACATATATAAGGCTGGCGCTGGCACTGATTCGTTTGTGGCCCATTATTTTAACCATCCCGAATCGCGCCAATTTTAATTTTAAGGGTTTCAGCCAATTTAACCGAGCCCTCGTCATCCGCTATTTTAACCAGGACCCATCCCAAGGTCTCGAGCCGGCCTCCGTGAATCCCTGCTCCGGATGATCCCCACCGCGGACGCCCACCGGTCGTCTGGGTGAAGTCCGAGATCATCGTCAAGATCACCTTCATCGAAGTATAGTCTCCGCCGCTGTACCGCCGCTGCCGATCGCGGAGAGCCCAAACTCCCGTCTGAACCGCCCCCTGCGCGGCACCGCCTTCGCAGGCGCACCGCCCGTCCTGCCCCGCGGCTGGCCGTGCCACCGATGTGGAAGGTGCGCATGGTGAGCTGCGTGCCGGGCTCGCCGATGGATTGCGCGGCGATGACGCCGACCGCTTCGCCCATCTCGACCGTGCGGCCCGTCGCGA
>Ga0182015_10006868_pt1 | contig 11261 bp, 11 predicted proteins | sample 712P3MmetaG_FD_120478 | JGI IMG/M metagenome (GOLD analysis project Ga0182015, IMG submission 120478) | Permafrost microbial communities from Stordalen Mire, Sweden - 712P3M metaG | ecosystem: Environmental > Terrestrial > Soil > Wetlands > Permafrost | place: Sweden: Stordalen | collected...
GTAAGCGTACGGCGGTCCCATCTTGACTGCGCGGCGGAGCATGTCATCAGGTGTCCGCTTAATTTGTGGTGGACACCTGATGAGTGTGTCTAAGCAGCCTGGGAAGAGGGGGACTGGAGTGAGGCGGCCAGGTTCCATGGAAGCAGTTGCTGTATCTGGCTGACGGGATGATCGGCGATGCGTGCCAGCACAGTGCGCAGATAGAGTTCCGGATCGAGTCCGTTGAGTTTGGCCGAACCGATGAGGCTATACATTGCAGCGGCACGTTCGCCTCCGCAGTCGGAACCGGCGAACAGGAAGTTCTTACGTCCAAGTGCGACGGCACGCAGCGCCCGTTCTGCGGCGTTGTTATCGATCTCGAGCAAGCCGTCTTCGGTGTAGCGCGTGAGTGCTCGCCAACGCGAGAGCGCATATCGGATCGCGGCAGCGGTTTCGCTCTTCGCTGACAGGTTGCGAAGCGCCTTTTCCATCCATCTTCGTAACTCATCGAGCAGCGGCCTGGCTCGGGCCTGACGGATACTCAGCCTCAGGTCGGCAGGCTTGCCCCGGATCTCATCTTCGATCGCATAGAGAGCGCCGATCCTGGCCAGTGCCTCTGTCGTTGCCGGTGAAGCATGGACGACATGGATCTCGTGGAACTTGCGCCGGGCATGGGCCCAGCAGGCAGCCTCATATATATGGTCACCGTACAAGTGATGAAAGCCGGCATAGGCATCAGCCTGCAGTGCGCCCCTGAAGCTGTTCAGATGCTGGCGTGGATGTTCGCCCCTGCGATCCTGCGAGTACGTAAACCAGACTGCAGGAGCAGTCAGCTCGCCCGCGGGTCGGTCGTCTCGCACATAAGTCCAGAGGCGGCCAGTTTTGGTTTTGCCGCTGCCAGGCGAGAGCACCGGCATGGGAGTATCGTCGGCGTGCAGCTTGTGTCCGGCGAGCACATGCTTCCGAATCGCATCGACCAGCGGGCTGAGTAAGTCGCTGGCCGCACCGACCCAGCCGGCCATCGTGGAACGTGAGATCTCAACCCCTTGCCGGGCATAGATCTCCGACTGTCTGTACAACGGCAGATGGTCGCTGAATTTGGAAACGATGACATGGGCCAGCAGGCCCGGTCCGGCGAGGCCGCGTTCGATGGGACGCGATGGCGCCGGAGCTTCAACCACGCGGTCGCAGCCGGTGCAGGAGAACTTCGGCCGTACATAGCGGATGACCCTGAAGCTCTCGGGAATGTACTCGAGCTGTTCCGAGATGTCTTCGCCGAACTGACGCAACTGGCCGCCGCAGTCAGAGCAACAGTCGCCGCTCGGAAGGTGGGTGACTACTTGACGCGGGAGATGTTCCGGCAGTGGTTTGCGCTGGGGACGGGTCTTCGGTTCTTTACTCGGCGCAAGGCGTTCGGCTACGGCTTCGGCTTCGGCCTGTGTTGTCTCCTGCTCTTCGAGTTCAAGCTCCAGTTGCTCAAGCCGGATGACGATCTTCTCGCTCTTCGTGCCGAAGATCATGTGCCGCAGCTTCTCGACCATGAGCTTCAGGTGTTCGATCCGCTCACTGCGAGAGTGCAGCTCATCAGCCTGTTCCGACAGTGTCTGGCGATGCCCTTCGAGGTCAGCTTCTAATCGGCGCAGTTCTTCTTCACGCGCTCGGAGCATGCGATCGAGCTTCTCTTGTTGCTCCTGCTGTGTTCGGAACAGAGCAAGCAACGCATCGCGATCCAGCGAGTTCAGATCAGGAAGTGGAGCGCGATCCATGGACGCAGTATGCCATCACGATCGCGAGGATGCATCCACAAAACCCGCATCAATACAGGGGAATCATGATCGTCATCAGACCGCGACTTCAGGCGTCCAGGTGCGCTCGACTCTGCGCCAGTCGATGCCTTCCAGAAGCATCGATAACTGTGCGCGACTGAGCAGGACGGTACCACTGTCGGCCTTCGGCCAGATGAACCGGCCGCGCTCAAGACGCTTGGCAAACAGGCACAGACCGTCGCCATCCCACCAAAGAAGTTTTACGATGTCGCCTCTGCGACCCCGGAATACAAAGACGTGTCCGGAAAATGGCTGCTCGTGAAGAACGGTCTGTACCTGGGCACTGAGTCCGTCGAAGCCGCGACGCATGTCGGTCACGCCGGCGGCGATCCAGATCCTGGTTCCTGCGGGAAGCTGGATCACTTGCGCAGAGTCTCGAGGATGGATCGCAACAATACCGGATCAGCACCGCTATCCACGCTGATCATCGCCCGACCGGGAAGCTCGATGTGAATCGCGCCTCCACTCGATGCCGCCGGTGGTGCTTGCGCGGGCTCGCTCGATGCCTCACCACCACTGGACACCGTGACCGGGATCAGTGCTGCGCATGACTCGGCCAGTTCACCCCGTTCGTATGCACGCCGCCACTTGAATACCTGGTTCGCGTTCACACCACAGGCCCGCGCCACTTCCGCAACGCTGGCGCCCGGTTTCAACGTCAACTGCACGATCTGACGCTTCTCCGCAACCGATCTCCACCTGCGAACACGTCGGCCTGAACTTACTTCCTCTGCATCAACCATGAGCCGATCTTCAGCCCATCGATGTCTCAATCACCAGAGGGGATCGGCGTACGCTTACGTGATGCCGGAACATATTCATTTGCTGGTTAGCGAGCCAAGGCGAGTGCCGCTGGCGAAGGCAATACAGGCCCTCAAGCTTTCGGTGGCGGTAAAGAGCCTGCCGCGGCCCTTTTGGCAGCACCGGTATTACGACTTCAATGTGTTCAGCGATAAGAAGAGGGTTGAGAAGCTCCGATATGTTCACCGGAATCCGGTGGCTCGAGGGTTGGTGACGAGGCCGGAGGAGTGGGGTTGGTCGAGTTTTCGCTATTACCAGACGGGGTTCAGCGGTGTAGTCGGAATTGAGTCTCAGTAGGTTGTCGGGAACACAAGACTGGTCGCGCTTCGCACGACACCCACATCCCAAAACCAGGGATGTGGGGGTACCCGCTTTTCTCACATCCCAACCCCTGGGATGTGGGGCACCCGGTTGTTTCCTGACGTGCTATTGACGCAACTTCCCCTTTGGCAGAGCGTTAGTAGAAGAGATACCTGCTGGGTGAGGGGTCTGCCTGTTTATCGGCCCCCTGCACGGACCTGGACCTCGGAGCTAGCCAATGAGCAACAATGTCTGGAATAACAAGGCCTGGAGTAACGAGGCCTGGGATGAGTCGGTGCATGGACCGGTTGAGTCGATCGAGGAGCCGGGAATGACGCGCGTGGTCACTCCAGTCACTCGGCGCGCTTTTATGCGGGGTGGGGCGATGGCTGTCGTTGGGACGGCGGCGATTCCGGCGTTTCTTACGCGGAGCGTGATGGCTCAGGCGACCGCGGCGCAGGCTCAGGGGAAGAAGCTGGTTGTGATTTTCCAGCGCGGGGCGGCCGATGGGTTGAATGTGGTGGTGCCGTATCGCGAGCCTTCGTACTATCAGTACCGGCCGAATATCGGAATTCCGCAGAACGCGGTCATCGACCTGGATGGGTTCTTTGGGCTGCATCCGGCGATGGCGCCGCTGAAGCCGTTGTGGGACCAGAAGCATTTGGCGATTGTGCATGCTTCGGGGTCGCCCGATCCTTCGCGGTCGCACTTCGATGCGCAGGATTTTATGGAGTCGGGGACGCCGGGGATGAAGGCCACGGTGGATGGGTGGCTGAACCGGGCGTTGCAGGCCGAGGATATGGCTTGTCCGGATTGCGCGCGGACGCCGTTTCGGGCGGTGGCGTTGGGGTCGGAGGTGCCGCGGACGCTGGAGGGGCGGATCCAGGCGGTGGCTCTCGACAACATTAAGGATTTTGGGGTGCAGTCTTCAGGGGCGGCTTCGAGTTTTGCGGCGATGTATGACCAGTCGACGGACTCGATTTTGCATGGGACGGGGCAGGAGACGTTTGCGGCGGTGAAGATGCTGAAGGCGAGCGATCCGTCGAAGTACACACCGGCGGCGGGAGCGGAGTATCCGGGCGGGCCGTTTGGCAACAGCTTGAAGCAGATTGCGCAGTTGTTGAAGGCGAACCTGGGAGTGGAGGCGGCGTTCGCGGATATTGGCGGGTGGGATACGCACCAAAACCAGGGCAATGTGGATGGGCAGCTGGCGGGGCGGTTGAAGGAATTCAGCGCGGGGCTGGCGGCGTTTTGGACGGACATGGGGGACCAGTCGGGGGACATTGTGCTGGTGACCATGTCGGAATTTGGGCGGACGTGCCGGCAGAACGGGACGGGCGGGACGGATCACGGGCACGCTAACGTGATGTTTGTGCTGGGCGGACCGGTGCAGGGTGGAAAGGTCTATGGGCGGTGGCCTGGATTGTCGCCAGAGCAGCTGTACGAGGGGCGAGACCTGGCGATTACCACAGACTTCCGGCAGGTGCTGGGCGAGGCGGCGTATAAAACACTGGGCGCGCGAAACCTGGATGTGGTGTTCCCGCAGTCCGGGTTACAGCGGAGGAACTTCCTGAACATACTTCAAGTGTGAGTTGAAGGACTCTGAGGAGTTAATAGCTCAGTGGAAAATGGCAGGAAGGTGTTAGGATGCCGGCTGGCAGATGCGCAGCCGGCTTTTTCATGCGGCGGGGAGGGCTTTACGGAGTCAGCGTTGGCGGAGCAGGATCGCGCCTCCGCGCGATACCCACATCTGCCAAAGGCGGGCAGATATGGGGCACCCGCACGCCGGGCTTTTTCATGTCCTGGTACTTCGGTGGGAGGGCGGGGGATATTCACAGGGACACTCCCTGCTTAGTGCTATTGTGGCGAGAAATCCCGGATGCAATGCTCGGAGGGCGTGGTTTGTGCGGCCTGTTGGTCGCGGACGTTGACGCGCCGGTCAAGCATCTTTTAGAGGTATGGGGAACGTCTCAATGAAGCCTGCGTTGTTCGCCGCTTTCGCACTACCAATCCTTTGCACGTCTCTCCTTTATTCTCAAGCGAACCCGCCGAATGCTCCTGCTGCACCCCCAACGCAGGACAATCCCGATGCGAAAGCGGCGGCACCGGCGCCTTTGGCCGAGCACAAGACTACAGAGATGGTGGCTAAGTCGTCGGGGAAGGCCGGGGATCTGGGCGAGGCGGAGCTGAAGGCGAGGCTGACGGGGCGGCCGCTGTTTTTGCGCGGACTGTATCTGGATGAGACGCTCCACTTCAATATGAACGGGGATCTGGTGAGTCAGTCGCCGAAGGGGTCGTTTACGCTGTGCGGGATGTTCGTGGACCATGTGCGGGTGACGAAGAAGACGGTGGAGCTGGAGGGCGTGCGATTTGGGGTGCATTTTGAGGGCGAGGCGGCGTGGGACCAGCAGTCGACGTCATTCGACCGGATCCAGATCACGCCGAAGAAGAAGCATCAGCTGATAGTGATTGACCGGCAGCTGGTGGTGATTCCGAAGAAGAAGAAGGAGAAGGCGGAGAAGGGGGCTGGGAAGCCAGCTGCTCCGAGCGCGGCCGCGGCGGGGAGTTCCGATGAGGCGGAGACCAGTTCAGAACCCACGTCCCAAAACGAGGGGCGTGGGGCACCCGAATCTGCGACCACGACGGTCGCTGCGGTGAATGGGAAGGAATTGCCGCCGGGAGCGACGACTTCGCCGGCGGAGTCGACGGAGCATTTGCGGACTGCGCTGAACAAGATTTTTGCGCCGGAGCTGGATGGGAAGATGGTGTCGGAGATGCCGGACTACTGGCAGTATTTTTATCAGGCGCAGGAGTCGCACAAGTGGCTGGAGCCGACGGATCAGACGCTGGCGCATCCGGGACCGGGCGTGAACGGGCCTAAGCTTTTGAAGAATGTGGTGCCGGCATCGAACGACTTTGCGCAGCACGGCGAAGTGGCCGGGGTAGCGAGCTACAAGGTGATTCTCGATCCGCAGGGAAAAATTCTGGCGGTGGCGGTGTATCGGCCGATTGGGTTTGGGCTGGATGAGAATGCGGTGGCGGCGATTGAGAAGTCGACGTTTGCGGGCGCGGTGAAGGATGGGAAACCAGTGGCGTCGGTGATCGACGTGGCGGTGAACTTCAGGATCTATTCGAAGCGGACGGCGGCGACTGCTCCGGAGACGGCGGCTGCTGCGGATACGAATGCTTCGCCAGTGACGGGTAAGCCGACGCTGCCGGGGATTTATTCGACGCAGGCGCAGAGCCAGCCGCATTAGTCGGCGGCGATTCTTTTGAAAATCTAAAAGACGAAACTTCGCCGGGAAAAATTCTTGCGGCGTGGCTGTACTATGTGATATAGAACAGTTGTGATTCCGTTTCGTGTGACATTTCGGGCTGGCGCTTCGCTGTTCGAGCAGGTGGTTTATGCGTCGATCCGGGCGATGGTGTCGGGGCAGCTGCGGCCGGGCGATGCGTATCCGTCGGTGCGGGGGCTGAGCCGGGAATTGAAGATCAATCCAAACACAGCGCACAAGATTGTGGCGTATCTGGTTGGCCAGGGTTTTTTGGAGACGCGGCCGGGAATTGGAACGGTGGTTGCGACAATTCCGGATTCGAGCCGGAAGGAGCGCGCGGAGCTGCTGGGGCAGGAGATCGAGGAGTTGGTGGTTGAAGCGAAGCGGCTGGGACTTTCGACGGAGGAAGTGGTCGGAGCGCTGCGTGGGCACTGGGAAAGGTTGAGCCGCAACGGTGCGGAGGGTGTGGGAGACGCGAAAGAAGGAGGCCGGAGGAAATGAGTACGACAATGAGCGCGGAAAGTTCGGCTGCGGTTTCGGGGGCGGTGATCCGGACGGTGATCCAAACCCAGGGGCTTTCGAAGAGGTTTGGGAAGACGGATGCGCTGACGGGCGTTGGGATCGAGGTGCCGGCGGGAGCGATCTATGCGTTGGTCGGCGCGAATGGGGCGGGGAAGACGACGCTGATCAAGCTGCCGATGAATATTCTGGAGCCGTCGGCGGGAAGCGCGTGGGTGCTGGGGATCGATGCGCGGCGGCTGCGGGGCAAGGGGCTGGCACGCATTGGATATGTGAGCGAGAACCAGGAATTTCCGGAATGGATGACGGTCGAGGGGATGCTCGAATATCTGCGGCCGTTTTATCCGACGTGGGATCGAGCGCTGGAAGCGCAGCTGATGCGGCAGTTCGATTTGCCGGCGGGGCGGAAGCTGAAGCAGTTGTCGAGGGGGCAGCGGATGAAGGCGGCGATGGCTTCGGCGTTGGCGTTTCGGCCACAGTTGCTGGTGCTGGATGAGCCGTTCGCGGGACTCGATCCGCTGGTGCGGGATGAGCTGATGGAGGGGCTGCTGGATCGGGCTCCGGAGACGACAATCTTTCTTTCGTCGCACGATTTGGCGGAGATCGAAAGTTTTTCGAGCCACGTGGGCTTTTTGCAACAGGGACGGTTACTTTTTTCCGAAGAGATGGGGGTTTTGTCGGAGCGGTTCCGGGAGGTGACGGTGATCCTGGAGAGTTTGGGAGCGGGCTCGGGGCTCGCCGGAGAGAATTTGTCACCGTCGTGGTTGCAATATGAGGCGACGGATTCGATGGTGCGGTTTGTGGAGAGCGCGTGCCGGGGAGCGGAGACGCGGGCGGAGCTGGAATCGAAATTTCCTGGGGCTCGGACTATTGAGATGGAGCCGATGCCACTGCGGGCGATTTTTCTGGCGATTGCGAAGGAGAAGCGCGGTAAACCCACTTCCCAACACCAGGGAGCCGTTCGGCTCGCCGCTGACGGCGACTCGCTCAGGCCAGGCAGTGGGGCACCCGGAGAGGGGAGCGGGATATGAAACAGGCGCTGCATATTTTCGCTAAGGATGCTCTGCATTTGTGGCCGGAGATTTTGGTCTCGCTTGTAATCACGGGGTTGTTTTCGTGTACGTATCGATACACGTGGATGGCGGATCTGGCCCCAGGGATCCCGAAGTTGCAATATATGCAGAAATTGGCCGAGATTGTGGCGGGCTTTGTGCCGCTGAGTTGGTGGATTCTCATCACGCGCGTGGTCCATGCAGAGAGCCTCGTTGGGGATCGGCAATGGTGGATTACGAGGCCCTATGAGTGGTCGCAGCTGTTGGGAGCGAAGCTCCTGTTCCTGGCGGCATTCGTGCTGCTGCCGTTTTTTGCCGCGCAGTGCGTGCTCCTGGAGGAAGCGGGATTCCGCTGGTTCGAGTATTTGCCGGGACTGGGACTCAATCTGGTGCTGGTGTTTGGAATTCTGGTTGGACCTCTACTGGCATTGGCGGCGGTGACATCGGGCTTCGGCAAGATGACGTTGACGCTGCTGGGCGCGCTGGTTGTGGTCATTTTGATTGGAGTTCTCGGAGCGTGGAAGGATACCGGGGGCATGGCGAGCTATGGTGACGACGCAGGTGGGGCCGCATCGTTCCTGTTGGTTCTTGTATGTTGCGGAGCGGCGATCGTGGTGCAGTACGCGAGACGGATGTCGTGGATGTCACGTCTGCTGTTGTTTTCGGTGTTGGCGCCGTTTGCAGCCGCTGTTTCGCTGGATTCCCTCCCGAAGTTAATCGCGATGGCGTATCCACGGACGAAGGGTTCTGTTCTGGTGGTCTTCGACCCACAAGGAGGGCACTCGCCGGCGACGGATGCGGACAATGGCCGGGTTGGAGTTTCAGTTCCGCTGGTGATGTCGGGAGTTGTAGACGGAACCGCCGTGAGAGTAGACGGTGTTCGGGCTACTTTCGAGAGCCAGGACGGGCGGACGTGGACGTCGCCATGGCTGCCGATTTACGGGCCGATGCACTTGCCGGAATCGAGTAAAGCCGGATTGCCGCTGCAGGTGGACCGGAAGTTTTTCGATCACGCCCGGTCGAAGCCGGTGAACGTGTATCTAAAGCTCGCGGTCACGACCTTGAAGGCGGGCGTGGACAGGCGCGTTGTTTTGACCGGACAGGATTTCTCTGTGCCCGGTGTTGGGATTTGTTCGTGGAACCCAACGACGCAGACGATGTTTGACACAACGGAGGTCACCTGTCTGTCGCCGATGCGCGAGCCGGATTTCACTTTTGTGAGCGTGCAACTGAATGAGTCTTCGTGCACGGATGACGACGCAAGGGACGAGGTTCCCGGTGCGGGTACGGTTGGGGGGGCGATGGGCGAATTATCCCCGGCGCCAGCGGAATTCGGGATCACCTCGGTGTGGTCGCGGTCGGTGTGGCTCAATGACTTCGGCACCGACGTGGAGCGAAGCGGGAGAATCCTGCACCCGCCGCCGCTGTTGTGTCCTGGGACCCCGGTTCATTTCACACGTTACACGCTGATGAATCGCTCCGAGGTCGATGTGACGCTGCCGCAATTCCAGCTGCCGGAGTTCGAGCGCTTTACGATTTTGCGCAAGAGATAGCGGCGCAGGGAAGGCGATGGGCTGAAAATCGATAGATGGAAGATGGGCCAGGACGGCCGCGACTTCTAATCAGGACTGATCGCAGGCGGGATTCTGAGCAGGCGTTCGGCGTTTTGGTGGGCGATTTTGTTGAGGTCCGTGGGGCTGACAGGGAGTGAGTCGAGGAAGCGGCGACCTGTCTCGGTTGGGCTGAAGGGGTAGTCGATGGAGAAGAGGATGCGGTCGGCTCCGACGACTTCGAGCGCGCAGAGGAGCGGCGGGAGGGTGAAGTATCCGCTGGTGGTGATGTGGAAGTTCTGGTGGAAAGTTTCCGCGACGGAGCGGCTGCGCTTTTGACGGCTGCGGGAGAGGACGGCGTCGGCGCGGGCGAGCGAGAAGGGAAGATTTTCGCCCATGTGGCCGATGATGACCTGGAGGCGCGGGTAGCGTTCGAAGAGGCCAGTTGCTATGAGGCGGAGCGCGTGCATGCCGGTTTCGACGTGCCAGCCCCAACCGGCAGTCGCGAGCATGAGGCCGAGGTCTTCGGGTAGTCCGGTGAAGTACGCCTGCATGACGGGCGCGGGTGGCGGCGCGGGGTGGAGATAGACGGGCGCATCGAGGGAGTGCGCGGCTTCCCAGAAGGGCGTGAAGCGGGGATCGTCGAGGAAGAGGCCGCCGGTTGTGCCGTTGACCATGGTTCCGACGAAATGGAGTTCGCGCATGGAGCGCTCGAGTTCGCGTGCTGCTGTGTCGGGATACTGGAGGTTGAGGGTCGCGAAGGCGGCGAAGCGATCGGGGTGCGCGGCGACGGCGGCGGCGAGAATGTCGTTGGTGTCGTGAGCGAGCGATGTGGCGGTCGCGGAGTCGATCTTATCCATGTCGCCGCCGGCGAGAGAGAGCACCTGCATGTCGATGTGGGCGGCGTCCATGGCGGCGATGCGGCCGTCGCCGATGTCGAAGAGCAGGGCCTGGACTCTCTTCATGAATTCATTTGCGGTGTGGCTGCGCTGGGAGTGGGCTTCGACGGCTTCAAGGAATGCGGGCGTGGAGATGTGCTCTTCGAGGGTGATGGTGCGCATGGATTCAGTCTATTCAGATGAGATGAACACAGCGTTGGATGCGCAACGCCGGGATGGTACGGCGATCAGCGGTTGAAGGGATATTCCTGGATCCAGTGGAAGCCTCGGGTGACGAGGAGGAATTTGTTGCGGTCCTCGATGCGGAGCTGGATGTGGGTCTTGTGGCCATTGAGGTCGCCGTCGAGGATGAGCTGGTCGGGAGCGGGGCGGGCGAAGGTGAAATTCAGCTTCTGATTATTGCCGCGGCGCTGAGTGAGTGCGATGGTGTTCTTCTTCGTGTCGATAGTGGCGGTGTAGTACGATTCGGCGTCGTTCAGCTGCTGCGCTGCGGCAAGGTAGCGGTCGAAGATGATGCGGCGCCAGCGGTCGTTATCCGTAAGGAGCGGCGGGCGAAGTTGGCCGTCGGTTGAGAACTGCTCGACATCCCAGATGCCGTAGAGCGCTGGTTTCGGAGCGCCGGGGCCGTACTTTCTCCATTCGATGCGTGCGCCCCAGATGTTGGCGGTGATGAGCCAGATCGCAAAGAGAGCTTGCACGGCGAAAGCGATGTGGTTGGCGCGTGGCGAGCGGAAGAGCGGCGGTTTAGGCGAGGGCTCGGCGGTGCGGTTGAGGAAGAAGAAATTCGCGAGGCGGCGGAAATCCGGGGCGAGGAGAAAGAGCGACAGGAGAACGAGTTGGAAGGAGAGCAACTTGACCGGGACGTCGTAGGTCATGTTGAGGAGGAAGACGTAAGACATGTCGGCGAGAGAGATGAGGGCGCCGAGGGTGGCGGTGTGCGGAATGAAGAGGAGGAGACCGCCGAGCAGTTCGAGGCAGCCGGCGGCGATTTCATAGTGCTGTGATGCGCCGACAGAGGACCAGAGGACGCCCATGGGGGAGAAGTTGCCGAAGGGCTCGA
>Ga0182015_10006869_pt1 | contig 11257 bp, 10 predicted proteins | sample 712P3MmetaG_FD_120478 | JGI IMG/M metagenome (GOLD analysis project Ga0182015, IMG submission 120478) | Permafrost microbial communities from Stordalen Mire, Sweden - 712P3M metaG | ecosystem: Environmental > Terrestrial > Soil > Wetlands > Permafrost | place: Sweden: Stordalen | collected...
GACCGGGGCCTTGGTCCAAGTGCTCTCGGACTCGAGTTACGGATTTGATAATCCACAGTCAGTGACGTCAGACGGCACTCACGTGTGGGTGGTGAACGCTGGCAACGGAACACTCAGCGAACTTTCCGCAAAGTAATTTTCGTTCGCACGTTGGTCCCATGCCTCCCTTTCCGATTTTGGCAACTTTGAAACACTCTCGCGCCAGTGCCGACAGGTATTGCACCAGGTCCCAAGGGGGGAAATAGGCGCGCGATTCAACGAACGATGAACCACCATCTTGGCGATCGTGTCGGCTCACGTCGGAGTTCAATTTAATCGAATGGCGAACGTCTTCTACCCTTAAATACCACTGAGTTCTTAGATCAAATGCACCCTCCCAGGCACACCACTTGAGTTGAGTATTCACTCAGTGTATACTTCGGAGTTATGAGTGTTCCCTTGACCTTACTGGGCCTGCTTGAACGAGAGCCCAGCCACGGATATGACCTGAAGCGCGACTACGACACATACTTCGGACGTTCGAAACCTCTGCCCTTCGGCCAGGTTTACGCGACGCTTGCCCGGTTGTCCAGAGACGGCAAAGTCGCGCCGGGAGAGGTAGAGCCAGGCGACGGGCCGGATCGGAAGCGTTACACGATTACCGATATCGGCAAACTTGAGTTTGAGACCTGGCTCAGGGAACCCGTGGAGCCCGAACCCCACCTCCAGACTGTGCTGTTCGCCAAAGTGGTACTGGCGCTGATGCTTGGTCGCTCCGCAGAGCAGTACCTGGACACACAACGCGCCGCACACCTACAACGCATGCGCGAACTCACTGAGTTGAAACGGCGGGACAACCTTATCGACGCGTTACTCGCGGACCACGGGTTGTTTCACCTTGAAGCCGACCTTCGTTGGATCGACACGACCGCTGCCCGACTTCCCTATCTCGCGCAGGCGGTGGCGTCATGAGTATTGCGACCAAGGCCCTTGATGTTCAAACAACTGATTACTTAATTGAAGCGCGCGAGGTTGTGTTCGACTTTGGCGAGACGCCAGCCCTACGAGGAGCGAATTTGTCAATTCGTGAAGGTGAGATACTTGCGGTCATGGGTCCGAGCGGTTCGGGCAAGTCGACCCTCTTGCATTGCCTAGCGGGCATTCTCACCCCCAAGCAGGGTGAGATCCGTTTTTCGGGTCAGCGCATCGATACCCTCAGCGAGAATAAGCGCAGCGAACTCAGACGAAACTCCTTTGGCTTCGTATTCCAGTTCGGTCAGTTGGTGCCAGAACTGACGGCTGAAGAAAACGTTGCGCTACCGCTTCTGCTCGACGGCTTGCGACGAAACGAGGCCCTCTCACGCGCTCGCGAATGGTTCGAGCGCCTTGGAATCGAGGGCCTCGAGCGACGACGCTCAGGTGAACTTTCTGGCGGCCAGGCCCAGCGCGTTGCCCTCGCGCGCGGACTTGTCGCGCATCCAAAGATTCTCTTCGCTGATGAACCCACCGGCTCGCTGGACTCATTGACTGGCGAACTCGTTATGGAGTTGCTTGTGTCAGCGGCGCGCCAAGATGGAACCACAGTCGTACTAGTAACCCATGAGCCGCGGGTCGCCGCGTACGCGAGCCGAGAAGTGATTGTCCGCGACGGCCTCGTGACGTCCTTAACTTCTGACACTCGCGCACTATGACCGGATTCGGTCTTCGCCTGACATTGCGCGGTGGAAGAGAGTCCCTAATCCGTTTGGTCGTCATGGCGCTTGCGGTGGCCGTCGGGGTGGCCATGCTTCTCGGGACCATGGCGATCGTTAACGCGTTGGGTAAACAGAATGATCGTGGGGCGTGGCTCTCGACTACACCTCGATTTGTCAACGGAAATCTTCAGGGGCGACATCACCCGGGCGACATCTCTTCACCCAAGTCTGAACCGCTCTGGTTTTTGGTGAGCACTGACGAATTCGAAAATCAATTGATTGTCCGAGTGGACGTCGCAGCAACTGGTGCTCGCTCAGTGGTCCCGCCGGGCATTCCACGGCTTCCCGGACCGGGCCAGTTCTACGCTTCGCCGGCGCTCAGTGCGTTGCTTCACACCACGCCCAAAAGCGAACTGGGCAATCGCTTCGGTGGGATCGAAATCGGGATCATTGGGTCGACGGCGTTGCCCTCTCCGAGTGATCTCGTCATCATCATCGGTCAACACGCTTCCACCTTGTCGAATGTTCCTGACGCTGGAAAGATCACTAGATTTGCAGCTTCGTCTAACAATGGTGGCCCGGATAGCATGGGCACGACCGACCTTCAAATCGTCTTGGCCATCTTGGCGCTGGTGCTTCTGTTTCCCGTCTTAGTGTTCATCGGCACGGCGACGCGACTCTCTGCTGCCCGACGTGAGCAACGTTTCGCCGCCATACGACTCGCCGGCGCGACGCTACGACAAGTCGCAGTCATCTCAGCGGTCGAGGCCGTCGTCGCTGCCCTAGCCGGTGTCGCCGTCGGATTCTGCATTTTCTTCCTAATTGAACCTGCACTAGTCCTTGTCCCTTTCACTGGACAGTCTCTCAATGCCGGTGACCTTTCCATCGGACTAGTAGACATACTCGTCGTCGTCATTGGTGTGCCGGCGGCCGCGGTCGTGGTGGCTCGCGTCGCCCTAAGACGAGTTCGAATCTCACCACTCGGCGTTACGCGGCGGGTCACGCCATCTCCGCCGCGGATCTACCGCGTCCTGCCCCTGCTCGCTGGCGTCGCGGTTCTCGTATACTTTGTCGCCGTTGGCCGTCCCGCCAGTGCAGGTGGCCAGATCCAGGCCTATCTGGTTGCGTTTTTTCTGATCATGGTCGGACTCGTGACCTCAGGCCCCTGGCTCACGATGGTGGGTTCTAAGGTCATGGCCTCGAGGACTCGTCGTGTCCCGCTGCTACTTGCGGGTCGCCGGATGTCCGACAACCCACGTGGCTCGTTTCGCGCGATAAGCGGCCTCATTCTCGCTATTTTCGTCACGAGCGTTTCCGTTGGCGTCATATCTACTCTCCTAAGTGATCACGGATCCACGAGTTCCGGGTCTCCGGCAAGCAAGACCGTGGCCGACCAGTTTGTCTTTAGCCAGAACGGTTCCGTGCCTTCTGTGCCATCCATTGTGTTGACCTCACTCAGTTCCATCCATGGCGTGACCGGCGTCACCGTCGTCTACGTCGCGCCAACCGGGATGCAAACCAGCGCTCGAGTGCCCGACATCAACGGACTCGGGGGCAGCGTCCAGTATGGAGTGGCGTCATGTGCCGACTTGGCAAACACACCCGCGCTTGGACAGTGTCATCCAGGTGCCGCCTACGCTGCGCTCGGTGATGACATTGCCTTCATGCCGGTCACGAAATCAATAACAATTCCCGCATCGACGACGTGGCCCGCCGCTCACGTCTCTGAAAGCGTCACGAGCCAACCCGTTCAGTTGGTCGCGGTGGCGACGAACGGTTCGGCATCGGCGATTGCACGGTCCGAGACGGTGCTCGACAAGGCCTTTCCCTTCGTCGGCTCAACGAGTCTCTTCGGCCAAATCGATTCCGGGAGCTCTCAACTGCTGTCCGAGCTAAAGACATCGAGTGAGGTCGTGATCCTGGCGAGCTTATTGATTGCCGGGTGCAGCCTTGCGGTCGCCTCAATCGCCGGTGTGAGTGAGCGCAAACGGCCGTTTAGCTTGTTGCGCCTCACCGGCGTGCCGGTTGGCGTGCTTCGACGCGTCGTCGCACTTGAGACCGCAGCACCACTTGTCATCATCGCGGTTGCATCGGCCGTGGTCGGTTTGGTCGCTTCGGACATGTTCTTGAAATCACAACTGGGCCTGACATTGCGGCCTCCGGGGATTTCGTACTTTCTCATCGGGCTGGGCGGCCTGATCGGGTCGCTCGCGATCATCGGTTCGACCCTGCCTCTGCTTGATCGCATCACGCGACCTGAAGACGCGCGGATGGAATAGACGTCCGTGTTTTCGATTCCGTGAATTCCCCAGAAGAGTTCGCCAAATCTCGACTCCGACGTCAATATTGGGACGATGAGAAATCGACCGAGAAAAGTGGCGCGGAGCGCCATGGCGGTCGAAAGGTATCAATTCTTCGGATAATGAATGTGAGTGATCAACTCCAGGTTCGGTCGCGAACTACACGAAGTTTGGAATCGAGGTTCAAAGTTCAACACTTTGAGTTGCTGAAGTAATCCCTGAAATTAAGGACCGACAACTCCTGAACTCACCGCACGACAAGTGAATGTCACTATTGATGCAAGAATGTTGGTGGACCGCATATGCGCGATGTCTTCACCCAGACATTGGTGCCCCCGGCAGGAATCGAACCTGCGCACATGGCTTCGGAGGCCAATGCTCTATCCGCTGAGCTACGAGGGCAGTTCAGCAAGCCTACCGGACTGTTTTGAATTGCCCCGAATGAGTGTCGGACCTAAAGAACCTTCGAGAGAAAACTCTGAAGTCGCACGCTCGATGGGTTCACGAGCACGGTGCGGGGATCACCGGACTCTTCGATCACGCCCGCATCGAGGAAGTAGACAGTGTTAGCAACCTCGCGTGCGAAGTTCATTTCGTGAGTTACGACGATCATCGTCATGCCGCTGCGCGCCAGGTCCTTCATGACCTCGAGCACTTCGCCCACGAGTTCGGGGTCCAACGCCGATGTGGGTTCGTCGAAGAGCATGAGTTTGGGGTCCATGGCCAGTGCCCGGGCTATAGCCACGCGTTGTTGCTGGCCGCCGGAGAGTTGACTGGGGTAGTTCTCTTCCTTGTTATCAAGCCCCACTCGCGCAAGCAGCTCACGGGCCTTGGCTATTGCGGCCCTTTCATTGATGTCCTTAACTTTCATCTGGCCGATCGTGATGTTCTCGAGCACATTGAGATTCTGAAACAGATTGAACCGCTGGAAGACCATTCCGATCTGGGCGCGCTGGGCGCAGATCTGCTTGTCATTGAGTTCGTGAAGTTTGTGGCCCCTCATCTCGTAGCCCACCAGGTCGCCGTCGACCCGCAGCTCGCCGGCGTCGTGTTTCTCGAGGTGGTTGATACAGCGCAGCAACGTGCTCTTGCCCGAGCCTGAAGGTCCAATTAGGCAGGTGACTTCTCCACGCTCGACAGTCAGGTCAACGCCCTTAAGAACCTCGACGCCCGCGTAGGACTTCATGACGCCGCGCGCTTGGACCATTGGCTCGCTCACCGGGACACCTCAATGTCGATCCCGCGGCGAGTGCGGACTTTTGCAGCTACGCCCTGAAGGTCCCGACGCAGGCGCTGCAGTGGCGTGGGAGGTGGCGTGCGCAGAGCACCCTTGGCGAAGTGACGCTCCAGGTAGAACTGCCCGATGGACAGCACCGTGGTCACAATGAGGTACCAGATGCTCGCCACGATCAAGAGCGGTATCACTTGGTACGTGACCGAGTAGATATTCGTGACGGCCCCGAGCAACTCAATGACACCTGCGGTACTCGCCAGCGATGAAGTCTTCAACATAGAGATGACCTCATTGCCCGTGGTCGGCAGAATTACTCGCATGGCTTGGGGCAGCACAACGTGGCGAAGCGTTTGGCCTCGACCCATGCCGAGTGACGTGGCCGCTTCCGTTTGACCTTCGTCGACCGCAATAAGCCCGGACCGCGTGATTTCTGAAAAATACGCCGCTTCGTTAAGGCCAAGTGCGACAACTGCCGAGAAGACGGGGGTAAAGACGGCGTTGTCATTGATATGCAAGAACGCCACATGGAAGAAAGGCACCCCCACCGTGAGGGAGGGAAAGATCGCGGCGATATTGAACCAGAAAATCAACTGGACCAACACTGGAGTGCCACGAAAGAACCACGTGTACGACCACGCCGTTGCCGACAAGAGGCGACTATGTGAGAGGCGCATGATCGCGAGCAAGACTCCAAGCACAATGCCGATGACCATTGCCAACGCGGTGATCTCTAGGGTAACGAGTAAACCGTGGAGCACTTCACTCGACGTGAAGTAGTGCCACACCACGTTCCAACTGAAGCGCCAGTTGATCGTCGGATGGCAACGTATAACGCCGTTGATCGTTCGGCACGTTCTTTGGCCGTTGGGCACCTTGGAAAACAATGTGTGCACCAACATTGCAATGAGGATGACTGCGACGACACCGCCGACCCACCGCCCATAGTGACGAACGGGGACGACCTTTACAGGTGTGTCCCCGTTCGTTTCCATGTGCGTTGTTTAACTACTGGTTCTTAGGAGATTGCTCCGTTAAGAACAATCTTGCTGGTCGGCAGTGCTCCGGCCGTGACACCCCAATGACTCAAGATCGCCGCGTACGTACCGTTGGCGATCAACGTCTTCATCGCGGCTTGAATCGCCTTTGCGAGGCCCAAACCAGCGGGAGTCTTGGGTGTTGCGATGCCATAGGGCGCGACTTCAATTGCGCTGCCCACGGATTTGAAGGCACCGTGAGACTGTGCCACCACGTAGTCAGCCACTTGGCTGTCGAGGAAGCCGACGATCGAGTGACCTGAAGAGACCGCGAGGTTGGCTTCGGTTTGCGTGGGGAAGGCCGACACGGTCAACTTCTTGCTCGCGGGACACTTTTTGGCGGTCGCGACTGCATCACTCTGCTCGCTCGTACCGGTCTCGACGGCAACGTTGAGGCCACACAGGCTCATGAGTCCCGTAAAGGTGACCTTGGTGGACGACTTGGCGTAGATGCCCTCGCCAGCCTGGAAGTAGTCAACGAAATTCACCTGCTTCTCGCGCGACTTTTCGTCGGTGAACGACGAGTTGCCGATTACGTACTTGCCCGAGTCGATTCCCGCGAGGATGTCGTCGAAGGTGACGTTGTTCTCCTTGATCTTGATCTTCAGGGTGGTGGCGACGGCCTTCAAGAGGTCGACGTCGAAACCGACCATGGTCGTCCCGCTCATTGATTCGTCGGGCGCGTAGGTCGCGTCGGTCGCGACCTGGAGCACAACACCCTTGTACTGGGCGGGAACCAGTCCCGCGTCCATCGCGTTGTACTTGCCGCTCGTGGTTGAGGCACCGGCGCCCGCGACGAGCGTCGAGGCCAGCACCAACGAGGTAATTCCTGAAACGACGAGCGCTTGGCGCACCCGTGAAATCCGTAGCATTTGAGCTCCCTAACTTTTTCTTGCCGAGGTCGGCGTCTGGGTTCCATTGATACCAGATAATGAGACGTCAGGGAACGCGGACCGAACGAAATGGTGCTTAAGAGTTCTTGACGACGCAAACCGGGCCAATATTGGCCTTTGTCGTCCGATGATGAGCTTGCGAGCGATCGGAGTCGGACACGAATGGCGTGAGCGTTGCGAGCGATGAGTAGTGCTGCGTAATTGCATCGGAGCGAAACTCACACTTGCTTGGCGATGAATCAGCGGTGATCTCGACGTGGAACAACCATCCAACGACCTCGGTCCAGCGCGGGCGTCGACAACTCGTAAAGTTTATGTATGAGTATCGAGCCCATCCAAGCCTCTCTACTGAGTGATACGGCGCTACTCAGCGACGGCGACGTGAGCGTGGGCGGCGTCTCACTACGAGACCTCGCGACGACCTACGGCACACCGCTCTTTGTCTACGACGAGGCGACGCTGCGCGCGCGCTGCCGTGAGGCCGCGACTGCCTTTGACGATGGCGTGGCTTTTGCTTCAAAATCGTTTCTCTGTGGTGCCATGGCCCGCCTGGCTTTTGAAGAGGGTCTGTGTATTGATGTCGCGACTGGAGGTGAGCTCGACCTCGTCCTTCGTTCGGGCGTTCCCGCTCGGCGAATCATCATGCATGGCAATAACAAGTCGCGCCAAGAGATTGAGCGGGCGCTGCACGCGGGCGTGCATCGACTCGTGGTGGACAACTTCGACGAGATTGAACTGCTCAAGTCGCTAGTGAACTCCGGCACGCCGCTCAACTGCCTTATCCGCGTGACGCCGGGCGTCGAAGCGCACACCCACGAGTTCGTTCGCACCGGTCAAGAGGACACCAAATTTGGATTTTCTGTTTCGACCGGAGAGGCGAGACGCGCGATCGATATGTTGCGAGCAATCTCGGGACTGACATTGCACGGCGTGCACGCACACATTGGTTCTCAGATTTTTGAAGTTGACGGGTATCGCGAGACCATGGGCATCCTCGCGGGCTTTACGCACGACGACGGCTTTGACGAATTGTGCGTTGGTGGTGGACTGGGCGTGGCGTACGTCGCGGGGGAGAGTGCGATCTCAATCACTGAGTGGGGCGACGCGGTTCGTGCGGGCGCGCGCGAGGCGGGTCTCGGTGACGGCGTACGCCTCATGGCCGAACCCGGTCGCGCTATCGTGGCCCAGGCCGGGATCACGCTCTATCGCGTCGGGGCGGTCAAGCCCGTCACGCAGAGGACCTACATGGTGGTCGACGGGGGAATGAGTGACAACCCACGACCGGTGCTCTACGGATCGGGTTACGAAGCGTTTGACGTCGAGCACCCGCTCGACGAGCGCCCCCAGAACGTGCGTCTCGTGGGCAAGCACTGTGAGAGTGGTGACGTGCTGGTCGACGAAGCGTGGTTGCCCGCGAAATGTGGCGTCGGCAGCATCATCGCGACGCCGGTGACTGGTGCGTACGGATACTCCATGGCGTCGAACTACAACCGGGTTCCGCGCCCGGCGGTGGTCTTTGTCGGCAAAGGCACCGCTCGCCTCGTGCTGAGAAGAGAGACACACGAGGACCTCGCACGCCTGGAAATGTGAAGAGGTCAAAGTAACGATTCCGGTTAGCCTTATGTAATGACTACTCCGGTCGTACGAGTCGGCGTTATTGGGGCTGGATTTGTTGGAAGTGCCCTTATTGAGCTGCTGGGTGATACCTCACGCAACGTGGCCCTGGTCGACGCGGCGACATCTGCGCTCGAGATCGTGGGCGTCGCCGTCAATGACTCTTCAAAGGACCGACCAGGGATTTCGTCGGAGTTGTTGACGTCCGACGGCGCTGCGCTGGCGGCCCGCAAGGACCTTGACATCCTGGTTGAACTGATGGGCGGAATCGAGCCGGCGCGCAGTTACATTGAAACGGCCCTAAAGAATGGCGTGTCGGTAGTGACGGCTAACAAGGCGCTGATGGCCCACTGCGGCACGGAGCTCGCACAACTGGCACACGAACACAGCGCCGACCTGTTTTACGAAGCGGCCGTGGGCGGTGGTATCCCCATACTGCGCGCCCTGCGGACCTCGCTCGCTGGCGAACGCATTGACCGGGTGATGGGCATTGTCAACGGCACCACCAATTTCATTCTTTCCAAGATGACGAGCGAAGGCAGTGACTACGCCGAGGTACTCGCCGAAGCTCAGTCACTCGGATACGCCGAGGCCGACCCGACGGCCGACGTGGAAGCGTTCGACGCCGCTGCAAAGGTGCAGATCCTTTCCTCCTTGGCCTTTGGCACTGAACTCGTGGGTGAGGAGATCTTGCGCGAGGGCATCACCGGGGTGCGATCGATCGACGTGGAGTTCGCGACTCGCGCCGGTTACGTCATCAAGCTGCTGGGTGTTGCCGAGCGCGTGGGCGAGGACGGACTATCGCGGCGAGCGCATCCCGCGATGGTGCCCGCCGAGCATCCTCTTGCCTCCGTGCACGGAGCGATGAATGCAGTCTTCGTTGAAGGCGCAGTTAGCGGCCCCCTGATGTGGCTCGGCCAAGGAGCGGGAGGGCGACCTACCGCGACGGCAGTGCTCGGCGACGTGCTGGACGCGGCACGAAATCGCATCAGCGGTCGACACGATGTTCCCTTCAGTGTTGACAACACGTTGCGCAGCGTGAACGGCGGCGACCTGCCGAGCGCGTTCTATATCAGCCTCGACGTTTTGGACGAACCCGGCGTGCTCGCTGCGGTGGCGGGCATATTCGGCAAGAACAACGTGTCCATCAAGTCAATGGAGCAGTCCGGCTTCGGAAACGAAGCACGTCTGTCGTTTCTCACGCACGAAGCCCTTACTCGCGACGTGCACAATACGATTGAAGACCTCTCGAAATTGGAGTCGGTTGATTCGGTGGGCGCGTGCATTCGCGTTATCGAAGGTGGCGTGCAGTGATTGGATGGAACGGTCTGCTGGCGGAATACGCGCAGTGGTTCAACCTTGACGGCGTTGACGAGGTCGTCACGCTGCAAGAAGGAAATACCCCGCTCATCCACGCCGATCGACTATCCGAACGTCTCAGCGCGGACGTCTGGCTCAAGTGCGAGGGGCTCAATCCTTCGGGTTCCTTCAAGGATCGCGGCATGACGATGGCTATCACCAAGGCCAAGGCCAGTGGGGCCAAGACCGTGATCTGTGGCTCCACCGGTAACACGTCAGCGGCCGCCGCGGCCTATGCCGCCAAGGCTGGCATGGACTGCGTGGTGTTGGTCCCGCAAGGCAAAGTCGCGCTGGGCAAGCTCGCGCAATCGATGGTCTACGGCGCCCAGGTGCTGCAAATCGAGGGTAATTTCGATCAGGCGCTCAACCTGGCCCGTGAACTCACCCAGCACCTGCCCATCACCATCGTCAACTCCATCAATCCCGATCGCATTGAAGGTCAAAAGACCGGCGCTTTCGAAATCGTCGACGTGCTCGGAAGGGCACCTGACATCCTCTCAATCCCGGTCGGCAACGCCGGCAATATCACCGCCTACTGGCGCGGGTTCACGCAGTATCACGTCGCCGGACGCGCGACCACACTTCCCAAGATGTGGGGCTTTCAAGCCGCCGGCGCCGCACCCATTGTGTTGGGCCACCCGGTTGCCAATCCAGAAACCATCGCGACCGCCATACGCATTGGCAATCCCGCCAGCTGGGTGCCCGCACTCGAAGTGATTCACGAGTCGCTTGGTGACATTCGCGCGGTGACCGACGACGAAATTATCGACGCGTATCAATTTTTGGCGCGTAATGAATCAATTTTTTGTGAACCGGCATCGGCAGCGTCAGTCGCAGGCCTATTAAAATTCGGCGTGCCCAAGGACAGCACGGTCGTCTGCGTCTTAACTGGCAATGGACTCAAGGACCCTGATACCGCAGTCTCAACGAGCAAGAGTCCGACGGTTGTTGACGCCTCGATCAAGGCCCTGCTGGCAATTCTCAGCTAAGACGTTTACAACGGCGCTGTAGTCGGCTACACTGGAGATGTCGTCCGCGACCGGCCTCTCGCCGACGTGCGGAAATCTTTCCAAGACGGCACTTCTTGATTTTCTTCTCCGTTCTGCTGAACCTTTGCGGGCGGCGAGAAAGGAATACCTATGGCTGTAAA
>Ga0182015_10006870_pt1 | contig 11255 bp, 8 predicted proteins | sample 712P3MmetaG_FD_120478 | JGI IMG/M metagenome (GOLD analysis project Ga0182015, IMG submission 120478) | Permafrost microbial communities from Stordalen Mire, Sweden - 712P3M metaG | ecosystem: Environmental > Terrestrial > Soil > Wetlands > Permafrost | place: Sweden: Stordalen | collected...
CCAACTCGGCGGCACGTTCCCAGACGGTCCGCGACATTATCCGAACGGCACCCGCGGGTTTATAATAGAACTTCCCGCATTGCCGTGCGGCAACTTCACTGAGCGGCTCGATTGCCTGCGCGGAGGCATTTATGGCGGAAGTTCGGATGGCTCTCGGAAACAAACTCGAAGAAGTTCGGCAGAACTGGTCCAAGACGGGACAGGAGTTCCGCCGGGTATTTACCGACGGAAAGCTTTCGCCTTACGATGCAGTCGAGTGGGAGAAGCGCACCGCTGCGATTGGAAACGATAAGGGGCAGACGATTTTCCGCCAGGAAAACGTCGAAGTGCCCAAGTCGTGGTCGCAGACCGCGACAAACATCGTCGCTTCAAAATATTTTCACGGCAAACTAAACACGCCCGAGCGCGAGACGTCGGTGCGGCAATTGATCGGCCGCGTGGTGGATTCAATCGTGCGTTGGGGCGAGCAGGGCGGCTACTTCGTTTCCGCCGAATCGCGCGACAATTTCCGCGATGACCTTGCGCATCTTCTGGTCGAACAGAAAATGGCGTTCAATTCTCCTGTGTGGTTCAACGTCGGCGTGCAACCTAAGCCGCAATGCTCCGCGTGCTTCATCAATTCCGTCCAGGACAACATGGAATCCATCATGGGCCTGGCACGAACGGAAGGAATGCTCTTCAAGTGGGGCTCCGGAACGGGCACAAACTTCTCGACGCTCCGTGGCAGCCGCGAAACGCTTTCGGGCGGCGGGATTGCATCGGGCCCGGTGAGTTTCATGCGCGGTTTCGACGCGTTCGCCGGCGTGATTAAGAGCGGCGGCAAGACGCGCCGCGCCGCCAAGATGGTGATCCTCAACGTGGATCACCCGGACATCGCAGAATTCATCGATTCGAAAGTGAAGGAAGAGCGCAAGGCGCAAGTGCTGATCGAGCAGGGCTACGATCCGGCGATAGACGGCGAAGCGTACACTTCAATTTTCTTCCAGAACGCGAACCACTCCGTCCGCGTCACCGACGATTTCATGCAAGCCTCCGAGGAAGACCGCGACTGGTGGACGAAGAATGTAAACGACGGCAAGCCGACGGAGAAATTCAGCGCGCGCGAATTGCTGCGCCGGATGGCTGAATCGGCCTGGCAGTGCGGCGATCCGGGAATGCAGTACGACACCACGGTGAATCGCTGGCACACGTGCAAGTCCACAGACAGGATTTTTGCGTCGAACCCCTGCTCGGAGTACATGTTCCTCGACGACACGGCGTGCAATCTCGCATCGCTCAATCTCCAGAAATTCCTTAGCTCGAACGGCACGTTCGATGTCGCCGGATTCCGGCATGCGGTGGACGTGACCATCACGGCTCAGGAAATCCTGGTGGACAACGCCAGCTATCCGACAGAGCGAATCGGAAAGAATTCACACGACTACCGTCCGCTGGGACTTGGCTACGCAAATCTCGGCGCGCTGCTGATGTCGCTCGCGGTGCCCTACGATTCCGATGCGGGCCGCGACATTTGCGGCGCCATCACGGCGCTGATGACCGGCGAAGCGTATTACCAATCCTCGAAAATTGCGGAGCGCATGGGGCCGTTCGCGGGCTATGCGCGGAATCGCGAGGCGATGCTCGACGTGGTTCGCATGCACCGCGATTCGACGCGGCCGATCAAAGCGGAGAACGTGCAGCCATCGCTGCTGCGCGCGGCGCAGGAAGCGTGGGATAACGCGCTCGCACATGGCGAGCAATTCGGGTACAAGAATTCGCAGGTCTCGGTTCTCGCGCCCACCGGCACGATCGGATTCATGATGGATTGCGACACGACCGGCATCGAGCCTGATCTCGCGCTGGTGAAGCAGAAGCGCCTCGTGGGCGGCGGCGTGATCAAGATCGTCAACAACACGGTGCCGCAAGCTCTGATGCGCCTCGGCTACACGGGCGAAGAAGTGGCGCAGATCGTGGATTACATTGACAGCAACTCCAAGATCGAAGGCGCGCCGCATCTGAAGCCCGAGCATCTTTTCGTGTTCGATTGCTCGCTTGCGCCCTCCGGCGGCGGCCGCTCGATTGCGTGGCGCGGACATTTGCGAATGATGGCCGCGGCACAACCGTTCCTCTCCGGCGCGATCAGCAAGACGATCAACATGCCGGAGGAATCCACTGTCGAAGACATCATGGAAGCGTATATTGAGTCCTGGAAGCTGGGACTGAAGGCCGTGGCGATTTACCGAGACAACTCGAAGCGTTCGCAGCCTCTTTCGGCCGCGCTCTCGAAGAAGGATGCCGCCGCCGCGCAAAGCGCAGCGGGCGCGGTCGCGGAAGAGCCAGATCGCCATCAGCGGGAACTTTTCCCCGAATCGAATCGCAGGAAGCTGCCAGCCGAGCGCCCTGCGGTCACCCACAAGTTTTCCGTCGCCGGGCATGAGGGCTACATCACCACCGGCATGTATGAAGACGGCAATCCAGGCGAAATCTTCATCAAGATGGCCAAGGAAGGCTCGACGCTTTCCGGCTTCATGGACGGAATTGCGATTTCGATTTCTATCGGCCTGCAATACGGAGTTCCGCTGAAGGCGTATGTGGACAAGCTGATGAACACGACGTTTGAGCCGCTGGGATTCACGGACAATCAAGATATTCGGATTGTGAGTTCGGTGCTCGATTACATCGCGCGTTATCTTGGCGGAAGATTTATCTCCACATCTTATTTGAAAATTCACGGAGCGCCGGGCGAGGCTGCGGCTTCCGCCGGGCCGACGCCGCTCTCGGCGATCGCAACCGCGAATTCGACGCCGTCAACGCGGATGGTGGATCCCACGCAGGGCCGGCCGATCATGGCGACCGGGCCGCTCTGCTCTGAGTGCGGAACACCGATGGTGCCGAATGGCAGTTGCTATAAGTGCGAGAACTGCGGCGGCACGTCGGGCTGCAGCTAAATAGAGCCTTATTCGTTTCACGTGCAGCGGTGGCCGTGAAATGCCGCACGAAATTCGGTGCGGCGCTACAATGGGCTCGCGATGCTCCGGACGCGCGAGATCATTCCGCCGCTGACGCTCCACTCCCTCGATGGTCGCACTGTGCGCGCCTGGGATTTCAAACAGAAAAAAAATCTCGTCATTTTATTTCTTCATGCGGGCTGCACGTCTTGCGAAGATTATCTCCGGCGAATCGCAGCGGATTCGGCGGCCTGGAGGGAAAATGGCGCCGTCGTTCTCGTTGCGCTGCTGGGCTCTCCCTTGCGAGCCGCAACGGATTTCCTGCCGGACAACGTCGTCGTTGGCTTGGATCCATCGTGGCGCGGGGCGAATGCGTTCCTCGGCCGCGACACGCTGGCTCCAGTTGGTGACGCTCGTGTGGGAGTGTTCGTCACGGATCGCTACGGCGAACTAGCCGCGCAATGGGAGATCGCGGCGAGCCACGAGTTCCCGACTTTGGCCACACTTCGCAGGCACCTCGAGCAAATCGAAATGGCTTGCGACCAATGCAGCACTCCACTTTGGCGGGTTGACGAAGGATAAACGGCGAGCCGAAAAAAATGAAGGGGTCCCGCGGACGAGACCCCTCGCTCAACTCCCAGAAATCCGGTTTCGGCGCGGCGAAACCGGCCCACCCCGGGAAGAAGAGACAGCCGGGATACACAGAGCACGCTCGATGCCACGAAACGCAGCTTTCGGTTCGATTTGCAGATGATTGTTTCGGTGAGACTTATGCGAAATTTCCGCGCCGAAACGATTCGGTGAAAAGGTTCCGTAATACGCTTTCTCACAAATCACGATACTGCGTTCTACAGTCTTTTGTATTAGGAGCACTAGGACCATCGCCCGAAGGGTTGTGAATTAAATCGCTGCGCTGAATTGCAATCCGCCCCGAGGCGAGGGGGCGCGCGGGCTCTGAGAACAAAAGAATGCTTCTTGAGTGGAGTTGCCTATATTTCAGCGCGCTTAGCTTGCGCCGAGGGAGGAGCGGAGGGCGAAGGCTAGGGATTCCGACCAGCGGCGGACATCGTCGTCGTGCTCGGCCTCGACCATTACGCGAGCGAGTGGCTCCGTGCCGGAATATCGGAGGACGATTCGGCCGGAATTGCCCAATTCGCGCTCGGCTTGCGCAAGGAGCGCTGCGATTTCGGGCAGGGTATCGAGGGGCGGCTTCGAACGGACGCGCACGTTCACGATAGTTTGCGGGAAAATTTTCAGATCGGCGACGAGCGAATCGAGCGGGCCTTTCAATGCGACGAGCGACGCGATTTTTATGGCGGTCAACATTCCGTCGCCGGTGGTCGCGTCATCGAGAAAAAGAATGTGTCCGGATTGTTCGCCACCGAGGTTTGCGCCGTTCCGCTGCATTTCTTCCAACACGTAGCGATCGCCCACGTCGGTGCGGATTAGTTTGAGGCCGGATTTTTCGAGCGCGCGCTCCAGACCGAGATTCGCCATTGTGGTTCCGACAATCGCCGGACCTTTAAGCAAACCGTGCTCTTGCATGTACCGGCCCATCGAGAGAAGCACGCCATCGCCATTGACCAATCGGCCTGATGCGCTTGAAAAAATGGCGCGATCGGCATCGCCATCAAATGCGACGCCGAGCGAAGCGTGCGTCTCGAGCACTTTTTCCTGCATGCCTTCGGGATGGAGCGAGCCGCAACCGGCGTTGATGTTTTGCCCGTCGGGCTGATCGTTGATGGCGATCACAGCGGCGCCCAGCGAACGGAAGAGAAGCGGCGCGAGGCGGCTGGCAGCGCCGTTCGCGCAATCAAGAACGATTCTCAGGCCGGCGAATTTCGCGCCTTCGAGAACGTCGGCGCGCAGGGATGCGAGATAGTCGTCGTCGAGCTTCGGGTCGGTGCGGATACGAGGCGGCGCGGCAACGCGCTCGCGCGAAGATTGCGCGAGAATTTCGCGTTCGATCTCAAGCTCCGTCGCGTCGGAGAATTTCATTCCTGCCGAAGAAACGAGCTTCACGCCGTTATCATGATAGGGATTGTGCGACGCTGAAATGATGACGCCGGCTGCGAAGCCTTCGTTCCGGACGAGCCAAGCCACGCCGGGCGTCGTGAGCACGCCCGAGGAGACGGTTTCAACGCCGCTCGCAGCCAAGCCTCGCGCGATGCATTCCTCGATGTGCGGACCGGATTCGCGCGTGTCGCGGCCGAATAGAACGCGCGCTTGCGCAGCGCCCGCCAAAGATTGAGACGTGAGATAAACGCCGAGAGCTGCGCCGACGCCCTCGAGCGTGGAGTCGTCGAGCGGATATTTTCCGGGGACACCGCGAATGCCGTCCGTGCCGAAAAGTTGTTTGCTCATGAGATCGAAATGTGAATGCCGAGTCTAGCACACCGGCTACGACCGCGATTTTGCCGCGCGCGACAGCGTGGCTGAGTACGCAACGCTCCCGCTCAGCGCTTCCGGAGGGCCACTTTGTCTGTGTTATCTTTAGATGAAATTATGGACACCCAGACGCCCATTATTACTGTGGCGAACGCGACTGTGCGCGCCAGTTCGACGAGCGCACGGATCATTGCGGCTGGAATCGTGATCGCGTTCTGTTACTGGGCGTCGAGCGTTATAGTGACGCTGCTTGTCGCCGTGTTGTTGGCCTACTTTCTCGATCCCATCGTAAGCTGGCTCGAAAATTGGCGCGTGCCGCGCGCGCTCGGGTCGTTTCTGATCGTGATCGTGTCCTTGGCAGCAGTCGCGCTTGTCGCCTGGATTCTAATTGACCGCCTTGACACATTTTTCGCCGACTGGCCAAAATTCCGGGCGCCGTTGCGGTCGTTCACCGACGCGATTCAGAAGCACATCGAGGGTTTTGAGGCGCGCGTCTCTGAAATCACACCAGCGGACCACGGGGGGAAAGTCGAACTGGTCACGGAATCGCATCCGTTCCGGTCAGTCGTTTTCGAACAGCTCAGCTCACTTTATTCGGTGCTCTTCGCGTTCACGTTTATTCCGTTTCTTCTGTTCTTCATGCTCGCGGCGAAGCGGCAGGTGTGGCACGCGACGATGCAGCTCTTTCCCGCGTCGGAACGCACGCAAGTGAGAGATACACTTGACGACGTGAGCGGCGTATTGCGCAGCTACGTGGTGGGCACGCTGCTGGTGGGAGTGATACTCGTTGTGCTGAGCTGGCTTTTCTTCTGGGCCATCGGGCTGGAATTCGCGTTTCTTACCGGACTGGTGTGCGGGCTGCTGAACCTCGTGCCATATCTCGGCGTGGTGCTGTCGTGGGTGCCAGCAACGCTTGTCGGATTGAAGCAATATCACACGATTGCGCCATTTCTGGGAATTTTTGCGGTGCTGACGTTTCTTCACGTGATTGCGGCGAACCTGCTTTTTCCGGCGATGGTCGGACGGCGCGTTCACTTGAATGCACTTGCGGTGACGATCGCGTTTCTTTTTTGGGGATGGCTGTGGGGCGCGGCGGGGTTGATTCTTGCGATTCCGATTACAGCGACAATCAAGGTGATCTGCGATCACGTTGATGGGTGGCAGCCTGTGGGGCGCTGGCTCGGCGCTTGAGTTGTTTGCTTCGGTCTGTTTACTTCAGGTTCGCTTCAGACTTTTCAATTGATTGATCACTCTTCGCAAGTCATCCTCGTCGCGAGGGGTCCCGGAGGCAGGGGGCTCCGGGCTTTGAGGATCATTGCGGGCTTCCTGAAACATTCGAATTGCGGCGATGCCTGCGGCGCCGGCGCGCGCGCATTCGGATGCGTTCGTGGGACTGACGCCGCCGATTGCTAGCACGGGAATTTTGATTTGGCCACAGATTTCGTGCAATCGCTCGATTCCTTGCGGCGGACCGAAGCTTGCCTTTGATGGCGTTTCGAAGACGGGACCGAAGATGACATAATCAGCGCCATCGAGTTCCGCCGATTGCGCCTGCTGGAGACTGTGGCACGACGCGCCGACCAGAAAGTTCGATGTACTCGCCGCACCGCTTTCCCGCCACTCTTTCACCGCGCGCACCGGAACAGATTCGGCGCCAAGATGCACGCCCGCGGCATGCGCGGCGACCGCGACATCGAGCCGGTCATTCACCAGAATTTTTGTCGGCGTGCCGGACGCAGCAGCGACAGCTTCGCGCGCGAGATGAATTAACTCCCGCCCCGATAAATCCTTCTCTCGAATTTGAATCCAATCCACCCCGGCTTCGATCGCGCGTCGAATTATTGCGAGAAGCTGAGCGAGCGGATCAGGCGCGAGACCGAGAGCTTTGCGGCCGGTAACGTAGCAGAGGATCGGAAAATCAGGTGGGGTCAACAAGTGCAGTGGCCCGGCGGCGAAAAGTCTCAGCGGCGAGGAACGCGTCCAGCAATCCTAATCCGGAAATGGCGCCCCGCAAGTATGGATTCAGGAGAAACGGGATGAGGCTCGGGAAGCGATTTAGAAAATAGTTCGCCTCCCAATATGTTGACCATGGCACGAGAATCAGAAGGAGACCGATTTCCAGCCACATCAGCAGGAAAAGCACACGAAAGACACGGTTCATTAAGTGTTCAGCGTTTTTGGAGCGTCGCGATGCGCTCGGCCACATCGCGATAGTCAATATTCACCGCATAGACCTGACGGAAACTGCTCAAAGCGTCGCGGGTTTCCCCCGCCAACTCCTGCGCGAGGCCCAGATCGTAGCGCAGAGCGAGAATCGTTTCCTGGTCGAGGCCCGGGATTTCGAGGGCGCGAGAATACCACACTGTAGCAATTTGCGGCTCACCCTTGTCAATGAAGGTCAGGCCGAGAAGGGTCGAGCACTGCATGGCGTAACGGAAAGGCTTGCCGCTCTTAACGGCTTTGGCGACTTTCTGGAATTCGCTGATGGCCTCGTCGAGAAGGCCCATCTCGCGGTAGGCGATGCCGAGGTTGTAATGCGTTTCGAGGTCTTCGTCTTCATCGCCCATCTCACCGAGGTCACTGCGAAATTCCTGGAAGACTTCTTCGAGTTGATTGAGATTTGCAGGGTTCGATGGATCGCTGTCTGACAAGGATTCTGTGGCAACGGCTTGCGGCGAGGCCGAGGCGGACCCGGAGGGCTGTCCAACCGGGGCTGCAGCGATGGGAATTTGATGGGCCGGTATTTTCGTGCGAGCCGGCGCTGGCTCTTCGACATCGCCAAATTCCGCAGCCAGATCGCTGAGGAATTCATTCGAGGTCATTGGCGAAGCTGCGTGCGAAGTTACTGGCGAAGCCGGGGGCGGGCTCGACGGCGATGAAGCAGGCGGCTCCGATGGCTCCGCGGGAACCAATTCGAACTCTTCTGTTTCTTCGCCGGCAGGCGCTTCGGCTTCCGATGCCGCTTCGGCTATCGGCGCTGCCTCAGTTTCTGGCGCGGCATGTTCTTCTGGCGCTACGTCTTCTGACGCCGCTACGGGGCTTTCTGCCATCGGCTCAGGCGCTGCTTCTTCGGCAGACAGCGATGTTTCGGCCTGGGATTCGGGGAGAGCATCGGCGACTTCGTCTTCGGCTTTGACTGTCTCGAGTTCGGCGCTTGCGCCGGCCGCTTCCGTCGCGCGGTCTCGGCTCAACGATTCCCATTCCGCGGAGAGATCCACTTCGGCCGCCTGCTCGGCCGGCTCCGGCTCGATCACGTTGACCGTGAATTCCTGCGGAGTTTGGTGCGGCTCAGAAATTGTTGACGACGGCGCGGCCGATGCAGAAATACTTGGGGCCGCCGGCACAGTCTTTTCGGACGGGAATTCAGCGGCGTGTTCGTATCTTTTCCGCAGCCCGGCAAAGCGCTCGGCGCTCGCGTGATCGCCGCGCTGTGAATGAATTCGTTCAAGCGCCGCGGCCATTGCAGCCGTGCGCGCATCGTTGCCGCTGCCCAGGGTGATATCGAGAAGCCGCTCGAGGGCGGGCGTATATCGTGGCGCGCGTTGCAATACGCTTTCGAGGAGATTGGTCGCCTTTTGCGTCAGGCCATAACTCGAAAACAAATCCACGTCCGTGAGAGCCTGCGCGATGTAGCGCTGCGTGTCTTCGTCGAGCGGCGTTTCTTCGAATGCGGGAACGGCGATTTCCGCGGTATCGGCGTCTTCCGCGGCCATCACTGAAGCGGACTCCGATGCGTCTCCGCCATGCGGGTCTTCCTCAGGCGTGCCGGAACCGCCGTGGAGCTGTGTGCGAACTTCTCGTAGTCGCTGCGCGACTCTCTCGTCGTCGGGCTTTTTTTCGTAAAGTTCCTGCAAAAGCGATTCGGCGCGATCGAGGTGCCCCGCATCCGCATTCGCCTGCGCGAGGTCACTGAGAGCGTCCGGCAAACGGAAAGAATTGCTGGTGACGCGGCAGAATGCGACGAGCTCTTCGAGCGGCTCAATTTCTCCGGGCAGAAGTTTCGTCGCGGAGCTGAGGGCCTCGAGATACTGATCCTGCTCGCCGCCATCGATCATGGCGTCGCGAACACCCTTCAGAAGCCCGAACGCCTCAGCGGGCTGCGATGCTTGCAAGAGCGAGCAGGCCACACGATAAGGAACCGCGAAAAGACGTTTGTCCTTCTCGAAAATCCGGCGCGCGAGCGCGGTGGCTTCCGAGTGATTCTCCGATTGCTGAAGCAGGTTGAGAATGTGGTTTGTGGTGTCGCCGCCTGCTTCGGCGTCAGGAATCGTCTGCAACAGAGCAATGGCCTGCGGCAAATTGCCGCTCGCGCCGAGCGACTGGGCTTTCAACGTGAGCGCGGGTGCGCTGGTTGGTTCGAGTTCGAGCGCGCGGTCCGCGAGTTTCTGCACTTCGACGAAATCGCCGCGATCCATCAGGCGCTGGGCGCAAGTGAGGTACATTCGCGCCGCTTCCATCTTGTGCCCCATCACGTTGTAAAGCTCGGCGAGGCGCATCTGGACGCGTAAATTTTCCGGCTCGACTTCGAGCAACCGGCGAAGAACTTCCACGGCTCGTTGCGCGCGGTTCGCTTTCAGGTGGCCTTCGGCGATCTGAAGAAATAGCGGCCGCGCTTCACTCAGGACGCCTTGCTGTACATACAAGTCGGCGAGGCGCTCGAGCGGATCGAGTTCGTTGGGCGCGAGCTTGGCGATTTTCTTGTAGATCGCGATGGCTTTGCTGTTGAAGCCGTCGTTCAAATAAACATTGGCGAGACGCTCGAAATATTCGGTGGCCTGGTGGAGATCGGCCTGGCGGACAAATAGGTCGCCCAACGTCATGAGCGTGACCTGGTCGCGCGGATCCATGCGAAGGATCCCCTGGTATTCGCGGATAGCATCGGGGAGGCGGCCCTGATTCATGAACTTCAGCGCCGATTCCAACGCTTTGCTTTTGTTGAAAGCCATCGTCGTTTTAGCCGAGTGACCCGACCCGGGCGCTCGCTGAAAGACATGCACAGGTAACCAACGCGGAAAACGACCCCGTTGGCCGCAGCGAGCGAACGAAAATCGGAAACTCAATCACGGTAGCACACGCGAAAAACGAGGGTCAACGAAGCGACACGGAGGCTGTACGGAACACGATAATAGGCAATGGGAACCGTTTATGGGTTTCCAGCGGGTACGGGGGTAGCTCTCGATCAAGGCCGGGGGCGGATTGGCGGTTCAATTTGCCGGTTCGAACTCCGGCTCAAATCCGGGTTCAAATCCGGATTGGCCGTCCGGTGCTGCGGTTGCGAGGGGCAAGGGCTCCTGAGTGGCTCCCGTGGCCCAGCACTTCGACTCGCGCACTGGCGCGAACGAATGGCGATGTTGGGGCGTGGGGCCGAAGGACTTCAGGGCTTCGAGATGCTGCGGCGTGCTGTAGCCTTTGTGGCTCGCGAGGCCGTACTGTGGGTAGACTTTGTCCCATTCTTCCATCATGCGGTCGCGCTCGACCTTCGCCAGGATGGAAGCAGCGGCGATCGAGACGGAGCGCGCATCGCCGTGAATGAGCGATTGCTGCTCGCAGCAGACGTCGAGATACATCGCGTCAATCAGAAGATAGTCGGGCGAGAGTGCGAGCGCTTCGAATGCGGCGGTCATGGCCTGGCGGCTGGCCTGGTAGATATTCCACGCGTCGATGCGCGAGGCGTCCACTTCCGCGACGGCCCAGGCGAGCGAGTGTTCACGAATGCGCGGAGCGAGTTCTTGGCGATATTCGGGAGTGAGTTTCTTCGAATCGTCGAGGCCGACGATTCGCCGCCGGGGATTGAGGATGACCGCGGCAGCTACGACCGGGCCGAAGAGAGAGCCGCGACCAACTTCATCGAGTCCTGCGATACGTTGCCAGCCGCGTTGCCGCGCGAGCCGTTCGTACCGCGTACAGCAGAGTCGTGGCATCGGTGGAGAATTCTATCAC
>Ga0182015_10006871_pt1 | contig 11254 bp, 21 predicted proteins | sample 712P3MmetaG_FD_120478 | JGI IMG/M metagenome (GOLD analysis project Ga0182015, IMG submission 120478) | Permafrost microbial communities from Stordalen Mire, Sweden - 712P3M metaG | ecosystem: Environmental > Terrestrial > Soil > Wetlands > Permafrost | place: Sweden: Stordalen | collected...
CGTAGCGCAACAAACGCAAATCTACCACATCTCAAGAGCGGCAATGCGCTTTCACCGCTTCTGCAATCGGCATATGACGCATCATTTTCTCCGAAACGACAAAGTTGGCGACAAACTGTGGGTGATCAAGCGACGGTGAGGATGATGGAGGATAGGATTAAAGAGTTGGAGGGCGCGTTACAGGAAAGTAGTTCAGAGTTTGGAGAAGTCGTGCGGAAGATGCAAATTGCACAGATTGAAATGATTGAGTTAGCTGGTGAACGGGATGAAGCGTTGAGACGGGAAAGAAGGTTGTTGAACGAGAGCGCTAAGGTTGAAGTCATTAATGACGAAACCGAAACGGACAATTTTTGATACCATATTTGAATGTATATTAATTATCTTAGATGCATAGGTGGATGTAAATGGATGTTTGCATAATGTCCAAGTCTCTCCCGTTTTTCTTCAACGTTAAAGTCTGCAAAGAGTTCGTCGCCCCGTTTAACATCGTTACCCCTGAATTCTAAAAATACGTGTGTCACCGTGGGGTGAGTTCCGCCATTCCCCGGCCGAAACAGGGATGATCTACGTCGTTCACAGCATCGCCTCCCTCTTCATTCCAACTCAATGACAACAAAACCTTTTGGATTCCATCCAGAGACGAAAGAGGCATTGACGGTCACTACGGTGACCTCTAAGCCTACGGGTCTCATTGAGGTGTCGTTCACCAATGTCGGTGCCTCAATCGTGTCGTGGAAGATCGGCAGGATCGCCAAAAAGCAGGAACTGGTCCTTGGCTTTCACGATGGCGCATCTTACTTTGCTAACGATAATCCATTCTTCGGTAGAACTTACAAGATGACCGCTAACTTGTAGGTGCGACTATTGGAAGAATCGCAAATCGAATTGACCAGGCGAAGCTGAAGGACCTCAATGGTCAGAATTACCAGCTGAGCCCCACTGAGGGAGAGAATGTCTGTCACTCGGGTCCAGAAGGATTTCATCATCGAGTTTTTGCGGGGCCAATAGTTGACCATGAAGGCGATAAACAGATTGTCATATACAATTTGCAAGTGAAACATCTCGAGGACAATTTCCCAGGGACGATAAACGTCTTCGTCAAGTATACGATTGAAGAGGAAGACAAGCTCGGACGAACCAAGGCTGGGACGCTTGGCATTGAATATGATGTGAGACTTTTGGGTGACGCAAAGGAGACCGCGATTGCCATGACGAATCACAGGTCCGATATCTATTGGCGTTTGCTGATTCCAGTTACTTCAACATCACAAATGGCCCTACCATTGACGGAACGATAATTCAATTGCACAGTTCGAGCAAGCAAGATGTGGACGACGCCAAAATACCAACGGGAACAACAAGTCCTCATCCGGATCTACGTTTATTCACTTCATCGACTCCTCTCGCGATTACGCTTGGAGAGAGCGCGCCTTCATTTGACCACTGTTTCGTTCTTCCTGATCTTCCGGAGCCAGCTGTCGATACTCGCCAGTTGCCCCTGAGGGAGTTCGCCCGTCTCTTCGATGAAGAATCTCGAATCAACCTTCTCGCGTCAACCACAGAACCGACTTTCCAATTCTACACAGGAGATGGAATCGATGTAAAAGGTAGTGGAGACAAGAAAACGTCGTCGTTCGGATCCAGGGCCGGATTATGCTTGGAAGCTGGAAGACCGATCAATGCGGTGAATGATCCCAAGGCACGAGGATGGGTTGTTTTGAAAGATGGGGAGATATATGGAAGCTATACTGCTTACTCAACTTGGATTAGTCCATAGTCACTTAAAAGGCATCCAATTAAGCGGTATTTTAGAGACCATCTCATCAGTGAATTCATTTCAAAGGATCGGCGTACTTTTGGCGTTTTGTAGGGATCAGCGACAACTCCGTCTGCTTCACATCATGACCACCACCTCCAACGGAACACCACCCCCTGTCCCTGGAGCAGAAGAAGAGCCTGTCGTTGAGGTTCCACCTCCAGGATGGGGTACAGATGACAGAATCTCATTTTCCAAGGATACGGGAAAGTACCTCCAAACCAATGACGATGGATCCGAAATGGAATACAACTCCAGACTAAAGGCCTGGATGCCAGTGGTACACCCCGTTGTTGCACTGCGTCACTAACATTCAGGTGTATGACGATGAATTAGCTGCCCAACAAAGCGCGTACAGTGTTGCTGGTGTCGACGAAACCGCTCCCATCGAACGACCAAAAAAACGGAAAAAGAAACAAACGGATTACACGGGCGGCGGTGAAGCGGAGAAACGAGCCAAACAAGACGATGGAGAGGATAAACCTCGTCGAGAAAGACACATTGCGTCAGTCTATGTTTCAAATTTGCCGTTGGATGTTTCTTCTGCGGAGATTCAAGAATACTTTGTCAAGTGTGGAATGATTGCCGAAGACGCAAGCGGTCAGAAAAGAATCAAGATGTACTATGACGACTCTGGAGCTTTCAAGGGAGACGCATTGGTTACTTATTTTAAGCCGGAGAGCGTACCTCTTGCGATTACCATGTTGGACGAAACGGAATTGAAGAGAGCGGACGGGCGACCTAGTCCCATGATCCGAGTTCAAGTGGTATGTGTCCATTGCAGGCAATGCTTACGGTAGGCGGAGTTCAAGAGCGAGGAAGCTGGAGAGGAGCAAAAGCAACCAAAGGAACCCAAGAAACGATCTGCTGAGGAAGTTCGTAAACTTCAGCGAAGAAAACAGAAGTTGGAGAGGTATCCTGTCTCTTTGAAATGTGCTAAAGTGTAGTAAACTAGCAGACTGGTCAGACGACGACTATCCACAACAAACTCACGGGCGATGGGGAAAAGTTGTCATCTTAAAATACATGTTCACGCTCCAAGAACTGGAAGAAGACCCGACGGCATTAATCGAATTGAAACTAGATGTGCGTGAAGAATGCGAAAAAATCGGCGAAGTAACGAACGTGGTTCTTTTTGATGCTGAACCAGACGGTGTCATGAGCGTTCGTTTCGCAGACGAAGAAGATGCTGTTAAGTGCATAAAGGTATGGCCCCCCTATAAATGTGATATTCATTGTAGACAATGAATGGAAGATATTTCAGTGCCCGACAAATAGTGGCAGAGATTTACGATGGGAAACAACGGTATAAGAAAGCCAAGGGCGGAACGACGGGAGATGAAGAGACTGACGAAACGATGCGATTGGAAAAGTTTGGCGCCTGGTTAGAGGACGGGAATGATGGTTGATCTCTCTGACTTGTCTAAAGGTTCATAATATTACACCTCACTCACCCCCAACAATAACCCCCGTTATAGCCCAATTCTCTCAACCGCAATTATGTTCCCGCTTTACTCGGGCTCGTCGTAGCCGGTCTATCGAGTCCGCTGAACCCTCCGAAGAAAATTTGCATTACCGCGTATGTGAACCATGTGCCTACTGTCAACACCTCGGAGGTTAAGTGACGGCGATACCGCAAGCTAGAGATAGTAATAACCATGACTCTGAGTAGTCTCCGAGGAAGGTGACATTGAGGGTAATGTATATTGGAAACAGGACGAGGAGAGGTAGAAATGCAGAGGCGAGAGGAGATGGCATTAGGTCCTCGAAGTGTTGGCCCCCCAAAGTCTCAGGTTGGGACCGTTGGGTCCGTTTGGTTGGGAATCGGGATAGGCGCCCGGGGAGACCTAAATATGGGAAGTGAAAAAGTTTAGGGTTACATAGTCGATCACACAAAAAAATTCCACCGACATGGCGACAGTGTACAAACAACGGACATCCAAGTCCAAAAATGTTGAAGAAAGTGTCGATTCTGACCTTCAGAATAGACAACGAGTGCTATTACTCTCCTCCAGAGGCATCACAAATGATCACTGGCCGTCTAGTTGTTTGGAGGGGGAGTCTGGACTCTTTGAGCGTCCTCATCGAGTAGACTTTGTTTGTTGCGAAACGGTCAGACGTTGGAGATGAAGCGGAAGGGGAAATTGCAGGTGATTCAAGTTGCTGGAGTCAATGAGGTATGTGTCCTCTCGTCCTACTCGATTTGACTGTACAGGAGGAGAGCGCCGGCGGTGTCAAGCGGCAGCGAACGAAGAAAGTCTTTGAAGGGCATACGGAAGTGAGGGCGGGACTCAATGCAACTGTCGATCCAAGTCTACGAAGAGTCTCCAACGCCGCCTTCGGCACCACCGTTCGTCAACCGCTTATGGACCTATTCCCACATATCTCCGCCGTCATCTATCTGAAGACACCAGTAATGCGTCGCATGTGGATTCTCGATCCGCGCTATCAACCCCACACTTTCTTTCATGTCATCCTTTATCAGATCGTCCCACACATCACTCAATTCGCCTCGCATTGCGTGTCGTCTTCACGGTTCATTAACACCATCTACGGCGACTTCCACAATTTTATAAGGGAACGTCGTAACCACAGGCTGTAGACATCAACGTGTGATCCTCACTAGTGATTGTCGGAATAAATGAAAAGAAAAGAAGATATGAGTCATGACAGACAGAATGAATTGACTAGATCTGGAGATCCGGGACCATAAAGCTGTATCCTAATCATCTTTGGAACTCAGAATCACATGTCTGTTAAGATACAAGAATCCCCGCTTGTACTACTTTTCCTAGATCTGTACAGGATGGTATCTAATCACTATCCTCCGCAAGAGCTTCGTCAAATTCTTCTTCCTCACTTACTTCCTCATTCTCTTCCATATCGACCACCGGACTATCCACGTCCGCCTCATTTTCTTGTTCTTCTCCTTCAATCTCTCCATCAGCCTCATCGTCCTCTTCCTGTTCCTCCTCAGGCTCATCACCTTCATCCACACTTTCCCCATCTTCCGTAGCCTTCTCAATTTCCGTCTCTGCATCATCTCCATTCGTTTCCACAGCAATCTCGTCTGCAAGGTCTCCCTCAATTTTTCGTTTCTTGCGCTCTTGTTCATCTTGCTCGACCTTTTTCCTCTTCTCCTTTCGTGCAACATCGAATTCTAAAGTCAGCAGTAGCTCGAATGAGAGGAGACGGACGTTCGATGTGCTTCTTGAGTTGTGGTATCATCATATCAAATTCTGCAATCTCCAAGGCAGATAGAATTTCCTCATTGTTGATTGTCTTTTTACCCTTTTGTTGTGTGATGTCGTTTGCGCTACACCCCATCAGCAGATTCTTTGCTAAGCACCCGAGTACGTTGCTGCTATAAAGTTTATGAAGACGGTGGCGGATTTGACGAGAGCCGTGACGGCCTCTTTTTGTATAATTGTGTTTTCAGGGAGGCCGGATTTTGCAAGCCTCACGACGACCGATTTCGGGAGAGCATGGTCCTACTAGGTTAATTCGAGGAGACAAAGGAGGCACGTCAATGGAAGTAGTTTCTCGCTGTGAGGAAACGGCGGGTTGAGAAGGTGGATCCGTGGCTGGTGAGGCCGGAGGAACATTTGACGTTGATGTCGCCATCATCTAGCCTTGTTTCGTCGATAATTGGAAGAGGCTTGTGATGTTTCGCGTGGCGATCTTCAATTTAGTCGCGTCCCAAAAGTTTTGATCCCAACGATCTCATCAATCTTAAAAATGAGATCCGGATCATCAGACTTAGCAACGCAATACATTATCTACAACTCCTATGCTATACATGCAATCTACACAATTCTACAATGCAACTCTCTTTCTGGGTGCCGGCGTCGCAGGAACCTGAACCATCCCCCCATCATCAACACCCATCCCCAACGTCTCCATCTTCGCAGCACGCTGCGATCCAAACGTACTCCCGACTCTCTCTCCAAGTTTCCTAACCTTCTTACTAGGAACAGTATGCCTCATACTAATCTCCGTCTTTTGTAACCGTTTCAACACCCCTGCATGACGACTTACTTTAGCCTTTTTCGGTGTCGATTTGAATGTTTTACGAGAAGAGATGATGGGGAACGGTGTAGGAGACAGATCCTGTCGTCGGGGTCGGGAGATACGGTCGAGTGTGTTGGGTGACAATATAGACTGACGGGAAATGGATTTAGGGTGAGATTGTGATGGTTTACGGGATTTGACGGGGGAAACAAAGTCCAATGGACCGTCTACTAGGTCTAGAATTCGGGGGAGACGAGAGCCGTAACTGATCATTAGTATAGTTGGGGAAGGGGACGGACAAGGGGAGGAGGATTTCTCTCATGAATTGTTCTGAGAAGTCGGTTTCGGTTTCGAACATGGAGGAGATGGAGAGACGGTCTAAATGGGAGGATAGTAATGTTTCGTAGTCTTCTTGTTTGGCTTGGTCGAGATATTCTTGACTGGCTTCACATTCTTCGTGTAGTGCTAGACATTCTGCGAGAATGATGATTTGGAGTTGTGTTCTAGATTAGTCTCATTGGAGCAGATGGGATACTCTCGAATTTTGAGATCATTGATTTCTCGTTGTAATGTAGATTCATTGATCTCATGGTCCTCGCCACCTCTCTGTTTAAACTTTTGTATAAGATGTTTTCGCTCTTCCTCAATAATGGAAAAGGATGGACGTTGGTCTTGCTGATTCAGGCTTGGGAGATAATTCTCGTATTTGGAGTTGAAATCGTCGTCGCTGAGGATAAGGCTTTGAAGACAGATGGGAAGGGAGTCCTCCTGTGCCGAATTCTCGTCATGCTGAAATTCTGCACGGGCTCGAGCAAGAGCAGATTTAGCAAAGTATGCGAGCGATGCCTTTGTAGAGTACAGAGCTTCCAGATACTGTGATTTTATCGAGTTCGCAGATGGAAGTGCTGTCTGTGGAGAAGAGGCGTAGCCAGAATCCGCAGAGAATTCAGACTCATGACGACTTAATTCGGAAATCGAAGATGGATCAACGTCGACCATCTGATCTGTCGATGACCTAGAATCAGCCTTGAATGTGAGGGAAGCAGACTGTTCAGACTCAGGGCCATGGATTAGTAAATCTAATGAGACTTCTTTCTTTTCTCCCGAAATCAGATTCCTCACCGCCAACTTTCTCCACCATTCCTCTCCGTCGATTTGCATGCTCTCATCTCTCGGTCTCACCAAGTTCGATATATCCGTCTCCTTTGCTGACTTCGCGACAAGTCTTACGTCCTTGACCTTTAAATCCTTCTTTAAGATACACATCGAATAAACATGTTCGCCCACCCTCTCCACAACAACCATATTCTTCTCACCTTCAACTTTTGCGATCATAATTAGATCTCTTCCTGATATCGAGGGAATAAATTCCCGACGATGAGAAGAGAATACTCGAGGCATACATCCAATCAGCCACGCTATTGGGAAGAAGAGTCTCGGGAACGTGGCAATTGGAGTCACCGTCAACGGATGATCGATCAACGAGGAAGTAGAAGACTACTCTCAGCGTGGCTCGGGACGAAGGGATACCTTTATTCGAAACGGTTGTGCCTTGTTTGTTTTTGCACTTCCGGGAGTTTTGCGGGCACTTTTCTTGACTGATTTGGATCCTTCTGCGGTGGCCTTCTGTGCTACTGGTGTTGCTAGACTCTTTTTCTTTGCAGATGTTTTCAGGTTGAGTTTTGCGAAGGGATCGTTGATTTCACCGAGTGGGGTATGTGGGGCAAAGGACACACAGAGGGCGGTATGGTCTTTTCGTTGGGTAGTTGGGCTTTCAGGGACGTCTGATTCTAGAACTGTATCTAGTTCCTCTTGTTCATCTGTGGGATATGAGTTCCGTGTCGTAAGGAATGGAGAATGCGCTGGCGGTGCATTCAAACAGACTCGTTTGTTGTCGTGTTTGGAGGATGATGACGAAGGCGTTGAAGAACGAGGTCGCTTCCTGGGAGGAGTCTCCATCACCATCCCCGTTCCTTCCATGACTGACTCTACTATCTGCAGTCCATTTATGGAAATTGACTCGACAACTCTGGTCACAGCAAGTTCTGTCACCGACCTCGAAGTCGTGCCTTCGACGCGTCAACAAAAACTTAGGGCAACGGGATTCCCACACAAAAGTAGGGCAAGTTCATTTGCGGATCAGCGACACTCCCGCAAGGTACGACGGGCACTTCGGATTGTGAATGACGATGCAAATGAAGCGGAAGAGGACTCATTTGGGATTGAATACAGATGCGTTGATGCCTGAGGACAACGACAGAGCAATTTCTGCAATAGCCGAAGGCCACCTCAATGACCTACGCAAAGGACATGCACGAACGTAATCTCCGTCTTGATACAATCCCTTGTTGACATATCTAGTCTTCTAGCTTGGTCTACATCAGGAACGATTGTCTATGCACCACCCTCTGCGGACACTCTCTCCACCACAAATGCACCAACCGATGTCTATGGCACTGCCCCTCGACTCTACGTCACAACACTCGCGTTCGACGTTTCCACTCGAAAAACATACCTACTCGACCCCGTCCCCCAACCCACACCACTCGAAAATGTGCCTATTGACCACATGCTTTTCAGCGAAGTAGGCATGTATCTGGCTACAGCAGATCAACTGGGCACCATAACCATCTGGGACCAAGATATGAATGCGTTACAGCTAGTTCCTCGACAAACGTTCCCTGCGGATAGCGGTGTAGAGGGAACACCCCACGATACGGGCAGTAGGATTGTTTCGTTACGATGGTTGCATAATGATGTGAAGCTTCATGTTGCGGTAAAGTTGGCCAAGAGTGGTGATTTGTGGAGTTGTCAGAGCAATTCACAACGAGGATGTGGCCCTTGTAACGCGGTCGGAAAAGAGGCATTTATTGCAATCACGAAAGATGGACGGGTTTGTGTCTTTATCATGAGTGTGTTTGATTAGTAGGTGAAACTGGTGTTTCAGTCTCCGAAAGGATGGCGCATGGAAATGCTAAGACTTGAAGGTGGAGATGGTGAAGTATATGGAGGAGGGAGCGGCATTGCCAAAGACCTCATTTCCCATGCCGCTTGGACTCAAGATTTCTTTACCGGGCCTCCGAGCAAAGAACGTATATCTCAATCGCGAATCCTCCATAATTCTAGATAACCTTCTTGGTCTGGCGGTACTGAGACGAGATGCCGCGATCGGACAGTGCGTGTCATTCTTCAGAATCACAGTCGACTTTCGTCAAGATCAAGGTCAATCCATCATTAGCCTTAATCTGACCACCAGAAACACCCGTGAGATTGTCTTGCTCGTTATTAGTTAATCGAGATCCGCTTGATCTCGGGGGCGATGTAACTCATCTCTTCGTCCTCCCGACGTCACATAGCCTGCCGAGTGCATTAGGAACTGTAACCGTCAGCACAGACGAGTACGGCGAGACGAAAAGTTCGTTGACTCTGTGGGATATAACGAAATCGACGACAGCATTACATGCTACTTTCTCACAACTGTCCTCTGTGCATAACATTCCCGTCCCCAAAGATGAGGCTGTGCGTGTCAGTCGTCAATCGTGGCTTATAGTAGTACTCTGTCTCCTTGAAGCAACGCTGCGAGTTACCTGGGATTGTTGTTTCTACGGATGTTCGTATCTACGCAAGTTGGATCGTCCTTGGGTATATGGATGGTTCAGTTGAAGTTCGAAAACGGTGAGTGCATTCTTCACCTCAACTGATTGTAGCATCTCCATCGACAAACGAGAAGAACCCGTTGAAAATAGTAAGAACATTCTGACATCCTTCGATGGAGGCTTCTCCCTGTCCAAACCTCCCAACAACGATAACCGTAAGCCCAACATTTGAAACTTAAAACTGACATCAGGATATCTGGCAACATTATTCTCGCCGAATTTGATTGCGCACGCAGCTCTTCATGCCTCAGGTCGGGTCGAACTTTATCCCATGACAGTCGATCCTACATCGTCACTAATCAGCGTTGTTCTCGCGCAAAAGTTCACCTTGTCAGTCAAAAAACATTCTATCCTCGAGGATATCTACTTAGTCCTAGAACCCTATCTGAACGACGGTCCTCCCCTCCTCCCTTCCACCATAACTAATTTCAGAACTGGCGATGAAATTGATGCACCTTATTCTACGGTTCTGTGGGTTCAGATTCGATTTATCAAAGGAGTTACCCATGGACCAAGTCCTTAGTCACCAAGTATGGACAAGAATTATTTCTATTCAGTATACCATGTATTCTCGATTGAAAGGGGGTGCAAAGATTGCGGGGAATGGGATATTGTTGTTACATTTGAGATTGATGTTTATGGCGTACATGATGTCTTGTAATCCAGGACAAAAAGGACAAAAGACACAGAATGTTGCAAAGGCGTGGCTTGGTATATTCTTTTGAGTTGTTTGCTGATATAGCCGCGAAAAATCAACCTCTTAATCGGGAAGCTATGTTTAAAGAATGTATGTTCGAGTTTGGGTTGTGGAACTGACAGTAGACGCGATTGTGGGGATGTTGGGATGGGTTCAATGGTTGATGGATTACCTCGTCTTTGTGGTCCGAGAATTACTTCTCGTTGCCAAAGATCTGAGGCAAAAGCATTATGACAGTTCTTGACCTTCATGACTAAACTAACAAGTAGAGGAGCAAGATATTCCGACTATGGCCTCCATGGTTTTCACTTCTATTGTGCGAACGTTTCTCCGGGCTGGGATCCGCGCTGCATCAGAGCTCGTCATCTACTCGAAACGATACGTCGAACAAGGTGTCGACGTTGAACCAGTACACATTCACGCATATTCCATGCTCGAATCAGTGACTCGTCAATCTCCCATAAGTCTTGAATTCGCGGCGAAATTTCTCGAGGAGATTGATGCTATAATGGAGAAGATTCTCTCCGGTACATCCCCGCCCAAACCGAAACTAATGGACAGAACATCCAAACAAGCAGGACATTGAGAATAAGCTGTTTTTGGAGTCAGTGGTACCTCGACCGCTACGAAGGGCTATATATACCGTCACGGAAAGGTTGATTGGCACTCAATCCCCCCTCGATATCCCCGCAGTGATATTCTTTGATACTACCTGGCTTGGTTTGTCGTCGATGCGGCCGCCAGGGGCACAACATCTGGATCGAGCACCGAATGTGGCATTGTGGGATACGATACGAAAACAACGACTTTTGCCCGGCAAGGTCAGGAGATGTAATCGGTGTGGCATTGTTTCTGCATTAAACGATCCGCCTATAGTTGACGATTTGATTAGGAGGTCTAATGGTCCTGGACAAGTGCCTGGTAATAGGAATTGGACTCTTGTAACCGTTAGGAATTGTTTATGTTATGGGACTTGGAGTTTGTATGAGTTGGATTGATCTTTTGGTGTATCATAAGTATTTAATAGCCAACATCATTTATTGGACGCTCAAGTGGGGATTCCATTCAAAATAG
>Ga0182015_10006872_pt1 | contig 11254 bp, 14 predicted proteins | sample 712P3MmetaG_FD_120478 | JGI IMG/M metagenome (GOLD analysis project Ga0182015, IMG submission 120478) | Permafrost microbial communities from Stordalen Mire, Sweden - 712P3M metaG | ecosystem: Environmental > Terrestrial > Soil > Wetlands > Permafrost | place: Sweden: Stordalen | collected...
GCAACCTGCTCGCCTGAGACTCCCCGCATGCCATCACGATGAACACGAGGACGACAACACGTTCACGAAGCGATGCTCAGCAAACATGTCGCCTTCGTGCTCATCGAACGTGGCGGCCGACAGGGGTGGGCAGGTTTCAGTGACCTCGTCGGCACGTAACCGGGTCCCCGGCGGCTTGAGGGCGCGGTCGTAGTGCCCAGCGACGGTGCGTGCGGTAGTGATGTCGCCCAACTCCCCAGACGAGCTAGCCATATCGGTCGGCCCGAATCACGCGTCGAGTTCGGGGCCACCGCTATGTCACCCAAGAAAACGATTGTGCTCCCACGACCGCTCTAGTTGCCAGGAAGACCCATTGTCCTTCGTCCTGTGAACCGCCGGGCAAACTGAGCGGCTGAATCTGGCGTTATGCCCGCCAGAGAGTCTGTTTCAGGCGTCCCGAGGGTCGATAGGCCATATGAGTCAGAGTCCCCGACTCCACTACCGGACCAGCTCCAGTTCGACTGTTTGATGACTTCGAAGAGAACCGTGCCCTCGGGAGCTGGTCCCGCCTTCAGCTCGGAGGCACCACTCATTGTGAAGTCACCCCCCGTTATGACGAGCACGTAGACAGGGAAGGCGCCAGATACGGGGGTGTCCGCGTTCGGGCCACCGTTCATCAAATTTTCCGCGCCGTTGAAGGTCGACGCTACCCAGGTAACCGATTGGGGAGTGGAATTACCGTTGGCCGTTGCGAAGTTGACCGCGGTTTGGTCAATCTCTTGTGACAGCGGTGAGACCGCGGCCGGCGCGTCGGTTTGCGTGACGTAGGCCAGCGGCAGGGCGATAGCGAGGGCCAACGCCAGAATCACGGCAATGCTTCGAGGCCATCGCAAATACTGCACTTTGGGCACCTACTGCCAGCGCCAGGTATTGCGCACCGTGACCCCTCTCGACTTTCACACTCATTATGCACTGTCAGATGGCTACCCGAGTAGGCGCGGGGGGCGGAGGGAGGCTCTCGGTGTCGAGCGGCATGACCGTGGTCCAGACCTGCCCCTAGACCGGCGAAGGTTCGAGTCGTCTCGTCGCCAGCGCCTTACGGCGCGGGAGGAAGGACAGACCGGCGAGAAGGACTGCGCCGCCCTCCCACGAGCTGGCCGCCAGCACGCCACGGACGACCTTTTCTGTACAATGCCATCGAGAGCTGATCATGGCCGCCAACGCGAAGAGACCCTTGACGATCAGCGAGATCCTCGATCTCGATCGCTATCCGATCGCCGAACTCGGCAGCGACCGGAGGCGGCTCCTGGTCGATGAATGTCGAAGTGAGCTTCGAGCCGAGGGAGCCTGCCAGCTCGGTCGGCTCCTGCTGCCCGATGCCATAGCAGCTGTGGTCGATGAGGCGCTCGGATTGAAGGCCATGGCATTTCGAACCGAGGCCGTTCACAACGTCTACTTCGTGGACATCCCATCCAACGCCGGTCCGAGCGACCTGCGGGGCCTAACTGTACGGTCCGCCAAGCGGTCGCTCGCCTGCCAGCACATCGGGGCCACCTCGCCGCTGAGGACCCTGTACGAATGGGACGGCCTCGTGCCGTTTCTTCGCGAGGTCCTCGAGGTTCCGTCCCTCTACCGAGACGCCGACCCCGCCGGAGCGTGCTCGGTGATGTTCTACGACGAAGACGACGAGCTCGGATGGCACTTCGACAACAGTGAGTTCGCCGTCACGCTCATGCTCCAGGTGTGCGATGGCGGCGGAGGTTACGAGTACGCCCCCGCGATCAGAAGCGCCGAGAACGAGAATGCCGACACGATCCGAGCCCTTCTTGCCGGGGCTCGCGCACACGTCCGGTCGTTGGACATCGAGCCTGGCACCCTGACGTTGTTTCGAGGTCGTTATTCACTTCACCGCGTCACCCCGGTCGTCGGGAGCCGTGCCCGAGTGAACGCCGTACTCTCCTATGCGAGCGTTCCGGACCATCAGCTCGAACCGCTGACCCGCGAGCTCTTCTACGGGCCGGGAAGTTAGCGAACGCGTGCAGTCTCGGCGGCGGCTCTGATCCGGTCCTCATTGCGCCGAATGCGACCGGGGATCTGAGGTCGCAGCGGCGGGCCTGGCGCCGCGCGCAGTTTGCCAGGCTTTACAGAACTCACACAAAACGATGCGCACGCAAACAACGCCCTGACCTGCGCCTTTCGCATTCTCATTTGCAGCGTAGTGCTCCCGCGTCGTCGGTGACAAGGACAACCCTAGATTTGCCGAACAGAACACCGTCTTGGTCGTTGGCAAACCACATGTCGTTTGTGGTCTCGGCGGTCGGGTAGTCGGCCAACGCTGGTGTCTGCGGGTTCAGCGGTCTCAGGAGATTGGCGACCTGGTGCCAGGTGACTCCGCCGTCAGCGCTTGCCTCGATGCCGAGGAAGCAGTGAACGGCCCCACAACGAAGCACCGAGGCGAAGCCATGGCTGGCCGACGGGAAGGCTATGCCGAGTACCCACGGACCGACCGTCCCAACTGCGCGGGACGTTACGCCCTTCTTGGCTGAACCGGGCGCTCTCGCCGGGGTCTTGGTGTGGCCCGCCTTCTTCGATGTTGACGGTGGCTTGGTCGCGGACCCACCACGTGCCGCCGCCCAGGCTCCCGCAGCAACCACGACGACGAGCGCGATGCTGCCGATGAGCAGGCGCCGTTTCCGTTGGCGCTGACGAGCTTCCTCGATGAGGGCATCAGCCTCTGGATGCTCCGCGGCAGCTTGCGGGGGTACCTCGATGAGCGTCATGACGCCCTTATTCCTTCACCAGACGACAACCGGCCAGCCGTGCGTCCGACGAAGACCCGGTGATGAGGATGAAGTTGCCCCGGTCCATCTGCTGCGCACTACAGCCGGAGAGCAAGGCTCCCACCGGGAGAGAGGTCCCGCAGCAATCGTCCGACCCTGGAACATTGACCGTCCCCGTCACGCCAGCAAGCCTGATGAGAAAGCCGTTGGACCTTTCGCACGGTCCCGTTCCGAGGCCCACTGCGATTCCGAAGCTCGCATAACCGTGACCGCCCAGGACGACAACCTTGCCGCAGTCGTTCAGAGCTGAGTAGGGGATGCGAGCACATGAGAACGATGGGCGGAACGCATCGGGCAGGAACATCCGCCTCCCCCCGACGAACTTGTACGGTCGCAGTGTCGGTGGGCCTGCCAGGACGCTGCAACTCGCGGCACGGAGGTTGTGCATGAGGAACGCCTCATAGTTCCAGCCCAACTGCGTCTGGACGCCAAGTGTTTCGACGCCGAGTGACTGCGCCACACAGCGGGCGGGAGCCGTCGTCGGTAGAGGTCCCGTGGTCGCTACCGACCGTGGCCTGCGAGGGGTTCCACGGCTCACCACAGCCCATGTCACGCTCGCCGCTGGCACGACGACCACCGCCATGCCAACGAGCAACCTCCGTTTCCGTTGTCGTTGACGGGCTTCCTTGATGAGCGCCTCGGCTTCGTGGGCAGCCGGGTCATTGACCGTCGGCTCATGGTGAACAAGCGTCATAATCGCCCGGCTCGTCATTGCCCGACTTCAACTCGCAAAATGGCACGCCGCAGGAGCGGGTGAAGGGTGAGGTGGAGGGGACTCGCTCGCCGGGAAGCTCGGGACCGAGGGTATTTCCAGAGCGCCACGCGGATTGCCTCTAAGAAGCTGGTCGGCGGAGAAATCTGCATCCGAATACCAGTGGTCGGTTGCGAGGTCGAAGATGTCCTCGCCACACGCGCCATCGCTGATGAGCGCGAGCGTTCCGCCCTGCGCTGGAACTCCACACTCAAACTGACAGGATGCTGACAGCGTTTCCAGCAAGAAGGAAGATTGCAGGGCAGAGTCGGGGTCGGGTGCGGGATAGGCCGTAAAGTTGTGGAGGGCGTGTAACGCATGGGGGTCCAGGCATGTGGTGTGGTTAGGTGCGCACTTGTCGACCAACACGACAGGTCCGCCAATGCCCTGTGGGGGGATTTCCTTGCTGACGATGTCCAACCAGGTATGAGAAGCGACCGACAGCCAGCAGAACTGGGTCGCGCCGAACGACCTTCTGAGAAGGGCTTCATCGGCGTGACTGAAGAAGCCGGAGCCACAAAAGACCCAGCTTTCGACAGCGGCAGCCCGAATAGTTGTTGAAGGAGCCGCTGGCGTCCTCGTGTGACTGGGCTTCTTGCCGGAGGGTACTGGCCGCATGGTCGATGACCCGCCGTTCGAGGAAACCCAGGCACCCGAGGCGACTGCGGTGATGAGCACGGCTGCAATAACGAACAAGCGCCGTTTCCGTTGACGCTGACGGGCTTCTTCGATGAGCGCCTCGGCATCGGGGTGCTCGGAAGTACTCGGGTGAAGTGAGTCGAGGACCTTCATGATCGAGAAGGGGACGGCGAGCCGACAACGGGCGAGCACAGGATTAGTCGGCGATGAGCCGCTGTCGGACCGTACGGAGACACGGGGCTCACCAAGTAGCCGTGGTGATCACGAGAGAGTTCCCGCTTATCGAACGGGCGATGCGGTACCTCCCCTGCAAGAATCGCACGATGTCAAAGGGGTTGGAGGAGCACAACACGTGCTGTCCGCTTGGATCAATCGCATCCACTCCACCCTCGCCGTCACTGCAACTCGCCGGAAGCGTGCCGACGGCACGAATGCTCACGCCTCGCCCCGACAGCGTCACCTGAACGACGCGAGGTCCTGGGGGGCCATTCCCCGAGCTGGGCACCCAGCCTCCAAGCACCGTGCTCGGTTTCGCGCTACGGGAGATGAAGTCCCAGGTCATGCTCGCCGAGAAGCGTTTGGTTCGGACGACCACCAGGGGCCGATGAGGGCGAGCTTCGACGACTACGAGTTCTGAAACGTCAGGACCGCTCGCGTTGGAGACGATGAGCGCTGCAAAATAATCTCCCGGCGACACCCAGGGGAGGCTCTTGAGGACCGGGTCCACGATGTGAGGCGCAAGAACGCGCAGGCCTATCGACGCTGTCGTGCCTGTGGCGATGTCGCGCACGACGAGGTCAGTAGTGCTATCAGATTGGTCTGCGAGGAAGTCGCCGTTCGGGCTCGGAGTGAGCGAATCGGCGGTGCCGATCCTCCTCACGGGACCGCCAGTGATCGAGACCTCGTATATGACCGTTTCCTCGTTACCGGGGAGCTGGCCGAAGAAGACGTGGCTTCCCTCTTGAGCGAGTACCTCCAGGCGGCCACGGGCGAGAACCCGCTCCACATGCCCGGTCTTGGTCGAAACAACGACAAGCTCTGTGCCCCAGGCGGTCATCCCGGCCGGAGGACTCTTCGGGGACCACGCACCTGCCACAAACTGAGCCGGAAGGGGCAGCACCGGGAACACCGGCACGCTCGGAGGCAGAGACGTCACCGGCGCGCTCGGGGGCACAGTCTTGCTGCGCGGTGGTCGGCTCGTCGGACGACCTCCCCCACCCGCGGCCGCGGCGATGGCAGCGCCAGCCGCTACGAGCAGTGCGAGCGAGCCGGCTACTCACCACCTTCGCCGTTGGCGTCGCCGCGCCTCCTCGATGAGCGCGTCGGCTTCAGCGCCGCCAAGAGTCGTCTGGGGCTGTTCGTCGAGAAGCGTCATGTCGGTCCCATCTACGAGACCTGCTCGACTATCTGCACTAACTCGTCGGGCCGGTACCCGAGCTTGCGGGCGAGGCTGGGGTCAGCCGACATTGGTCAGCACCCACGTCTGATTGCCGCCTGACACCCAAGCGCCGGACTTCGTACGTTCGCCTCCGTCTCCGCCAAAGGCGACCATCGCCTGCAGCGCACCGTCGTAGGCAAACGAGAAGCCGCCCGGGTTGTTGGGTGCCGGGTCGATCTTTGTTCGGATCGGACGCCAAGCACCGCTCAGCCACGTGAATATGTGGGCCGGGTGGGCGAACGGAACGGGGCCACCTAAGTAACCACCGAGTACGACGATCTCTCGGGTGGCGTTGTCGGTAGCTGAGACGCCTGTCGGGGCGCCAATGACAGCATCGGTTATAGGCAAGTCCGAGACCACCGGAAGATTTCGGTATTCGTTCCAACGGTGGCCGTCCCACCACCACATGGCCAACGCCGAGCTACCGATGAGGCGCCGGGTCAGCGGGTCGTAGGCCATTGTGTAGAGAGGACTCGGCGCATGCGCGCCACGCAACCAGCCTGAGCGGCCCAAGATCCACGTGCTCCCGCCGTCGCTCGGGGTAAAGACGAGCTGAAGGGTTCGAGGATCAAACACCAACTCACCCTGCTGGATGCTGCCCCAGACCGGGCCAGTCGAGAGCAGCTTTGACCATTGGGTTCCTGTCCAGCCCCATGTCGTCGAGCCTCGGAGCAGGTGCGTCGTGCCGCTCCTGAACTCGGGCGGAGTCACGAGGATGATGTCGCGGCGGGTCGGGTCGTAGGCCATGAGATCGGTGTGCCGGGTCGGGTCGAAACCCGTCGCACCGGCCCCGCCGTCTCGGGGAGGAGACACTCGCGGGTGTATTTGGTGCCAGGAACCCTTTGCGAACACCCAGGTGTCATTGAGAATCGCTTCGGTGTCGACGAAGCTCACCGGACTCGGCTGCACGATTCTGTACCCGCCTATGAGGACGAGCTGGCCCGTCGCCCAGTCGTAGGCCATAGGTGCGCCTCCCCGGAACGAGGGTGCGACGGGAGTCAAGATTTGTTTCCAGGCGTACGTCGTCACACCAACGGGGCGAACGGCGAGTGGACGAGCCTTCGATGGTGGTAGCCGCCTGCTCGCACCGCCAAGGCCCAACGTCAGCCCACCAGCGAGACCAACGGCCAGCAAGGCACCGATGGACCACTGCCTTCGCCGTTGGCGTCGACGCGCCTCCTCGATGAGCGCGTCAGCGCCGGGGCGCTCGCACGTATCCGGGAGAGGTGAGTCGATGACCTTCATGATGCTCTTACGAGACCACCTGTTCGATAATCTGCAACAGCTCATCGGGTCGATACCCGAAGCGTCGGGAAAGCTTGACCAGTTCCCGCGCCTTCTGGATGACAGCGCTGCGCTGGGGTGCGAGACCGGTCACCGATACGCCTCGACCCCGTGAGAACTCCAGCAAGCCCTCGTCGCGAAGCGTATGCAGCGCACGGAACACCGTGTTCGAGTTCACTCCGAGCACCTTGGCCATGTCTCGCGCCGGGGGGAGCCGCTCGCCCGGTTTCGCCTCGCCGTCCGCGATAGCCCGACGCACGGCAGCAGCGACTTGTTCATGCAGAGGGACCGGGCTGTCGGGGTCGATTGCCGCCTTCGGGGTGGTACTCTTCACACTGTGATCATACGCTTCGGATGGTCCACGTCAACTGGGATCGCCGAACGCGAGTGCCCGAGGCCCCGGAGATGGTGATCGGTGAGACGATGATCACGGTGCGCAAGCTCGGCATGACGGCGATGGTGACCTTCGTTCTGGCCGTGACGCTCGCCGCCTGTACAGGTTCGACCTCGCCACCGTCAACGTCATCTACATCGTCGACGAGTACTCCCCCTACGACGCAGGCGAGCACCACCACGACCAGCCCGACCACCACCACCACGACCGGGGCAACCGTCCTGAGTACCGCCGCGGCCTGTAAGGCATCACAACTCACCATGGGCGGGTTCGGAATCACCGGCGTGTCGTTCACCGGAGTCATCACCATCCGAATCGAAGACACTTCCGCGTTGCCGTGCTCGCTCAGGGGCTATCCAGTCGTGACATTTCTCGGTAATGCCAGGTCTCGCTTCGACCCTGCCGCTTACCCTGCGCACGTACTGCGAGTGACCGAAGGCCACACTCGCTTCTTCGGAGCTATGACGACGGTCGTGCTTGCTCCCGGCAGACCCGCCTCGGCGGGCTTCGTCATCACCAGCGACGGCGACGAAGGCAGTGCGATTTGCCCCACCGCAACCGCCATCAGGGTGCGGCTCCCGAACACGGAGGCCTGGTTCAGGGTGGACACTGCCATCCAGGTCCCTGGCATCATTATGTGTGCGCCCGGCAGCGCGGTGAGCGTCTCGCCCATCGTCAAGGGAGCCGTGCTCTCCGTTTCGCCTGAAGTCACGTTGCCAACGGGTTGAGGCAGACACGGGTGGGGAAGTCACACGTCAGGCAACGGTCTCGCTCCCAGAGGACTATTTGCAGACGCTCGGGACGACAACGCTGGTCGTCCGACCCTTCTCTACCGTCGCGTTCACAGAACCCTGATGCTTAACTCCGGGTTCAGCGACCACATACTGCCCGGCAGGCACCGAGAAGCGCTGTTGGATCAAGGCAACGACATGACGCGACATCGTGCCGCCACCCAGCCGGTGAATCGTCAACGGGACGAAGGGCGGTGTCTCGTGATCGATGGCGGGGGGAATCCAGCACGCCGATACCTCAATTGACAAGGTGCCATGCTTGCCTGTGCCGAGGGACGGGGCACTCGTGGTACATGCCGCCACGGTCAATGCAAGGAAAACTATGGGGATCACGCCGAGCTTGCGCATCGCGTTCCACGATCCCACAGATCGTTCTTGTACGGGCTTCGCCTGGCGCAGTCGGAGGGGCGGGCGGAGTAGCACCCTGGGCCGGAGTTCGTCGATCCACGCCGGAACCGTTCGGTCAGGTACCCGATACCGGCTCTCAGTTGTTCCTGCGGAGTTCCGCGTGACGGGTTAGTGGGGGGTTCCAGGAGTGTGGCCCTGCGTGCCGGTCGTGCGGTCACCGTGAACTTCGGCAACGTCTGCATCTAGCCGTTCAGCGTCCGTACGCGAAACACCCTTGTCCCAGCTTCGTGGGAGCATGGCAACGGTGAGAGTCCGCATCATCACTTTGGTAGCCCTGGCGCTGACGTTCGCCGCGTGTACGAGCGGGAAGACGGTCCCGCCGACGACCCAGATTGGTGTCACCACGGTCCCATCCGCCGCCGTCGACCTCTCCGCCACACCAGCGGGCTGGGTGCGGGTCGCGTACGGGGACGCGCAGGTATCGGTGCCGCCAACGTGGGATGTCCTGCACGCGTGGTGCGGAGGGCAATGGCCACCTATCCTCCAACTCGGTCGCGTCCGACAAGACCTTGAATGCACCACGGCACCGCCTCCCCCGACTGTGCGGATTATCCCGTTGAGTTCGATTCCAGGGGGTCCCCTGCGACCGGTCCGGCTGAACGGTATCTCCACACTGTTGGAACTGAGTGGCCGCACGTCCGTCTACTACGTGCCGTCGCTACATGTCGTGGTGTCGGAGGTTGGCGAACTTGGCGCGCGCGTGATTCACACCTTGACCCGCTCGCCGAGAGCCGTCGTGCTGACTCCTGGTCCTTCATCGGCCTTCTCGTCATCATGGCGCTCGGTGAGCTTCACCGGGCTTCGCTTCTCGGTTCCAGCAAGCTGGTCCATTGAGCGAACGCGGGTCACACCAGGTCTCGGAACCATTTGCCTATCAGAACCCGGCGTTGCGTTTGTCAGCACGACGGTGACCCTGAGTACCGACAAGCGTCCGCTGGTCCCTCCTGGGTGCAATCTCGTTCCGCCCAGACCTCAAGAGCCGAAAAATGGCATCCAGGTCGATGCAGGACTACGCACCGAGCCAGTGGTCACCTTGTCCTTCTCGGCTAACTGTCTTGACCTCAACGGCCTCACCGCATGTCCCGCAACCTCGCCCGACTACTCGATCCTAGTCCTTCGCGTGACGGTGCCAGGACGCTCGAAGCCGGTCTTCGTGTCCATCGGACTGGCCGGGAACGGCATGATCGCCAGGACAATCCTGTACTCGTTGAGACCGGCATGACGACGATGCGCATGGTGCGTTCTCCTGCGGTGATGCCCTCCGAGCGTTCGCGGCCACTCGTACTCGGAGCCGATTCGGGTGAGGCCCAGGACCGAGCACAGCAACCTACGATGGAGGCGGCTGGGCCTCGGTAAGCGAGGAAGGAGGCTGCCGTGGGATCGTCCGACGGTAGGCAGTCAGCAAAAGGGTCGGTCGTGACAACCTCACGGGCGGGCGCTGTGCTCCTGGTCATTGGAACCATTGCACTGTTCGTGGCCCTGTTCCTGCCGTGGTGGTCCTTAAGAGTGGTCGTATTTCAACATCACTCTTCCCTGGTCTCAACGGGGTTCTCTAGTTGGGGATGGCTGAGCTTCGCCGCTTGGTTGTTGACGCTCACCGTGACGCTGAGGCTGTTTGTCGTACCGTTGGCCACGGGTAGGTCGCCGGTTCGGCTGCTGGACGCTCGGGTGGTCGCTTGGGCCACCATGGCAGCCGGAATCGGAGAACTCGTCGGCAACGTATTGTTCATCGTCGTTGCGCCCAAGACCGAAGTTTTCGTCAGCGCTGGTCAATTCGCCAGCGTCGGTGTGGGCGTCATCATCGCCATGGTTGGCGGTGTCATGGTGCTCGCTGGTGGTCTTCTGCTACTCGGGCAGCACGACCGTAGCGTTGCCCGCAGCGCACGGGCTGCCGAGGTTGAGGGCCCGCCCGCTGCCGCACGGGCGGGGATTGCGCTCCTGCCGGTCGCGACCGGGCTGTTGTTGATTTCTCTATTTCTGCCCTGGTGGTCCTGGAAAGTGGTTGGGGGGCTTCATCCCACCTTTTCGGTGTCATTGGACGGCTTGACCAGTTGGGGATGGCTGAGCTTTGGCGCTGTCCTGTTCGTGCTCGGACTTACAGTGCGTCTCTTCGCGCTCCCGCGCTTGGCTAGGGGAACCCTGCTCGCCAAGGCTCCTGATACGTCCGTCGTCGCCTCCTTGACCGTGGTAGCGGGAGTGAGCGTGGTCCTGAGTTCCGTACTGTTCATTTTCGTGAGCATCAAAAGTGGAGGCTCGTTCTTTACCTTTGCTTCCAACTTTGTAGGCATCGGCGTGGGGCTGATCATCGCAACCGTCGCCGGTGTCGTGCTCATCGCCAGCGGGCTGCTCATGCTTGCTTCCAGGCTTCGACCAGAGGCTGCCGATTCGGCTCAGGGTGCGCACGAAGCCTTGGTGGGGTGAGAAGGTTGTTGGCTCGGTCCTGGGCGGCCTAAGCCGCCCAGCAACCCGGTCGTGCTGAACGTCGTCGGCAGGTACCTTCGCGACAGTGCACGCGGTCCGCCATCCCATCGCCGTCTTCGTCGTTGCCGTGCTCGTGGTCATCGGCATCGGGGTCGGGTTGGTCGCTGCCACTACGCATCAGAAGGTCTAGTGTCCCGTCCGGCTGAAAAGCCGCGGAATGTGTGAAAACGGGGAATTTCTGTTTCGGCGGGCGCGTTCTCTCCGATGTGAGCCAACATCTGAGGTGCGCTATGCCGAGACGAGGACGAC
>Ga0182015_10006875_pt1 | contig 11253 bp, 2 predicted proteins | sample 712P3MmetaG_FD_120478 | JGI IMG/M metagenome (GOLD analysis project Ga0182015, IMG submission 120478) | Permafrost microbial communities from Stordalen Mire, Sweden - 712P3M metaG | ecosystem: Environmental > Terrestrial > Soil > Wetlands > Permafrost | place: Sweden: Stordalen | collected...
ATACTCCGCGGCGTATTGCACTGGGAAGACACTGTTCCAAAGGTCGAGTCGCTCCAGTTCGTGTCCGGTGCACACCACAGATGGCGATTGAATATGTTACCTACATTGGTCACGAAACGCATATCAACCCGTTCAGTTATCGCGGTCAGCTTGGCGATACTGAAGTCCTCATTGAAGTTGTGTGGAAGACGAACCGACGGGTCGTTTTGCGGCTCGTCTCCGAACACAAGCGGATTGTTGGGATCGGGATCAGCCCAAGCGCTCTTTAGAAGATACTGGTTAAGGTTGGAGGTCGAGAAATTTCCGTAGGCACGCGCCCCCGGCACCCTATTTGGCCGTTTCTCGTTGCTTCCAAGGAAGGTGCAGAGTTCGCCGCAGGCCATGGTGATGCTAACCGGACGCCCCTCCTCGTAACGTTGTGCCGCCGAGATCATCCAACCGCCGACGATTTTGTCGACAGGTCCGGTGAAGTTGAACCTCTTCCCCCTCCCGAATGGCAGCTCGTACGACCATGCCAGGATTAGAGTCTGAGGAATGTCGTCCACGCTCAACGCCCGGTCGTCTAAGGCTCCGCGAAGTGGATTTTGAATGCCGGGGTCACTCCCCGCGAGAGAGTTTTCCGCACCGCTATTGATCAGCTTGGAATTAACGTAAGCGACGCGTGCGAGCAGCCCGGAACTGAACCTCTTGTCGAGTTGGGCCGTGAAGGAATTATAGTGACTGTTTCCGTACGGAACGCTGAGGACATTGAGATCCGTGTATTGCGGCCACGGGCGTAGAGCTTGGTACACATCTCCCACAAACCCAGGGTAGGGCGATTGAATTCCGGCAGCGTTCGCCGCCGCTGAACCGATGGGAGAGCCGAGAACAGTAGACCCCAAGGCCAGTATGGAAGGATTGTTCATGTTGTCTCGCAGTCCCAGCGAGGGGGCATTGTCAGGCAGCCTGGTCCCGTGATTGCCGGTGTAAAAGGCTCTGATCAACATACCTGTGCCGATTTGACGTTCCAGGGACAGAGAGTAGTTCTGATATCTCGGGAGGTCATTCCGATTTGCTGTGACCCAGGTCGGACCCTCGCCATTGGCAATGCTGGGATTGATGTTGGGGGGAAGCTGGATCACGGAACTCGGGAATCCAGTATCCCAATAGAAAGCGGGAGAGTAGCCATTGGTGAAATTGGGAACCGTTGGATTCGTGGAAAAGCCGAGACTGGCCGTGCCTGCAAACTGATTGGCCGAGAGGCCTCCGTAATAAATCCCGTAGCCACCACGAATTGAGGTTTTATCGTCGATTCGATAGGCGAACCCTAAACGGGGTCCCCAGGCATCCTTCGGAGGCTTTTCAAAGCATTTCGCCCCACTCCGACCCGGCCCGCTGCCAGCAAAGATGATCGCCCCCAAGTGGCCACCAGCCCCGGGGTTCGGCGTGTTAGGGTCGAAGGTTGACTGGTAACCGTGCGACTCCGACAGACAGCCCTGATAATCAAAGCGCAATCCAAGGGTCAGGGTAAGGTCCTTGGTGGCCTTGAACTCGTCGTTGACCCAGGGAGCCATGTATTGCTCGTTCTCCAAGGTCTCCTTCGTGATATTGAAATTGCCATTGTCGACCTGTCCGAGAATGAAGGAAGCGACCGGATCTCCGGTTGCAGTCGACTGGACGCCGGCGGAATTCCAGTTTGCGGTTTCCGCGTTACTGAAGCTATAGCTTCCCGTGTTATTCCCGTTACCTGTTATCGGAAATTGGTGGTGCCGGTATTCGAAGCCCGCTTTGAGCGTGTGCTTGCCCTTGACCCAGGTAACATCGTCAAGGAATTGCCAGCGGTTCGCGATACAGCCCTCGGAATTGGTGTCGGCCTCCCCATACTGCGTATAGGGAATATTGGGACTGTTAAGGTAGACATACGGCGCACCACCGGTGTCCGCAACAGGCCCCACAAGCCCTAGGCGCCCCACCCAGTTCTGGCCCGCGGAGACCGGTTTCGCGGGGAGAACCCAACGGTCGAATGAAAGTGTCGTATGGTTGAACAGATTGGGCCGGATGATCCAATCGAACTGCTGATGGACCGTCCGTGTGGTGATGTCCTGGTAAAATCCTTGTCCGAAATAGTCCGCGGGGTTTGTAAAATTGCAACCCTCTGAGAAGTTCGCGCACTGCCTCAACGAGGGCCGCGTGTTGGCGTTGACGGAAGTCGACATGCTGAAATGCGATCCGAAGGCCTGATCAACCCTGACGAACAAGGTCTTGGGGTTAATCCATTTGTTTCCGGAAGGCTCGAAGGCATTATGATCCAGAACCCCTGGCAGGTCGGGAGCCGGGATCAAAGGAATGAGCTTGGCAGCGATCTGGCTCCGCAGAGGATCATTCGCGGGGATGATATTCGCCTGCCCCGCGATGGGCAATCCGGTGGTCGGATCAAAGCCGTAGCCGTCCCGCACTGGAATGCCGTTCACCGTCTTGGTGGTGGAGGGGTTGAAAATCTCTCCGGCATAGATCGGCCGTCCAAGAACATCGGTTCCGATCGACGTCGAGGTGTTCAGGAGAAGAGAACTTGAGAAATCCCCCTGAAGAAAAGATGTGAGCGGGGCAGTATTGCCGTAACTGGGCAAGGTACCTTGGCCGAAGTGAAGGTCGTCCAGGTTGGCGAAGAAGAAGGTTCGGTGCTTCCTGCCGTCGTACAGTTTGGGTATTACAACCGGTCCGCCGATGAGAAATCCCCAGTTCTCGTTGCGCGTAGGAGTCTTTGCCTTAATCAGCTCTCCGGTAGCATTCAGGCCCTGATAACCGTAGTAGTCGTAGAAGCCACCGTGAAAAGCAGAGGTACCGGACTTGGTTGTATATGCGACGAAGCCGCCGCTCGTGCGCCCGTACTGCGCGGAGAAATTGCTGGTGAGGATCTTGGTCTCCGCGACCGAATCAAAGGGGACTGAGCGCTCCTGGGTGTTGTTATGGTCAATGGCGCTACCATAGGAAGCTCCATCGAGGTAATTCTCCATCGCCATGATCTGGCCGCCGTTCATACGCGACTCGAACTGGCTCCCACGGAATATAGGACAACCGTTCGGCCGCATCGGGACGTAGCCGGGCTCCACGCCCAGCAGGGACTCAGCCAGACGGATATCCGCACCCATCACGACCGGCAGGTCGTGGTAGTACTTCTCTCCGAGGACTTGCGAAACCTCGGGGTTGGACATATTGACTTCTACGTTCGATGCTTGTACTTCCACCGTTTCCGACACCCGACCCACGTCCAGCGCGGCATCCAGGCGAACGGTCGCGGTATTAACTGTCACTCCTTCGGCGACGAATGTCTTAAAGCCGGTTTTCTCCACTTGTAGCTTGTACTTGCCGAGAATGAGTGGCGTGGTGGTGTAATTGCCCGCCGACGAGGTGTCGATGACGATTTTGTCGCCCGTGGCCTCATTGGTGATGGTGACCGTCGCCTGTGGAATGGCACTACCCGTCTTATCGGATACCAGCCCCGTGATGAGGCCTCTGTCCTGACCTTGCCCGAAGAGCAAACCTGCAAGGGTCAGAAGGGAAACTCCAGTCAAGACACAAGAGAAAAACACGGAACGACACTTCATTTCCGGCCTCCTTGGACTCCCCTGCCTTCAGCGGGCGCATGACAACGCCCGAAAGCGATTCCATGCAGTCCTTTCATGTAATCGCTTACATTGCAACGGCAGAACATGGTGCCTTTTGAGCACATTATTTGTCAAGCAAAATCTAATACAAATCCATTAGACACCAGGTTCGACCCCATAGCCGGAGGAGAAAAACAGGGAACGATGTTTGCTTCCGGTTTTCTCAGACTACCCCTATCTCCAGCAGGTCGGCCTGCCAAACGCCCGTAATCGATTCCCCGTAATCGCCACCTCATGTAATCGCTTACATTGCGACGGCAAGCATGGTGCTCTCTGAGCACATTATTTGTCAAGCAAAATCTAATACAAATCTATTAGACACCAGGTTTAGCCCGTCTCCGTGCTCCGCGACCCTTCCCCTATCAAGGGAGCGGCCGTGATGATTCATTTCACCCAGAAACAGGACTGGTCCGGGTTCCGCTTGCCGCCAGGTGAGCGAAAAAGAGTTGGCGCAGTCCAAGCCCACGCCACCGGGGAAGCGCCCCAGCTTACTTAATTGGTGGCGTAACCGCCCGCTGGGACCACTTCTTCCAAGTCGCCGCGTCCGTCAGCATCTTAATGTAAACGCCTCCCACCACTGAGCGGGCCTGAAAATAACGATGTTTTCCCGTGTCGGTGTCATAGAAATCGGTCAGAGGCACGCGGTCGGGAGTCTCGTTTGCGAACTTATAGGCTGGTGAAAAAAGCGAAGCGAAATCGGAGGGGTTATCTGAGAGTGTTGCCGTCCAGAGGAGCCAGTCCAGTTTCGTGTATTGCGCTCTAGAATCGAGCGGAAGGCCATAAGCATTCTGCTTCGTCTTGTAGAAGGCGATCTCCATGCGGGCTACCTCTGCCGGAAACAGGTTCAGACCTAGCAGCTTGTCCCATATGAGATTGTATTTCTGACTCCAAGTACCCGGCTGGTCGAATGCCAATCGATAATGGTCGCCATCGGCGGCCATGCGCTGCCATTTTTGAGCATATTGCTGAGCCACGTTGCGGTAAGAGGCAGCTTCCGCTTTTTTGTCGAGCATCTCGCAGAGTGTCGCGTAGGCGCCTAGGGCAGAGATAGCTTTCACGGAGAGATTAGCATTGTGGGCAAGTGGCCCGGTAAAATCGTCTGTAACGATCTGTCTTTCCGGATCCAACCCTTTGTCTTCGAGATACTTCGCCCACTTTGAAAACAGTGGCCAGTAGTGGGCTGCATAGTCCGCGTTGCCATCCGCTTTAGCAATCGCCGCCGCCAGGAGAATCATATTGGCGCTCTCTTCGACCGGCATGTGGTCTTCTACGGAATTCAAGTCAACGTTCGCGGGGTAGTCATGACCATTGGCGTGGGGGTAGATACCAAGGTCGTGCGGGGCCCAGCGGAAGGGCCAGTGATACGTTTCCGCGTACGTCAGCACTGGGGTCATCGACGCCTTCAGCAGAGTGGTATTGAACAGCAGCAAGATTGGCGCAGCAGGGTAAATCACGTCCACAGTGGATACGCATCCGCAGCTCGAGTTCTCTTTCGGAAACGAGAGCGGCGTGCCATCGTAATCTTCCGCCAAACCTTGAGCTGCGAAAGACTCCCGGTAGGCCAGCGCCGCCATAAGCGCATAGTCCTCCCCACCTACGCGCTCGAGGTCTGCCATGAGTTCTTCGTCAAAGTGCCGGCACCGAACTGCAAGCGCCTCGTAATCTCGCATGGAATCTTCGAGCAGGTTGGCAACGGTAGCGTTTTTTCGTCGCCAGTAGGGCCGAAGCCAGCGATCCAGATATTGCACCGAGAAGCTCTCGTCGTAGGCCAAAACAACATATCGCGATACCGGATTCGAGCCGACCCTGCCGAGCTCAAAGCGGTACGCCAGCGTGGGACCGTCCCAATCCCCGGCGGGCTCTGGCGTCTCCACATCGTCGCTCGGTATTGACCCTGTCTCAGCAAAACCATTTCTGGCTGCGCGCCGGGTGCTGATGACTTGGTCAGTGCCGGCGCCCGGAGGTGCGACCACATACAGATACCCCCAATCGATCCTGATAAAGTCGCCGGCCTTCTGCAAGATGGGCTGCTGCTGGCTGCCTACCCGCAGGGCGGTGACGCCGCCAAATCGGAGTCGCGAAGCCACCACCTCTTGAGCGCTAGTGTCCACGGCAAGCTGGCTCGAGGCGTCGAAGTAGAGCGAGACGGAATGCTCCCTTCCGTCGTTTGATTGCACCGTCCAGGTCACGTAGGTTTCCGGACGCGACATCACATCCAGATCGGACGGCAGCGCCGGAGTCATAAACGTCAGTATGATTCCAACGCCTCCGCCTTCGAACTGGTAAATCGTCCGGGTGGGCAGCACCTGTACTTTTCGCTGCTCCATCGCCGGTATCTTCTCCGGTTCGTCACCAATGACCCGGTAAGGCTTGTCGTCGATGCGAACCAGGCCACTGAGCGATTGCGGGGTTCCTGTCCAGTGGCGGGTAACGTCGTCCGTAAGGCGATCGGCCATCGACCATACGCTGAAATACGGGCTGTTTGCGATCAAAGGCACCGCGGGCGGACGAAAATCCTTGGCCACCGCGTTCGAGAATCCGAGTACCGCGAGAATGAACCACCTCGATGCGCGCAGTTGTTGCATGTTGGCCCCTTCTTAAGAAACTCAACTCTCTGTCGCTCGACGTGCGCCGCCCCGATTCAACTGCCCGATTCAACTAAGGTTACGAGCATGCGTTTGCCTGAATCAGGTGGTAGCTAAGGTCTTTCCGCCTGGAGGAGCATGCCTCATGGGGCGGTTGCGGACGGTGCATGAACTCACGCAGCAAAGCGAATGTCATTGCTGGTTAGCAGGTTCGGAGTCGGAAATCGAGGGGCGACGTTTATCGAGTATCTTATCCTCGACAAGCTGGGTCGCACGTTTGAGTTCCTGAAAGTGCTCAAGAGCCGCTAGGCTTTCCTTTTCCTTTCCGAGTTTTCGATAGACCTGACTCAGGACATAGTAGTATTGGGCGGAAGATAGACTGACCGGATTGGCCGCGATAGCTTTGCGCAAAGCCTCGGCAGCCTGATCCCACTCGCCACGGGACTGGTAAGCTCTCGCCATCTGGTAGTAACCCAAGTCGTTGTTGGAGTCCAGATCGATTGCCTTTTGCGCATACGGAAGAGCAATCTCCGGTTTACCCAGACGGTTGTAATAAGCACTCAGGTTGATGTAGGGGGCGTCATACTTGAGTCCTTTCTGGTCAGCCATCTGAATCGCCTTGTTGTAGGCTGCAAGAGCCGCGGCGTCGTCTCCCAAAGATTCTTCGGTGAAACCTAGGGCGTTATAGGCCTCGGCGTAAGTGGAATCCAGTTGAATCGCCTTAGTGAACTCAGGTTTCGCCTCCTTGAACATGTCTTTACGTGAATAGATCTCGCCCAAGCTGTAATGGATTTCGGCCGACTCGGGTTTCAAACGCACGGCCTGCTGTAATTCGGTTTGGGCATAATCGACCTGCCCGATCACGATAAAGTCTCTACCGAGAATCTTGTGGGCTTCTGGATTATTGGCATTCAGCTCGAGAGACTTAGCTAGCTCCCTGATGGAATCGCCGAAGTTGCGCATCCGGAACAAGACATATCCCTGGATGTAGTGGGCTCGCCATGAATCCGGATGAGCTTTCAGGTAAGTGAGCACAAGAGGCTCCAGGTCGTCAATTTTGTCCTCATTTATTGACGCCTCAAAACGCTTGATCTGGTCGAGATCGTCACTGTCGACCCTGGAAATGAGTTCGCGTGTTGAAGGCGGCGTCGTCTGGGATGAATATGATCCCGGCGAGGTACTAAGCGCCGTCTCGGCGGAAGCAGCCTTCTTGAGAATGGCATCGAGATTCTTTCGAGCTACGGCATTCCCGGGATCGATGTCCAAGACCTTTTGAAAGGCGGCCGCTGCGCTATTCTGGTTTCCTTCGTCGCTTAACACCAGGCCCAACTCGTTGTAGGCGTCGGCCGACGAGGGTTGCAGACGGATGGCCTCGCGAAATGCCGAATCCGCGTCCGTGAGGTTCCCCTTTTCCCGCAAAACGTGACCTAAACCGAACTGCGCCGCATAGAGGTTCGCCTGGAGTGCTAATGCTCGCTTGAACTCGGGAATGCTGCCTTCGAGGTTGCCCAGCTTTGCCAATGCTTGGGCCAGGCTCAAATGACCCTCCGGATAATCAGGTAACAGTTGAACCAGCTTCCCCAGAGTCTCCGCTGCCGACTGAGTTTCTCCCTTGTCCATCTCCAGCTTCGCCTGAGCCTCCAGGGCATCGGCCTTCCGATTCCGTTCGTCATCCGCGGTTAGCTTCAGTCCCTTATTGAGTTCCAGCTTGCCTTCTTCAGTGGCATCTGTCCTTGATAATGCCAACCCCAGCTGATAATGATCGTGGCCGGACATCGGATCCAGGCTCACCGCCCGGCGCAACGGTGCGATCGCTTCCTGGATCTGACCCTTCTGCATGAGCGCCTTGCCGAGAGCGTAGTAGGCTTCCGCGAATTTCGGGTCTAACGTGATCACCTTTTGTAACTGCTCGATTTCCTTGTCGACGCCGTACTTCGGCAAGTACGCCATCGCGAGGTTGTATCGGGCCTTCACCAGATCGGGTCGCAGGCTGATCGCCTGCTCCAGTTCGCTGATGGCTTCGTCATCGTGGTTCGAGGTGAGCGTAGCTCCAAGGTTGGAGTGAGCCTCTGCATAGTAGGGGTTGAACCGCAGCGCTGCGCGAAATTCTTTAATAGCTCCCTCATCGTCTCCGGTCTGAACCAAGGCCAGCCCGAGGTGATTGTGGGCCTCGGGGAAGGCGGGACGGAGCTGGATGGCTTTCCGAAATTGCTCGATCACCGCACGCGGATCGCTTCCCGCCTTACCCAAAAGAAGCCCCAGAGTATCGTAAGCCAGTGGATCGTCTGCTTTCTGTTTGATCGCCTCTTGTACTGCAGCAATGGCGAGTTCCAGGCCTGGAATCGGATCGGATGGGTCCTTGTTGGCGACTGATTGAAACTGTTCGAACGCTGCCCTGGATTGACCTGTCTTGAGAAGGATAGTGCCAAGATCGATATGCGGACCCGGCAGATCGGGATTCAGACTGATAGCGCGCTCGAGGTATCGGCGCCCGCCATCCAATTCGCCGGTCTGCTCGGAGGCCATACCGAGAAACGAGTATGCCTCCGCGAACGCAGGGTCCAATCGCAGGGCCGTCTGTAACTCTGATATCGACTCGAGTCTATTTCCGCCATACCAAAGCGCGACGCCTAAGTTGTAGCGGACCGTGGCAAGAGCAGGGTCCAGGCCCGCAGCCTTATGCAAGTGGTCGATTGCCCCGGGCAGATCGCCCAACTGGCCAAGGACGAAGCCCAGAAGGTTGTGAGCTTCAGCCCAATTCGGGTCCGCCTCGACGGCTTTTTCAAATTGCTTCTCCGCGGCCTGCATCTCTCCTTGAGAAAGCAGTTCATGACCGGCATCGTAGCGCTCCTTGGCTTCGCTGCGGGGCGCAGGGCGCTGCGATCCGTTCTGCTGAGGGACCCGCTTTGCGGATCCTGCTTGCAATGCCAAGCCTAGATTTTCATAGGCCTTGCTCATACCGGGGCTGAGAGTCAGCGCCTTCTCCGACGCTTCAATGGCTTCCCGTAAATCACCCTTTTGCCTTGAGATCTCGGCTATTTCGCATTCCGCCTCCGCATTGTCACCGTTTTTCAGGACCGATTTCAGCTCGATTAAAGCTGCATCGAGGCTACCCTTGCTGCGCAAGGCTCGGCTCAGGTTCAAGCGCAATTCCGCGTTTTGGGGTGCCCGAGCGAGCGCGGAGCGAAACACGCGTATAGCATCGTCAAATCTCTTAGCCCGTGTGAGCGTAGAAGCCAAATTGTTATACGCGTCGAGAAACTCCGGGTTGAGATCAACAGCTTGCTGGAACTCGGCGATAGAGTCCAGGAGATGATTCTCCTGCGCGTAAGCAATTCCAAGCCAGTTGTGGCTTTCAGCCGAGCGAGGATCCTGCTGAAGAACCGCCTTGAAGAGCTCGACGGCTTTCTCCGGCTGTCCCCACTGCTGGAGGATCAGGCCCGATGCAAGCTCGGCGGCCTCATAATCGGGGCGCAGTTTGGTCGCGGTATTTAATTCAGAGAAAGCCTGGCCGATGTCTCCCGACTCTTGCAGCCATAGCGCTAGGTTGTAGTGCGCTTCGGCAAAGCCCGGATCAATCTCGACCGCGCGACGAAATGCGGCCTGGGAACCTTGTCGGTCGCCCAACTTGCCCAGCGCAACTCCCAAGCCGTTTTCCGCGTCAGCGCGTTGCGGATCCAGCTTGAGGGCTTCTTCAAAGAAAGAGACCGCGGATTTCCATTGCTCCTGTCTTAAGGATTGCACTCCCTGTTCATAGTACTGGTCGGCGGAAGTTGATGAACCAGCAGCGCTGGCTTGCAGGCAAACCACTAGACAGGCAAGCAAGCAGCCGACCAGAAGAGGCCAAACTTGGCCGCGAGAAAAGACTCCAAAACGCATAGGTGGGCGAAACTCTGGACTCGGTCCTCTAGTTTCACAAAAAACTTAAGAGCTAAAAAACAAGAGAGGGGAACTCTGGGTTCGAACCGCCTCAGTTTCCTCTCTCCGTTAACTCTCGGATCAGTTTGACTTCGGCTTCGCGATAAGGTTTTCCATCTGGGTGCAGCACCTCGTGGAACCAGATCGTCGGCTCCTCCAGAACGTACGGACGCTGCCAGGAATCCCACGGAAGATAGGTCTGGGTCTTGCCCGCAACGAAGCCCCAATTAATTGCCCCAACCTGGTATTTCTTCGCCACCGGCAACACCGTGTCGAAGGTGCTTCCCGCCCCACGCGCCATGTATTCGGTACAGATCAGCGGGCGATTGAACTTTCGCAGGAACAACACTTCCTTCTCAAAAACCTCGGGCCAGTCGTAATTGTGGAAGGTGATCACATCGGAGTTCTCCAACTGGATCTGTTGGGTCTTGGTAAGGGGCTTTTCATTCTCGAAATCGATGTCCCACACACCACTGGTGAGCGGCTGCGAAGGATGCGCAGCCCTCGCCCAGGAGAAAATTTTCGGCAACAACCCTTCAACCAATTCCGTCTTATTCTTCAGTTCTTTCAGCTCTTGCTTATCATAACTGCCCTCGTTGGAGTTATTCGGTTCATTCCATACATCCCAGCCCAACACCCGAGGGTCGTTTGCGAACGCTCCGACCACCCCTCCCACATATGCTCTCAGCCTCGCTTCTTGCGCCGGGTCTTTCAGCGCTTCGGCCCCCGGAGATTGTACCCACCCGGAATTGTGAACCCCGGGGATGGGAGGATGCTGCAAGCCGAGCGTCGGATTCGGGTCCCAGCATGAGTCAAAGAACACGAAAAGCGGCTTGATATGGTGCCGAGACGCAATTTGCAGAAATTGATCGATGCGTCGTGTGAAGCCCGCCGGATCTTCCTGCCAAACCAAGTCATGCAGGAAGACGCGCATCGTGTTCATACCCATACCCTCCGCCCAGCCCAACTCCTTGTCGATCTGGGTTGGATCGAAGGTTTGTGCCTGCCACATCTCAAGCTGATTGATGGCGTTTTCGGGGATATAGTTGCTGCCCACCAGCCACGGCTGCTGGCTGTACCACGTCTTCGCTTTCTCCTCCGTCCAC
>Ga0182015_10006876_pt1 | contig 11252 bp, 11 predicted proteins | sample 712P3MmetaG_FD_120478 | JGI IMG/M metagenome (GOLD analysis project Ga0182015, IMG submission 120478) | Permafrost microbial communities from Stordalen Mire, Sweden - 712P3M metaG | ecosystem: Environmental > Terrestrial > Soil > Wetlands > Permafrost | place: Sweden: Stordalen | collected...
ACATCTCGGACCACTGCCGAAGGAGATTATTGTAGACGCCCGTGAACGGGACGATCGAGGCGTTGCCAGGCACCTCGCGGTTCAACCGCTGGATCCCGACGTCGAGGTCGAAGAGGAGCGAGCGCTGCGCGTCGTCCCTGATCATGCTCTGTATCCAGAAGAAGGAGCAAAGCCGCGTCCCGCGGGTCACCGGCGTCACGTGATGCAGGCTCGTCGCCGGGTATAGCACCAGGGATCCCGGCCGGAGCTTCACGTTGTGGGTGCCGTAGGTGTCCTGCACGACGAGCTCGCCGCCGTCGTATTCCTCCGGCCCGGAAAGGAAAAGGGTGGCCGAGATGTCCGTGCGGATCCGGTGGGGGGTTCCCGGAACCTGCCGGATGGCGTTGTCGACGTGGGTCCCGAATGACTGTCCGCCGGAGTAGCGGTTGAAGAGCGGGGAAAAGACCCGGAGCGGGAGTGCCGCGGCAAGGAAAAGCGGGTGCCGCCCAAGCAGGTCCAGGATCAGCGCCCCCACTTCCTTGGAGGCGGGATGGCCCTCGGGAATCTGGCTGTTGTCCTTGGCCTTGGCCGACTGCACCCCGGCCGTCACGCGGCCGTCAATCCAGTCGGCGGCATCCAGCGTCTGCCGGGCCTTGGCCACTTGGTCGGGATTCAACAGATCGGATACGGTGAGGAGCATGCCTGGAATGGGTTGACCGCCCAAATTCATCTTGAGACTGGGTCGCGAATCAAGCGAATAATGAAACCCGATCTCAGTCTCAATAACAAAAATAACGTATGATTCTGTTGTATATGATTCTGCGCTAAATAATCGAGCCCCAGATACGCTGATTTTGGGAAATCAGGCGCCTACAACCACCCCAAAATGCCGGTGAAATTCCTTTTGCCCAAGGGCGGTCGGCGAGAGGCCTCGGCCGTCGAGATCCTTCGCGAGCCACTTTCTCTTCAGCGCCAAGCCGAGGATTGCCGCCCCAAGGAGGCCTCCCATGTGGAAGCGGCGTTCACTCCAATCGAGGCATCCATAGGCCATGCGGCGCCGGCGGCCCTCGAGCTCTTCGACGTCTATCCCGACCTCCTTCAACTTCTCCCGCCCCAGCGCAGAAAGGGCATACCGGCCCTCTGTGCTTGTCTTCGAGATCCATTCCAGCGCGAGCAAACGGTCGTGCAATCTCACCCCAAGGCTCCCGGCGATGTGGTCATAGCAGGTCCGGGCTAGGCGAAGCCTATCCGGCGTGCCCGGGACGAACCTGGGGCCCCTGGCGCCGGCGATGGCCACGAGGCCCTCGAGGATCCGGGCAACCCCCGGCCCGGCCACGCTGTAGTAGCGGTGCCTTCCCTGTGCCACCACCTTCAGGAGACGCGCCTTAAGCAGGCGGTCGAGGTGCGCGCTCGTCGTCGAGGTGCCCACGCCGGCGACGGCGGCGAGCTCGGTGCTTGTCCGGGCCCGGTTGTCCATGAGGCAGTACAGGATCCTGGCCCTCGCCGGCTCCCCGATCGCGGAGGCTATCTTGGAGGCGGCTTTGTCCCCGGTGTCCATTGCGTCCACACTTCGTCAGTGAACGAAGTGTCGTCCGGGCACAACTGGTAAAGCTGGGGATCAACCCATGGCGGCCGAACACGAATTCACCCTGCCACGCAGGGAGGCGATCAAGGCGGCGGCGCTCCTCCTGCTTTCGGCGTCGATTGGAAAATCAGGGTTCTCAAAGGCGCCGTCCCCAAGTCCCAAACCCATGAAAATAACCTGCATCATCCGCTACCAGATCGACCCCTTCCAGCGCGACGCCTTCAGGCAGTATTGCGAGACGTGGGGCACCGTGATCCCCCGCAACGGCGGCCACCTCGTGGGCTACTTCCTGCCCCATGAGGGGACGAACGACATCGCCTGGGGGTTGATCGCATTCGACAGCCTCGCCTCATACGAAGCCTACAAGGCGCGCATCAATGCCGACCCCGAGGCCCGCGCGAACTTCGAGATGGCACGCTCGAAGAGGCTCATCCTCCGGGAGGAGCGCAACTTCGTGGAGATCGTCGGTGGGACGCTTGGCATACCCTCCTCCCTCTGAAGGTCCGTCCCGATTCGGTTCCGCGGCCCTGCAAGCGGGGGGTAACACCCCATTGAGGAGGCGCGCGGCGCCGCCTATGATTGTCGGATGTCTTACCTATTTGGAAATGCAGGCCCCGAAAGGCGTCCCAAGTCCGCCGGCCTGAAATCGAGCACCAAGGACAAGATCGAAGGAACGGCGAGGACAGCCGCCGGAATCATCAAGGAAGAGACGGGAAAGGCCATGGACAACCCGGAGCTCCGGCACGAGGGCGTTGCCGATCAGTTTGTAGGCAACACCCAGAAGAGCATAGGAAAGATCAAGAAGGCGCTCGGTAGCTAGCCCTTCGGCGGCGCAGGTGCGGGATTTCCATGGAATCCATTCGATTCCTGAATCCGAACGCCCGTTTGGCGACATTCACCTTGGAACAGCCATTCCATTTATGATCCACCCATCCCTCCAGGCCGACCCAAGCCTCCTTGCCGCCTTTCAGCTCCTGCCCGCGATCGGCCTCATGATCCCGGTCGCCTGCCTCGCGCTCTCATCTCTCCTCATCATCGTGATCCTCCACTATCAGAACAGGGAGCGGGAGCGATGGCATGCAACGGTCCGGCTGGCCCTCGAAAAGGGCGTTCCCATCCCGGCCATGACCGGCTCATCGACTCCAAGCCCCGAGGTGATCCGGGAAAAGCAGCGGTTGGGGTTCGTCGTCGGCGGGCTGGTCAACATCGCGATCGGCATCGGCGTCTTCGCCGGCCTATCCTCCCTGGAGGGCGCCTCCCAGACGCGCTATTTCGGACTGATCCCGGGTTTGATCGGCGTCGCGCTGCTCGCCTGTGGATTGATATTCTTCCGCAAGCCCTCCATCCCAGGCGATCAAGCGCCCACCTTGTGACGCCAGCCGATTCCGAACTCATCGCCCATTGCCTACGAAACGACGACACGGATGCGTTTGGGGAGCTGGTGCAGCGGCACCAGTCGGCTGTCCGGCGGTTTCTGAGGCACCTGGCGCGCGGGGACGGGGCCTTGGCGGACGATCTGGCGCAGGAAACGTTCATCCAGGCGCACCGCGGGCTGCTTCGCTTCCGTCCCGATTCCCGCTTCGAGACCTGGCTCCTCGGCATCGCCCACAACCAGTTTCGCAATTCCCGAAGGCGCCGCCGCGGCGAGGCCGCGCTCTCCGAGATGAACCCGGAAGAGACCGCATTGCCCTCGTCCGAGCGCCTTTCCGACCTCCAGATGGACCTGGCCTCCGCCATGAACCGCCTGTCCGCCGATGAGCAGCTCTCCCTCATGCTCAGCTTCCAAATGGGCCTCTCCCATTCCGAAATCGCCGCGGTGCTCGAACGGCCGCTCGGCACGGTCAAGATCCATATCTCGCGCGGCAAGGAACGGCTTCGCCAGATCCTCTCCCCTTGGAACCCACGCACATGAGCCCGCCTGACGACACCGAGCTCGAGGCCCTGCTTCGGGAGGGCCTCAAGCGACCGCCGCTGCGGGATGGCGGATTTACGGCGCAAGTCCTTGGGGCCCTCCCCCGGCGCCGCCCCTTCCGCCATTATCGTCTTCTGGTCGGCTTGGGCTGGGCGGGCGCAGCGTCAGGGCTTTCAGTGGCTCTATGGGCAGGCTGCTCGGGGTCCGGTGAGGCGTCCGCCGCCTCTCTCATCAGCAACGCGTGGCTCGGCTTCGCCCTTGTCGCGACGCTGATGTCCTGCCTCGGCGCCTGGTACGCTATCGATTCTGCGTCCCGGGCCTGATCCCCGCGCCGGGCCAGTCCCGGCGCCGCCGATCCCATGCAGAACGGCCATATTTCGTCATTGAACGAATCGATTCTGGGGCAAGCTGGTACAATCGGGGCCCAAACACCCCGACGAAAACCTGAACCATCTCATGAATATCCGGATGCTTTCCATCATACCGCTTCTGAGTCTGGTGAGTTGTGCTTCAACTGATCGCGCATATATCGGCTACGAGAATGCGGATCGTTCCGTAGTCCTGGGAGATCTGTACTCCCCGTCAAAGGTGCATGTCTTCATCAACGAAGTGCCCGTTAGCCTCGAACGAATCGACGGAATGGCGATTGCACCGGGTGCCGACAGTTCCCCCACGCCATCGGAAAAGATCGAGGTATCACCCGGACCCCATCGGTTGAGCATTGGGCTGGAGTTCCCACCCCAGCATTATCGCACCAGGTTGGATCTCAATTGTGCGGCGAACCACGTTGTCCGTCTCACAGGAAAGGAGAGTCCGTACGGGGTCTGGGTGCAGGTATGGGATGAGACGGACGGCTTCGGAAAACGAAAGCTGCTGAGGGAAATCGAGATAGCGTCGGTCACGCCGGACCTGCCCGGTGTTCTTCAGCTCAATCCGCAGGAACACACAATGCATTAGCCCTGCCGGGCGATTTCGAGATGCTGTTTTTCCGGCGGCATGGAGCCAGGCTCCCTAAGCTTTCAATGCCGCCCGCCGCAGGCCTTTGATGTCCAGCTTCACCATTTTCATCATCGCCGTTGTCACCCGCTCGGCTTTCGCCCGATCGGTGCCGGTGAGCAGCCTTATCAGGACGTCGGGCACAATCTGCCACGAGACTCCGTACCTGTCCTCGAGCCAGCCGCACTGGACTTCCTTGCCGCCCGCAGCGAGTCTTCGCCAGTAGTAGTCGACCTCCCTCTGGGTCTTGCAGTGCACGACGAAAGAGACGGCCGGCGTGATCTTGAACACCGGACCGCCGTTCAAGGCGGTGAATTCCTGCCCAAGGATCCGAAATCTGACGGTCATCACTGACCCGGGTTTGCCAGGCGATCCCTTCCCATAGCGCGCGATGTCCAGCGTCTTTGAGCCCTTGAAGATGGACGTGTAAAACCTGGCGGCTTGTCCGGCCTTATTGTCAAACCAGAGAAACGGGGTGATTTTTGGCATAAATGTCGGGTCGTGGAGGGGCTTGATAACTTGCGTGATGGCTCCGACATGGGAATCGAACAACGGCAGTTTAGTAGTCGGATCGGTCAGGGCGGTCTAAGTTCCTTTCAGTGTCGCGACTCGCCAGGAATTTCAGGAATGCCCGGATCATCCAGGATTTGCACGGCGGTCGCGTCGCCGAGGTCTTTCCAATCCTGCAGCACCCACGCGACCTTTTTGTCCGGGGTAACTTCGACGAGCTGCGGACCTTTGCCGCCGCCACCGCGGGAAGTGAAGATCGTGTTGCCGCTGGCTAGACGGGTGCAGCTTTGCGGTGCCTGGACGAACCGGAAAGCCTCCGGCAGGTCGGTGTCCTTGAATTCCCAAACCGTTTCACCTTTCGGATTCACTTCGCGCGTAAGACTGTCCTGCTCATCGGTGATCACAGAGTTTCCGTTCTTTAGCCGAATGGCAGCCCACGGCGATTTTATGGGGTAGCCCCAAATTTTATTAAAATCTTTGTCGTATTCCACGACGTTGCTCGAGCTGAGATAGGAAAGGAGATATGTTCCCTGCGCGGTGTAGCGCGCGCGACGGAACTGACCATGAACGTTCCTGGGATTGAACGGCCGGCCATCGGCGCTGGGCACCTCATGATTTACCTCCACCGCGCCGGTCTTGGTGTTGACGATCATCAGCCGCGGCGGCAAGCCGTTCACGACGAACATCACCCTGTCCAGCCCGATGGGCTGGCAGGTGTGAACTTCCGTGTGATTGGTGCCGCTGCTGCTGTTGCAGTCGTAACGCCAGACCACTTTCTTGTCAGGTGTGATTTCCGCGACGTACTGCATCCGCGTGAAGAGAATGTTTCCATTGGAAAGCATCCACACGTCGTCGTATTCGTAGCCGGGGCCGGTCTGATAGGTCCAGACCACCTTGCCGTCGTTAACGAGAAACATCTTGGTGTAATTTTCCCCGACATAAAGCATCGGGTGCTGGGCGAGGCCGTTGCCGGGAAGACCGGCGGGCGTGACCGCGTTCGTCCATTTGCCACCGGGCGACTCGATTTCGGCGGGACCGAATGCGGGCACATCGGGTGCGGTAAAACGTGCGAGCTGGGCCATGCATGGCGCTGCCGAGGACGAACTTGATGTGGCACTGGGCGTGTGACAGCCGGTCAAGGCAGCGGCCAGGCCAATGGCCGTAATGACTGCAATCACCGAGCCAAGTACTACTTTCCAGTTTCTTGAGGAAAAGCAGGCGGGGGCTTTGAAGAATAACATGGCGGGCAGAAAGCAGCAGGAACTGGGCGACTGTGGTCGCTTCCGTAAAAGCCAAATGTGCAAGTTAGATTGTCGGCACCCTTACACTTACAGTTTCAGTTCTTACACTTTGCTTTGTCTGCAAACAGAAATGCACCCGAATAATGACAAATGCAAGTAGCTCCACTCGCGGGCATTCGGCCGCAAAATAATCTGATGCGCTTATCGGCAAATAAATGAAACGTAAGTGAAGAAAAGTTGAATGTAAGCGGTAGATTGAAAACTCGGCCCAGGCGGCGGCGAACAATTTGAAACCATCGGCAAAATGAGAATGCCACGGCTTTATGCCCAGCTTAGGGACCAAGAATGCTAAAATGGTCGGACTCGTTCCCAATGTCAGCGATTTCCGAATCGCGCAAGACAACGCTCCCAAATGCATCTCCGCGAATCCACAAATCATGGTGTGGTGACCCACCGATTCCCGAATTGATGATTTTCACCATCTCGAACCTTGCATCGGAAAGCGTGCCTTCACCTTTGGGGCTTCCCGGTCCCACTATGGTCATGCCACTTGAGATGCTGTCTTGAATGGTTACATGGCTGACGGTGAGTCCCGAGATGCTGCGGCGATCCATGCAGATTTGCATCGAACCACGCCAAGCCCAACTGTGGTCGTATCCGCCACAGCGCAGCAGTTCGCAGTTCCTCACCAAGGTCGTGCCACTGAAGTTGTTGTCGACCTTGCGGTTTTCATCCGAGGTGGGAAATGTCGTGCTGATCAGGATGCCGCACCCGGTACCGATGTCGGTGAAGCGGCAGTCCTCAATGCGGTTGCTGGCCCCGCCGTAAATCGCGGCGCCATTTGCGAGGAATGTCAGCTGGCCCGTGCACTTTCGAATTACGTTATTCCCGGGCTTTGGGACTTGCCCAACGAAGCCCTGGTCTGAGGCCGCTGGCCAAATCGCGAAGCAATCGTCCCCCGTGCCCCTCGCGGTGCAGTTCTGAATGACGGCTCCGCTGGTGCCGACGCAGAGATTCACGCCGTCGGCGACCGTATTGCGAAACCGGCAGCCTTCGATCACCAGGTCTACGCCGTTATAGATCCAAATTCCCACCTTGGTGTGTTCCAGCCAGACGTTGGAGATGGACGAGTCGGCGCATCCGGCGCCGACGATTCCGTCGTTCGGTTCGGAGTCGTTTCGGTAGTTCAACCGGCCAATGATCGAAAAATCGGCCAGGTGGATATTGCGCCCGGCGAGCTTGAACCGCACACGTCGCGCCGACTGATCGTACAGCGAGCTGTCCCCGACAAAGGTCGTGTGCCACATGCCCGAGCCTTGGACCGTCACGGAGGACAGGACCAGGATCTCGCCGGTCAGCTTGTAATCGCCGGCTGGCACCCAGACGGTCCTACCCTGTCTTTTGGCTGCCGCAACGCACGTCCGAAGGGCGCTCGTGGCGTCCTTTTCGCCTTTCTGATCCGCTCCGAATTCGAGGACAGATAACGAGCCTGCAGGAGCGGTCAGCGGAACAGGAACATTCTCGAGGTCGACCAGATCGACGATGCAATACGCCGCATCCTCCGCGACCCGTTGGAGGCGAATCACGTCATTCGCAACGATGTTCAGTTCCTTGACGCGAACCTCATCGTAGAAATTGCGCGGCTTGCCGTCGGCGGGCTGGTTGGAAAACGGGTAGCGTCCGTAAAGCCATGAATATCGGGAGGTGAGCGCCAGCGTTCTCACGTGCTTCCCGTTGATGATCAGGTCCAGACTCGTGCCTGTTCCGCCGCCCTCGTTGGCATCGGGAAGACTGTAGCGGACCACCAGCGCGTTGGCGTTCGCTCCAGCGGTGAATTCCACAAAATCCCCCGTCGCCACAAGTTTCACGCACTTCTGGCCGGACGACTCGGCCTCGACGACGTTGGGATCGTACTTTGGGCCGAGCACGACGCCGGTCGTTTTCATGCCTTCGGCCTCATAGGTGGTCCATGGCATGTCTGCTCCGACATTCGCGGAAGCCGAGCAGGCGCCGAGGGCGCACGAGACCGTGAGCGCCCGCCAAAGGCCGGATGGGGTCATAGGGGTACGTGTTGCAATGCCAAGGGCCGGTCCTGGAGCCAACCTATCTCGCCTGCCGGTATTTGATCGTCGCCAGCTTGCCCGGGCTGCATTTCACCGGCTTTCCAGCCACGAGGATGGTATGGGTGCGCGAATTCGTCCCCGAGGAGGCGATTGTCACCGAGGTTTTCGTGATATTCATTCGGAAATCGTCTCCCTTGTAGGCGAGATGGAAATTAAGGCGCTTCCATTTCCTGCAGAGCCGCGGGTTTATTGCGACCCGCTTCTGATCCGCCTGCACCCCTCCGAATCCCAGGACCGCTGTCATCCAGGCGCCGCCGTTCGCTGCGGGGTGTGAACCGCCCATGAAGACGTTTCCCACATAAACCTTGTACTTGGCCTCGAGATCAATCTTCGCCGTCTTGAGGAAGTAGTCGTATGCAAAACCGAGGTTGCCGAATTCAGCCGCCACCATGGCGTATGCGCAGGCGCTCAGGCTCGAGCCGTGCTCGGTGCGCGGCTCATAGTATTCCCAGTTCAGTTTCTTTATCCGGGATGAAAAACGGGTCCTGAAGAGACTGAGCATCATCACAACGTCGGCCTGCTTGATGATCTTGGTGGGCACCGCCAGTCCCTGTCCGGCACCGAGGTATTCATTCGGGTGCACCCTTCGGGCCTTGAGCTCCTCGACGGCCGCTTCACTAAGACCCAGATAGCCGTCGAATTGCTCGATGACGCCTGTCTTCGGGTCGGGTCCCGGGACATACAGCCTTCGTGCCACGTCTTGGAATGCCGCCAGCTCCCTTTCGATGCGGAGCTTTCTGAGCAGGGTACGCAGTTGCTGGGGGTGCCGTCTCCGGAGATAACCCACGGTCTCCATGGCAATCTTGAGGGTCTCTTTCGCCACCATGCTGGTGAAGGCGTTGTTGTTTACCCGCTCGTGATATTCGTCCGGCCCGACCACATCCAGGATCTCGAAGCGTCGCTTATCACCCTTGTAGTAAGCGATTGAGTTGTAGAACCGTGCGCATTCAAGAATGACCTCGGCTCCGCCCTCAAGCAGCAGCGAGTCGTCGCCCGTCAATCGGAAGTAATCCCACATGGCGATGGCCACGTCCCCGCTGATATGCACCTGCTTGTCCCGGAAGTAGGTCCGCAGCGCCCGTCCCGTGAGCGGGTCGCCGATGTTGAAGTACGTGCACGCGTCGTCGCCCGACTCCTGGCTTTCCCAGGCATAGAAGGCGCCGCGGCTCCCCAACCCCTCCGTCCTGGCCTTCCTCCGGGCCCCAGCGAGGGTCTTGATCCGGTAGCGCATCAGCTCGACCGCCTTCTCCGGGTAGGTGTGGATGAAGAATGGGAACATGAACATCTCCGTGTCCCAGAAGATCGCCCCCTTGTAGACCTGGCCCGAGAGAGCGCGCGCCGGTATTGAGTTGGCGCTGCCCTTGACCGGGGCGACCATCAGCAGCTGCAGGATACTGTAGCGAAGCGCGAGCTGCGCCTCGTCGTCGCCCTCGATCGCAACGTCGCACCGCTGCCATTTCTCCCTCCACTTGGCGTTGTGGCCGGCGAGGCAGCCCTCGTAGCCGAGCGACCTCGCCCGCTGGACGGCCTCGACCGCCGCCTCCGCCACCGAGCCCCGAACGGCGTCGTTGTCGGTGAAGACCGCGAAATACTTATGGAAGGTGTAGGTCTTCCCGGCCTCGGCGCGCAACTGGACCACGCGCAGGCTGCGGTTGCCCCTGGATTCGTAGGTCACCTTTCCAAAGTCGATGTCGGTCGTCTCGGCGACCGCCACGCGCTTGGAGGACTCGTTCGTCCGGCCCTCCACAAGCAAGACCGAGTCCCGCCTTGTCGCCTCGAGGCCGAGGAGGTGCGGGCCGTTCAAGTCCCAGATGTTGCCGTCGATGCCGGTGCGGACCGTCACCGTGGCAGCCCTGCTGCAGGTGATGCTGAAACGGATGACCCCGAGGTTCGGCGTCTCGGCGCTAAGGAAGCGCGCGGAACGCACGGTCAGGGTCGTCCCCTTGGAGGCGAATGAAGTCTGTCTTTCGAAAAGCGCGTTGCCAAACCGCAGCGTCTGCCGGTGCCGCGCAACCTTGTTGCCCAGCGCGGAGAGTTCCGCGCCGCCTAGCGAGACGCTCGTGAAGCCGCCATTCGGGGCATTGACGGGCTCGCGCCAAGCCGAACCGACGCGGTCGAAGATCCCGGCGAGGGTGATGCCCACCAGCTGCTCCGAAGTGAATTCATCAAGGGTGCCGCGGTAGCCCATGTAGCCGTTGGCTATCTGGTAGACGTTGCCGCGCCTCATGATGGTCTCCTTGCCATCGGTATGCTCGGCTGTGCTTATTGACCAAAGGTCCTTCATAGAGTGCTACGCCGGCGTCCTCTCGTCCTTGACCCGGAGCATGAGCCCGGCGGCGACGATCATCGACATGCCGCCCATCACGATCGCATCGATGGCGTGCCCGTGAAAGACGGTGCGCACCAGCAGGCCCAGCAGCGCCGCCGCGAGGATCTGCGGGATGACGACGAAAAAATTGAACATCCCCATGTAGACTCCCATCTTCCGGTAGGGCACGACGCTGCTGAGGATAGCGTACGGCATGGTCAGCAGGCTCGCCCAGGCGATCCCCAGCGCGCACATGGACACGACGAGCATCCCGGGCTGCGTGAAGACATGCATCGAGCACAGCCCGGCGCCCCCGATCACAAGGCACGCGACGTGCGTTGTCACGCGGCTCGTCAGCCTAGCGATCACTGGCAGAAGGAAAGCCACGAGCGCCGCCACCCCGTTGTAGACCGACATCAGGACGCCCACCCAGTTGGCGCCCGCGTTGTATGCGTCGCTCGTCGGGTCGCTGCTTCCGAAGTGGTAGCTCGTGACCGCCGAGGTCGCGTAGATGAAGAACGCGAACAGCGCGAACCAGGTGAAGAGCTGCGCGAGCGCGAGCTGCCGCATGGCGCCCGGCATGTTGTTGAGGTCGTAG
>Ga0182015_10006877_pt1 | contig 11251 bp, 7 predicted proteins | sample 712P3MmetaG_FD_120478 | JGI IMG/M metagenome (GOLD analysis project Ga0182015, IMG submission 120478) | Permafrost microbial communities from Stordalen Mire, Sweden - 712P3M metaG | ecosystem: Environmental > Terrestrial > Soil > Wetlands > Permafrost | place: Sweden: Stordalen | collected...
ACGGTTTGCGTCTCCGCGCCGACCGAGAAACTGGCGTCGATATCGATGGTGCTGTTGGAATCCAGTTTGTCGTGCGTGCTGGAAAATTTCTCGAACCCTTTTGCCTCGGCCGTCATGCTGTAGTAGGCAGGCGGCAAGCTGGGAGCGGTGTAGTGCCCCGCTGCATCCGTGGTTACGGTGTGCAACTCGCCCGTTCCCTCGTTTCGGATGGTCACCGTCGCGTTGGGCACCACCGCTCCGGATTGATCTTTTACAAACCCGACGATTGTGCCGACGTCAGACTGGCCAAAAGCGGACACCGAAAAGAGGGTCGCGAGAAAAATCGCCAGTGCGATACGGGCGACCTTTCCACCGGTCGCTCCGGTTCTGGCGGCGGACGATCGGCTGGCATTCGAGAAGACCGAAGGAATTGACTGTGAGCAGGCCGCGCCGATCGTATCTATCAAAGATAGAGAACCTGGAGTGGAAGAGCTTAGGCGTGAAGAGATTCGAGCTACAGGAATTTGCATCGCAGACATGGCAGGCCTCTCCGAAATGACTTCAGTGGGGCCAATGTTCGCGGTCTGCGGCGCAATTTGGAAGGGGTCTACCCTGTGTTTACACCGGGGGCCTTGACGGCCCGATTGGGTCTCTTCCCGTCTCCCGGAAACTGTAGCGACGCTGGAAAATTCCGTAGATTTTCCTAAACCCTCGACGGGAGAATAGCTTAGCGCCTTTTACCGTTTGTTGTTCTTACTTCTGTTAACCTTCGGTGCGTGGAAGCTATGAGCCAAAACGACGCCACTGTTCCCGATCTCGAATCAGCTCCGAAGATCCCCGGTGTTCACCCCGGTGGACCACTCCATTCGCCATGGAATTCCGGATTCAATCTGACAGAGGAACCCCGCTGGCAGTTGGCTCTGCGCATCGCCGCCAGCCGGAGCTTTGCCAAGTCTGCTTTGCTCTCTCGCTTTCTGCTCTACGTGTGCGAGCGCGAGATCACAGGAAAGACTACCGAGATCAGCGAACATCAGATCGGGGTACAGGTGTTTGGCCGGCGTCCCGGCTACAACCCAGGCGAAGACAATATCGTAAGGAACTACGCCCGTCAGCTTCGCCATCGTCTCGACCAATATTTTCTGGAGGAGGGCAGAGAGGAAGTGCTACGGGTGACCATTCCTCGTGGCAAATATGTGCCGCTCTATTCCCCGAATCATTTTCAGGCCTTACCGTTGCTGGTCTTGCCGGAGCAGGAACCGGATAGTAGCGGAGTTTTAGAAGCGCCGGCGCCTGTGCCTTCCGTCGTTAGTCCTCCGCAGCCAGTGCGGCGGCGTCGCTGGCTGGTACTTTGCCTGGCCGCGTTGACGCTGCTCGCAGGTATCTCCATTGCCACCCTCTCCATCGGTTGGACCCGCCATCTTCCTACGTATTCCGCAAATTCCTTGCATCCATTGTGGGCGGCCCTTTTCGACCGGAGTCGCCAGACGCTCATTGTTCCGTCCGACGACGGAATCGTAATGATCCAGAATCTGACCGGACACCTGGTTCCTTTGTCGGAATATCTCAATCGCGATTACCTTTCCCTCAAGAGTCCCTACAACATTGATGCCCAGAACATGCGCGACCTGGACGCTCAACGTTACACGAATGTTACAGATCTGAACGCCGTGGTGAGGTTCTCGCGGCTGCCTGAAGCCAACGTCGGCCGGTTGGCTGTGCGCTATGCACGCGAGCTCCACATGGAAGACCTTAAAGATGCGAATGTGATTCTTTTGGGATCGAGTTTTTCGAATCCATGGGCAGAGCTCTTCGAAAAATCTCTCAACTTCGAGTTCAGCTATCAGCCCCATCCCAATGCGTCGCTCATTGTCAACCGGCGTCCCCAGGTCGGGGAACTCGCGCTCTATGCAAATGATGCCACGGGCCCTTCGCATCGCACCTATGCCGTGATCGGATTGGTTCCCAACCTTAACAGCACGGGATGGGTTCTACTGGTCGAAGGGCTCACCATGGCCGGAACCCAGGCGGCGGTCGATACTCTCTTCAACCAGGGTGTGATGCAACCGCTCCTTGGCCAATTCAAGAATGCGGATGGCACGCTGAACCCCTTCGAAATTCTGATCGAGACCAGGAGCTTCGGGTCAGATGCACCGCAAGCCAGCGTTGTCGCAACGAGGGTTTACAAAAAGCATTCGTGACAGTGAATGCACGCAAGGCCGTCTTTGCTAGGCGCCGTTTGCTTTTGCACATTTTCGCTCCGTTTTCCACGACGGGGGCCCTGGCATTTTGGCCTTAGACTGAGGCCATGAACACGGACCAGGATTGGCATTCATTTAATCCCGAAGAACACGACACCTACCCGAATGACATTTCTTCTGTGCAAGTGATCTTTGCGAACGGAAAACGAGCCAACGGCGATTGGCTCTATGGGCGTTTCTTCAATGTCAGTGTTCTGCCCGAAGCTACGATCACCCGCTGGCGCTACATCTAGTGCTCGGCAACCAACCCGGGTGCCCATAAACCCTGATTTTCTGTGAAATCTCCCCTCACCGATGGTGACGTGCGATCCGTTCGGCTCGTCTTTCATCCCCTTGCTTGCTCCGCCTTCCCGGAAGCATCTGGCCGGAGATGTGGGGCGGAGAGTAGACTCAACCGGCCGGGAATCTCAATCTCGGCCAAGGGGTCTATGGAAGCTCCTTATGCCGCAGGCTCGGAATTTCCAACTCGGCGCCACACTGGTGCTCTTGGCCTTCTCGATTGGGGCCCTTGTTCCTGGAATCCATGCGCAGGATGCGGTTTGCAGCGGGGGCTTTGGCAGTTTCGAGTCAAAATTCCTTACTGGAGTCGCCGTATCGGTCGATGCCACGCGGAACGGGCGGTTCGCAGCCCACTTTTGTGAAGCAAAACTCGATTGGGACAAGCAAGGCCTCGTGGTGGAACCCAAGGCCTGGCAAGTCGATGTCGATGCGATGGGCATCGACCTGGGTCTGGGCTCGCCCGTGGTTGCTTTCCAGGTAAAAAAGACCGATATCGATCGGATAGCGAATTACGAAATCTACTCCCTCAAAAAACCTCCAGGACTGCTGCGGACAATCAAGGGCGGCGACCGCTATCGTGCCGCCGATACCGATCTTGATGGCCGCATCGAAATCTGGACCAGTGACGCCGAAGCCGTAAACGGCTTCGAGAACATTTCCCTCGAAGGACTCGATTTTGCTCCGACGATCGTGTTGAGATTTGAACGAAAGCGGTTGACCGATGTGAGTTCCGAGTTCCCATCAGAGTTTGATCGCCAAATTGTGGCCGCGCGAGCTCAACTCGACGCCCAAAAGTTGGGTGAATTCAAGCTCAGCGACGGTGCGCTGTCGAGCAAATCGCCCATACCCGCAGATCAGTTACATCGCCTGCTGACCACCAAAATCAAAATACTTGAGGTCGTGCGTTGTTACCTTTACAGCGGCCGGGAACAGCAGGCATGGGATGCTCTTGCCGATATGTGGCCTCCGGCTGATTTGGAACGCATCCGCACCGCCGTCGCAAATGCTCGCGATCATGGCATCCGTAGCCAGGTAGACGATGTCTCGCACGAAACGAAGCCCAGTCAATTCAAGAATAAGCATGCGATGATCTACGATCGTGTGTCGGACTCTGATTCGGACCAGGGAGACCCATTGAGTTGGGATTACGCCCCCGGCATGAGTGGACCGGGAAAAGCAAAGCACCTGTTCGATGCCGATACGTTCCCCATTCAGATTCTTCTTCAGCGCCCACCTCCGCAGGATGCTTCGTGGGTTGTGTCGGGTGATGCAGTGATGATGAACCTGGTCGTCGATGCTGCGGGTAAAGTCCGTTCGGCAAAGGCCGAAGGAAAGCCCGACAAAGCCATGGAAGACGCCACGGCAGACTGGAAATTCATTCCTGCGTTCAAAGATGGCCGCCCCGTCGCCAGCCGCCTGCGAATCGCAGTCTCCCCTTTACGGTAGGGGTGGGTTCCTGCTGCCTACACCGGCACATACTGCCGCAGGTAGCGCCTGGCCATGCGGAATCCGACCTTATAAGGGTCGCTGAAATCCGGGCCCGGGTTGTCGGATGCGCCGTAAAGTTCGTCCTCGTGCTCAATGCTCATCGAGCCCGCATACCCGGCGCTTTGCAGAACGCTGAAGAAATCGGGCCAAGGGATACTACCCATCCCCGGAATGCGGAATTGCCACCACTTGGCTTGGTTAACGGGCACGATGCCCCCTCGCCGCACAATGTCCCAATGAATCTGCGTATCTTTCAGATGGACGTCATAGATCTTGTCCACGAAGTCTCTTGCCGTTTGAATCGGATCCATCATCTGCCACAACAGATGAGAGGGATCGTATTGCAGGCCAACATAAGGCGAATCCTTGAAGGCGGTGAAGAGCGCGTCGAAGCCTACCGGACTGGTAGCAATGTTCGGCCCTCCTTGCCAGGGCTCCCACAAGATGCGCACTTTGTGCTCTTCGCAGGCAGCGAAATATTTTTCGTGGTAAACCCGCACAATCTCGTCCACTTGTGCCTCAAAGGGCTTGGAGACATCTTTACCGGACTGCGTTCCTATATACGGAACGCCGAGTTTACCCGCCAACTCGATCGCTCTCACGAAGCTGCTGTTTTCCTGCGCACGCTCTGTCGGATCGGTTGCGATGTGATTTCCATTTACCTGGAGTGCCGAAACATGCATCCCTTTCGATGACAAATGATTCTTGACTCTTGCGATTTCCTCGTCCGTGATTTTCGTCGTATCCAATCCCACAACGCCTGCTCCGGCCGAGAGGATCATGTTGTTGAATTCTTCCTGAATAGCGAAATCCACGTTTGCTTCGGTATAGTGGCCCAGGATGCCAAGTCGCGGTTTCCATTCGGTCGGGCGTGCGCCCGCTTTCGACAGCGCTGCCAGGCACACTGCTGCCGTTGCAGATCCAAGTAAGGTACGCCGGCTTATATTCTCGATTGTCATGAAGGTCCCTCCGTAATCGCCACAGTCTCTCTTCTGGAACCCGGCACTCACAGCGCCTGGGCTCACGTTCGTCCTTCGCTCGTCCGCTACCGTTCGAATTGCCTTCCAACCGCTCCCGATTACAGAGGACGCGGAACCCCACTCTAGGGGACCCTGCCATGATCGCATAACAAGTTCTCAGGGCAAGCGGGACAGGGTCGCTGTGGTTGCGCTGCTCTTTCCCGTGCTTGTGCTCCGCTTCGAGTTGGCGTTCTCATTCTTCAGGCGTAAACTCCGCTCACAGGAGGCAACAATGGCCATCAGCTTTACTTCAGATATCCTCCCGCTCTTTCGTGAAGGCGACATCAAGTGTATGGGAAAAGCAGGGGTCAAACTCGCTGATCTTGCCTGGATGTCTGATCCCGCGCATGCGAAGAACGTCTACGAAGCGGTTTCCGCCGGCACCATGCCCCCCGATAAACCTTGGTCGGCCGACCGCATTTCACTTTTCAAATCGTGGATGGATGCCGGCTACCCTGCATAAGCTCCGCTCAGCCGCGCCCTTGCTGAAGTTCATCTGCGGCGAACTAAGGACCCAGCCGATAGGTGAAGTATATTGGCTGGTAGCCGGTCACGTGCAAGCGGGCTGCGGCTAAGAGGACTTTCCTGCATGGCGCTTACGATAACCGGTCTTTCCAAGACCTACCCCAACGGGGTCCGGGCCCTCAAGAACATCTCACTCGCCATCGGCAACAACATGTTCGGCCTGTTGGGACCGAACGGCGCAGGCAAGAGCACGCTGATGCGCACCATTGCCACCCTTCAGGAGCCCGACAGCGGAACGATTGTCCTCGACGGCATCGACGTTCTCAAAGACAAGAATGCAGTTCGCCAGACGCTGGGGTATCTACCGCAGGAGTTCGGTGTGTATCCGAAGATTTCTGCGGTCGACCTGCTGTCGCACCTTGCCGTGATGAAGGGCATCACCAATGCCGGCGAGCGCAAAGAGAGTGTCGAAGCGTTGCTACACCAGACCAATCTTTGGGACTTCCGCAAAAAGGCGCTTAGCACCTATTCTGGCGGCATGAAACAGCGCTTCGGCATCGCGCAGGCGTTGCTGGGCAGGCCACGCCTCATCATTGTGGACGAACCTACCGCCGGCCTCGACCCGGCTGAGCGCAATCGCTTTCTGAATCTGCTTTCCTCCATTGGTAGCGACATCACCGTAATTCTCTCCACCCACATCGTCGAAGACGTGCGCGAGTTGTGTCCGCGGATGGCCATCATCGCTGCCGGGGAACTGCTGTTGGAAGGCTCGCCCCACGATGCGCTCGAACTTCTCCAGGGTAAGATGTGGTCAAAAATCGTCGTCAACGATGACGAGTTGCGCGCGCTGGAATTGCAGCTGCGCGTCATCTCCAGCCACCTCATCTCTGGCCAGCACGAGATTCGTGTGCACGCCGATGCCTCTCCCGGCGATGGTTTTCGCCCCGTCGACGCCGGCCTGGAAGACGTCTACTTTCTCAACCTATCGAAGCCGGCTGCGCAACAGCCGGTTCATTAATCCCAAGGAGATTGACGCATGACTCTCTTTTGGGAGTTTTTTGTTTTCGAACTCAAGTATCGCGTGAAGTCCCTATCGACCTGGGTCTACTTTGCGATGTGGTTTTTTCTCGGCTTTCTCGCCATCGCTGCGGAAGACTTCATCTCGACGGGTAACGGCAAGCAGCTGTTGAACGGACCATTCTCGACCACCGTTCTTTATACCTTCTTCACCCTATTTGGAACCATCATCATCGCCGCTATCTTCGGCACGTCGGCGTTGCGCGACTTTCAGCGCGATACTTTGCAGCTTATCTTTACCAAGCCCATTACCAAGTTTGCCTATCTCGGCGGTCGCTGGGCGGGATCCTTCGTGACCTGCGTGTTCGCGTTTGCAGGCATGGTCATCGGAGAAGCGGCTGGCACCCTGGCGCCCTGGGCGGATCATACCCGCATCGCCAGTGGCCACGCCTGGTGGTACTGGCAGCCCTTTCTCTTCATCGTAGTGATCCAAATCTTCTTCTTGGGCTCGTTATTCTTCATGGTCGCCGCGCTCTCTCGCAAGATCTTCGTTGTCTATCTGCAGGGCGTCGCTGTCTTCATGGTGTATCTCATCGTTACCGCGATATTCAGCGCGACCCGTTCGCTTGAACATTTTTGGTCCGGCATCCTTGATCCCGTTGGTCTGCAGCTAGTCGACGTGCTCGCTCGCTATTGGACCGTAGCGGAGAAAAACACATTGCTGTTTTCCTGGTCGCCCCATGTCAGCCAGGGCGTGTTTCTCTATAACCGCCTTCTGTGGTTAGCTGTCGGCGTCGTCTCGCTCGTCGTCGCGTATCGATTCTTCCCCATGTCGCTCGAATCTCTTACCGCCGGCGCACAGGGCCGTCTTGCTGCCAAGGCCAAGCGGCAAGAGGAAGCCGAGTCCAAACCACGCCGCTCGCTGGTTGCCGTGCAGTTGCCCAACGTGCACCAGCACTTCGGAGGTCGCACCGGCTTCGATCAGTTCCTCTCCTTGACGCGGGTGCGCATTTCCAATACCACGCGCGAACTGCCCTTCTGGGCGATTACCGTTCTCCTGGCCGTCTTCTCGATCATCAATGGTTATTTCGCCGGCAAGGTGGATGACACGAATGTCTACCCGGTTACCTTTCTCATGGTGCAGGCAGTGGAAGGCACCGCGACGCTGTTCCTCTACATCATCGCGACCCTTTACGCCGGTGAGCTTATCTGGCGCGAGCGCGACACCCACTTTTCAGGGATCCACGACGCGCTCCCCATGCGCGAAACCACGGACTGGCTTTCGAAGTTCGCAACCCTGCTGATCGTCGAAGGAATCCTGCTTACGGTCATCTTGTTGAGCGGTGTGATCATGCAGACCGTTGCCGGCTATTACCACTACGACCTGCTGCAGTATTTCAAAGAGCTCTATCTCATCACGTTCCCCATCATCATCGGCTTTACCTTGTTGGCCTTTTTCGTGCAAACCGTGGTTTCCAACAAGTTCATGGGCCATGCGATCGTGATCGGCATCTTTGTGCTGGATCCCATCCTGTTTCGCTTCGGCATCGAGAACACCCTCTTATTGCCCGGCCAGAACACCCCTTATACCTACTCCGACATGAATGGCTACGGCCACTTCGTGCCGGCGCTCGCTTGGTCCATTGTCTATTGGACGGCGATCTTCGCGGTGCTGGCTGCTCTCTCCGTCGCGTTCACCCGGCGCGGCGCGGAAGACGGCTGGCGTATGCGGTTGTTACAGGCACGTGTGCGGTTGCCGCGGCTCGCACCGGCACTTATTCTGTTCACGCTCATCGCCATCGGCAGCGGCGCATGGTTTTATTGGAACGCGCACGTCTTCAACGAATTCCTCACCACCAAGCAGCAGCGCGGCATCCGGTCAGACTACGAACACAGCTTCAAACGTTACCAGCGTTTTCCCCAACCCAAAGTGATTGCCGTCGACGCCAGCATCGATCTCGACCCCAGTCATCGGGCTTTCTCAGGCACCGGCCACTTCGTACTCCAGAACAAAACACCTCAACCGATCCAGCAGATCCATATCACTGACCAGATGCAGTCTGTCTCCAACGTGCAGTTCGACCGCCCGTTCCACTTGGTGAGTCGGGCGCCGCGGGGTCTCTACTCGATTTATCAGCTAGAAACACCGCTCGCGCCCGGAGACAAGCTGAATCTGAACTTCCAGGTCGGTTATCAGACCCACGGCTTTCGTGACGGCAATGAGCGGCCGGAGCTGGCCTACAACGGAATGTTCTTCGACTCCGGCTACTTTCCCTACATCGGTTACAACGACGGCATCGAACTCGACGACCCGCGACGCCGGCGCGAGGAACACCTGGGCCCAGTCTCGGAAATGCTCCGACGTGGCGATCCCTGGGGCAGCGTCACCAACCTCTTTGTCCAGGATTCCGACTGGATTACTTATCGCACGACAATCAGCACTCCGGACGACCAGATTGCCTTAGCCCCCGGATACCTGCAGCGGGATTGGCATCAAAACGGCCGCCACTATTACGCGTATGACATGGGCGATGTGAAAATCGCCGATTTCTATGCCTACGTGTCAGGCCGATACGACGTGAAGCGCGAGAACTACAAGGGCGTGCATATCGAAATCTACCACGCGCCGCAGCACGGCTACGATGTCGACCGCATGATCGAAGCAGCCAAAAGCGGCCTGGACTATTACCAGACGAACTACAGCCCCTTCCAGTTCAGTCAGTTCCGTATCCTCGAATTTCCTCGCTACCGCGGGTTCGCGCAATCCTTCCCCAACACCAGTCCTTTCACCGAAACCTTTTGGATCTCGCGTGTCCTCGATCCGAAGAAAGACATTGACTTTACTTACTTCGTCACCGCGCATGAGCTCGCCCACCAATGGTGGGGCCATCAGTTGATTGGAGGCGATGTAGCAGGGTCAAACATGATGTCTGAGTCGCTCGCCGAGTACTCTGCCCTGCGGGTCGCGCAGAAAAAATATGGCGAAGCCCAGATGCATAAATTCCTGTCGCATGAGCTCGACGGCTACTTGCGTGGCCGCTCCAGCGAAACCCGCAAAGAGCCGCCGCTGGGCCAGGTACAGCGCGAAGCCTACGTCTGGTACCAAAAAGGTAGTCTGGTGCTCTACGCCCTCTCTGACTACATAGGGGAAGACACGCTCAACCTCGCCCTGCGTAACTTCCTCATGCAATACCGTTACGCCAATGCCTCCGATGCACAGTCTGGACCCTACCCTGACACGCGGCTGCTGGAAGCGGCTGTTCGCGCGCAAACGCCGGCGAATCTTCAGTACTTTATTGATGACAGCTTTGAAAAAATCACCCTCTATGACAACAAAGCGATGGAAGCGAATGCGCAGAAGATGCCCGACGGCAGCTACAAGATCTCTGTCACCGTGCAGGGCGGTAAGCTCTATGCCGACGGCAACGGCGTCGAGTCGCCTGCGCCGCTCCATGATCTGATTGACGTCGGCGTCTTTAGCGGCAAGAAGGACGAGGAAAAACCGCTCGCTGTGCGCAAGGAGTGGATCACCGGTGACCGCCAGACCTTCGAGTTCACGGTGAAGGAACGGCCGACGCGCGCCGGCATCGATCCCTACAACAAGCTCATCGATCGGAACGGAGACGACAACACAATGGATATAAATGGCAAGTACTAGGGAAACAGCCGTTCGCCGTTGGCCGAATCTGCGCGCATATTCCCGGCTGACTATGAGCCGAAACGAATACTGACCCTCTGGTCCGAGGTGCGCGCTTTCCCGCCCAAAAGACTATGCTTGAATAAGGATGAGGTGTTCGTTTCCATGGCCCCGCACTTCAGGAATATCTTGAATAAACTCGTAGTTGCCATCGTCGCTTCCTGTTCAATCGGGCTTGCTCGTCCAGCCGTTGCTCAATCTCCGTTCCGAATCGACAAGAATCTTTACTCAGAGACGGCCAACCCTGCGGCGGACATAACCGCGGCCGAGCTTGTGGCTCGTCGCGGCCATAAGCGGATCCTGCTCGAATTCGGAGGCAACTGGTGCGGCGACTGCCAGGTGCTGAACTACTATTACCAGCAGCCTCCCAACGCCGAACTGCTCGCCAAATATTATGTGGTTGTCCGCATCGACATTGGCCACATGGATCATAACGTCGAGATTGCCAAAAAATATCACGTGCCAATTTCCAAAGGTGTGCCGGCTCTCGCACTACTGGACGCTCATGGAAATTTGCTTTACGCAGAGCGTGAAAAAGAGTTTGAGCATGTGACTCCGGAAGCAATTACCGCCTTTCTGACTAAGTGGAAGGCTTGATTGCAAGCACCGGGCAGAGGGGCGCAGTTCGAAGCATGCTCCGCTTGGCATCATTGCGCTGACTCAGTAGAATTCCCATAAGTAGCGTCCGGGATTCCATCGTGAACGTTTGGAACAAGTCGGGGTCATCGTCAGGTAACAGGAATTGCCGGTATCTTCGGTTCGCTCTCATCACTGTTGCGGTCTTGATAGGCCTGCCCACTCCGGCATCGAGTGCACAGCAACCTGCGTCCGTTACCCTTCACGGCTCTGTTCTCACCCCGACCGGCGCGCCCGTAGAGAATGCCCTCGTAAAGCTGGAACGGATAGATGTCCCAGGGGTGGTGGAGGCGAAAACAAACGCGGCTGGTTTGTTTTCGTTCGTGGCCTTGCCCGCCGGCAACTATCGAATCACTGCAGAGAAGTCGGGACTGCGCAGCCTCCCCGCTTCCATCCTCGCCTCTTTCTCAGGG
>Ga0182015_10006878_pt1 | contig 11250 bp, 7 predicted proteins | sample 712P3MmetaG_FD_120478 | JGI IMG/M metagenome (GOLD analysis project Ga0182015, IMG submission 120478) | Permafrost microbial communities from Stordalen Mire, Sweden - 712P3M metaG | ecosystem: Environmental > Terrestrial > Soil > Wetlands > Permafrost | place: Sweden: Stordalen | collected...
GCGAGGACTACGAATTCGCGGGGGATAGTGGCGGTGATGACGGCGCCGTGGGCGGTGCGTTCCACATGTTTAATCGTATCGACGGCGGGAAGGCCGACGATGGCCGCGCCGAACTGAAGGACGGCGTCGATGGTGCGGTTGATGGTGTCGGGGTCGATGAGGGGGCGGACGGCGTCATGGATGAGGATAATGTCGTCGGGTTGAGCGGGGACGGCGGCGAGGGCGTGGGAGACGGACTCCTGGCGATGGTCGCCACCCTCGACAACGCGGACGCGCGCGGCGAGGTTGTAGGGGCCGCCGAACTGGGCGATCTGGGCCTCGGTACGGTCCATCTCGGTTTTGCGGACGGCGACGTAGATGGCGGTGATTCGCTCGACGGAGGCGAAGGCACGCAGCGAATGAATGAGGATTGGGAGTCCGTCGAGGGCGAGAAACTGCTTGGGCTGGGGGCCGGCCATGCGGGTTCCCAGACCCGCGGCGGGAAGAATCGCGAATACCTGCATACCGGGGGAAGGATAGCACGTGAATCAGTGGACAGTGGACAGTGAGCAGAGAACAGTCGAGAGGAGCAGGGAGCAGGGAACCGGGAACAGGGAACAGGGACTGCTCTACTGGCCAGGTGGATGGATGAAGAACATCTCGTTGGTGGGGGTGAAGTTGAAGGATTCGTAGAGGGGGCGGCCGGAATCGGAGGCGTGGAGGGCGGCGACGCGGAGTCCGCGGCGGCGGGTTTCGTCGAGGCAGAGCTGGACTAGCCGTTTCGCGAGTCCCTGGCGGCGGTGGGCCGGGTCGACGTACATGTTGAGAAGGTAGCCGCGGTGGTCGTTGGCGGGATCGAGCGGGTGAGGCGGCCATTCGAGCAGGAAGAGGCCTGCTGAGGCGACGGGCTGGTCATCGGATTCGACGATCCAGCCGAGGTATCTGCCTTCGGAGAGCATGCGCCGGACCCAGGGGGCGAAGTGGAGGCTCATGGTGGCGAGGGCATCTTCGCTTGCCCTGCCCATCTCGGTGAACATGGCGTGACGGTGGGCGGTGAGGAGCGGTGCGTCGGCCGGAGTGGCGGGACGGGTGGCGTGCATGGTGGAAAGTATAGCGATTCGGCGTAGAGGAGAATGCGGCTTGGCCGCGAACCTGGCTGGGTTGAGATCGATGGTTTCTACCCATTCCACGGTGAGGATGTGGAATGGATGGGCCACGGGAGAATTTGGTTTGTCAGGAAGAAGCGGGGGTGTAGTATCTGGACTCCCAGGTCCCCAAAGGCGAGGGACCTGGGGCACCCGCACAGCATAGTCGAGACGGGTGGGACCTGAGCGCGCAGGCCGTATGATTTTGGGATGCGCAAAGCGGGGGGAAAAAACGGGGCGGGAAAAGACAGGAAGACCGCGGGGCTTGCGATCGATACGTCGCTGATGAAGCCGGGGATGCGGCTGGGGGTGGGCGTGAGTGGCGGGGCGGACTCGGTGGCACTGCTGCGGGCGCTGCATGAGCGGAAGGCAGAGCTGGGGTTGGTGCTGCATGTGGCGCATCTGCATCATGGGCTGCGGGGCGCGGAGGCGGACGGGGATCTGGAGTTTGTGCGCGGGTTGGCGGAGGGGCTGGGGCTGCCGTTTCACGAGGCGCGGGTGGAGACGGCCGACGAGGCACGGGAGAACGGCGAGTCGATTGAAGGGGCGGCGCGACGATTGCGATATGGGTGGTTCCGCGGGCTGATGGCGGAGACGCCGATGGATGCGATTGCAACGGCGCATACGCGGGACGACCAGGCGGAGACGGTGTTGGGGAAGTTTTTGCGGGGGGCGTGGACGGAGGGGCTGAGCGGAATTCATCCGGTGGTTGGGCTAGCGGAGGGGAAGGTTGTGCGACCGGTGCTGGGTGTGACGCGCGGCGAGGTGGAGGACTATTTGAAGGCGCTTGGGCAGGGGTGGCGCGAGGACTCGACGAATCGCGATGCGGCGTTTACGCGGAATCGGATTCGGCATGAGCTGCTGCCGGTGTTGGAGGGTTGGAATCCGCGGCTGCGGGAACACATGTCGCAGATGGCCGAGGTGGCGCGGGAAGAAGAGGCTTGGTGGGAGATTGAGTTGGGACGCGTGGCTCCGGAGTTGCTGTTGCGGGGCAAGCCGGTGAGAGGCGGGGGCAGGAGTTCGTGGTCTCCCACCCTTTCCGCACAGAACGCGGAAAGGATGGGGCACCCAGCGATGATTTCCAACCTTTCCGCATCTTTTCTTCGAAAAACTGCGGAAAGGATGGAACACCCGATGTCACAGGCCGACGATGGGTTGGCGATCGATGTGACGCGGTTCGCGGGGCTGGCTCCGGCGCTGCAGAGGCGATTGCTGCGGTATGCGGCGGAGAAGCTGGGCGGATCGCTGGACTTCGCGGGGACGGAGGCGCTGCGGATGCTGGCCTTGGCCGGACGAGCGGGACAGAGGCGAGAGTTGGCGAATGGGCTGCGCGGCGAGCGGACACCGAGAGAGCTGCGGCTGAAGGTGGAGGCTGCGGGAGGCGCGGTGGCAGGGGATGGCACGGCAATTCCTGAATATGTGGGGACGGTGCCGGGGGAGATTGTGGGGCCGGGGATTGGGGTGCGGGTGCGGGTGGAGTTGGCGGCTGGAACTGGGGCAGGATCGGGGGACACGACAGGATCGAAGCCAAAAGAGGCGCTACTTCGGAACTGGCGGCCTGGGGACCGGGTGACGCTGCGCTATTCGTCGGGGCCGAGGAAGGTGAAGGAAGTGCTTGAGCGTTTGCGGGTTACGGGGAGCGATCGGTCGGTTTGGCCGGTGCTGGAGGTGGAGGGGCGGATTATCTGGATGAAGGGAGTGGACGTGGAATCGGAATTGGGGTTGGTTGTGTCTGCGGAGGAGGTTGGGGAGGGGTAGGCCGAAGTTTCTGCAGACTGCTGTTCTCAAATGGGTTGCGGGTTGCGGTAATGACCCGGTAATGGCCTGGAAGGGGTAGTGGGGGCGGGGCTCGAAATCTTTCATCAATTAAGGGCTTCAGGATACAATCGGTGTACCTGTTCATCCGGCGGCGACTGAACATTAGCCCGTGCCGCGCAGGGCAAGTGTACTTTCTGTGACTTTGCGCACGTTCGGGTCGTCTAACGGTGGTATGGCGGTGTTGGGAGCCTGTGTTGAAGTGCTTCTCCCGCTCGGGAAAGAGGGATCCTGGTGAATTCGACGGTCAAGACGATCATCTTCTGGGTGTTCATACTCGTGTGCCTGATGATGCTTTATATGGTGGTGTCGCGCGGCACGGGCATGGGCGCCAAGCCTGCGGATATCGGCTATTCCGATCTGCTGGACAAGATTGATGCGGGCCAAGTGCAGGATGCGACGATTCAGGGCGACGCAGTCCATGGGCATCTGAAGGGCGCGAAGGCGGCCGATGAGTTTCATACGCAGATTTCGACCAGCAACGTTGACAGCCTGACGAAGGAGCTTAGAGCGTCGAAAGTTTCATTTTCGATTGCCAAGGAGCAGAGCAATATTCTGCTGCCGCTGTTGTTTAACGTTGGGCCGTTTGTGCTGCTGGGCGCGATCTGGTTCTTCATGCTGCGGCAGATGCAGTCGGGCGGCAACAAGGCACTGAGCTTTGGCAAGAGCCGGGCGCGCCTGCTGAGCATGCAACAGAAGAAGGTGACGTTCAAAGACGTTGCCGGCGTGGACGAGGCGAAGGAAGAGCTGAAGGAGATTATCGAGTACCTGCGCGAGCCGCAGAAGTTCCAGAAGCTGGGCGGAAGGATTCCCAAGGGCGTGCTGCTGGTGGGGCCTCCGGGAACGGGCAAGACGCTGCTGGCGCGGGCAGTGGCCGGCGAAGCGAATGTGCCGTTCTTTTCGATCTCCGGTTCGGATTTTGTGGAGATGTTTGTGGGCGTGGGCGCGAGCCGCGTGCGCGATCTGTTTGAACAGGGCAAGAAGAATGCGCCGTGCATCATCTTCATCGATGAAATCGACGCAGTGGGCCGGCATCGCGGTGCGGGCCTGGGCGGCGGACACGACGAGCGCGAGCAGACGCTGAACCAATTGCTTGTTGAGATGGATGGATTCGAGTCGAACGATGGCGTGATTCTAGTTGCGGCGACGAACCGGCCTGACGTGCTGGATCCGGCGCTGCTGCGGCCGGGGCGCTTTGACCGGCGCGTGGTGGTGGGATTGCCGGATGTGCGCGGACGGGAAGAAATTCTACGCGTGCACGTGAAGAAGGTTCCGGTTTCGGACGACACCAATCTGAATGTGCTGGCGCGTGGGACACCGGGCTTCAGCGGTGCCGACCTGGCCAACATGGTGAACGAGGCGGCGCTGAGTGCGGCACGTATGAACCGCAAGCAGGTGACGATGTACGACTTCGAACTGGCCAAGGACAAGGTGTTGATGGGCGCGGAACGGAAGTCGATGCTGCTGACGGATGAAGAGAAAAAGGTGACCGCGTATCACGAGTCTGGGCACGCGCTGGTTTCGTTCCTGCGCGACCACTCCGACCCGATTCACAAGGTGACGATTATTCCGCGTGGCATGGCGCTGGGCGTGACGGTGTATCTGCCGGACGATCGGCACAACTATACGCGGGAGTATCTGGAGACGCGGCTGGCGACGCTCTATGGTGGACGCGTGGCGGAAGAGATTTACCTGAACCAGATGTCGACCGGCGCGGGCAGCGATATTGAGCGCGCGACGGAGATGGCACGGGCAATGGTGTGCGAATACGGCATGAGCCGGCTGGGACCGCTGACCTTTGGCAAGAAGGAAGAGCAGATCTTCCTGGGGCGCGAGATTGCGCAGCATCGCGACTTCAGCGAAGAGACGGCGCGGCAGATCGACCTGGAAGTGCGGAGGCTGATCGACGAGGCTTACCAGGGAGCGCACACGCTGGTGGAGGCGAATGCGGGCCCGATGCACCGTCTTGCCGCTGCCCTGCTGGAGCGTGAGACGATCGACGCCGAGGAAGTGAAGATGCTGATCGAGGGCAGGGAACTGCCACCGATGCGATCGAATCTGGCGACGCCAAGCGATACGGGCAGCGGAACGCCGCAGCAGGTGCTGAAGCCAGAGCCCCGCGGCGGACCGGGGTTCCCGGAGGGGTCGCCGTCGCCTGCATGAATCAGTGGACAGTGAACAGTGCACAGTGAACAGAAAAGGCCATCCGTGAGCGGGTGGCCCTTTTTGCATTGAGGCAGAGGTGACTTGAGGGAAGGGGAGTTGAGCAGGGGCTGAAGCCCAGGAGTTTTTAATTGGCGCTATCGGCACGACTGAAGTCGTGCCCTGATACAAAGCCTCACGCGGCAGTCATCCGAGCGGATATTTTTCAGCGGCCGATGAAGTCCAATCCGTTTTATTGGCGTTATCGGCACAAGCAAAGTTGTGCCCTGATTTGGAAAGCTCATTGTGGAAGGAAGTTTGCGCTCAGAGGAGCAGAAGCAGGTCCTTCGGCTCCGCTGAAGAACGCTTCGCTCAGTCGTGCCCTGATTTCGAAAGCTCATTGTGGAAGGAAGTTTGCGCTCAGAGGAGCAGAAGCAGGTCCTTCGGCTCCGCTGAAGAACGCTTCGCTCAGAATGACATCTGAATTCGGATTCGAGTTTTGGGGATTGTGATCTTAGAAGATGCGGTAGCTGAGGCCGACGCTGCCTTCGTAGGGGAAGAGAGTGGGGGCGACGCGCCACTGCTGGTACTCGAAGTCGATGGCGCGGAGGGTGAAGCGCCTGGTAACGCGCAGGTCGAGGCCGCCACCGTAAGCCATGGCAAGCGTTGTGGGGGGCGTCAAGAAGCCGCTGCCTCTGCCCCAGCCGATGAGGAATTTGCCATAGGGGGTGGCGTGCATCTTGTGGAAGATGTGGATGGGAACCCGCAGACCGGTAAGGTAAGTGTCTTCGCCGTTGCCTTCGCCTGCGCTGTTGAAGCGGGACCAACGGGCTTCGAACTCCGGCTGAATCCAGCGCGAGATGCGGAAGTCGGCGTAGGTTCCTACGCCATAGATGCGGTTGGGGCTTGTGCCAATGCCGTTGGAGTAGGAGAAGTCAGGCTGAAGGATTGAGCCGAGAGCACCCGCAGAGAGCTGAAACCCGCTTCCCTCGGCTGCAGGAATAACCTGGGCGCGGGTGACAGCACAGGCGACGACAGCAAAAATGAAGAAGGCTACAAGATTTCGTTTCATCAACTCTCGATCCATCCAATCCCAGAGCATGGTTCTGCTAGTTCTGCTCCGAAGCCGTGGGGGAAGGCTGGGTGGAGCCGGACGCGGGCGGTGTAGAGGGTTGAGTTGAATCGGGAGCGGCAGGTTGTCCGGCCGCAGGATCGGCTGTTGGCTGAGCAGGAGCAGCGGTAGACCCGGCAGCGGGAGCAGCGGCGCCCGCAGGGGCATTCAACTGGGCAGCGTCATAGCGCGTGAGGCGGAAGAAGAGCGGGGTAACCTCAAAGGGCATTTTGTCGCGGGCATTCATCGGAGCATAGCGCTTGGCGTTCAGCGAGTGCTCTTTGTCATCCCACGGATCGGTCTTGATCCAGCTTCCAAGAGGAAGGGCCGCCGTCTGGTTCATGTCGTCCCAGTTGAGCTTGGGAGCCATCTTCTGCAGGTCTGCCATCCAGGCGGTGCCGTCGGCCTTGAGCATTGAGTCGCCGAGCTTGGGAGAGTTGAGGCCTTTGAGAGCCTTCTCGCGATCGACAAGCTGCGCGTAATAAAGGCCGGCCGAGGCCATCTTGTCCTTGTACATCGAGTTGCTGAGGTACTTGACGGCTTCCTTGGCCGCTGAATCGTTATCGCGATCGGTGTGGAACATGTCGATGCGCTGGAAGGTGGACTGGTCAGGGAACATCAAGCGGTCGTTGAAGGCGTAACGTGTATCGATGTGATGGCCCATAGCGATGTGGGCCAGCTCCATTGCAACGATGGATGCGAACGATTCCTCGTTGGGCATGGTGTCGATGAGGCCCTTGCTCAAGAGAATTGTGTTGCCGACTGTTGTGGCTTCGATGGTGTCGGAAAGCAGGATGCGAGTGTGGATCTGGTCGCTGAAGGCCAGGTTGTTGGGCACGATGAGATTGACGACGATCTGGTCGAGGACTTTGTTCTCAAAGCCGCCGGGATTGAGCGGGGCGACGAGGCCGGCTTCGACAAGGCGGTCAATGACGTTGTTTTCGGCTTGCGTAACCCAAGCGCGGGTAGCCTGGAGCGGGCCGACGTCCTGCGAGTCGTTGCTGGTGTCGGTGGCATCCTCAACCTTGACGCTGACGTTTTCGCTGTCGCGAGTGGGCAGCTTGAGCGAGTAGCCCCAAAAGTGGGTCTGTGCCTTGAGGCCGACGGTCTTGATGCCTTCGATGCGGGTGGACTCTTCAACGTAGACCGCGACCGGCAGCCAGACATCGGGCTGCACTTCCATGCGCCAGCTGTCGAAGTGGAAGTAGTACTTGGAGGAATCCTCGGCGGTGGGCGGGGTGTAGGTTCCGTTGAAGCGGACGACGTTGCCGCTTTGATCTTCGATCCAGACGCGACCGAAGAATCGGCCCATGCCGGCGACTTTAGGGTGGACGTCGAAGACGGCGGTTCGGACCGATCCGAGAAACTCGCGGCGGACGAAGCTGAAGACGTAGTGACTCTTGTCGAACCCGGTGGGGTCGAGGAACATCATCTGCATGAAGCCGTTGGGCGAGTAGGTGAAGTTGAACTTCTCCAGGCCCAGAGCCCTGCTGAGGCCGGTGAGGGCGGCGAGCGAGCCTTTGAAGAATCCCTTTGCGCCTTTTTCGGGAGAGGCCGCTCGATTGTCGAACTGCTTGTCGACGAAGCCCTTTCCGAAGTCGACGCGGCTGAGGATGTACTGGTCGTCGACGGGAACTTCGTAGAGCTTGAGGTCGGGCCGGGTGTTCTGGATGTAGGTTTCGACCAGGGGAGTGCGGGTCTGGATCGACTTAATCACCTGTTTTTCGTGCTCGATGGCCTTGTCGACGAGCTCCGACTGCTCAGGGGTGAGCGGGTGGACCGGCTCGTACTTGGGCTCGTTTTTGGCGAAAGCGCAAGCCGTACTCAAGGCGGTAACCAGGAAGGTGAGGGCGATCTTCCGAAACTTCATGCAAAACTCCTAGCTTGAATTCTTCGAGGTATTGCGCCGTCCGCGACCGCCGGATGGGGGTTGGGTGCTGATGCGGCACTTACTTATGATGCACTTAACATGCATATGTGCTGGCGCGGTTTCTGAATTCTGTTGCATTCTTGATGCTACTACGCCAACTGGAAAGTAATGGTAATTGTAGTGGTTGAGTCGACCGGCTTACCGTTGCGGGTGGCCGGATGGAAGCGAATCAACTGCGCGACGCGGCGGGCCTCCTCGTCGAGTCCGTGGCCAAGGCTGTGGACGACGCTTTGAACGATGACCTGTCCGCCTGCGGTAAAGGTAACGCGCAAGACCACGTCTCCTTCAATTCTGAGTTGCCTTGCCTCGGCCGTGTATTGCACGGGGGGCTTGGAGATGACTTCGATGGGGATGGTCATCGCAGTCGCCTGTTGTTGTTGGACGGGCGTGGCCACCGCTTGGGTAGGAATTCCGGCGGAAGCGACCTTGCTGCCAGCGTAGGCACCTGCGTTTCCGCCGGTGCCGGATTTGATTCCAGTGGAGCCGACGACGCCATGGGGCGCAACGGACGGGCCCTGCTGCCCACCATAGGGGTTGCCGATGGCTGCAATCTGAGCCGGGCGAGTAGCGTTGGGATTGGGCGTGACGCCGAAAGTGTCGCCGAGATGAACTGGCGCAGTGGAGGGCTTGACGTCGGGGGACTGAGCCGGCATGGCAGCTGTGATGGCTGCCTTAGGCTGCGGGGCTTCCTTAACCTTAGGCGTGATCGTCTTGAACTCAGGCACGGCGACCTTGGCTTCCATCTCAATGGGCTTGAGGTCTGGCTTGGGCTCAGGCTTGTTCACCTTTATCTTGGGCGCCTCCAACTTGACCTCAGGGAGCTTGGGCTGAACGACCGGATCAACCTTTGGTGGATCGGGAATCTTGACCTTGGGCGGCGGAGGCGGAGGTGGGGTGTTGGGGACGATCAGGATGGTCTCTTCGTAGTGATGCGCCTCGATGGCCTTTTTCGCTGTCATGCCGACGACGATGGCCAGGCCCAGGAAGGTTGCATTCACGAACATGCTGGCGATGAATGAACCGGCGCTTCTTTCGGGCTCGGGAAGCAATCCGAAGTTGGTTCGTCCGGGAGTGTAATTTACTGCCATGTCTTCCATCCTCGTATGCGAGCGTTAATTGGCTCAAAAAACCGATGTGTCCAAACTGGAATTATCGGCGGCAAAGCATGGTGAATGCGTGGGGAATTTCGAAGATTGAAGCGCGTCCCGGCCTATTTCGGCACTCTGGACTGGTTGGAGCGAGATTGGGGAGACCGCAGGCCTTTCCCGAAAAATCAGATGCATGGGGCGCACTCCGCAGTCCGACGCAGGCTCGGCAGGGCACCAGGCTCTGTACTCGAGCCTGGAGACGCGGCCCGATTGAATGAGTGCCGTTGCGGGTCCTGTGGGGAAACAAAGGAATTCTCGAATCATGGTAGTTGCGCCGGATCAAGGAAGAACGGTGCTGCCGCAATCAGGAACGACCTCGCCCTGCTCGCTTTCTTCAGGTTGCCTGCCCAGTTGACTTTAGCCAGAAGGTGGACCAATTTGCGGCCGGATTCCTGGGCCAAAACGGAAACGCAACCCAGCGAGAGACGCAAGAAAGAATTCTAGATACCGGCGAATTGCCGCCGCGAGAAAGACCAGTCCGGCGACTGCTTCCGCCCGCTCCCATTCTATCGCGGGAGCAGCCTTTTTTGACAGTCTGGGTGTATCGCCGGGAGATCCTCCCGCCGCCATCCCCTGTAATAGACTCAAGGTAAACCAAAGTGCCCGGGAAAGGACAGATTTTTCGTGAAGATATTGGTTACCGGAGGTGCGGGGTATATAGGTGGTACAGTCGCCGGTCTGCTTTCCGAAACGGGACACGAAGCTGTGATTTTCGACAATCTAAGCCACGGGAAGCGGGAGCTTCTGCCGCGGGGCGTGGCATTTGTCGAAGGGGAGCTGGGGGACCGGGAGGGCCTGGAGCGGCTGTTTGAATCTGCAACAAAAGTGGCAGAGCCATTTGACGCCGTGATGCATTTCGCGGCACTGATTGAGGCCGGCGAGTCGATGGTGCGGCCGGAGACGTTTTTCAGGAACAACACGGCGTCAACTTTGTCGCTGCTGGAGGCGATGCTGGCCAAGGGTCCGCGGCGGATTGTGTTTTCGTCGACGGCGGCAGTGTATGGCGAGCCCGAGGCGGTGCCGATTCCCGAAGACGCACGGCTGAAGCCGACGAACGCGTACGGCGAGTCGAAGCTGCTGGTGGAGCATATGCTGGGCTGGCTGAACCGTATTCACGGGCTGCGGTATGCGTCGCTGCGGTACTTTAATGTGGCAGGCGCGCCGGAAGGGCCAGAGGGAATCACGCGCGGTGAGGCGCATGAGCCGGAGTCGCACCTGATTCCGCTGGTGCTGGATGTGGCGCTGGGGCGGAGGAAGTCGATCGGGATTTATGGGAACGATTACTCGACTCCCGACGGTACGTGTATTCGCGACTACATTCACGTGGCCGACCTGGCGGAGGCGCACCTGCTGGCGCTGGAGGCTCTGGAGACGAGGGAGAAGCTGATTCTGAACCTGGGCAATGGAAAAGGCTTCAGCGTGCAGGAAGTGATCGAGAGTGTGCGGCGGGTGACGGGCCATCCGATTCCAGTGGAACTGCATCCGCGTCGGGCTGGGGATCCGGCGGTGCTGGTGGCGAGCTCGGAGAAGGCGGTCAGGGAGCTGGGCTGGCAGCCAAAGTATAGCGAGCTGGACGCGATTGTGCGGACGGCGTGGGTGTGGCACCAGAAGCGGTATGCGTAGAGAGCGAAACGCGCGGTTTGCGAAGGCGGAACAGACGCGAGGGTGTTGTTGCGACTGTCACTGCAAATTCATTTGACATTCATGTGGCGGACCCGGCAACGTTAGGGGGCTGAACCCCACTATCCCAGTCTGCGCGGGTTTGTTTCCCGATACGCGCGAGCCTGCGCGAGGTCGCAAGAACCGATGGCATCAAAAACTGCACCGGGGTCTGCACCCGGAACGGCTTTGGCCGGGACGAATTCCCTGTTCAAAGTGATTGTTGGCTCGGCGACGGGCACGATGATCGAGTGGTACGACTTTTTCATTTTCGGTTCGCTGGCGACAGTGCTGTCGACCAAGTTCTACCCAGCCGGGAAC
>Ga0182015_10006881_pt1 | contig 11249 bp, 12 predicted proteins | sample 712P3MmetaG_FD_120478 | JGI IMG/M metagenome (GOLD analysis project Ga0182015, IMG submission 120478) | Permafrost microbial communities from Stordalen Mire, Sweden - 712P3M metaG | ecosystem: Environmental > Terrestrial > Soil > Wetlands > Permafrost | place: Sweden: Stordalen | collected...
CTGCCTGGCCCGCGCGCTCGGCCGAGGAGCTGCGCGAAACGGCCCGGCACGAGGCGCTCATCAACCCGGCGTTCTGCGACGCGCCGGCCACCATCTTGTGCCCTTATGACGCCAGGGCGCTCGCGTCATCGGTGATCGATGACGCCCGGCGCACCCATCCCGTCCTGGTCAACCGCGGCAAAGAGCAGGCCAGCGCCGAGTACCCGGGGCCGGGGGGCATCCCGCCAGGCTGCGACTCGCCGCTGCCCGAGCCGCCGTCGCGCGCGGCCTGGCTCCGCTACGCGGCGAACCTGCGCTCGATACGCGGCCTTGTCGCCAGCCACGCGGTCCAGGCCGGGCTGACGTCCGGACGCAGCGCCGACCTGGTGCTGGCGGTCAGTGAGGTCGCCGCCAACACGCTCCGCCATACCCGGGCCGGTGGCATCCTGCATGTCTGGCGCACCCCGGACAGCCTCATCTGCCAGCTGCACGATCAGGGCCGGATCACCGACCCGCTGGCCGGCCGGCGCCCGCCGTCGGTCAGCGCTCTGGGCGGTCAGGGACTCTGGGTGGTCAACCAGGTCTGCGACCTGGTCGAGCTGCGCTCCGGGCGGGCCGGGACCACCGTCCGCCTGCACATGAGCCTTCGCCCGGCGTAGCTAGCCGGCTCCAGCCGGGTGCCGCGGAGTCCGCGGCATGGCCGCGCCCGCGTGCCTCCGCGCCCGTGCGCCGGCCCTGCCCGCCACGGCAAGAATGGTCGCGATCAGCCCGTCCGCCAGCCCGGCCCGGCGCAGCGGCCGGCTGGCGGCGGCGAGCGCCAGCATCGACGCGGCATGGGCGAGGTCGACCTGAGCGCCGGCGGTCAGCACCCCGGCGTTCGGCGCCGCTGCGGTCACCGCTGCCTGGATCAGGTGCCGGATGCCGAGTACCCGCGTCACGGCCAGCGCGCGCGGGCTGGCCGGCCCGGCACCGGATAGCCGGATCGCGGTACCAGGAGCGCACAGCAGGACCGCGCCGTAGCCGCCGCGTACCAGCGGAAACGAGATACGTCCCGGGCCGGTCACCGCTGCCTGGCCCGTCGTGCCGCGAGCGCGCCGCCGAGGATCGCCGAGCCGGTCACGGCACCGGTGAGCAGGCCCGCATGATGCGACATCCACAGCTGCGGGCTGCGGTCGTGCGACCTGTCATCGAAGATGCCGCGCGCGCCGTGGTCGTGCCCGGCCGGTCCGTCGACGGGCTCCAGCAGGTTGTCAGGCCGGCCGGGCTCGGCCTCTTGCGCCGTCTGCTGGGAGTCATAGCCGGTGCGGGCAAGGTAGCGGTCCAGCAGGGCAGGGACGATCTTGTTGGCCAGGATCGTGGCCACGGTGCTCGCGCCGACCCAGTACTGCTTCCTGCGCGGGTGATCAGCGGCGAAGACCACCCCGCGCGCGGCTACTTCCGGCTGGTAGATGGGGGGTACCGGCTGCGGGTGGTTGGGCAGCTTGGAACGCACCCAGGAGAACTGCGGCGTGTTGACAGCCGGCATCTGCACCACGGTCACCTGTATCCCGGAGTGCTGGTGCAGCAACTCGCAGCGCAGCGAGGAAGTGAACCCGTTGACGGCGTGCTTGGCGCCGCAGTAGGCCGACTGCAAGGGGATGCTGCGGTCCCCGAGCGCGGACCCGACCTGCACGATGGTGCCGCGGTCCCGGGCGCTCATCCGGTCAAGCGCCACCATGGTCCCGTACACGAAGCCCAGGTAGCTGACCTCGGTCACCCGCCGGAACTCTGCCGCCGAGATATCGGCGAACGGCGCGAATACCGAGGTGAACGCCACGTTGATCCAGACGTCGATCGGGCCGAAGAACTCCTCCACCTGGCGGGCGGCGTCCTCGACCTGCCCGTAGTCAGCCACATCAGCGCTGATCGCCAGCGCCTTGCCGCCCGCTTCCTCGACATCGCGCACGGCGCCGTCCAGGCCGGCCTGCCCGCGGGCGATCAGCCCGACGTTCGCGCCGCGCTCGCCGTACAGCCGGGCAGTGGCCCGGGCGATGCCCGCGCTGGCGCCGGTAATGACAACAGTCTCAGTCATGGGGTCGTCAGTCCTCTCTTCAGTCGGGGGGTGCCCTTGTCCGGTCAGTCGGGGTTACCCTCGCCCGGGTTGCCTTCGTCCCGGGCTTGCCTGGTCCGGCCCGGCAGGTCAGTCCGGCTGCCAGGCCGCGTCGAGCCGCCCGGCGCATTCGAGCATCAGGGCGTGCACGAACGCCTGCGGCAGGTTGCCGCGCAGCTGGCGCTCGGCCACGTCGTACTCCTCGCAGTACAGCCCGGCAGTGCCGCAGGCTGCCCTGTTCCGCTCGAACCAGCGAGCCGCGTCCACCTCGCGGCCCTGCTGGTGCAGGGCCAGGGCCAGCACGAAACCGCAGAGCAGGAAGGCGCCCTCGGCGTCCTGCAGCGGCCGCTCATCGTGGCGGAAGCGGTAGGCGTACCCGTCCTGGGTCAGTTCCGCCAGGTAGGCGCGCAGCGTTTCCTGCGTGCGGGGATCATCGGCGGGGACCGCCCCGCGGACCGGCGGCAGCAGCAGCGCGGCGTCCAGGCCGTCATCATCCGGCGAGCGCTGCCAGCGGCCGGACCGGTGGACCGCGTGCTTCGCGGTATCGGCGACGATGACGTCGGCCAGTCCGGACCAGTCCGTGGCGAGCGATCGCGACGCGCATGATCTCGCTGCCGCGCGCAGCCCGGCCGCGCAGGTCAGCCGGCTGTGAGTCCATGCCTGGTTGTCGATTTCCCAGATCCCGGCGTCCGGTTCTGTCCAGCGCCCGGCGATCGCGTCAGCCGCGATCTCGGCCGCCTGCCGTCCGCTGGAGTCCAGCCGGTCGTGCCGCGCGGCCGCGGCCAGCAGCTGGAGGGACTCCCCGAACGCGTCCAGCTGGAACTGCTTGTTGACCCAGTTCCCGATGAGATCGAAGCCGCCGGGATAGCCGGGCAGGTCCAGCCGTCGCTGGTCGGGTACCCGGTCGCCGGAGACGGTGTAGGCGGGTGCCAGCTGCGGCCCGTCGGCATGGAGCCGCTCCGAAACGAAGCTGACTGCCTGGTCAAGCAGCGGGCCGGCCCCGGCCGCCGCCACTGCCTGGCCGGCGTAGCACTGGTCACGGATCCAGGCGTAGCGGTAGTCGTAATTGCGGCCCGCCTCCGCGCGCTCCGGCAGGCTGGTGGTCGCCGCGGCGACCATGCCGCCGCTGGAGCTCGTCAGGCCCCGCAGCACCGCGTAGGCGTGCCGGGCGTCGCGGCCGGCGGTCACCCCGGCCAGTGACGGCACTGCCTGCGCCCAGGCGGCCTCCGTCGCCCGCCAGGCAGCGGCAGCGGCTGGCGGGCCGGCCTCGAATGGCCGGTCGGACAGCTCGAGCACGAGGTCGACGTGCGCGCCAGCGGGCACGCACGCGTCAATCGCGAGCCTGGATCCCCGGCCTGCCCGCAGCACCCTCGCGGTGCTGACATCGCCGGACCACCGCAGGTACAGGTCACCGACGCGGCCCGCCCACGGGCCGCCGCCGGAGTGGCCGAGCGCGCGCAGCCCCCGGCGGCCGAATTCCGCGCGGGGATCCAGGCTGACCCGGATCCTCGCGGGCCTCTCCCCGGCGACCACGCTGCGGAGCAGGACAGCGCAGTGCGGATCGCCGGGAAACGCCAGTGCCTCGCGGCATTCGATGATCCCCTCATCGGTGATCCACCGGCTGCGCCAGATCAGCGAAGCTTGCTCGTAATAGCCGCCCCACACGAAGCGGGCCCTGGGCGTGACCGTATACGCGGCCTCGCCGCCCACCAGGGCGGCGAATACCGCATCGCTGTCCCACCGCGGTGCGCACATCCAGACGATCTCGCCCCGCGGCCCGACGACTGCACCGCGCTCCCCGTCGGCGAGCAGCGCGTAGTCGCGCAGGGCATGCGGCCGGGGCCGGTCCTGCACGTTGCCCACGCTGATCCGCCTCTCTGGCCTGGCCCGATGTCCCGCCGCTGGCTGGCCGGCGCCGGGTTTACCCCGGGGGCACAGCTGGCGGCATCCCCCCGGGTACCCAGGGAGCGGCGGCCTATGCCTGCTATCTCTCCCGGCTACGGCCGGCCGCGGCGGCGGGCCAGCGGCAGCGCGAACCAGAGGCCGCTGCCGCCGGAAGACCAGCCGGTGATAGGCGACCGGCGCGAGCAGCAGCGCGGTCGACAGCGCCGCCAGCATCAGGCTGGCAATGTACAGCTGGCGCTGCGCGGGGCTGAGCATCGCGAACCGCGTCGTGAACGGGAGCGAGAGCAGGAAACCGAACAGCACCTGCACGCCCAGGCCGGCCACCCGCAGCTCCTGCAGCAGCTCGGCCAGGTTGCGGTCATCGCGCTCGAATTCGGACTCATCACGAGGGTCCCCGGCCGTCATGGCGCTCTCTCCGCCATTCCGGTCACCCGCGCCGGTATCGCTCGGCATCCGCTGCCCGCAGCACCATGCCCAGGCCAGGCACGGCGGGGTCCGGCGTCAGTACTCCGCCGCCCGGGTCGAGCGCACCGTCGAAGAGCATCTGCTCGATGCGCTGATGGTCATGGAAGTACTCCACATGGCGCAGGTTCGGGACCGCGGCACCGACGTGCGCGTGCAGGTTCGGCGCGCAGTGCGCGGACACCTGCAGATTGCTGGCAGCCGCCAGCGCCGCCCCGCGCAGGAATTCGCTAATCCCGCCGCACCGGGTCACGTCGAGCTGCAGGCAGTCGACCGCGCCCGCATCGATGAGCCGCGCAGAATCGGCCAGCGACCAGCTGTACTCCCCCGCCGTCACATCGGGCAGGATCTGACCGCGGATGACGGCCAGGCCGGCCAGGTCGTCCGAGGACACCGGCTCCTCGAACCAGGTCACGCCATAGTCCGCCAGCAGCCGGGCGACGCGCACGGCCTGGCCGGTGCTATAGCCGCCGTTGGCGTCGACGAACAGTTCGGTGTCCGGGCCGATCACCTCGCGGGCGAGCGCGACGCGGTCAAGGTCCCGGTGCTCGTTGCTGCCCCACGATTCGCCGATCTTGATCTTGACCCGCGGAATGCGGTCGTTCTCCACCCAGCCGGTGAGCTGCCGGCGGGTCTGCTGCTCGTCGTAGCTGGTGAAGCCACCGCTGCCGTAGACCGGCACGTCATCGCGGACCCGGCCGAGCAGGCTCGTCAGCGGGCAGCCGAGCAGCCGCGCCTTGAGGTCCCACAGCGCGATGTCAACGGCAGATATCGCCATCGCCGCGATACCCGCGCGCCCGATGTTGCGAACGGCCCGCGCCATTGCCTGCGCCGCGCCTGTCACGTCCAGCGCGCTGCGCCCGGTAATCACCGCGGCCAGGACGTCCGTCACCACGGACTGGGCCGCGGCGGCCGTGTAGCTCCAGCCGATCCCCTGCTCGCCTCCGCCGCGGGCGGTTACCAGGAGCATCGTCGTGGAGTCCCACGCGAGCGTGCCGTCGGCCTCGGGCGCGTCGGTCGGAATCACGTAGACAGCCGTCTCCAGGCCGAGCACTGCAGGCGCGTCCGTGGTCATCGCGCGCCCCTCATGGCCGCCGCCTTCCTGTCGCTGTCTGGTGCAAGCCGGCCACTCAGGGGCCGGGCGCTCCGGATGCCAGTGCCCAGGCGGTAGCCCGGGGGTGTTGCCATCACCTGGTACCTGAGAACGGCGGGCTCAAACGCAAAACTAGGGCCTCAGCCTGGCCTCAACCGTGAGGTTACGGGAACGTAAGGTGCAGGCCGAGCTACAACGCAAGGTGCCGGCCGGGCTACCAGGTGCAGGCCGGGCTAAGAGCGCGGTCTCTCCGTCATCAATCCGCGGCGGGCAGGACAGATGCCAAGAGGCAGCGCCAGCGCTGATTAGGCAGGACCTCCCGGGGCATATGCGTCCGCAGACCATGCCCCGGGAGGAAGGCCGTGACGCTGCCATGACTTCAGCGCCAGCTAACGGGAACAACGCCGGTCCGCCCCAGCAGCAGGTACCAGGCGGGCTGCCGCCGCAGCATGTCGTGAGACGCACGCGCATCGGCGGGATGTGGATTGCGGCCGCGCTCTTCGCGCTGGTGCTGCTCCTGCTGCTGATCTTCATTCTGGAAAACGGGCAGCGGGTGAATATTGGCTACTTCGGCGCGCACGGCCACCTGCCGCTGGGAGTCGCGCTGCTCCTCGCCGCGGTGCTGGGCGTGCTGCTGGTAGTGATCCCGGGAACCGGGCGCATCGTGCAGCTGCGGATCACGGCCCGCCGGCACCGTGGCATAGACGCCCGGCGGCCGGCGGACACGCAGGCCGCGTCAGTGCAGCAAGCCGAAGGCAGCGAGCCGGATCAATCCTGAGAGCCGGCCGCCCGGCTTGTTACCGGCGCCTTCCCCAGCCAGTCCCGAGGCCGGCCAGGTGCAATGCCAGGGCCAGTAGCCCGGCCACCAGGAACGTGTCGAAGCTGATGTGCGTGCCAAAGGTGGTACCGGCCAGGTTAAAGACGAGGGCTATGGCGAAAAGGATCGCCGCGATGATCGCGAGCATGCTTCCTCCAGGAGGTATGACGACCGTTAGGTTGTGAAGCCGACACCTTACTGCGAGAAGATAGGCAATTTCACAATTTCAGCCATTTCCCGGCGTAACAGGAAATGGGATTTAGCCATGGCGCCACTTGCCTCGCAGGCGCATACATTGACTTGCCCCGCAGGCGCATACATCGCTCAATCGCGGACCGCCTACCGAGGCCATCTCCAGTGCCCGCGTTGTCCCTCCGGCGCTGCGGCGTCTAAGATCGCAGGCGTACCGGGGTCCGGCAGTGGGCCTTCGGCGGGGCCGGCAAACTTGAGTGCGACCGTCCGCGGACGCCGCGGCAGTCCGGTTACCGCCGACGGGCGACGCTCGCGTTCATGGCGCTATCGCCGGCAGCAGCGGCCACGCAAACCTGGTGATCTCGCCATGCAGCTGGCAGCAGCCACCTGAGCCGCGTTCCCGCCGCCGTCAGATCCGGTACGCCGCTGGTTCCGAGAGGAACGATCAGTGCCTACCGCCGATCTGCCCCCCGCCGGCGATGCCGCACCGCGCTCACGACGGGCCACCCCTTACGACGCCGGCGACGGCGAGACCGAGCAGCTACTGGGCCAGCTGCGGGACATGCCGCCAGATGATCCGCGATACGAGGGCCTGCGGGCTCAGGTGGTCGCCCGGCACATGGGGCTGGCACGACGGATCGCCCGCCGGTACGCAAACCGCGGCGAACCGGTTGAGGATCTGGAACAAGCAGCGCTGGTCGGGCTGGTCAAGGCGATTAACGGATTCGACCCGCAGCTGGGGCCCGACTTTCTCGCCTATGCGCGTCCCATGATGAACGGCGAGGTGAAGAGGCACTTCCGGGACCTGACGTGGGCCGTGCGCGTCCCGCGCAAGGTTCAGGAGGGACGGATGGAACTCAACCAGGCCATCAGCGCTCTGTCCCAGCACCTCGGCAGGCGGCCGACGATGCCCGAGCTTGCCGCCGAGCTGGGGCTATCGATCGATGATCTGGTCGGCTTGATGGCGGCGGCCACCGCGTACAGCGCGCTGTCCCTCAACCTGCCCGACGGGCCGGACGAGAGCAGGACGCTCGCCGACACGCTCGGCACCGTGGATGACGAGCTGGACGCCATCGTCGACCGTGAGTCGCTCAATCCGCTGCTCGACGCGCTCCCGCCCAGGGAGCTGCGGCTGCTGCTGCTGCGTTTCTTCGGCAACCAGACCCAGTCCGAGATAGCCGCCGAGCTCGGGGTATCCCAGATGCAGGTATCCCGGCTGCTGGCAGCGACGCTCGCCCGGCTGCGGACAAGCCTGCTGACCGAGAAATGACGCTCCGCGGCGGCGCCTGCCAGATCGGCCTGCGTCCCGCTGTTAGCCCGCGCGCATGCTGGGCACAGGACGCACATCAGTTAACGCCGGCCGCCAGGTCCAGCAGGAGGAAAACGATGATCCGTAAGTCGCTGCAGGTCCTGATCCCCACCGCCGCCCTGGGCCTGATCGTCGCGAGCCAGTGGCAGGACATCAGGCGCTACCTGAAGATCAGGAAGCTTTCCCAGGGCCAGGGTCACCCGGAGAACGTGCCGGTCGAGGGCACCGCTAAGTACCCGCACCACCCGGGCGATGGCGAGCCGGACGGCACCGGGGACTTCGATTCGGCCAGCCGGGGCGGGCCAAGCCGACAGCCGTAGCGGTCAGCAAGCCCGGCCCTGGCCGGCCACGTGCGCCCCTGCGCACGGGCCGGGATGAGCCACACCAGCGGCGCGAAGGGAAATGACGATGGCAGCAGGCAGCGAACCGCCGGCGCTGCTGAGCGAGCGGTACCAGGACGCTGTCGCGTCACTCAGCGAGCTCGTCCAGGTGCTGGCCGAAGACGAGTCGGTCCCCGAAACGATGCAGAGCATCCTCAAGCTCGCGCTCCGGTCGGTCCCCGGCTGCCATGGGGCGAGCGTCATGATGCTCGACGGCGGGGGCAAGCCAAGCACCATCACGGCCACCGACGAGGAGACCTACGAGCTGGACCGCCGCCAGAATGCCCTCTCGGACGGCCCGTGCCTGGACGCCGCTCGCCGTCAGCAGGTCAACCGGTGGAATCACCGGGAGGCGGAACAGCGGTGGCCGGAATTTACCCAGGTGGCCACCGAGATGGACCTGCGCAGCTACCTGTCTGCCGGGCTCGGCTGGGCTGGCAGGCCGCTGGGAGCCCTGAACCTGTCCAGCCGGGACAGCGACGGCTTCAGTCAGCTGGACAAGGGGATCCTCGCCCTGTTCACCTCGCCGGCCGCAGCCGTCATCGTGGTCGCAAGCCACTACTCCCAGGCCCGTGACCTGTCCGCGCAGCTCGAGCAGGCACTGCGGTCCCGGGCCGTGATCGATCAGGCGATCGGCATCGTCATGGCCGAGTCACGCTGCGACGCCGATCAGGCCTTCGGCACGCTCCGGCGGGCGTCGAACAACCGCAACATGAAGCTCCGCGACCTCGCCGCGGAGATCGTCCTGCGTGTCGGCGGGGGGCCATCGCCCCGGCCCCCGGGCTGACTCGCGGCCGGCCCGCTCCGCGTGGCCGGGTTTACCTGGCGGCTGCCGGATACTGCCGTCAGTCGTCGACGGAGGAGGAGTTATGGAAGACGCCACCGGGACACGGCCTGCCCAGGCCCGGGACAGTTCAACTTCGGAACTCATCAAGCAGATGTCTGAGCAGGTGACGCGGCTGGTCCGTGACGAGCTGCGGCTGGCGCAGCTGGAGATGACGCGCAAGGGCAAGCGCGCGGGACTGGGCATCGGGGCGTTCGGCGGAAGCGGAATCCTCGCCCTGTACGGCATCGGCTGCCTGCTGGCCGCCGCGATCATCGCGCTGGCCACGGCCGTCGCCGCGTGGCTGGCAGCCCTGATCATCGGGGCAGGCCTGCTCATCATCTCGGCGGGCGCTGCCATGTTCGGCAAGGCGCAACTGGGCAAGGCCACACCGCCCGTCCCCGCTCGCGCCGTGGACAGCGTCAAGGCCGATGTCGAGGAAATCAAGGAGAGTGCACACCGATGACCGAAGAAGAGCGCACCGGCCTGGCGCCCAGCGCGGGCCCGCCGGAAAACAGCGCGGCCCCGCCGGAAAGCCAGCAGGCGCTGACCGAGGAAATCGAGCGGACCCGGGAGGAACTCGGCGAGACGGTCGAGGCACTCGTTGCCAAGGCCGACGTGAAAGCCAGGGCGCGGGATAAGGCGGCTGAGGTTGCCGGGCGCGTCTCCGGCACGGCCAGCCAGGTGAAGGAGCAGGCGGCTGCCCGGGTAGGCGCCGCGAGTGCTGCCGCGCCCGAGCCAGTACGCCGCGCCGCCAGCCGGGCGGCCAGCATTGCGCAGAAGCGCCAGGTACTGGTCGCCGTCGCCGTAGGCGGCGCCCTGCTGGCCGGCTGGCTGACCGTCCGCCAGCGCAGACGATGAGCAGCCGCGATCGCCGGGCTGGCGACGAACCCGAGACTCCCACCGAGCTCAGCGGCGGCTCCTGGCCGGCAGCCGGAAGGCGCACCCTGAAGGAATTCAAGGCCGACGCGCTGACCGACCGGGCAGCCACGCTCACTTACTACGGGGTGCTCGCGATCTTCCCGGGCCTGCTGTTCCTGGTGTCCCTGCTCGGGCTGTTCGGTACGCATGCCCAGCCGCTGATCAACAACCTGGCCACAGTGGTACCCGGCGGGGTGCGGAGCACCATTCTTTCCGCCGTCAACCACCTGCAGCGAGGTCACTCCGCCGCGGGCCTGCTGGCGATTGTCGCCATAGCCGCGGCGCTCTGGTCGGCGTCGAGCTACACCGCGGCATTCATGCGGGCGTCCAACGTCATTTACGACGTACCGGAAGGCAGGCCGATCTGGAAGAAGCTCCCCATTCGCCTGGGCGTCACGCTCGTGCTGATGGTCCTGCTGGTCGCGTCAGCGCTCATTGTGGTCTTCACCGGCGGACTCGCCGTGCGCCTCGGGCACGTGCTGGGCATCGGCTCGACGGCTGTCACGGTGTGGGACGTTGCCAAATGGCCCGTCCTGCTCATCCTGGTCAGCCTGATGCTCGCGCTGCTCTACTGGGCCAGCCCGAACGCGAAACAGGGTTTCCGCTGGGTCACCCCCGGCGGCCTCGTGGCAGTCGTCGGCTGGCTTATCGCCTCTGGTCTGTTCACCGTCTATGTCACGAACTTCGGGCACTACAACAAGATCTACGGCAGCCTCGCCACGGTCATCATCTTCTTCGTGTGGTTGTGGATCACCAACGTTGCCGTCCTGCTCGGCGCTGAATTCAATGCCGAGCTCGAGCGGGGCCGGGCGATGGCCGGCGGAGCGCCGGCCGACGCCGAGCCGTTCGTCGAGCTGCGCGATACGAGGAAACTGCCCGGCTGAGCGGGCGGGCAGCCGCCGGCTCAGCCTGTGCCCGCCCGGGCCCCCGCGATCAGGCGGTCGGCGGCGCGGGCCGCGACCGCGATGATCGTTAGTGCCGGGTTGGCGCTGCCCTGGGTGGGCAGGACGCTTCCGTCGGTGATGTAAAGGTTGGGCACGGCGAAGCTGCGGCAGTCAGCGTCCACCACACCGGCCTGCTCGTCCGCCGCCATCCGGGCACCGCCGACCAGGTGGGCGTAGCGGTCGATCGTGATCACCTCGTCCGCGCCGGCTGCGCGCAGGATGTCCTCCATCACCTGCTGCGCCGCGGCCATGAGCTGCCGGTCGTTGCCGCACCGGGAATAGGAGAACCTGGCCACCGGGAGGCCCAGCTGATCGGTCTCCTCGGCCAGCGTCAC
>Ga0182015_10006882_pt1 | contig 11249 bp, 8 predicted proteins | sample 712P3MmetaG_FD_120478 | JGI IMG/M metagenome (GOLD analysis project Ga0182015, IMG submission 120478) | Permafrost microbial communities from Stordalen Mire, Sweden - 712P3M metaG | ecosystem: Environmental > Terrestrial > Soil > Wetlands > Permafrost | place: Sweden: Stordalen | collected...
GCACCCGCGTTCCTGGTGGACGAACTGCGCGCGCTGGGCTGCCGCCCGGAGAACGCGACCGGGCTGTTCACCGAGCCGGGCCGCGGGCTGCGGCTGGTCAACGACATCGACCAGCTTGCCTGCTTCGAGTTCGCCGCCGCGCACGGCTCGGAGTCGATGCGCCGGCTGCTCCACGGGGTGCGGCCGGGCATGACGGAGCTTGATGCGTTCTCGCTGTACCGGCCGATCGGGCTGCCGTACTCCTATCATCCGGTCCTGGTCAGCGGCGAGCGGACCGCGCTCGGGCTGGCGAGCGCGTCCGGCCGGGTACTGCGCCGCGGCGACCCGGTGAGCGCCTCGCTCGGTTACTGGGGCAGCAATATCGCGCGCGGCGGTTTCCTCGCGGCTAGCGCCGGTGACCTGCCGGCCGCGGCCCGGGACTACGTGCAGCGGCTGGTCGCGCCGTACTTCGCCTGCGCGGCTGACTGGTACGAGACGATCGGCATCGGCGTCACCGGCGGCGAGCTGTTCGAGGTGGCCAGGCGGCACCTGGGCGACCCGTTCTTTGGCGTGCACCTCAATCCCGGGCACTTCATCCACCTCGACGAATGGCCGAGTTCGCCGGTGTACGAGGGCTCCGGAGTGGTGCTGCAATCCGGGATGGCGCTGCAGCTCGACATCATCCCGGCGACCGGCTCCGCGTATCACACCACGAACATCGAGGACGGCGTCGCGCTCGCCGATGCGGACGCGCGCGGCCAGCTCGAGGCCCGCTATCCGGCGCTATGGCGGCGGGTTTGCCAGCGCCGTGCCTTCATGGCCGGCGTACTCGGGATCACGCTCCGGCCCGAGGTGCTGCCGCTGTCTGACCTGGCCGGCTACCTGCCGCCGTTCTGGCTGTCACCGCAGCTGGCCATGCGCAGGCGCTGACTGCCGGAGCGCCCGGGGCGGCATGCCGCACATGGCGCTGACTGCTGCGTCTGGCCGCGGGCCGCGACTGCCCGCAAGCCGCGCTTGCCGCATGCCCCGGCGTGGCCGCGTGCCCCGCGTGGCCGCATGGCCCGGCCTGGCCGCATGCCCGCCTGGCGCTGACTGCTGCGTCTGGCCGCGTGATGTCCCAGCAGCTCGCGGAATGGCGTTCCGCCTGATGGATGTCCCGAAGGTCCGCCTCTGCCCGGCCCAGGCGTACATCCATCAGCCGGAACGCGCCACACGCTACGCAGAAACCTCACCAGCACCGCTACTCACGTGCGGCGCTGGGCGTTGCTGGCTTGGCCGCGGACCCGCAGTGCCCACCAGATCAGCGGCGCCTGCAGCGGCAGCCTTCCGATGGCGGCCGCCCGCAGCGGCGCCGCACGGTGCCGCCAGTCGATCGCCATCTGGACGTTGGCCGGGAAGACCGCCGCGAACAGCGCGGCCGCGGCCAGGCCTCCTGCCCGCCGGGTCCGGGGACAGGCGATCGCCGCGCCGACCGCCAGCTCGGCCGCGCCGCTGAGATAGGTCCAGGCCCGCGGGGAGCCGGGCAGCCACCGGGGCACGATCGAGTCGTAGGGCCTGGGCCGGGCAAAGTGGGTGACCCCGGCGCCCGCGAGCAGCACGGCGAGCGTTACCGCAGCTGCGTCACGCTGCCCGGCGAGCTGCCGCGCCGCGACCGTGCCGCCGTCTGCCATCGCGCCGTCCGTCACGGCGGCCGTCGCTACCGGGCCGGGCTCGGCCCGGAAGCGGCTGGCTCGCCGCTCGACGGCCCGGCGGCCCAGGCTTCCCGCAGTGCCTCGGTCAGCAGCTCGGCGGGCCGGGCGCCGGAGAAGCCGTACTTCCAGTCGATTACGAAGAACGGCACGCTGTCGATACCGACTTCCCTGGCCTGATCCTCATCGGCGCGGACCGCGTCGGCGTAACTGCCGTCATCGAGCACCCGCCTCGCCTCGCCCGGGTCAAGACCCGCATCGCCGGCCAGGGCGGCCAGCGACTCCGCGTCGAACACCGACCCGCCCTCCGCGAAGTACGCCTTGTACAAGCGCTGCAGCAGCGCGTCAGCGCGGCCAAGGTCGCCGGCCAGGTGCATCAGCCGGTGCGCGTCGAACGTATTGCCGACGGCCCTGTCCACGGTGTAGCCGAGGCCATCCGCCGCTGCCGTCGCCGCCACCCTGTCCTCGGCCTGCGCCGCCTGCGCCACGCTCATGCCGTACTTGGCGGACAGCATCTCGAGTACCCGGGTGGCCTGGCCCGGTTCGATCGCCGGGTCAAGCTCGAAAGAGTGGTAGACCACCTCGACATCGCCGGAGTGCTCGAAGGCGGCGAGGCCCTTCTCGAAGCGGCGGTGGCCGATATAGCACCACGGGCAGACGACGTCGCTCCAGATATCAACGCGCACAATTTCCTCCCTGGTCATTGCAGGCTACCGGGGCACGCCCGGCAGGCAAGAACGGCGCCGGGCATCGTGACGTACTCGCCGTTTGAACATCGGGACGCCATCGGGGCCGCGCCGCGCTTACCGTGCCTTGCCTGGCACCGGCCTTGCCGGTGGCCGGCCTTGGCGGTGGCCGGCCTTGGCGGTGGCCGGCCTTGGCGGTGACCGGCCTTGGCGGTGACCCGGCCTTGCCGGTGACCCGGCCTTGCCGGGAGGCGGCCTTGCCTCTGACCGGGTCAGCCCCGCTGCAGTGCCTCGCGGGCCGCTATGGCGGAGCCCCTGGCCCCTGCCATGTCCCGGTCGGGGACCAGCGCGACGGACGCGGCGCCTGCCTGCTCCTTGCGCAGCAGAGTGTGCTCGCGCACCCGGTTCAGGAACCAGGTACAGAACTGGGGCGCTGCCTCGACCACCCCGCCGCCGAGAAAGTACACGTCCGGGTCGGTGAAGTTGGCCGCGATGGTGAACAGCCTGCCGACCGCCATGGCCTGCTGCCCGAAGATGGCGAGCGCCAGCGGGTCGCCCGCCTCACCGAGCCCGCGCACCAGCTTGGCGGCCACGGCGGCCGGCCCGGCCCGGCTGAGCTCATGATCCGGGTAGCGGGTCAGCCAGTACGGCAGCAGGTTCTTCTCAATCCCGGTCAGCGAGGCGATGCTCTCGGCGTCGCCCGCCAGACCGCAGTTGCATTCGGGCACCGGCTGGCCCTCGGCGAGCAGCCCTCGCATCGGGATCCAGACGTGCCCGAGCTCCCCGGCCATCCCGGCCGCCCCGCGGATTACCTGGCCCCGCTCGATGACGCCGCCGCCGAGCCCGGTGCCCACGATCGCCGACACCGAGGACCGCTGCGGTGCCAGTTCCGGCCCGAAATGCGCGTAGTGGGCATACAGGGCCGCCGCGTTCGCATCGTTGTTGTACAGCACGGGGATGCCGAGGCGCGCTTCCAGCGCCCCGCGGACATCGAAGCCGCGCCAGTCCGGGTGCGAGAAGTTCGTCGCCCCCAGCGACGAGATGACGCCGTCCGCGCTGACCGGTCCCGGCGTGTCCAGACCTACCGCGCGGACGAGTGCCCGGTCCGTGCCGGTCAGCGCGAGCACGCGGTCCAGCGAGTCCGCCATCGCCTCGATCGCCCGCTCCGGCCCGTCCCGCACGCAGCTGGGGCACTCGGCAAGCCGGTCGACCAGGAACCGCCCGGCGGAGTCGAGCACCGTCGCGTTGTTGGTCGTGCCGCCGTTGTCCAGCCCGACCACTACCCACCGACCGGAAATCGGCACGTCACGCCTCCTCGGCCACGCCCTCATCCGCCAGATCCCGGTGGCCCTGCGGCAGCCCGGTCAGGTCCTCGATCGTCGTGGTCAGCGGGCGGGGAACCTGCGGTCAGCGGGCGGGGAACCTGCGGCAAGACGGTGTCGGCATACGATTGCGCAGCCATCGTAGTACCCACATCCCGGCCTGCCCGCTCGGATAGCTACCAGCGGTGCGCCAGGATCTCGCGGACCGCGGACACCACCGTCGGTGTCTGCCCGGCCGCCGCGGAGGCCAGCCGTCGGTCAGCCTGCGCGAGCCCCCCGCGTGCTGTGATTATCCGGCTCTTCCGGCCGCGCGGGCGCGTCGGCTAGCGTAGACGATCATCTCGCCGTTCACCTCGGCAGCGCCGGAGGCAGCCATGGATCGTCAGCTCAAGTACGTTCTGCAGGAATCCGAGCTACCCCGGCAGTGGTACAACATCATCGCCGACCTCCCGTCACCGCCACCGCCCCCGCTGCATCCAGGCACCCGGCAGCCGGTCGGCCCTGATGACCTCGCGCCGCTGTTCCCGGCCGCGCTGATCGGGCAGGAGGTCTCCGGCGAGCGCCATATCGCGATTCCCGAGGACGTCCTGGACGTCTACCGGCTGTGGCGGCCGACCCCGCTGTACCGGGCCAGGCGGCTGGAGAAGGATCTCGGCACGCCCGCCCGCATCTACTACAAGTACGAGGGCGGCAGCCCGGCGGGCTCGCACAAGCCCAACACCGCGGTACCGCAGGCGTACTACAACGCCGCCGAGGGCGTGCGCAAGCTGACCACCGAGACCGGAGCCGGCCAGTGGGGCAGCGCCCTGGCGTTCGCGTCCTCCATCTTCGGCCTGGACCTCGAGGTATGGATGGTCCGCGCGTCCTACGACCAGAAGCCCTATCGCAAGATGCTGATGGAGACCTACGGGGCAACGGTGCACCCAAGCCCGTCTGACCTGACATCCGCCGGGCGCGCGGTGCTCGCCGAGCACCCCGACTCGACCGGCAGCCTGGGCATCGCGATTAGCGAGGCGGTCGAGGTGGCCGCCGGCGACCCGGCAGCCCGTTACTCGCTCGGCAGCGTACTGAACCACGTGCTCATGCATCAGACGGTCATCGGCGAGGAGGCGATCAAGCAGCTTGCCCTGGCCGGCGACACGCCGGACGTGATCATCGGCTGCACCGGCGGCGGGTCCAACTTCGGCGGCCTGGCCTTCCCCTTCCTCCGGGAGAAGCTGGCCGGGAAGATCAACCCGGTGATCCGAGCGGTCGAGCCTGCCGCCTGCCCGTCGTTCACCCGCGGCGTCTACGCCTACGACTTCGGCGATACCGCTGGCTTCACCCCGCTGCTCAAGATGCACACGCTCGGCCATGAGTTCATCCCGGACCCGATCCACGCCGGCGGGCTGCGGTACCACGGGATGTCCCCGCTGCTGTCGCACATCTACGAGCTCGGCCTGATCGAGGCCGTCGCCAAGCCGCAGTCGGAGTGCTTCGAGGCCGGGCTGAGATTCGCCAGGACCGAGGGCATAGTGCCCGCGCCCGAGCCGACGCATGCGGTGGCCGCGTGCATCGAGGAGGCGCTGCGCTGCAAGGAGACCGGCGAGGAGAAGGTGATCCTGACGGCGCTGTGCGGTCACGGGCTGCTCGACCTCAGCGCCTACGCTGACTACATGTCCGGCCAGCTGCGCGACTATGAGCTGGCCGAACGCGCCATCGAGGACGCCCTGCGGGGCCTGCCAGCAAGCGTATGAGCCTGCGCGGCGTGATCTACGGGCTGTACGCAAGGAGACTGCGCGCCCAGCTCGCCAGCGGGCCGGTCCCGCGGCATCTCGCCATCATCATCGACGGCAACCGCCGCTGGGCACGCCAGATGGGCCTGGCCGACGTCAGCCTCGGCCACCAGCGCGGCGCTGAACACATCGATGACGTGCTCGGCTGGTGCGCCGACGCCGGAATCACCCATGTGACGATCTTCGTCGCCTCGATCGACAATCTGAGCAAGCGCGCGCCGACCGAGATCGATTTTCTGATGCGCCTCGCCGAGCGGGTCATTCCCGAGCGGCTGGCCGCGCCGTCCGGCCGCTGGCAGCTGCACCTGGCCGGCCAGCTGGACCTGCTCCCCGACTCGACCGCCCGCGCTCTCAAGCAGGCCGAGGAGGCTACTCGCGACCGCGCCACCGGCTCGCACGTGACGCTGGCCATCGGCTACAGCGGCCGGGCGGAAATCGCCAGCGCGGTGCGCTCCCTGCTGCACGAGGAGGCACAGGCCGGCACCACCGCCGGGCAGCTTGCCCGGACGCTGACCGACGAGGACATCGCGCGGCACCTGTACACAACGGGCCAGCCCGACCCGGACCTCGTCATCCGGACCAGTGGTGAGCAGCGCCTGTCCGACTTCCTGATCTGGCAGACTGTCCGTTCCGAGCTTTACTTCTGCGACGTGTACTGGCCGGGCTTCCGGCAAGTCGATCTGCTGCGCGCGCTCCGTGCCTACTCGGCACGCAGCCGCCGTTCCATCAGCTGACGGTCACCTTCTTCCGTCAGTAGCCAGGCGGCACGGGGAATCCGCCGACGGCCGCCTCGTACGCCGCGGCTACCCGCAGGCACATGTCGTCGGCGAAATGGCGCCCGACGATCATCATCCCGGCCGGGAGGCCGCCCGGCGGCCCGCCCGGCACCCGCGCCAGCCCGGCCGGCACCGATATCGCCGGGTGCCCGGTCGCGTCCAGCGGGGCGGTATTGCCGAGCATCTCCAGTGACCGGGCGATGGACTCCTCCCGGCTGGCGTCCGGCCCGGGGATAGCCGAGGCCACGATCGGCAGCGTGGGCATGACCAGCGCGTCCAGGCCGTCCAGCGCCGCGTCGTAGGCCGCCGTCAGCTCCATCGCGAGGTTCCTGGCCATCGCGTAGTACCGGCCGTCGGCACTGTCGATCGCGTGGCGGCCGCACAGGATGACCATCTTGACCGTCTCCGGCAGCTCGTCCGCGCGGTCCCGGCGCCCGCGCCCGTAGTGCGCGATGAGCTCCGGGTCGTAGAGCCCGGCCGTGTTCATCCCGTAGCCGTTCCCGTCGATCATCTGGCCGACCACCCCGTCGGTGGCAATGACGTTCCACACGTGCAGGCCGTCGCGATGCCATGGCACGCTGATGCTCGTCACCTCGGCGCCGGCCGCCGCCAGCACTGCGACGGCGGCGCGGACGGCCTCGTCCACCTCCGGCTGGGAGATGCCGAGGATGGCGAACCCCTCCTCGACGACGCCGATCCGCAACCCGGCCACGCCTGCCTCCAGGCTCGCCAGGTAGTCAGCGGGCGGCGGGTCCGCGCGCTGCCGCGGGTCCAGCCCGTCCGGGCCGGCCAGCACCCCGAGCAGTACCGCGGCGTCCCGCACGGTCCGGGTGATCGGGCCCAGGTGGTCCAGGGTGTTCTCGATCGGGAACGCGCCGGTAAACGGCACCAGGCCGTAGGTGGGCTTGTGCCCGACCGTGCCGCAGAACGCGCTCGGGATGCGGATCGAGCCGCCCTGGTCGCCGCCGAGCGCCAGGTCGGCCTGGCCGGCCGCCACCAGCGCCGCGCTGCCGCTCGATGACCCGCCCGCGGACCGGGACCGGTCCCACGGATTGCGCACCGGCCCGGTGCGCGACGTGTGGCTGCCGCCGGAGAAGCACAGGTCCTCGCAGACCGACTTGCCGGCCACGGTCGCCCCGGCGGCCAGCAGGCGGCTGACGACGGTGGCATCGCGCCGCGGCACGAACCCCTCGACGGCGGCCGACCCGTTCATCATCGGCACGCCGGCGACCGCGATGTTGTCCTTCACCGCCACCCGCCGCCCGGCCAGCGGGCCGTCACCGGCGCCGGTGATCGCGGTGGTGACGTACCAGGCGCCGAGCTCGTTGTCCGCCTGGGCCGGCCACGAGTACTGCCGGTCAGGCGGTTCCGGCAGGCGTTCGGAGTAGAGCCGCTCTACCACCTCATACGATCCGAGCGCGCCCGTGACGAGGCCGCGGAACGACTCCAGGTCGCCGGGCGACAGCGCGAAGCCGTACTGCCGGGCGATCCTCGCAAGGTCATCACTGCTGGGCGGGGTTATAGCCATGCCCAGATCTTGACATACCCACAACAGTGACTCAAGATCGGTCAACAACGGGCAAGAACAGCCTGCCGCATCCTGCATGGCCCAGCCGCAAACCGAGGGAATCTATGCTCCCGACGCAGCGCCGGATGGCTATCCTCGCGGAGATCCGCGAGCGGGCCGCCGTGTCCGCCGACGATCTCTCCCGCCAGTTCGCGGTGTCGCTGGAGACGATCCGGCGGGACCTGCGCGGGCTGCAGGAAAGAGGGCTGCTCGAACGCGTGTACGGCGGCGCGACCCGCCCGTCCGGCCGGTCGAGTGAGGGCAGCTTCGCGGCCAGGAGCACCCGCAACATCACCCGCAAGCGCGCCATCGCCGCCCTGGCCGCCTCCCTGGTCGAGCCCGACGAGACCATCGTCATCGATGTCGGCACCACCGCGCTGGAAGTGGCGCGCGCCCTGCCGGCCGCGTTCGGGGGCCGCGTGCTCACCAGTTCCGCCCCCGTCGCGATGGAGCTGTCCGCCCGCCGGGACGTGGAGGTACTGCTCTGCGGCGGGCAGGTACGGCCCGGCGACGGCGCCTGCTCCGGCGCGCACGCGGAGGCCTTCTTCGCCGAGTTCTACGCCGACCGGGCGTTCCTCGGCTCGGGCGGCGTGCATCCCGGGGCAGGACTCACCGACTACTACCCGGCCGAGGTCATCGTCCGGCGCGCGATCATCGAGCACACCGCGGTGACCTACGTGCTGGCCGACTCCAGCAAGCTCGGCGCCATCGCGGTGCGCCGGGTATGCCCGCTGGACCGGCTGACCGCGGTGCTGACCGACGACGAGGAGAACGACGAGGCATTCGCGGCGCTCGCGGCCGCGGACGTCACCCTGCTCCGGGCCAGCGTGGCCGGCCAGGACCCACTGACTGCGGCCGTCTGACGGCCGGCAACCACGACAACCGCTCGCTGCCTGGCGAGCTACTGAGGAAGTGATGTACCGGTGGCCACGCTCACCCAGCCTGACGACGATGAACTGCTCCCCCAGTTCGGCTACAAGCAGCAGTTCGTGCGCTCGCTGCGCAATTTCGAGTCCTTCGCGGTCGCGTTCTCGTTCATCTCGATTACCACGGGGATCTTCACCACTTACGGCTTTGCCCTGACGACCGGGGGGCCGCGGGCCATCTGGACCTGGCTCATCGTCGCCGCCGGGCAGGCGCTCGTCGCCCTCGTCTACGGAGCGCTGGCCGCCCGCGTCCCGCTGTCCGGCTACTCCTACCAGTGGGCGTCGCGGCTCGCGAACGTGCACGTCGGCTGGTGGCTCGGCTGGATGTCGTTCGCCTTCCTGTCCATCGTCACGGTGTCGGTCGACTACGGGCTGATCCAGGTCGCCTTCCAGCCGCTGATCGGCGAAACCTACACGCCGACCAGCGCGGCGCTGGAGACGCTCGTGGTGCTGGCAATACAGGCCGGCTTCATCATCTGGTCCACCCGCATCACCACCCGGGTGAACAACACCGCCGTCGCCACCGAGATCATCGGCATCGTCGGCCTCACGGTGCTGCTGATCATCGTGGCCGCGGTGCGCGGCCAGGGGCACTGGTCGAATCTGGGGTCATCGGGCGTCGTCTCGCACGCCGGCTATTACGGCTGGCTCGGCCCGTTCATGGTGGCAACGCTGCTCGGCGCGTACACCATCGTCGGATTCGAGGCGGCCAGCAACCTGGCCGAGGAGACCCAGCAGCCGCACAGGACCATACCGAAAGCCATGATCAGGGCGGTTCTGCTGTCCGGTGCCGTCGGCATGGCGTTCCTGATCGCGCTGAGCTACGCGATCAACTCGATACCCGCGGCGACGGCCAGTTCGGCGCCCGTCGCCCTGATCGTGCACGACGTGCTGGGCGGCTTTGTGCAGAAGATCTTCCTGATCTTCGTCTGCGTCTCCATCTTCGCCTGCGGGCTGATCATCATGGTGACCAACAGCAGGATGATCTGGTCGATGGCCAGGGACCGGCGGCTGCCCGGCCACCAGCTGTGGAGCCAGGTGCCGAGGGCAACCGGCGGCCCGTCGTGGGCGACCGTCCTGGCCGCGGTCATCGGCGCGGTCATCACGCTGGTGCTGCGCACGCACACGGCGGCCTTGGTCACGCTGTTCACCGCGTCGACGATCATGCCGGCCCTGCTGTACGCCTCGACCGTCCTGCTGTACGTGTTCGCCGGGCGGCGGCGGCGCGGCCTGGCCGGGCATTTCTCGCTCGGCCGCTGGGAAGGCGCCGTGATCGCGGGAGCCCTGGTGTGGCTCGCCTACGAGCTGATCATCCTGATCGGGCCCAGCGAGTTCCGGGATGCCCAGTACTACGTGCTCGGCGCGCTCGTCGTCGGCCTCGTCGTCTATGTCGTGCAGCAGCTCCTGGAGCCGGCCGCGATGCGCACCGAGACCGGGGCCAGCGGAGCGGCCGCGCTGAGCGCGGTCGGGCAGGGCGGTGCCGGGCCGAGCGCTGCCGGGCAGGGCGCTGCCGGGCAGGGCGCTGCGCCGGGCGGCGCGGCCGGATCAGGCAGCACGGCAGGCCCGGGGGCGGATCCCGCGGGCAGCGCGCCTGACGGCGGCTGAGGAGCCCGTTGAACGTCCTCGCGATCGACCAGGGCACCTCGGCGACGAAGGCCGTCCTGGCCGGTCCCGGGCAGCAGGTGCTCGGGGTCGCCGAGGTTCCGGTGCGGGTGCGGGCCGCCGGGGCCGACGGCGTGGAGGCCGACCCCGACGAGCTCCTCGCCTCCGTTATCCGGGCCGGCGCCGAGGCGCTGGCCGCGGCCCGCGCGCCGGCCCACGCCGTCGCGCTGGCCAACCAGGGCGAGACCGTGCTCGCCTGGGACCGGCAGACCGGCCGCCCGCTGACCCCCGCGATCGTGTGGCAGGACCGCCGCTCGGCCGGGGTGTGCGAGCGGCTGGCCGGATCAGCGGGGCGGCTTGCCGAGATCACCGGGCTGCGGCTGGACCCGTACTTCGCCGCGCCGAAAATGACCTGGCTGCGGGAGAATCTCACCGCCAGCGGCGTGGTCACCACGACCGACACCTGGCTGCTGGCCCGGCTCGGCGGCGGCTACGTCACCGACGCGGCCACCGCGTCCCGGACGCTGCTGCTCGATCTCGACTCGGCAGCGTGGTCCGCCGAGGCCTGCGAGATCTTCGGCCTGGACCCCGGTGAGCTGCCCGAGGTCACCGACTGCGCCGGGATCACCGGGGAGACGACCGCGTTCGGCCCGGCGCTGCCGATCGCCGGGCTCGCCGTCGACCAGCAGGCGGCGCTGCTCGCGGAGCGGTGCTTCGCGGCCGGCCAGGCCAAGTGCACGTACGGGACCGGCGCGTTCCTGCTGGCGACCACCGGCGCGCGGGCCGTGCGCTCGGCCGGCGGCCTGGCGGCGTCGGTGGCCTGGCGGCTGGCCGGGCAGCCGACGTACTGCCTGGACGGCCAGGTCTACACGGCCGGCGCCGCGGTTCGCTGGCTGGGCGAGATCGGCCTGCTCGCCGATGCCAGCGA
>Ga0182015_10006884_pt1 | contig 11247 bp, 9 predicted proteins | sample 712P3MmetaG_FD_120478 | JGI IMG/M metagenome (GOLD analysis project Ga0182015, IMG submission 120478) | Permafrost microbial communities from Stordalen Mire, Sweden - 712P3M metaG | ecosystem: Environmental > Terrestrial > Soil > Wetlands > Permafrost | place: Sweden: Stordalen | collected...
CGTTGCCGCCCATCGCGATGTGATAGTCGATGTCGATCAATTTGCGCGCGAAACTTCTCGCGAAGAATCCCGCCACGAAAAGCGAAACGTCGCCGAGCCGCTGCAGGCTGCGCTGCCGGGCATGTGCGGTTGGGGCCTCGAGCGCATCGGACAGCATGTGCGCCAGCGGCTTGATGCGCAGGCCTTCCGCCGTTCGCTCGTACAGCACATCGGCGCGCGAGAACACGGTCAGGAGATTGACGACGTACTGTTCGACCTGTTCGTCGACGTCGAGATGCTGATGCTCGCTGGCGGCGTGAAATGCATCACGAAAGAATTCCCGCAGCGAACTGACCGCTACCAAAGATCCCGCAGACATATCTTGCATGCTTGGTGTCCTTTCGTGGCTGACACCATCCTATCGACTCGACGATAACGAAGTGAAGTGGGAAAACAGCGATAAATTCACGTTTTTAAAGCTATTTTAGTCATCAGCAATCGATGCCGAAGGCTGCTAACGCATTATGCACAAACGTGGTGCTACATAATTTCCGAAAGCGTCGAGACGGTGCGCGGCGGTGGCGCGAACTCGTCGGGCCAGGCCCGTCCTTCGCGATTGATCCACACCGCCTGCAAGCCTGCGCGCATGGCGCCCACCACATCCGCGAGCGGGTCGTCGCCGATGTGCAGAGCCTCGGCCGGCTCGACGCCCGCGACGCGCAGCAGATGCGCGAAGATGCGCGGGTCGGGCTTGGCCGCGCCGGCGTTCGTCGCCGTGATGTGGCCGTCGAACAGATCGGCGATCCCGCAACGCTTCAGGTCCGCATTGCCGTTGCTCACCGCAAATAGGCGATGCTTCGAACGCAGGCGTTCGAGCGCGGGGCGCACGTCGCCGTAGAACTCCACGCGATTGCGCGCCGCCAGGAACACCTCCATCGCGTGAGCGGCGGGCGAATCGTCGGCGTGCGCGTGGGAGTAACCCGCCGCCGCAAAGTGTTCGCCCAGCGCGCGCCGGCGCAGGAACGTCATGTCGTGGCACCGCTCCGGGTGCGTCAGGGCGATGCGCGCCCGCATTTCGCGCATGCCGTCGATGTCCACTCCGGCCACTGCCCGGGGATGGTGTGCGCGCAGCCATGACAGCACCGCGATCTCGGCCGCGGCGATCACCGGCATGACGGGCCACAGTGTATCGTCCAGATCGAGGCTGATTACGCGCGGCGGGATCATGCGTGAATTCTATCCTGGAGGCTTGGAGCCTGTCTGAGTGGCCCGCGTGAGCCGCGGAATACTCAGACAGGCTCCCAACGGGGCTACAATACCGTCCTGGGGAAAACCGGGGAGAACATGATGCTCGTCGATCGATCAGCCGCCCTCGTCCTGCTCGTTTCATGCGTCGCGGGAATGGCCGGCGCCGCGGCCGGGGCGCCCGCGGGCGCGGCGGACGCTGCGCAACCCTTCACCGCCCAGGATCTGGTTCGGCTGGAACGCATATCCGAGGTCGCGGTGTCCCCCGACGGCAAGCACGTGGCATACACCTTGCGCACCACGGACATGGAGGCGAACAAGGGACGCACCGGCGTCTGGATGTTGGATGTGCGCAAACGCGGCGCGCAACCGCTGCGCCTCACCGACCTCGGGGCCAATGCCAGCTCGGCCTCATGGAGCAAGGACGGCCGATACCTCTACTATTTGTCGAACCGCAGCGGATCGAATCAGGTGTGGCGCAGCGCCGCGGAGGACGCCCCGCGCGCGGCGCCCGGCGAAGTGGCGCAACAGGTCACCAATCTGCCTCTGGACGTGGGGAGCTTCCGCCTGTCGCCGAAATCGGACCGGCTGCTGGTGAGCATGGAGGTGTTCATCGACTGTCCCGATCTGGAGTGCACCAAGAAGCGCCTGGATGCCGATGCGCACGCTCCCGGACACGGCGTGTTGTACGACAAGCTGTTCGTGCGGCATTGGGACACCTGGAGCGATGGGCGCCGATCGCAATTGTTCGGCATCGCCCTCGACCTGGCGTCGGGCACGGCGGGCGGCACGCCGGTGAATCTCTCCCGCGGCATCGACGGCGACGTGCCCGGCAAGCCTTTCGCCGGCCGCGAGGATTACGCATTCAGTCCGGACGGACTGGAGGTCGCGTTCTCCGTGCGCGCGCTGCATGTCGGCGAACCCTGGTCGACGAATTTCGACGTGTTCCAGGTGGCCGCCGCGGGCGGACCTGCGAAGAATCTGACGGCCGACAATCCGGCATGGGACGCGCAGCCTGCCTATTCGCCGGACGGCACGCAGCTCGCCTATCTCGCCACCGAGCGGCCGGGGTTCGAATCCGACCGGTTTCATCTCGTGCTTCTGGACTTGAAGAGCGGCGCCAAGCGGCAGCTCACCCAAAACTGGGATCGCTCGATCACGGGCTTTGCCTGGTCTCCCGATGGGAGGACCCTGTTCGCCACCACGGACCACCTGGGACAGCATCCGTTGTGGGCGGTGGATGCCGCGACTGGACGCGCCGCCGCGATCACGGGAGACGGCGAAGTCGAAGGATTCGACGTCGGACCGCGCCAGGTGTTCTACACGCAGAGCAGCCTCGCGAGTCCGGCCGATTTGTATGCTATAGGGTTCGCCGGCGGCAAGCCCGTCGAACTCACGCATCTGAATCAGGCCATTCTCGCCCACCGCAAATTGAGCGCCTACGAGCAGTTCAATTTCCCGGGCTGGAACGAGGAAAACGTCTTCGGCTACGTGGTCAAGCCAGTGGATTTCAAACGCGACAAGAAATACCCCGTGGCGTTCGTGGTGCACGGCGGCCCGCAGGGCAGCCTGGCGAACATCTGGCATTGGCGCTGGAACGCGCAAACACTGGCGGGCGCGGGATACGCCGTCGTCATGATCGATTTCCATGGGTCGACCGGTTACGGCCAGGCCTTCACCGATTCGATCAGCGGCGACTGGGGCGGCAAGCCCCTCGAGGACTTGCAGCGCGGACTGGCTGCGGCGCTGAATCAATACCCGTGGCTGGACGGCGATCGCATGTGCGCCTTGGGCGGGTCGTATGGCGGCTGGATGATGAATTGGATCGCGGGCCAGTGGCCCGACCGCTTCAAGTGCATCGTCACGCACGACGGCATCCTGGACAATCGAACCATGTACTACTCCACCGAGGAGCTGTGGTTTCCCGAATGGGAGAATGGCGGACCGGAATATGAGAGACAGTCGGCCTACGCGAAACACAATCCCATCGATTATGTAAACCGATGGAAGACGCCCACCCTGGTGATCCATGGACAGGAGGATTACCGCGTTCCCTACGAACAGGGGCTCGCCGTGTACACCGCCTTGCAGCGGCGCGGTATCCCCAGCGAACTGCTGTACTTCCCCGACGAGAATCATTGGGTGTTGAAGCCGGCCAACAGCGTCCAGTGGTACGACACGGCGATCGGGTGGCTAAATCGCTGGACGCGCCAATGAACCCGGGTTCCTAACGCGCGGCGACGCCGCGCCACGCCGCCGGGTAATTGGCGCCCAGCTGCAATATTCTGTTGAGCACGTCGCGATAGCGCATGCCGGCGGTGAGCGCGGATTGCGAAAAATCCTCGGCCATGGAGAGGTTGGGATTGGCGTTGGCCTCGAGCACGTACAGCGCGCCGTCGGGGCGCAGCCGGAAGTCCATGCGCGCGTAGCCCGTCAGGTGCAACGCGCGAAAGATGCGTTTCGAGAGCTGCTCCAGCCTGCCCATCGTGCCGTCCGGCAGGTTGACCGCCGCTGCGGTGGTGATCCCGTACTTCTCCTGGTACCGGCGGTCCCACTTCACCTTGCGGGTCGCGATGGCGGGTAGATTCTCCGGAAGGGACCCGAACGTCATCTCCCACACCGGCAGCACCTTCAGCCGATCGTTGCCGATGACTCCGACGTACAGTTCACGGCCCTCGATGTATTCCTCGACCAAGGCGTCCGAATGCGTCTGCTCATGGATGAACGCGATGCGCTCCGCCAATTGCCTGGCGTCCTCGACCACCGACGCATGCGCGATGCCGAGCGACGCGTCCTCGGTGGATGACTTCACGAACATCGGGAAGTGAAGCTTCTTGGGTATTCTCGGTTTCTTGCCGCGCGCGAACACCATGAACTGCGGCGTCGGTATCCGGTGGTAGGTCAGCAGCTGCTTCGACAGCACCTTGTCCCGCGACAGCAGCATGCCGCGCGGATTGCAGCCGGTGTACGGCTGGTGCATCAATTCCAAAAACGCCACCACGTGCTGATCGTAGGTGACGATGCCGTCGAATTCCTCGAGGAGGTTGAAGACGATGTCGGGCTTCCAGTCGATGAGGGCGCGGCGCAGTTCCGACAGGCTGTCGGAAAGGCCCAACGGCAGGACGTCGTGGCCGGCCGCCTTCAGGTGCGTGACGACGTCGTACTCGGTGCGCCATTCGTCGATTTCCTTCTCGGTGGCGCCCACCAGCGATTCCGGCGGCACCAGCGTTGCGTGCACCAGCACCAGCGCTCGCAGTTTTTTCACAGCGCCACTCGCGGCAGTTGCCGCTCTTCGTACGACTCCGCGAGGCGCGCGATCACCCACACCAGCTGCGGCTTGAGGTCGCGCCGCGATCCGCGCACGTAAAGATCGAGGGCCTCGGCGCGCGCGATCATCAGCCGGAGCACCTGATACACCAGATACTCGCTGAACGCGCCGCTCTGCACGCATTGATTTCGCAACGAATGGCGCATGTCGCGCAGCACGCTGGCCGCCTTCGGGGCGCAGCTGCGCCGCGGCGCCGCCGTGAACACCTTGAGCAGCAATTCATCGGCGCCCGAGCGGCGCGGCATCCGGTAGCGCGCCAGCTTGCTCTCGTAGTGTTGGCGCAGCGTGCGATCCTCCTCCGCGATGTCCTCGATCCGTGACCGGTCGGTGACCGGCGGCTTCGTGTCGCCGATTTCCGCGGCGAGGCCGTCGATGTACTCGAGCTTCGTGAATGCCGGCCATCCCGAATATTCGCGCCGCCAGGCGGAGTTCGGCTTGAGCCAGACCGCGAAGGTCTCGGCGAAATCCTCGGTGGGGTGAGCCTGTGCGTACCAGGCGCCCAGGTGTTGCACGAAGCGCCGGCTGCCCGGCCGCGGACGGTAAGTGTCCGGATAGGGCAGCGACGCCGGACCGAATACCTCCCGCCACTGCCGCCGGCGGCGCAGCCGGTACGCCGAATCGATGGCGTGACCCGCCTCGTGCCGCAGGATGCGCATCATCCAGTTGCGGTTGCCGCCCTCGACTTCGCGCATCAAGCGCCGCTCGATGCCCATCAAACGCCGGTGCGCGAGATAGAAGGGTATCGCGATCCCCGGAATTCCGTCCGGCGAGAACCATTCCTCCGCCAGCCAGCAATGCGGCCTGAATCGGATGCCGCGCGTCGCCAGTTCCCGGTATAGGCGCTCGATCGCCTCCTCCAGGTCCGTGCCTTCTATGCGAAGTTGCAAATCGCGGAACCGCAGGGACAACAGCTGCTCGTCCGACAGCGTTTCCCACGCATGGGGCCGCGGCGGCGGCTTGCGGTAACGGGCGGCGGTGCGGGTCTGCGGCATGGGCGGTGGACCGAAGTTGGCGTCGGCGAAATGGTACCTGTAAAAGCCGGCAAAAGGGATCGTGAGATCGGCCCGTTACCGATTCACGGAGGTCCGGAGAATACCCTCTCAATCCCGGATTCACCGCCTTCCAGCGGGTCGGGAACCGACGTGTTGGCGGGCAGCGTCTGCGTACCCAGCCTCTCCCTACGGGCCGCTTCCCTGCGCAGCGTCTCCAGCCCCGCGAAATCGAAGAGCGCCGGGTCGGCGAGGTGCGAGGCGGACGCGTTGCAAATGCTGGAGAAGATGGATTCGATCCGCCCGGGAAATTTCTCCTCCCAGTCCCGCAGCATGTTCTTGACCGCCAGCCGCTGCATGTTCGACTGCGAGCCACACAGCGTGCACGGAATGATGGGAAAATCCCGCGCCGACGCATAGCGCGCGATGGCGCGTTCCGGGACGTACGCGAGCGGCCGGATCACGATGTGCCTCCCATCCTCGCTCAGGAGCTTCGGGGGCATGGTCTTGAGCCGGCCGCCGAAGAACATGTTCAGAAACAGCGTCTCGACGATGTCGTCGCGATGATGGCCGAGCGCGATCTTGGTGATCCCGTTCTCGGCGGCATGGCGGTACAAGGCGCCGCGGCGCAGCCGCGAGCACAGCCCGCACATGGTCTTGCCGTCGGGAATCACCCGCTTGACCACCGAGTAGGTGTCCTGCTCGATGACGTGGAATGGCACGCCGAGGTCGGTCAGGTACCTGGGCAGCGTCTGCACCGGAAAGCCGGGCTGTTTCTGGTCGAGATTCACCGCAATCAGCTCGAAACGAACCGGCGCGCTCCGCTGCAGGCTCAGCAGGATGTCGAGCAGCGTGTAGGAATCCTTGCCTCCGGACACGCACACCATCACACGATCGCCGTCCGCAATCATGCCGAAGTCGCCGACTGCCTTGCCGACCAGGCCGCGCAATTGCGCCTGCAGCTTCTTGAAATTGTTGGAGTGGGCGGTCGTGGCGTGCATGGTGGCCGCTAGCTGGAACTATTCATGAACAACGGAAAACATCCAGGAAGCCGGCTTTGTGCACGCGTATACCGCTGGTTCATGAATAGTACCAGCTAGGGCGCTTCCAGGTATTTGGCTTCCAGGTATCGCAGATAGGCGGATGCGGTCAGCGGCTTGCCCGTCGCCTGCTGCATGAGTTCCTGTACCGGCAGCCGGGCGCCGACGCCATGCACGTTGTCGCGCAGCCAGTCCATCACACCGCCAAACTGTCCCGCCGCAATCTCCTCGTCCAGCGACGGCCGCTCCGCGCGCAAGGCTTCGTTCAACTGACCCGCGATGACGGCACCCAACGCATAGGACGGAAAATAGCCGAAGTGTCCCACGGCCCAGTGGATATCCTGCAAACAGCCCTCGACATCGTTGCTAGGGCGTATGTTCAGCCGCTGTTCCAGGTTGGCGTTCCAGGCTTCGGGCAGGTCTGCGACAGGCAGCACCCCGTCGAGAATCTTTTTCTCCAATTCGTACCGCAGCATGATGTGCACCGGATACGTCAGTTCGTCCGCATCCATGCGAATCAAGCTGCGCTTCACGCGGACCAGATGGCGGTAGAGGTTGTCCTCGCTCCATTCCGGGCCGCTGACCTGCATGTACTTCTCCACCAGAGGCTTGATGTACCTGACGAAGGAACGGCTGCGGCACAGGTTCATTTCGAACAGCAGCGACTGGCTCTCCTCCAGCGCCAAGCCTCGATCACGGCCCACCGGCTGGTCGCGCCACTTCTGCGGCAGGCCCAAATCGTACATGGCATGGCCGGTCTCATGCACCGCGCCGAGCAGGCCGCTAAAGAGGTCGATCGTATCGAAGCGCGTCGTCACGCGGATGTCGCCGGGAACGCCCTCGGTGAACGGGTGCTCGCTCTCGTCGAGCCGCCCCCGATCGAACGGGAACCCCAGGGCTTTGAGAACCTCGACGGCGAGCGACTTCTGGCGCGATACGCTGAATTTGCCGGTCAGCGGCACGGGCGCGCGATCAGCCTGCACCTCGATGGCCTGATTGATGAGACCGGGAAGCTTGCGCGACAGCGCCTTGAATATGGTGTCGATGTCAGCCGTGGAGATGCCCGGCGTAAACGCATCGACCAGGGCATCGTACGGCGCGAGGCCGCGCGCCTGCCCGAGCAGCGCCGCCTTGTCGCGCAACAGATGGACCACTTCTTCCAGGTGCGGAGCGAACAGCTTGAAGTCGTTCGCCTTGCGCGCCTCGACCCAAAAAACCTCGGCCCGGGCGGTGGCCTTGGCGAGGCGCGCGATCAACGAGGGCGGCGTCGCGATGGCATGGTCGCGCTGGCGGCGCATTTCCCGCAGATTCGCGCGAGGCCAATCCTCCAATTGGGAGGAAGCCGCCTCGGCGCGCTCGATCAGCCGCGCCACCTTCGGCGTCGTGAGCAAGGCATGGTGCTCGGTTTCGAGCGCCGCAAGCTGCTCGCCGCGCACATCGGCGCTGCCGCGCGGCATCATCACCGCTGCGTCCCATCGCAGCAGCGACAGAGCGCCGCGAAAGGCATGGAGGCGGCGAAACTCCTGTTCCAATTGTTCGTACGGTGAGAGTGCCATGATCCTGGACCTTGGAGCCTGTCTGAGTAATCTACGTGAGCCGCGTTGGCAGGGCGGCGCCCGCGGCGACGCCTTGTTATCCGAACGTTCAGCTTATCAGATGACGGGCCATTTCAGCCCCTGAATTCGGATAATTTCTTGTTATTTCAATAAGTTATTGATCTCAATGCGGCGGCGTGAAGGTGCCCTTCTGATGGAATTGCACGCCGTGCAGGAACGGCAGGTCGATGTTCGCCGAGCCATTGATCTCGTAGTCCATGGAACCCCCGTGGGTATCGCCCCGTTGGCCCAGCTTGAGCAGCGCCAGCGCCATGTTGGCGGTGATCGTCATGTCGAATTGCGTGGCGCCCCGCGCAGGGACGACGAAGGCGCTGTTGCTCACGCCGCTCGCGAGACGTTCGCCCGCCACATTCAGCTCGACGTGCAGGCCGGTCACCGGCAAGGCCCGCGCGTTGGGGTTCTGAATGTCCAATTTGACCAAGAAATTTTGCTGGAACAGGTTGCCGCCGACCAGTTCGACGCCGGCTACCGACACGTCCGGGCTCTCGATTTTGGGCGCCATGAGCGAGCAGCCGGACGCCATCCACGCCGCGAAACCCCACACCAGCCAGCCACCCATTGAGCGACCAGTTATCAGCATTCGAACGCACAGCGTGGCACCATGCGCGAAATGATACCGTCAATCCCCCATGCCGGCGTGCTGGCCGCCCTGATGTTGTCGGCCGGACTCGCCGCTGCCGATCAAGCGAGCGCCCCGGCTGCAGCGCCCGGCGTGGCGACGCCCGGGCCATCACCGTCGGCAGCGTGCCTACCGTCCGGCGACGGGTACCTGCGCGCTCAGGTCGCCGGCGCCATCGACGCGAACATCGACTGGCCCAACAGCGGAACGCGCTGTCAGGGCGAGTCCAAGAGCGAGCCCCGTGGCGTCCGCCTGAGCTTTCAGCGCACCGGCGCCAGCAAACCCGATTTGCTATTCGTCTTCGGTCTCACCGGGGTTCGCCCTGGCCAGCCAGGGCACGCCGTGGCGGCCAACCTGACGGTCATCGTGCAAGGGACGAACAAGATTTTCGGCACACTGGGCGACTCCCGCTGCACCGTGGACTCGCTCACGCAAAAACCGCTGCCGAGCCCGGGCGCGTACCGTGTCGAAGCGCGCGGATTTTGCACCTCGCCGGCCCACGCCGTGCGGGGCAATGGAGCCCTGCTCGTGAGCACGTTCGAGTTCGCCGGGTTGGTGACCTACGAGACTGACGAAGCCGCGAATACGGCCGATGCCGTCGCGCCGAGGGCCGCTTCGCCGGGCGTCTCGGCGCCGTCCGCCGCTCCGGCCGCGCAGCGCTGACCAGGAGCCTGTCTGAGTAATCCACGTGGGTCGCGTATCACGCAGACAGGCTAGCGGGCAACCTCGCCGGTGGCGCGCAACCGAATCTCGAAGAGCTTGGGCCAGTTCTTGCCGGTGACGAACAGGCGGTCGCCGCGGGCATCGTAGGCTATGCCGTTGAGCACGCCATCGGGCCCGCTCACCTCCGTCCCCGGACCCAAAATTCCCGCCAGATTGATGAGGCCCGTGACATGGCCGTCCTTCGGATCGATGCGCAGGATCCAGTTCGTCTGCCAAACGTTCGCGAAGATCTCGCCCTTCACCCATTCCAGCTCGTTCACGTTGCGTATCGGTTTACCGTCGAGCGTCACCTGTATCCTGTTGGTCTCCTTGAGCGTGTTGGGGTTGATGAACCGCAGCTCCGGCGTGCCGTCGCTCATGATGATTTGCTTGCCGTCCTGCGTCAGCGCCCATCCCTCACCCTCGTAATGGAATTCCCGCTGCTTCCTGAAAGTGGCCAGATCGAACACGAAGCCAATGTGTGATCTCCACGTGAGGCTGATGAGGTGCCCGTCCCAGTTGACGATTCCCTCACCGAAGTACTGCGGCGGGATGTCGATCTTCTTCAACACTTCGCCGGTGTCGAGGCGCACCTTGCGAATCGAGGAGTGTTGTTCGAGTCCCGTGCTCTCGTACAAGAATCCGTTCCAATAGAACAGTCCCTCGGTGAAAGCCGAAGGATCGTGCGGATAGGTGTGCACCACGTCGTAACCGTACAGGGGAACCGCCGCGCGTGAGACGACGGCATGGGCCGCGATCGGAAGCAGAACAATGAAGGTGAGGATGCGCATCGTCGAGCGCCTGCAAGTCTATCGTTCAATGAACCCTGGCGCCCGGTGCGGCGAGGCGCGCGTGTTTCGGCGGGGGCGCTCGCTCCCCTGAGTGAACTCCTACCTACCTTGCCTGTCTAGTCCTACAGACACTGCCTTGGAGTGTAGTATAAATGCAACACTGGAATTATGAGATTCCTTAGGTTCGTTAAAATTGCTCAATTTGCGCCAATTACTTTGGCGCTCATGATTTTAACGGCCTGTTGGCATTACGCGAAAATAACATGGAGCGATGATCTATGAAGCGAGCTTTTCTACCCGGCGTGATCGCCGCGGTCACCCTGGTGAGCGGCGCTGCTCTCGCCGACGACGATACGGGGGCATTTTACATAAGCCCCATGCTGCAATACGACGTTTTGGACGAGCACCGGGCAGCCAAGGACAACTTTGGACTCGACATCGCGGTCGGGAAGAACATCGCTCCGCATTTTGCCGCCGAGTTCAATTACAGCGAAGGCAGCTTCCGCATCAGGGACAGCGCCAGCCAGAAGCTGTATGCGTACACGCTGGATGGAATGTTCAAATTTCTGCCGGGCTATGTGGTTGATCCGTACTTCCTGCTGGGTGGCGGCGAGCTTGACGACGCCATTGGCCGCGGGTTGGGCACGAACCATACGTGGACGGCCGAAGGCGGCCTCGGCGCCTTGACGGCCTTGGGCAGTCAAACCGGCTCGTTCCGGCTGCAACTGCGCACGGAAGTGAAGTATCGCCGCGAGTTCATTCAAAACGCGGCGTACGACCCGAAGAATCCAGGCGACGTGATTTACGGTGTGGGCCTGCAATTCGAGTTCGGCGCTCCCGTGCCTCCGGCCCCGAAAATGGTGGAGGTGACACCGCCGCCGCCGCCCCCGCCGGAGCCGCCGCCCCCGCCTCCTCCCCCGCCGCCGCCGCCCCCTCCC
>Ga0182015_10006885_pt1 | contig 11245 bp, 12 predicted proteins | sample 712P3MmetaG_FD_120478 | JGI IMG/M metagenome (GOLD analysis project Ga0182015, IMG submission 120478) | Permafrost microbial communities from Stordalen Mire, Sweden - 712P3M metaG | ecosystem: Environmental > Terrestrial > Soil > Wetlands > Permafrost | place: Sweden: Stordalen | collected...
CATTGTCGGGGTCCAACGACGTGGTCCGCGAGACGTTGCTCGCGCCGGAATCGAAGATCGTCAATAATACGTACGCCTTCAGCGCGTGGCTCCAGCGTTCGTAGGTCGTTGCAGGGTTATCGCCGCGCTCGCGCGTGACGAACCAGGTGCCCTCTTCGGTCTCGGCGAGCGTGAGCGGAATCGTCGGAGCGGGTACGGAGACGCAGACCCAGGTCCCGACATCGGCACGCATCTTCGCCTGCTGTGCGACATCGAACTGCGTGTATCCCGGTGGGATGGTTTGCGCAAACGCCGTGACGGTGGAGAACGCACACAGGGCTGCCGTAAGGGCCCAGCGCATTAGCATACCTCCTCATGTAAAGCCTGACGTTCATTTACTGTCACAATCTCGAACCCTGCGGCGCTTCTAGCGGCAAGCCGCTTGTCGAGTAGTAAGGAGATCCGATGAAGCCATCCCTGTTCGCCGCTCTCTTAGCGGCTTGCTGTGCGTTCTCTGGCGCCTCGGCCCGCGCCGATGAGGCGCCGACCTACACGGGGCCGCTCGCGCCGAGCGAGGCACAGTTTGTCGCGTCGGTTCGAAGCGATCTCTTAGCACGTTTTCCGCACGCAAGCGATGCAGAAAAGGCGGGCTACGTACGATATACCGGCGTCGACGATACCGGCGCGATCAGTTATGCCAACCAGCAGTGGACGTCGGACCCGACGCATCCGAGCCAGCTCTGGTACGACCAGAGCGGGAATCTCATGGGCGCCGACTTTTCGGTTCCTCGTCCCAACCAAGAGGCGCGACCGCAGCTGTGGGGCATCAACCCCGGTCGCTGGTACGAGTTCAACGGTCACGTCCACTTCGTCATCAAACTGCCTAGCGGCAAGATGCTGTACGACCAATGGATCTGGAATAACGATTTCGTCGCGGCGGGAGGCAGCCTCACGAAGCCAAGCGCGGAAACGATCGTCAAACTTGGCAGAGTACCAAGCGCAGATTACGTCACGACCATTTTCGAATTCCCCACGATTTGGGATCTTATCGTCTGGGTGAAGCCCCACGCTGCCGGTCCGTTCCACTGGTGAGCCTGCGAATCACGTTTGGATCGGCACGAAGGGTCGCGGGCTCTGGGAGAAGTCGAAGCAATCGCGGGGAGCGACGGCGCGTCTATCACTCGCGGACAGCTGTCCGAGTCCGAACTCGTCCTCAATGAAGCGAGGAAGGCTTGCGGTTTCGAGCCGGACGTGCGTCACATAGTCCTGTTTAGCGTAGGGAGATACAACCAGCAGCGGCACGCGAAAGCCGAGTCCCTCGCGGTCGACATTCGGCGGCGGAACGTGATCCGCCCAACCGCCGAAACCGCTCCACGTGATGAAGATAGCCGTCGAATCCCAGAACTGACTCTCGCCAATAGCGTTTACGACTGAGGCGACCCACGCCGGTCCGGTCGCGGAGTGCGAGCCCGACAAATCGGAATCGTTAGGCAACGGTGTCACCCACGTCACGTTGCCGAGTTGGCCTTTCGCCACGTCTTGGAAAAACTGCGTAGGCGGCGAGATGCCGACGGCGTCGCCTTTGACCCAGCCGAAGGCGTCCCAGGTGGGCTCCGCCGCGCCGGCGGCATAGTACGTCCACGATAGGCCCGCCGCTTGCAACTCGGTCGCGAGCGTTTTGTAGGTCTCGCATGCCGGCTGCGGCGGCCCATTAAACTGCCGAACCTGCGCGAGATAGACGCAACCGTCGGCTGAGGTCTTACCAAATGGCTGATCGAGCGCGTTGGCCGCTTGGGCGGCGATGTGAAATTGATGGGACTCGAACGTCGGGTTTCCCGTCGACGAGAACATCTCATCGCCGAGCACGTAGCTTGCGGCAATCGTCCGGTAGACCTTCGTTTCGGCCGGTGGCACCGTACCGTACTCCGGCCGCGTGTAACCCGGACAGTCCGTCTTCTCGTGCGAGAAGCTACCGGTTTTTACGTCGCGTTTGTAATCTTCAAAGGTGTCCGAAATCCTGCAGTTGGCTTCGAGCGGAATCTCATGCGAGCGTGACGCGCACTTTACCGCGTCGGCACCACGATACGAGCAGAGGAGATTGTCGAAACTTCGGGCTTCCTGCACGATGACGACGACGTGCTGGATCGCTTTCGACCCAGTTGCCGGGGCGAAGCCTCCGGCTGCCGCGGGTCCCGGTCCGGCACTTGGGGCGCTGCAGCCCACCGACGCGCTACCGAAAAAGAGGCAGAAAACGAACTGCTTAAAGCGTGTTACAAGCATGGCTCTCTCCGAGGGTGCGGGCACCGTGATGTACGACTAATCTTGCTACAGGCGGTCGGGAATTTCAAGCTCCCGAACGAGCCCGATTCGTAACCTGAATCAACTCTGACGTTAAGCTCGTATACTGGACCGAATGGTAGGGGCCGCGCACTTCGTCGACCGATTACCGGTGTTCCCATTTGCCGCGACGGTGTTGCGCGCGGTCGACGTAGCGGCGATCCTCTTCTTCACGCCTCATGCTGCACGACACGTTCAAAATCGTCTAAGTCCCGCAATCTGGGCCAGCAAGCGGGCGGCGTGTTGGAAGGCTTCAAACGGCCGTGCCGCTTCTTTGAGAGATTGGAGGGGGCTCGTAAGGAGGAGCAAGAAAAGAGGGCGCCTTCCAATTCTAACCCCCATCGCTCGGAGGATAGACCATGTTGCACACATTCCCGCGCCGCGTGCTGATTGCAGCCGCGGCGCTTTCGCTTGCTGCCGGGTGCTCAGGCAATTCGTCGACGTCCGGCCCATCGTCTTCGTCGCTCACGCCCTCCACGAATCAATACGGTCGGGCGGTGCGCATCCTGAAGGGTCCGGCTGTCTCGGGCCCCATCGTCCTTCCCCTCGTTCCCATCAAACCGAACGCGCCGATTGGCTGGCCAAAGAAAAAGAAAGCACCTATTCTCTTCGTGGCAGACTATTCGAGCGGCGTGCTGATGTACGACCCGAAGAACGCGAACAGTTCTCCCGAAGGATCGATCACCACCGACGTTGACGGCGCTTTCGGCGTGGCGGTCGATAAGAAAGGCAACGTGTATGTCAGCAACGTTGGTAACAACACGATAACCGTATACCCGCCGGGGGCGAGCTCGCCAAGCCTAACGATCAGCAACGGGCTCGCGGATCCCTACGGTGTTATCGTCGACTCGAAGGGAAACGTTTTCGCCACCAATCTCGACAACAACACAATAACCGCCTATGCGGCGGGACAAACGTCGCCGTATGAAACGATCAGCTTCGCTCCCTACGGTCAGGCAGTCGGGATCGGCGTCGATTCCAAGGACACCGTATGGGTCGCCTGCGATACGAGCAACGGCGTATTCGAGATCAAAGCTGGTTCAACCGCCGTTACAAACTCAGGCCTCACGGACCTCGCGGGCCCCGTCGGCATCACGATCGGTCAAAAGGACCAAGTCTTCGTCGCCAACTTCGGGGCAACGGACGTCGCCGTCTACAAATCCGGCTCGACTACTCCGTTTGAAACCATTACCAGCGGAATCGAGGGCCCGACGCAAGACGGCGTGACGCGCTCCGGTATGTTCTTCCAGTCGAATCAGGACACCAACGTCGTCGGTTACAAGAAGGGGCAGACCACCCCGTTCTCGACGCTGATGGGAGCAACGTCTCCGGCCGGCATTGCATCTTCGCCCTTAGTTAAGAGGTAGCCATTGCAATTGCTTCGGGCGCGCAACCAAAACTGCGCGCTCGAAGCAACCCCGCAGCAGGGCGCAGCGAGCGGCGAAATCCAAAAGGAGATTAGCGATGTATCAATTCACGAGGCGGCCAAGACGGGTTGCAGCGGTGGGGATGATCGCCGTTGGCGTGGCCGTTGCAATCTCGAGTGTAAGCATTGTACGCGCAGAACGCGCGAATCCAGACAAGCACAAGACCTATAGTTGCAGTAGCGGCACGGCGTGTTTGGAAGGTAGCTGCACCGGCAGCAGCACCTGGGGTGTCTATGGCGTCATTCGACTGGGTCTGGGAGTTCGGGCGTCGCGGGTATCCAGCGGGGCGCTTCCCTCGGGGAGCGGCGACGGTGTGTATTCGGAATCGGCCGATACCACAAACCTCTATGAGGCTCTCGAGGCAAAGGCCGACAGCTCGAACACATCTTCGAAGGGTTCAACGCCTCGACCAACGGCCTGTGCACCATTGACTACAACGCGACTCTGGCATGCACAGGAGGGGCCGCTGTCAAAAACGTGCGCACGCGGCATACGAATACTAACGGTGAACACGTTCTCGCTTACGCGTCGGAGTCGGCGACGGCAACTATCGAAGACGTTGGAACCGCGCGGATGGTTGGCGGTGTCGCAAACGTTGCGATCGATCCCGCCTTTGCCGCAGTGATGGATCACAAGTGGTACTACGTCTTTCTGACGCCGCTGGGAGACACACGCGGCCTTTACGTGAGTGCAAAGGCGCCGTCGGCCTTCCAGGTGCGCGAAAGCGAGGGCGGACGTTCGAGGTTAGAGTTCGACTACCGCATCGTTGCGGGTCCGCGCTTGAAACAGTAGGCTCGAGCGATGAGCCGTTCGGAAAACCTGAAGCAGATGCTGAGAATCGCCACTGCCGTCGGCATCAGCGCCGTTTCTGCATCGCTTGCCGGATGCGGCGGCATTCCGGTCACTACCGGTTCTATTTCGGAACGCAGCGCGCCTAACACCGTCCTTCCCGCTTCAAGTCGCTGGAGAGAAGCCTTGCGGCACAGCTTCAACTACACAGACGGAGCTTACAATCTTTACGCAGGATTGGTTTTCGACGCTGCGGGCAATTTATACGGCACCACACAAAGCGGCGGCGACTACGGCTGCAACATTCTTGAAAGCTGTGGTGTTGTTTTCGAGTTGATGCGTATCGCAAACGGCAAGTGGAAAGAAAAGGTATTGCACAGCTTCTTCCCGAGCGATCCTCTTGGGTTTTTCCCCCGCGCCGGCTTGATCGTGGATGCCAACGGAAACCTGTACGGCACAACCAACAGCGGTGGCCAGTTCTGCCGCAGCAGCGTCAGTTGCGGTGTTGTCTTCGAGTTGTCGCCGAACAGCGCTGGATGGACCGAGCAAGTGATCTACGGCTTCAAGGGCGTGACCGACGGGTCAAATCCGCAAGCCGCCCTTACTTTCGGCGCCGGCGGAAGTCTCTATGGCACAACGTCAGGGGGTGGAGAAAAGGACGACGGCACGATCTTTGAGCTAACACACCAAACCGACGGTTCGTGGACAAAAGCGACTCTGCACTCGTTCACCAATCGCCAGGGGTGGGGTTCGGAGAGTAAGCTGGTATTCGATAATGCCGGAAACCTTTATGGTACGACCGACTTTGGCGGCGCGTATCGGTCTGCCTGTGGCGTCTACGGCTGTGGTACAGCGTTTCAATTGAAGCGCGGCACGAGCGGCATTTGGACCCTGAACGTTTTGCACAGTTTTGGAAAAGGAAGTGACGGCGCTTACCCCGTCTGCCTATTCGGGCATGATTTTTGACCAAGCTCACAACTTGTACGGTACGACGGCTTCTGGCGGTAATTACCGCGCCGGGATGTGCGAGAAATCGCGCGGTTGCGGCACCATCTTCAAAATCACGCCGCAGGCACCCCGATAAGCGACGACTCTCGTCGGAGCGACGAGGTTCCACGTGCTCCCGGTAAAGTACTGAACGACGTCGCTGCCGCAACGAGATACCGTGGCGGGGAGTGCTCCGGTTGTTGCGCTACTGAAGCGTAAATGAGGTTAAGCCCAGGCATGCGTTTCCAGATCACTTGCCGGATGCCGAGGCCTAGCCCGGTTGTTATTTAACTTTTTCTTCTTTGGCGAAGAATTTAAACATAACCGTTGCTTCGGTGGACGCGCGCCGGTATTATTTAGGCGTGTTTCGCGCGGCTATACTGGGCATGGCTTTGGCGGTCTCCACAACGCAAGTTGCGCCCGAGCGGACAATGCCGCCTGCTTGGCTGGCCTTTGCGCTCGCATGGGTCGGCATCACAGGGTACAGTGCGCGAGTCACAGTTTTCGAGCAGTTGGGTACGCAGACGCAGCAAGAAGCCTTTGACTACACATTTCTCAAGCCGTCGAGTGCGACGATGCACGTCCTTTCAGGTCCCAACGCTGGCGTGACGGTCGTGTGGGGCGGTGGAACCACAGTGGTCGCGCACCGAGGCTCCGGCCTTGCCGCCATGTTCAAGAAGACGTTCGCACTCCACGATCCCCAAGTGACTACGATTCGCGGCTCATCAATCGACCAGCTGAGCTTCGGCGCAATTCTCCTGCACGGGGCTGACACTGCGGGAATGATTGCCGAGGGCGACGGGCCGACGATCGACGGCGTCGCTACCGACGAGGTGACGCTGATTCCCACGAATGCGGTCATTGACACCGGGTTGACGCGGGAAGTGATCGACCTCTCGAAAGTGACCCACTTGCCCGTGCGCGTGCTCGGCTACGATGGCGCGGTACTCGTGCGAACGATTGCTTTTTCAAACGTCGTCCTTCACTGAGCGGCGCCACGGCTGGCCGACGCACAATCGATCAGCAACAACCTGCTGTCATTATAGCGAGACTCGTTCGCGCTCGACGCAATGGAGGCCGCCGATCGGCCCCGTGGCCGGGAAGTCGCGCGCGGCCCTGCTGCCATGGAACCGAGGCTCGGCGCCGAACGTCGTTAGCCGCTGATCTGTTCACGGATCGAGGGACAAGGCAGATGAAAGGCTTGGATTTCGGCCGATTCGCGCTCACAAGCTGCGTCGCTGCGGCAATGCTCGCAGGCTGCGGCGGATCGCAGCCGCCGATCGGCGCGACGGGCGAGATGCCGCCTTCCACCGACCTCCACCATGCAGAGAAGAGCCCGACGCAAAGCGCGCTCGCCCCACGTGACAGCGTTCACTTCGTCTACGACTAATGAGCAGAATCTCTTTACGACTCTACTTCCAATCGAAAACGACAAGCCCGTTGCCGTTCGCGCTTTTCCAGCCTCGCCATAATTGTGCTTTCGTAGCATATGGCTCGACGTACGAAGAACCGCCGCCGCCACCATCGCCCGGCAATCCATCATCGCCGTAACTACCACCGCCGCCGCCGCCCCCACCGTAGTATCCGCCACCACCGCCGCCGCCGTTGCCGCCGATACAATTGTAATTGGAGGGATTACAGTACGGACTAATCCCCCCGTTACCCCCATCGCCTCCATGCCCTATCGTCCCCGCCTGACCGGAGCCGGCTGGGCCGCTCGTAGAACCGCCGCCGATACCGCCCGCCCCGCCTTGACTTTGGGTACCGCCGCCGCCACCGCTCGCGCCGCCGCTGGGCCAGCCGCCGCCCGCTTCGCCAACTGCAGGGCCGCCCTTCCCCCCGTATATGAAATGATCGTCGTAAGTGCCATAATAAAAAAAGCCGCAGCCTTGTCCACCCCCACCTGCTGCGACCACGACGCGGTCACGCAGGCCATGCGGACCATCTCGTACGTCGGAGGCGCCACCACCACCGTACCAAGTGACTCCGCGCCGCTGCGGGTTGCTACCGGGATTGCCGCCTCCGTTGAAACCGCCGCCGGTTGTCGACCCTTGGCCACCAACAAAGACGTAGAGCTTCTCACCAGGCTTTACCGGGATAACGGCATAGACGCGACCGCCACGCCCAAAGTACTCATAGTAGCCCTTATAGCTCCCTGATTGGCCAGCTCCCGCGGCGCCGATCGCAAGGACGGTGAGCTTTGTCACGCCGAGTGGCACTCTGAACGACTGCTCGTGGTCGGTGTAATGGAACGTCTTGTGATACGGAAGCGAACCGTCGCTTTCGATTGGCATCACGCCGCCCATCGGCGGCTGCGATCCGCCGCAACCCGCGAGCACTGCCGCAGCGACCAATGCGCCCCGAAAGCGTTCATCCTGTTCCCCTCCAGGGCGAGGACGTTCGACGGTAAGCCCAGGGCTACTCCGAAAACGCGAAAGGCGCCCGTACGTTGCGAGCGCCTTTGGATTCCGGCGGAGGCGGCGACGGGCCTCGCGTTCGCGAAGCCGTGCAGAGGGGTAGAGCCGCGAGGGATTACTTTGGAGCGAGGCTGACCGCCACGGAACCTGGAGCGGTGTCATCCCCAACGGTAAGGGTCTTGGTGGGCGAGCCCCCTTCGGGGTACTTGTAAAAATTCACATAGCCGTACGGCTCAACAGAGTAGACAAGGCCTACGGTTGCCTCCATGACGGTCTTGTCGAATATCGTCGGCAGCTCTATTGCATACTGCTTCCCTATTAACTCCAGCATAACCGTACGCTTCAGCGTTCCGACGCTACCGGAAATCGTAAACCCGTAAATTATGTTGGTGTTTCCATGGTAAAGCCGCAAACTCAAGAGCTAAGGCGCAAGTGCTGGCGATTGCAGCAGGGAATGCAGACCACAGTTCCTCGTGGATGGGCACTGACGCGGCTAGCCGGGCGCGTCTGCTCTACGTCACTGACGTCACGGACGACGACGTCTATATACCCTCGCTTCCAACCGGCAAACTAGCCGGAAAGCTTACGGGTTTCAATCAACCGATCGGCGATTGTGTCGACAACAGCGGCGACGTCTTTATCACCGAAGCGCAGTCTGGCGACATTCGCGAGTTTAGGCATGGGGCCAAACAGGCGTTCAATGTGCTCGCTGACAGCGGCTATTACCCGTTGGGGTGCTCGTTCGACCCGACAACCGGAAACCTCGCCGTCACGAACGAAATCGCTTCGAATGGCGGGGGAAATGTCGCCGTGTATAAGCGCACGAAGGGAACGGCGACGTTTTACAGCGACTCCAATATTTACCAATACGGATGGTGCGCCTACGACGACAAGGGGAATCTCTACGTTGATGGTTCCTCCGACCCACCCAGCGATAATCCGGAGTTCGCCGAGCTTCCGACTGGCAAGCAAAAGTTCACCACAATCACGCTAAACGGTGACTTGGACGGCTACAACTGGCTGCAGTGGGACGGGAAGTACATTGCCGTCTCCAGCGGTACCGCGGAAATCGACGAGTTCGCCATCAGCGGCTCAAGCGGTACTGAGGTTGGTTCGACGCCGCTCTCTGGTGAACGCTACGTCTTAGGCTTTTGGCTCGAATCGTCGAACGGAAAACTGACCCTCTACGCGCCAGTCCTCAACCAGGAAAGCAGGAGAGCCACGAAGACGTTCTATGCAGTGGAAAACCCATGGGCCGCAACCGTAAGCATTAAAGCAAACTAATGACCTGTTCGTTGAGGCAATCATACGTCGCTTGGATCGGCTTGCGATCGAGAACGTCGCGCACGTGGGACGCTCGCTCTGCCGGGGCTTAAAGCCTCCACGGCGAAGCCCTCGGATGCGCCGAGCCATCGTGGCTTCAAGGAGTAAGCCGCCGATGAATAGCTTTGCACTACGCCGCTATGAATTCAGCATCACTGCGGCGGCTGCGTTGCTCGCAGGCTGCGGCGGATCGCAACCCCCGGTCGGGGTACCGGCTGGCGTCGGCGCGCACCGCGTTGAGACTGCCTCGTCGTCGTCCTTTCGGGTTCTTCACAGGTTCGGAACCTCGCCAAACGACGGACTACGTCCCGACGCGAGCTTGATCGACGTGAACGGTACGCTCTACGGCACTACTGTTCACGGCGGCGCCTACAACAACGAAGGAACGGTTTTCAGCATCAGTGCGGCCGGCGTGGAGCGCGTGCTGCACAGTTTCGGCTCCAGCCACGACGGTACGCAACCCTACGCGAGCTTGATCGACGTGAATGGCACGCTCTACGGCACCACGGCTTCCGGCGGCGCTGCCGGCAAAGGAACGGTTTTCAGCGTCACCACGGCTGGCGTGGAACACGTCCTCCATAGTTTCGGTAGCGGTTCCGATGGTGAGACTCCGCTCGCGAGCCTAATAAACGTGAACGGTATGCTCTATGGCACCACTGACTGGGGTTCCACGTCCGACGGAACGGTCTTCCGTGTCAGTACGGGGGGAAGCGAACGCGTGCTCTGCGACTTCGCGGGAGGCTACTCGGGCGGAGAACCCAGGGCGGCCTTGATCGCAGTGAAGGGCACGCTCTATGGCACAACGGCTCTCGGCGGCCTTTATGGCGACTCTTATGGCGGGGACGGCACCCTGTTCAGCGTCAATGCGACCCATGGACTCGTAATTCTACACGACTTCGGCAAGGGAGATGATGGCATTGCGCCCGTGGCGAGCCTGATCGACGTAAAAGGCACGCTTTACGGCACCACGCTTACCGGCCCCGTAAACTTCCGTGGGAACGGCACCGTCTTTAGCATCAGCGCGGACGGCACGGAGCGCGTGCTGCACAGTTTCGGCAGCGACGACGGCAGCCGCCCCGAGGCGGGATTGATCGACGTGAAAGGCACGCTCTACGGCACAACGGCTTTCGGTGGCGCGTACGGCTATGGAACGGTGTTCAGCATCAGTACGGACGGCGCCGAGCACGTGCTTCACAGCTTTGGCCGCCTCCGCGACGGTGCGGATGGCCGGCAGCCTGCCGCGGGCGTGATCTACGTGGATGGCACGCTCTACGGCACAACATACGCCGGCGGCGACCACCGCCGCAGCGATACGGGCGGAACGGCTTTCGCACTACGCATCTAAGCGCGGCGGATCACAGCCGCCGATCGGCGCGCCGGGCGCGATGCGGCAAAGCCGCGTAAACGCTCTCATAGGAAAGCGCTCCGAGGTCGCCCTGCCGCGCGAGCTCTTCCTCATCCGTGAGGAACGGACCTCACGGCCGGACGCATCGAGAATCTTCGTCTTACGCAGCTTACGCAGTTTTGTATCGTCGCCCGTTTTGAGGAACTCGCGCTGAGCAATTGCGCGCTTCGACAGTTCCGATGCGGCGCGGGAGCCACGGACTCCAACCTCGATTCGCCCACCCTGTACCGGCACGACCAGCGGGCGAAAAAGAGTATCGCTGGGCTTGGCCGCGTATCGGCCGCCCTTTGTCTTGCGGAGCGCCGAGCCGCACAGTTTGACGACGGTGCGCGGATCGACGCTATCGGGCTGGCGCGCGCGTGCCGCATCCGCGCCATTGGGAGGCGCTGCTGGCGTTGTTCGAGGGCGCCGAGCATGGGCATTGAACATCAAGGATGTGGAGCAACAGAGCTACCGCGATGGCGAGTAGGCCGGGGGATTTCACCCCCAGCCTCTCTCAGAACGGTGCGTGAGCCTCTCAACTCACACCGCTCCCATCAAGCAAACGCTCCAATCAATCCTCGCTGCCAATGCACGAAAAG